>Ga0207653_10000682_pt1 | contig 11649 bp, 17 predicted proteins | sample KBSK5251metaG_FD_184341 | JGI IMG/M metagenome (GOLD analysis project Ga0207653, IMG submission 184341) | Corn, switchgrass and miscanthus rhizosphere microbial communities from Kellogg Biological Station, Michigan, USA - KBS K5-25-1 metaG... | ecosystem: Host-associated > Plants > Roots >...
CGTAAATAGCTGCCTTACCAGCGGTGGCGGTGCGCTCGTTGACAATAGGGTCCAGGTTTTGCAGCGCGTAAGCCTTGGACCGGAACCCGGCTAGCTGTAGCCATACCGGTGCGCAGATACGGATAAGCCAGTCAAGCGCTAGGCATATGCGTTGCGGGTCGTATCCGTCGTGTGCTGTACCTACCAGCATGGGTATGCATTTTTTGAGTTGTTGGCGTTGGTTGTGTGGTAGTAGGTCGGATAGGTTTTTACCTAGGGTGCGTAGTGTTGATGAGACGCTAACTGGTGTGTCTGTGTGGGCGTCGCCGCAGTGCCACGCTACGGCTTCCATCAGGTTGACGCCTTCGTCGCGGCTGGCGTGGGTTCCAAACGTTAAAATGATGTTGTCTATGTCTACAGTGTGTGTTTCTCCGTTGGGTGTGAAGTGGAGAAACCGGTCGAGTTCCGCGCGGAGTTGGTCGAGTTCCGCGCGTGCGGCAGCGGCTGCGTTTTGGTGGTGGGTTTCTTCGCGGACCCATTCGTGGACTACGCGTTCGTGTTCGGTCTGTAGCCAGGCCATGCGTTCACTTAGGGTTTGGATTTTGGTAAATAGGTTGTTGGCGCAGGTTTTGAGCCCTTCGAAATCAACGGCTAGGACAGCTTTTGCCATTTGGCATCTTACAAGGTCGAGATCCTCTTCCATTTTGATCACCTGTCAGGCCACATCGAAAAGTGCCTGCTGGGTCAGCGGCATACCCAGAGTGGGTGATTTCGACCGTGTAAACAGTTTGGATCTTGTAGAATGCGTTGCCTGTCGCCCATGTGGGGTACACAACACTGTGATCCATTTGTCGCCAAGGCAAAACATGCCAAGCGCACGCGGGTCAAGACACCGGCTGTGATCACGGTGAAGGTCAAACCCTTCGACTTCACCAAAAACCACATGACAAGTCGGGCAGATGTACTCGTCCAGTGTTTGGCGCATCACGCCACCGCCTTTTCACCAAGGGCGAACGTCGCTACCGGCTGAACCCGGCTGTAACGACGTTTAGGACCCAACAGATGTGTGTATAGGACTCCGCGGCCTTTCGGCCCGGACGACGCCAAAATCGGCACTGCGTCTACCCACCCGGCGACTTCAACGAGCCGGTCCCATTCGGCCCGGATACACTGACCGTCGCGTTTGCATTGCACCAAAAGGATTTGGCCGGGTTTTATTGCGACTAGGTCTGCTTTTGTTGAGCCTTTCGACCCGGCTGCGCGCATCACTTCATACCCGTGTGATGTTAGGTCTGTGCGGACTTTACGCTCAAACGTGGCGCCGCTCACGTAGGCGTTCACGCCGCTCTCCCATACGTGGCTAAGCTGCTGCCACCATCAACGGCCATGCTGCAAAACCTGGCGTAGTGCAGTTGAGCTGCTACTACCACGGTGTCCGTTGGACCATTACGGTGCTTGGCCACGATCAGGTCCGCTTCGCCGGATCGTGGCGTTTCCGGCTCGTAGTAGTCTTCCCGATGCACCAAAATCACCAGGTCTGCATCGTTTTCGATAGCGCCAGATTCGCGCAAATCGTTTAGTTGTGGGCGTTTGTCGATCCGGTCCGCTGCTTTGCGGTTTAGTTGCGCAACGGCGATTACGGGCGCGTTTAGGTCTCTCGCTAGCGCTTTCAGCGCGCGGCTGATTCCGGCGACGTCTTGTTCGCGGCTTGATGAGCGTTTGTCTGCTGGGATTAGCTGCAAATAGTCAACGATGACGAGATCGAGTCCGTGGCTTTTCCGGCGACCAGCGCAGCGATCATGTATTTCTTTTATGGTTAGTGTTTTATCGCGCATGAATAGTCGCGCTTCCGACATTGGCCCTATCGCGCGGCCGATGCGTATCCAATCATCTTCGGTTAAATCGCCTGTGCGGATGTGTTGTAGTGGTACTTGCGCTTGTGCGGATAGTGCGCGGTCGAATAGCTCCTGGTTGGACATTTCGTAGCTGCAAAATTCGACGACGCGGTTGCTGTGGATTGCTACGTGGCGTGCTATGTCTAGTGCGATTGTGGATTTTCCCATGCCGGGTCGTCCGGCGATGACGATGAGTTGGCCTGGGCGTAGTCCGCCGGTGAGTTTGTCTAGGTCTGCGAATCCGGTTTTGATGCCGGTGTTGCGGGTTTTTCTGGTTTCGATGTCGGCGAGTCCGGGGTCGATCATTTCGCCGATGGATATGGCTTCGGTGTCTCGGGTGCGTGTTTGGGTTGCTTGGGATACGTCGTTTACTAGGTTTGCGATGCGTTCTAGGTTGATGCCTGGTTCGCGGATTGCGTTGGTGAGTCGTTCTGATTTGATGCCGATTTCTCGGCGTTGGGCAAGGTCCGCGACGATTCTTGCATATGTGATTGTTTGTCCAGATATTGGTACGTGTTGTATTAGTTCGGCTAGGTATGCGCTGTCTTCGCTGTTTCGTAGTTGACCAGTGTTGATCATGTGTCTGTGGACGAGTACGGCGCCGACTTGGCCATCGGCGTGCGTGTCCAAGATTGCGTCAAAGATTTTTCCGTGTAATGGCAGAAAAAAGTCGTTTGCGGTGATTTCGCTGGCGACGGTGGCGATTTCGTCGGGGATGACGAGCATGGCTGCGAGCACGACACGTTCGGCGTTAACGTCCTGTACGGCTGATGGAGCCAAGATCTTATTCATTTGGTAGCTCTCCCTAGGATTGCAGTAGTTAGGTTGTCTCCGTTGCTCCCAGCGGCCTTAGCGACAGGCATGAGATCGCTGCCTAAAGCGCCGTGTGCCAGGAATTGCTGCACTTGAGCGTGGATCTTGAATAGCAGTGCTGTGTCAGGCGGCCAACCGGCCGCCATACGCGCCTGCCCATAAGCGGCGGTGATCTCACCAGCGGTGGTGATATCCCGCTGTTTCGGCACCGGGACACCAGCGCGGCATTGAGCGCACAGCGGCTTGCCGCTCACGGGATGCAGCTCGCTTCCTCCGGCTTCACCGTGACCACACGCGGGTTTGCTACGTAATTGCGCTATAGCGGCAGCGATGCCCGCTTTGCGGCGTTCTTCTGCTGCGTCGGCGATGCGCTGCTGGAGATCTACTTTGGGGATGGCTCGGACATAGCCGGCTAGGTTGCGCGGGTTGTGGTTGGCTTTGATCTTCTCGAGCACGATCTTGATCTCATCATCTTTCGCGCCAAGCGCGGCGATGATCGACTCAGCGCTTGAGCGACGAGATGATGAAGAAGCTATCTCCGTAGAATCGGTAGTGTTGTCTATCGCTCTGATAGATGTCTTGTCTATCGCTCTGATAGAGGTGAGCTCAGAGCTCTTGTCTATCGCTGTGATGGACAAGCTCTTGTCTATCGCTCTGATAGATGTAGCTTCGGCGTCCTTGTCTATCGCTGTGATAGACAAGAGCCGCAGCAGCCACCGGGTGGTCTTGCCGCGCTTCCCGCCGTTTTCGATCAGCCCCAACTTGATCAGCTTTGGGATTGTGCGTCCTACGGTGGCGATACCCACGTGTGCTTGTTCGGCGATGCTCGCCTGAGATGCGTAGCACTCTGGGACGGGTAGCTCTTGCGCGAAGCTGCCCATAGCAGCCAAGATCAGAAGCGATATGCCGTCTATGTCGGCGGCGCGGTCGTGATCTCTGGCGCGCAAGAAAGCCAAACCAGCTAGATACGCGGTCATGATCGCGCCAAGGCGCTGAAAGATGATTTAGATGACATCCCGCTAGCGGCTATGCGCTGCGGGGAAGATACAGGTAACCTAAACACCAGGCCACCACCTTTCTCAGCAAGGTAGGTAGGACTTAGCCCCGGGGTGGAGCGTTGACAGCGCTCCCCTGGGGCGCCTTATTGTTACGCACATCGCTCCCGACGTCCAGTGGAGTTGGCATATGAGCGCGTCGCACGGGTCATCTCGCAGAGCCGTTAGCCGCGCTAAACGACTCCACCTGCTTCGAACACGTGTAGTTATGAACGTCCCTGAGCGACAAAAGAAACCGCGCGTATCTTTCCGGATCCATATACTCAATCCAACCGTCCTTCGGTTGGATCCGACGTACTAAAAAAGCCTTGATATCTCCAGATTCGGAATACTGTTCACACGCGCCGCAACGGGTCTTTTTAACTTCGCCAAAATACAAAACGCTATAGGCGGGAATCTTTGCCATCCTAGCGAGGAGCGCCGTGATACGAGCATCCTTCGGCACCAAACCCTGGCTCTGGGCTGCTCTCGTATACGCTGTTTCGATAAGCGCTACAGGTTCACTGCAAAGCCTGCATGCTTCACACCAATCAATGTCAATAACTAAAAGTTTCATGGCATCAGTAATGTTCAGGTAGCGCTTAATCGCTTGCGGCCTATGCCATGAGCTGTATATCAAAGACCGAAAACCAGTGCGCTCTTCGTTGCTCATGCCAGCCTCGCTTTGGCCGTCTTTACGTGGTCAGCGTCGATGTCGCAGCCAATCGCGTGGCGTCCTAGTGCGTACGCGGCAAGCAACGTCGTACCTGACCCCATAAAAGGGTCAACAACGGTCTGTCTGCGGCTGGTAAGCCGCTCAACGATGGTGTGGAAAGCGTTGTAGTCCTGCCCCCACTTGTGGTTGCTCTTCGCGTCGGCGTCGGAACCTTCGCTGCGGAACAGGTCGGAGAACCGTGGCCCACCGCCGTACACGATGAGCGGTTTCCATTGCGACTGGATCCGCGCTTTGTGGGATACGTATGCGGGGCCGGTGGTGAGGTAGCAGCCGGTCCAGCGGTATGGCCTGTGGCCATTTAGCCTGCGGAACACTTCCGGGAGATGGGTTTGTCCCATGAGTATGGCCAGTACGCCATTTGGTTTGAGCGCTTTGTCCGCCCACCCGGCTAGGTCATCTAGGAGCGGGAGGAACTCGGCTGGGTACGGCGGGTCGGTGATGATGGCGTCGATGTCGTGCAGGTCGGCGAGCACGTTGCGGAAGTCGCCGTGGCGAATGTCGACAAGGGTTGGTTGAGGTTGCGCTTCGGCTTCACGTTTTGCTTGCTCAACGCGTCTGTGTTGAGCTTGCCGGTCACGGATGATCCGTTCTGCGCGTTCTCCGGAGAGTTCTCCGCTGTCTATTTTCGGCAGTAGGTCTTTTGCTTGTTCTGCGATGCGTTTGTATTGCGCCACTGATCGTCCTGATGTGCCGACGACACGCGCGGCGTCGTCGCGAGACTGTGGTGCGCGTTTGGCTTTTGCCCTAGCTACATTGATTACCTTCTCAGAAGACTGAGGCAGTACTGCCTCAGTCTTCTTTGATGCCTTTCGATGCGGAGGTGTCTTTTTCCGTTTTGCTTCTCGATCTCTGTTCTGTTTTTCTAAGAGCGGTAACGCTTTCACCGCAACGCCGGCCTTTTGCATGGCGGTCAAGTGCCGCCGCTTAACGTTCTCCGAGATCACAAACATCACCGGATCGCTACCCTCATACATACGCGTTGCCGGCTGGATACCAGCTAGTTCGCAGGCTGCGAGCCGGTTACGTCCGTCGAGCAGAACCGTCCCACGTTTAGGGTCTTCCCATAGCCATAGCGGTTCGTGTAGACCGTGTTGGCGGATGTTATCGGCTAGTCCCTGTAATTCTTCTTTGTTGAGCATGGGGAACAGCTCTGCGGCTGGATGCACTGGCCAATTCCCGTTCATACCTGCTCTCCTGGTCGCCGCTGCGCTACTCGTTTTGCGCAGCATTGTGGTGGTACGTGGTGTAGCCCGTCGCTGCGTCCTTTGCATGGGCAGTGGCGTCCGCATTTGCCGTCATGGTGGCAGCGGCACGGGTATAGCTCGTTAGTTTTGGTTCCGGTTACGAGCCACGTGTCGCGTGGCGCGCTGTGGTAGGGGTGGTTTGGGTCGGACCATACGCTGTTGCGTTTTCTGGTTGTCATTTCATGTCTTCTTGTTTTTTGGGTCCATAGCGGAACGGAGTATCCGTCGCCGTTTTTTGATTGTTTTGTATGTGTCTCGGTAGTCCGCCGCGTGGCCCGGGGCGGTTGTTGTGCGGGTGGCGAAAAAACGTTCCCTGGTTAGTTCGTCCATTTTTTGTCCTTTCCGCCGTCGGGGGTGTGATGTTGATCCATGCGGTGAGTTCTCGCCATGTTTTGTCTACGGGGACTGCGGTAGCAATGGTGATGGCTATGGCTATCCATTCGGTAATGACGGAGTTCCCGGTTTGTTTGGCTAGGTTTTTGGCGGTGGTGTGGACCCATTGGTGTACTTCGTCTGGTGGGTCTTCGCGGATTCTCGCGACGATTTGTTGTGCGATTGCGACGAGTTCTTTTTCTCGCTGTGTTTGGGTCATGGTGTTGTTTCCAGGTTGGAGATGACCGCTCCGGCTTCGAGTTCGGTCAGGTCTTTGGTAGATGCCAATTCGCGGTCGATGACACCTGAGATCCATACGAGTGCTACGTCCCGGTCAACTTTGTTTTTTTCGCGCAGTAAGGCGTGGAGTTTGCGCTGCTGCGCGGGGGTGATCATCGCTGTTTGGGTTGGTGTGTCGGTTGGTAGCGGCGGCCCGTCTGTGGCGTTGGCGCGCTGCGCGGTGGGTAGCGGCGGCCGTGGCTTCCTCGCCGCTGTAGTGCGTTGCGCTGTGCGACCAGCGACAGTTTCAGCCTGTGCTGCGGCCGCGTCATCGTCGTCGTCCGGTGCGATACCAGTGACGGCGCATAGGCAGTAGCGCCGGCCGTAGGTTATGGCTGAGCCGATGGCTTGTGGTGTGCCTTGTGTGGGTAGCGGATATTCGCCGTTTTCACGTTGGCCACTGGTGTGTAGCAGCGAGTAGGCCAGGACAAATTTGCCGTCAATGTGGGTGGGTTTGGCCAGGAACGATAGGCCGAGTTGGCCGAGTAGGGGCAGGATTTGGGCGCTGACTGTGGACAGATCAGCGTAGGTGTAGGAGTAGGACCCTTTCGCGGTTTGCACATCGGCCCGTTCCGACTTGCGGATTTGCGGGAGTTTTGTTTGCAGGATTGCTAGTGCTGCGGCAAGGCTTTCGGGTTGGTTACTCATCGCGGACCAGCCGGTAGGTGCTGGTGTAGGCGCTGGTGACTGGTTCGCCTACTAGGTAGCGGGATGTGCGTACGAATTCGGCGTTTTGTTGGCAGTAAAGAAATTGGCGGTGTTGTTGCTCGCCTGCGGTGAGTGGAACTAGGTCGTATCCGTCTGCTCGTACGTGTACGGCTCCGGTGTGGGTGACTTCGGGGATTGGGTGTTCTTCGTCGGTTTCTTCGTCGATCCACATGTCGGCGTATCGGTATGCGGCTAGTTGCAGTCCCGTTTCGCCGAAGATGCCGGATTTGTTGGTTTTGATGTCTAGGAGCCAGCGGTGGCGGCCGGATTCCGCGTCCGGGTTGTCAGGGTCGTCCGATTGGAGCAGGTCACAAATCAGGTCAAATGTGCCGCAGTAGAAATGTTCAGCGCTGAAAATTGTTTTTTCGACGAGCACCGGCTGAACGTCATAGTCATCCAAAAACTGGACGTAGGACTGGACGTGGCCTTCCAGCCCTTCAGGGATGGAGACCCGGTCGCCGCGGATCAGCTTCTCCGCCAGCCTGTGCACCACTGTGCCGCGGTTAGCTGCCGCGTCTTTGACGGCGTAGCGGGCGCCTTGGAGTTTTTTGAGCCGCTGTGATGGTGGTAGCTCATCCAGCTCAGCCCAGTGGTCGATGGCGTACTCGGCGGTGGCGTTGGCTGCCCAGATGACGAGTGCTGGTTTGGGCATGCCGTCGCCGATGATGGTGGTGACGCCGGGGACCTTTTCTCCGGTGTCGGTGACGTAGCTGTGTCCACGCCCGTGGTCTACGCGTCTGATGCTCATAGGGTGGTGGTCCTGCATAGGCGGCAGGTTTTGGCTGGGATGGATGTGTATAGGTGGCCGCGCCGGTCCCAGCGGATCCCGCCTTGGACAACACCTACTGGCTGGTATTTGTGTGCGTCTTGTAGGCATTGTTGGGTGACGGGGCAGTGGGTTAGGCAGATGTGGCGTGCGGTGGCGATGTCTGCGCGCAGCTCACTGGACCACAGGTCTGGGTCCATGTCTGGTTGGTGGCATCTTGCCGCGTCCCACCAGCCGTGGTCGACGCGCGGTTCACAGGTGGCGGTGTTCACGTCGTCGCCGCTTCTGTGAGTGTGAGTGAGCATGGGCAGCTGCATCCGGCGCAGCTTTGGTGTGTGCGTTCGCCGTCGCGGCCGGTTTGGCAGGATGTGCAGCGCCAGTCGGCGGCGTCTGTTTGGAGTTCGTCGGCAGACCAGGAATGCGCAATGATCCGTTCGAACGCTTGTGTTGGTTCTTCTAGGGCGCGGCGGCGGATAACGGCCTGTGCTGTGTGTTGGCCGATGTAGCCACGCGGACGCAGCGGATCATCCCGCTCTGCGATAGCAGCAAGCGTTGACGGCGCTTCGGGGACAGCGGCGAGCCAACCGTCGAGCCGGACTAGGTCGGCGCATTCGCGTTCACGCACGATTTTGTGCCACAGGGCCAGGGACACGAGCGCGGCTTCAACTGTGGATATGGCGGCCACTGCTGTGGGGATGTCTATGACCATGGCTGGTACTCGTCTTGGCGTTGCGTTTCTTGGAGTTCGACGATGGTTTCGGCGCGTTGGTCTAGCCAGAAGTCGCGGATTATTGGGTCGCGTGTTTGGCGTAGTTCGTTCTCTATCGCGCGGATTCGCGATTCGATGATGCGGATTTTTAGGTTCATGGGGACGCTCCTGGTGCAGGGCGATTAAGTCAGGGGAAGCTGTTTGGCCTTCAATGCTGTTGGTGTAGTGCGCGCCAGCGGAGCACGGCGGCTTCGAGCCGTTCGACGTGCTCGGCGCTCAAATTTTCGACGTTTGCTTCGATATTTTTTATGCGGGTGTCAGTGCTCTGGCTGACTACGCCGGCTTCCTTGCGCTGCCGAATTTGTCTCTCAGTTAGAGCCACAGAGTCTGCCCGCCTAAGATCGGGGCACTCCATTTGGGGCAATTTGCGCGGAGCCTTGCGTTGTGTGGCACGGTGGCCTACCGTGGCCGTTAGCGGAGCTTGTAAAGCCAGGCTTCGCACAAGGTGCCCTTATTGGGTGCCAACTGCGTAAACGTGAGACCGGGTCAGTTTGGCGACGCGCCCGGTCTTACGGTTTGGTTATGTTGATCCGTTTATGTCGTTAGCGGTGTTAGCGGTGACAGTACCGCGTGTGTTTGTTGCTTTGCAAGGGACCGTTGTGGTTAAAAAAGCTCCGCTAGCGGAGCCCGAAGTCTAAGTATTTCCATTTTGGAGCGTCACGCGCCTTGGCCGATTCGACAAGGCGTAGTCGATCGGCTACAGCCAGTTTCACGTCCGACTCACCCCCCTTGGCGCTGCCGCGGACCGCTTAATCAAATGACGTACATGCTCGCGTGACCAATCCGTAATTTTAATAATTGTTACTTGTGGGACGCCGTCGCATTTCGCTGCGCCCATATCTGCTACTAGCTCGCGATGAGCTTCTTCGGTTTGTCGAGATAGGTCGCGATATCGTTTCACGCCTTTTTTTAGGCGTGCGATCCATTCTTCCTTGGTCAAGTGCATGGCGGCCATCTTACGTTGGCATCTACCCCATGTAAAGTACAGCTGCACCTTGCCAACTGCAGCTCCCGTATGCCATAGTCATGGCCATGTCTCACTCCGCTAACGACATAGCTACCGGGATCGACGCCCCCGCGCCAAAAACGATTACCGACCGTGACCTAAGTCGCGCGGTGGGAAACGCCACGATCATGCGCCAAAGCTTTTACGCGGTCGTGCTCCTGGTGGCGTTGTACGGCCAGGCGTCCGGCGCGATGGAAGCCCTACACATCCCGCTCATCCCAGCGGTAGTAGCCGTGAGCGTGCTGGAGCTAGGTGGAGTAGTGGTGCTCGGCAATGCTGATGTGCGCCGTCGGCTCGGTGAGCGAGCTACCGGATCGCGGTTGTTCTCAGCGGCCATCGCCGCTGGCGCGGTCGCCTTCAACTGGGCCGCTCACGCCAACCACCTGATGGGCGGGTTCTTCGCCGCGATGTCCGCAATTGGCTACGGCGTGTTTGTGACGCATGCGGGAAATCAGCGTCGTGACCGTCTGCGCGCGTTGGGTGCTTTGCCGCCTACCACTCCGGCTTATGAGTTGGTGGCGCATTGGGTTGCTCATCCGGTGATCACTCTTAGCGCTAGGTCTTTGGCTAAGGCTGATCCAAACCTAACTTTGTACGAATCTTTCGATATGGCGCGTGCGCAGAAGTGCGAAGACAGGCGAAACAAAAACATATCCAAGGTGCTCAAAAGAAAGATCCGCAAAACGGTCGACGGGACCACAGCGGACATTGCCCTGGCCGTCTACAACATGGACGAGATAGCCGGACGCCTAGCCGAGACCGCCGACTACGACGGCCTAGCCCAGCTAATAGGAGCAGATCTCACCGCGAGCAAGCTGGCCCTAGGTAAACAAACACGCGTTAAGCCCGGACGTAAAGCGGCTCAGCCGGACACAGCGACCGGACATTCAACCGGACATTCAACCGGACAGCGCCCGGACCTGACCGGACACACCACAGCGGACACCGGGCCAGCACGTCCGGACATACAGGCCGGACACATGAGAGCTCTGTCCGGACCTAAAGCGGACACAACTCCCGGTCATGTCCGGACCCAATCCAAGTCAGGTCCGGACACAGCGACCGGACATGGGAGCGCAACGTCCGGACGTAATGTCCGGACACAGACCGGACCTACAGACGCGTTTATGCAGATCAGCGACGTGCGGAGTAGGCGGACACCGGACGAAATCCTGAGCGCCGCGCACCAGCACCGTCACCACCGTCCGGACATAACTCAGGGCGAGCTAGCCCGGCTACTGGGCATCACGGACCGGCACCTGCGGCGGATTGAGAGCGCTGTCCGGACGGTCAATGGGTCCGCCCACAACGGACACGTCATCACTGGCGAACTCTCGTGAATGTCCGGGGAGTCACCGCAGCGGAGCGGCAGTTAGCGCGCGCGAAGCGGACAAGCGAGCGGCGTGTGCAGTACTACGCCACCCGGATCAGTACAGCCACACACGCCAGCCAGCAGCTAGCTCACGCCTGCGACTACCTACGGGCCGTAGCTAAAGGTCTGCCCGAAGTGGAGATCCGGCTCATAGCCAAGGCAGTAGTGGAGATAGCAGACAGGAAAAATGTGAAATGACTACGGTAAGTAGCGTCTTCGCGGCGGCAGACCTGGCGGCAGCGCCCGGCGGCAGCCCCAAATTAGCCTACGAGAGCCCCGCGGGTACGCGCACACGCGCACACGACGCCCGTGCGCGCGCGAGACTACAGATAACCCTACGTGTTGGCAAGCAGATACGTGATGATCTGGCCAATGCGTGGGTGTGGACAGATACCCCCCCGGCTTTAGCTGAGCTTGTTTCCGCCCGCGTCCCTAACGCGGAGCTGGTGCCGGGGACGAACACCCCTATGTGGATGGCCTGGACGGTCTACAGCCACGTTGTGGCCGTTCCTGCGTCCGCTGTTTTGTACGCGCTTGCGTGGCTGCTGCAGCACCCTGCGCGGGCCGGGTTAGCCACTGCGGTGGTTTTACCCCTAACCATCATGTGGATCACTAGATAAGGAGATACGCCATGCGCGGCGGTAGCAAGGAAAGCAAAAAAGAAAAAGTGCGCCTG
>Ga0207653_10000688_pt1 | contig 11602 bp, 8 predicted proteins | sample KBSK5251metaG_FD_184341 | JGI IMG/M metagenome (GOLD analysis project Ga0207653, IMG submission 184341) | Corn, switchgrass and miscanthus rhizosphere microbial communities from Kellogg Biological Station, Michigan, USA - KBS K5-25-1 metaG... | ecosystem: Host-associated > Plants > Roots >...
GGCCGGGCAAGGCGCGCGGCGGAACGAGCGGGACGGTCGTGCCGGGGTACATGGCGAAGATCGTCGACGACGACGGCCGCGAGCTCGGTGCAGGCGAGACAGGGAACCTCTGGGTATCGGGCGATTCGTGCTGCGCCTTCTACTGGAACAAGCACGAAAAGTCGAAAGCGACGTTCCGCGGCGAGTGGACGGTCACCGGCGACAAATACCACCTCGACGCCGACGGCTTCTACACCTATGAGGGACGCGCGGACGACATGCTCAAGGTCTCGGGCCAATGGGTCTCACCGGCGGAGGTCGAGGCTGCCCTGATGGAGCACGCGGCCGTGCTCGAGTGCGGCGTGGTCGGCGCGAAGGACAAGGACGAGCTCACCAAGCCGCGGGCCTTCGTGTTACTCAAGCAGGGCCATCCCGCCAGCGATGCGCTGGCCGAGGAGCTCAAGCAGTTCGTGAAGACGCGCATCGCGCCGTACAAGTACCCGCGCTGGATCGAGTTCGTCGACGAGCTGCCGAAGACAGCGACGGGCAAGATCCAGCGCTTCAAGCTCCGAGAGCGCGACGGCGTCTAAGGAGGACCACATGGGCGCGCTGCATCCCAAGGTCGTGGCGTGGAAGCGTGAAGCGACCGAGGACCCCGAGGGCTTCTGGGGACGCGCGGCGGAGGAGCTGCCGTGGTTCCGCAAATGGGAGCGCGTGCTCGACTGGGAGCCGCCGACGTTCCGCTGGTACCGCGGCGGCCTGTCGAACCTCGCGTACAACTGCGTCGACCACCATGTGAAGACCGGCGCGGGTGCGCGCACGGCCCTCATCACGGAGAACGAGCGCGGCGAGCAAAGGGCGTACACGTACGCGCAGCTGCAGGACGAGGTCAAGCGCGTCGGCGCGGCGCTGCGAGGGCTCGGCATCAAGAAGGGCGACCGGATCGCGATCTACATGCCCACCTGCGCCGAGGCGATCGCCCTCATGCTGGGCGCAGTCCGCATCGGCGCGGTGATCATCGTCATCTTCGCGGGCTTCGGCGCCGGCGCGCTGGGGGAGCGCGTCCGTCTCGCTGGCGCGCGGGCGGTCTTCGCGAGCGACGTGACGTATCGCAAGGGCAAGGACGTCCCGCTCAAGCAGATCGTGGACGACGCCGTCGCAGGCGCGCCGACGGTCGAGCGGGTCATCGTGTTGCAGCGCGGCAGCGCGGCAGTCGCCATGACGCCAGGCCGGGACATGACCTGGGATGAGTTCCTGAGCGGCGCAGCGGGCCAGGACGACACGCACGTCGAGATGGAGGCGAACGAGCCCGCGTACATCCTGGCGACATCGGGCACGACCGCGAAGCCCAAGCTCGCGGTGCACACGCACGGCGGCTATCAGGTCTACGTCCACAGCATGGCGAAGTGGATGTTCGGCCTGAAGCCGAGCGACGTGTGGTGGTCGACGTCGGACATCGGCTGGGTCGTCGGCCACTCGTACATCGTGTTCGGGCCGCTGCTTGTGGGATGCACGACGATCGCGTACGAGGGCGCGCTCGATCATCCCGACGCCGAGACCTTCTATCGGATCATCGAGCGGCACCGTGTGACCGGCGTCTTCACGTCGCCGACCGCCGTGCGTCTTCTCATGCGGTACGGCAGCGCGCCGGCGAAGAAGCACGACGTGACCTCTCTCGAGCGCGTCTTCTGCGCCGGCGAGGTCCTGAACGCGCCGGCGTGGGAGTGGTTCCAGAAGGAGGCGCTCGGCGACCGGATCCCGGTCATCGACCACTACTGGCAGACCGAGACCGGCGGTCCGGTCGTCGGGAACCCGTATGGCGTCGCGCTGCTGCCGATCAAGCCCGGGTCCGGCGGTGTTCCGCTCGCGGGCATCGAGGCAGCCGTCGTCGACGCGGATGGCAACGAGATGAAGCCCGGTGAGAAAGGCATCTTCGTCATCAAGCGTCCCTTCCCCGGTCTCACGGCGCGCCTCTGGGCCGAGCCCGAGCGCTACGCGCAGGACTACTGGGAGAAGGTCCCGGGCAAGACCGTGTACTTCACCGGCGATGCCACGTCGATCGACGAGGACGGCTACGTGTGGTTCTCGGGTCGCGCCGACGAGATCATCAAGATCGCCGACCACCGTATCGGCACGATCGAGGTCGAGACGGCGTTCCTTCGCAACCCCGCCGTCGCGGAGGCCGGCGTCACCGGGCGACCGGACGAGCTGCGGGGAATGGTGATCTCCGCCTTCGTCGTGCTGAAGCAGGGCCACGTGCCATCCGACGCGCTGAAGAAAGAGCTGCTCGCGACCGTCCGCTCCGAGCTCGGACCGATCGCCGTGATCGGTGAGCTCAATTTCGTCGACATGCTGCCCAAGACGCGCAGCGGAAAGATCATGCGGCGCGTCTTGAAGGCGGTGATCCTCGGCAAGGACCCCGGCGACATCTCCACGATCGAAGACGAGGGCTCGGTCGAAGAAGCGCGCGAGGCCTGGGAGCAGATGCGGGCCAGTGTCACGACGGGGAGCTGAGGCCAAGCCGCCCTGGTCCACTGTTCCGCGCGAAGTCAAGGACGATGTCGCACGGATCCTCGGCTCACCTGTTGCGCGCGCGGCGCGCGTGTACGGCGGTTACGCGCCATCGGCGACGTTCCGAATGATCCTCGCGGACGGGCGGCCCGCGTTCTTCAAGGGAGTCAACGCTTCGAGCAACGAGTACATGCGCGGCGCGCTGCCGCGCGAGGAGCGCATCTATCGCGAGCTTGGCCGTCACATCCGCCCATGGGCGCCCGCGTTCCTTGGCTCTTTCAAGCGGAACGACTGGCACGTGCTTCTTCTTGAGGACGTCGGGGCGCAGACGATGCCGCCGTGGTCCCCCGCGAAGGCGCGTCGCTCAGCGCGCTCGTTCGCGAGGTTCCACGCGAGCACATACGGTCGGCCGCTCCCACGGTGGCTGTCGCGGACCGAGCATCACGACTTCGCTGGACTCTGGCGCAACCTCTCCACGAGCGGTGAGGTCGTGAAGACAGCCGCGCTCGCGAGGCGTCGAGCGGACGAGGCTCGCGAGTGGCTCGACGTCGCGCTGCCGGTGCTGCGGCAGAGCGCCGAGCGTCTTGTCCGGCTGCGTGCGCCGCATTCGCTTCTGCACATGGACACTCGCTCGGACAACACGCGCCTCCAGGGAGAACTGCTGCGCATGTTTGACTGGAACTTCGCGAGCGTTGGTCCGCACGAGATCGACGCCGCGGCTTTCGCCCAGGCGACCGAGGCAGAGGGAGGACCATCGGTCGAGCGGACGATGAGCTGGTATGCGGAGATCCTGCCCCTGCGCGACTCGCATCTCGACGCATCGATCACGGCGATCGCCGGGTATTTCGCGGACCGCTCATGGCGGCCGCCGATCCCCGGCGTACCCCGAGTTCGTGCGTGGCAGCGCCGTCAGCTGGTGGTCTCGCTCGCGTGGGCGGCGCGGCGGCTCGCCCTGCCCGAGCCGCGCTGGCTCGCGGCCGTGGCCGATTAGTGCCGGAGTGGCCGGATCTTCACGTACTGCGCGGCCGGATCGCTGCGGCGTTCGTCGGCAAACATGTCACCGCGGTGCGGGTCCACGATCCACTCGTCCTGCGGGCGACGCGGCCGCTACCCGATGCCCTCAGAGGCCGCGCGCTGAAGGACGTCGTGCATCGCGGTCGCTTTCTGACCTTCGTGTTCGACGACAACACGAGGCTGGTCATCAATCCGATGCTCTCCGGCTTGTTCGACATCGTCCCGACCGAGACGAAGATCCGCGCGACGACCGCGTTCGCGCTCACGTTCGACGGCATCGGATCCGGAGCGCCGCTGAAGGACGCCCGCGACCTGCGCTATCGCGACGACACGCGGATGGGCAAGGTGTATCTCGTCGAACCGGGTGCGAGCACCACCGACCTGCCGGGCTTCGACCGCCAGGGTCCGGAGGCCGGAGCCCTGCCGTGGAACGCCGATGAGTTCGCGACGCGCGCGAAGGCCACGCGGCGCGAGCTTCGCAACCTGCTCATGAGCGGCGATTTCATCGCGGGCATCGGGAACGCCTACGCCGACGAGATCCTGTGGCAGGCCAAGCTGCATCCGAAGCGCCGCGTCGCGACGCTCGACGAAGGCGAGCTCGATCGGCTGTATGGAGCGCTTCGTGAGACGCTCGCGCGAGCCGTCGAGGTGGTCGAGCACGAGTTACCGCCGGAGTTGGGAACGAAGATCCGCACCCACATGAAGATCAGGGGCAAGGTCGGCGATCCGTGCGCGCGCTGCGGCACGAAGATCGTGCGCACGCGTCACGGGCTCGATGAGATGTTCGTGTGCCCGAAGTGCCAGCCGCCTCCGAAAGGGCAGCTGCGTTAGTCGGCGATCGTCGCGATGGTCGGTAGACCGGCCTTTCCGATCCACTCCGCGGTCTGATCGGCGGGCATCGGCCGCGCGACGAGGAAGCCCTGGATCGCGTCGCAGCCGAGCGCACTGAGGCGCTGCCGTGTTTCGGTGTTCTCCACGCCCTCCGCCACCACTCCGTAGCCGAGGCCGTGCCCGAGGTCCACGGTCGCGCGCACGATGGTCGCGCTCGATTCGTCGTCGATCATGCCGATGACGAACGAGCGATCGATCTTGATCTCGTCGAGCGGTAGTCGGTTGAGGTACGCGAGTGACGAGTAGCCGATGCCGAAGTCGTCGAGGGCGATGTGCACGCCCATCGCGCGCAGCGAGTCCATCGTCTGCAACGCGCGCTGCGGATCAGCGGCGAGGACGGTCTCGGTCATCTCAAGGCGTAGCAGATCGGGTCGTGCATCCCAGCGCTGCAGCAGCTGGGCGATCGTCTGCGGTAGCTGCGGGTCGTGGATGTTGCGCATCGATAGGTTCACGGCGATCGGAACGCGCAGGCCGGCGAGCTCCCACGCGCGTGCCTGACGGATCGCTTCGGTCAGCACGCTGCGCGTCAGCCGCTTGATGAGGCCGGTGCGTTCAGCGAGCGGGATGAACTCGTCGGGGCCGACGAGGCCGCGCTTCGGGTGCATCCAGCGCACGAGCGCCTCGACGCTCGTCATCGCGCCGGTCCGCAGATCGATCTGCGGCTGGTAATAGAGCACGAGCTCGCCCTCATCGACGGCGCGGCGAAGGTCGGACATGAGCGCGAGCCGCCCCGCGCCGTCCTTCTCGTGCTCGGCGGAGAAGACCGACAGTCCGGTGAGCGTTCCCTTCGCGGTGTACATCGCGACATCGGCGCGCGACAGCAGCTGATCCGCCTGCGTCGCGTGCGCCGGCGCGACGGCGACGCCGACGCTCGCGCCGATGTCGAGCGTCTCGCCCTCGAGGGGGAACGCCTGCTCGAGCGCGGAGAGCATCTTCTGCGCGACGCGCGCGGCTCCGGTCTCATCGGTGCCCGGAAGAAGGATCGCGAACTCGTCACCGCCGAGGCGAGCGACCGTATCCGCGCTGCGGAGGCTCGCGGCGAGTCGCGGACCGACTTGGCGCAATAGCTCGTCGCCGACGTTGTGGCCGAGGCTGTCGTTCACCGCCTTGAAGTCGGTGAGGTCCATCACCAGCAGCGCGACGGACTCGCCAGTCCGGGGCTGACGAAGGAGCTGCTGCTGCAGGCGCTCGATCAGTAGGGCGCGGTTCGGAAGGCCCGTGAGTAGATCGTGGAAGAGCTGGTATTCACGCTGCTTCCGCAGCTCGAGGAGCTCGCGTATCGCGCCCGACATGATGAGCGCGGTCATCAGGTAGAGGGACACGGCGAAGGCGACCCGCTGAAGCTCGATGTTGTAGCCGTACGTCTGCAGCCGCCACCCGACGATGACGAGGTAAGCGACGATGAGGATGACGGTCGATGCGAGCGCACCAAGTCGCCCGAAGCGGAACGCGGACCCGATGATGATGAGCACGCCGACGACCCACGCGATCCACTGCGGATCCGATGCGAACACCCAGATCGCGTACACGACGACGGACGAGTCGACGATGAAGCTGAAGCGCGCGACCCGTTCGTACCCGGACGCGGTGCGCGCGCCCTCGACGAGCCGCGTGTTGATGAGCGTCCACGCGAGCAGGCCGGCGCCGAGAGCTAGGACGTGACCGGGAGCGAGGCTCGGGAAGAGCGGTCCGAGGGCGAAAACAAGGAGGGCGCCCGCGAGCCGCGCCACCTGGAGCGTCCGCTCCAGACGACGGTCCTCGAACAGCGCATCCTCCACAACAGCCACCCCGGACCGACGAGGCTAACGGGCGGACACGCGCTTGAGTCTCCGCTGTCGGGGGCATGCGGTATCAAGCCGGTCGCGCCCATACTTGCGCCAGTTCCGCGCCGGAGGTCACCAGTGCCGAATACCGTCCTCGTGACGCGCGAGCCGCCGATCGCGGTCGTCCAGCTCAACCGGCCGGACGTCCTGAATGCCCTTAATGAAGAGGTTCTCGGTGAGCTCGTGAGCGTGCTGGCGACGCTGGATGACGATCCGGAGATCCGCTGCATCGTTCTCACGGGCAACGAACGCGCGTTCGCGGCCGGCGCCGACATCAAAGAGAACTTCGTGACCGCGACGCCGGTGACGATGCTCGCGCAGGACCTGACCTCCCGCTGGGAAGCGATCCGCCGCGTGAAAACGCCGATCATCGCGGCTGTGTCGGGCTTCGCGCTTGGCGGAGGCTGCGAGCTCGCGATGATCTGCGACATCATCGTCGCGTCCGAGACCGCCAAGTTCGGGCAGCCGGAGATCAACCTCGGGATCATTCCGGGCGCCGGCGGCACGCAGCGCCTCACGCGCGCGGTGGGGAAGTGGGTCGCGAACGAGATCATCCTCACCGGCCGCTTCGTTGGAGCGCAGGAGGCAAAAGCGATCGGTCTTGTCGCGCAGGTCTACCCCGCGGTGAGCTGGCTGCAGGACGCGAAGGCGCTCGCGCGCACGATCGCCGAGAAGGCGCCGGTCGCCGCGCGGCTCGCGACCGAAGCGGTCGATCTCGCCTGGAATTCGACCCTCGACGCCGGGCTCGAGTTCGAGCGCAAGGCCTTCTACCTCCTCTTCGCCACCGAGGACAAGAAGGAGGGCGTCGACGCCTTCGTGAACAAGCGGAAGGCGAACTTCAAGGGAAAGTGACGACGCGAGCCCCGATCCGCATCGAACGGGAGGGTGCGCTGACGGTGATCACCCTCGACCGGCCGGACGTGCTCAACGCGTTCGACGAGACGCTCACGAGCGCGCTCTCGGCCGCGATCGCAGATACGGGGTCCGACGGCTCCGTCCGCGCGGTCGTCATCACCGGCGCCGGACGCGGCTTCTCCGCTGGACAGGATCTGCGCGACCGCGCGATGCAGATCGACGCGGGCGCCGAGCTGCACCTGGGCGACGAGCTGCGGCGCCGTTACCACCCGCTCATCGCGGCGATCCGCGAGATGCGCAAGCCCGTCGTCGCCGCGGTGAACGGCGTCGTGGCCGGCGCGGGTCTGGGAATCGCGGTCGCCTGCGACGTGCGCGTCGCGTCATCGTCCGCATCGTTCCGCGCGGCGTGGACGCGCGTCGGTCTCGTGCCCGATGCCGGATCCGCGTACTTCCTCCCGCGCATCGTGGGATTCGGGCGGGCCACGGACATGATCCTGACCGGTGAACCTGTGAGCGCGGACGAAGCGCTTCGCATCGGTCTCGTGACACGCGTGTGGCCCGACGCGGAGTTCGCCGACGGATGGCGGAAGTACGCTCGCGCTCTGGCCGAGGGAGCGACCGAGGCGTACGCGCTTTCGAAGGAAGGACTCAACGCCGCGTGGGACCGCGACTTCGCGTCCTTCCTCGAGCTCGAGTCATCGCTGCAGGATCGCGCCGGCGGCACGCTTGACTACGCCGAGGGCGTGCGCGCGTTCACCTCGAAGACGGCCGCGAAGTTCGAGGGAAGATAGAAGGATGAGCCGCCACCCGCGCGACGCCATCGTCCTCGGTTATGTGCGCACGCCGGTCGGCCGTTACGGCGGCGCGCTGGCGCAGGTTCGCCCCGATGATCTCGCGTCGCACGTCATCCGCGCCGTGCTCGAACGCACCGACATCGGCGACGATCAGGTCGACGAGGTCGTGTTCGGCGCGGCGAACCAGTCCGGCGAGGACAACAGGAACGTGGGTCGCATGGCGGCGCTCCTCGCCGGCCTTCCTGATTCGGTGCCCGGTGTCACCGTGAATCGCCTGTGCGGCTCGGGCCTCGAGGCGGTGAACGACGCGGCGCGTCGGATCCGCGACGGCGAAGCCAACGTCGTGATCGCCGGCGGAGTCGAGAGCATGACGCGCGCGCCACAGGTCACGCTGAAGCCATCGGAGGCATTCCCACGCGGCGAGCGGGTGCTGTACGACACGACGCTCGGCTGGCGCCTGGTGAATCCGCGCATGGCCGATCTCGGCTATCACCCGATCTCGCTCGGCGAGACCGCCGAGAACGTGCGCGTGAAAGAGAAGGTCTCGCGCGCGGAGCAGGACGAATACGCCGCGCGCAGCCAGCAGCGCTACGCGAAGGCGAAGGCGGACGGCTTCTTCAGCGCTGAGATCGCTGGCGTGCACAACGGCACTGCGCTCATCCACGAGGACGAGCATCCGCGCTCCGACTCGACCGTCGAGAAGCTCGCGAAGCTCAAGCCGGCGTTCAAGAACGATGGGACCGTGACGGCCGGCAACTCATCGGGCATCAACGATGGTGCCGCGGCGCTCATCATCGCCTCGCGCGAGAAGGCGGAGGAGCTTGGCCTCCGCGCGCTGGGCCGTGTCGTCGCCGCGGCGTCAGCCGGCGTGCATCCCGACTACATGGGCCTCGGCCCGATCCCCGCGGTGCGCAAGCTCGTCGCGCGGACCGGTGTCGCGCCCGATGAGTGCGACGTCATCGAGCTCAACGAGGCGTTCGCTGCGCAGGTGATCCCCTGCATCCGCGCGCTCCATCTGCCCGATGACCGCACAAACCCCAACGGCGGCGCGATCGCGGTCGGCCATCCGATCGGGATGTCCGGCGCGCGGCTCGCCGGCACCGTGCTGCGCGAGCTCGAGCGCCGCGGCGGCCATTACGGCATCGCGACGATGTGCATCGGCGTCGGGCAGGGCCTGGCTACGCTTTTCGAGCGCGAGTCGGCCTAGCCGGAGGCGGTCCCGCCGGCATGCGACCCGCATCCTGTAGCGCCCGGCGCAGCGCGAACTCGATCTGAGCGTTCACGCTGCGCAGCTCGTCGGCCGCCCACTTCTGCAGCGCGTCGTGCAGCTGCGCGTCGAGGCGCAGGAGATAGGCCTTCTTCTCTGCCACGACCCGACTAGGTGTACAGGCTGCCTGTGTTCACGACCGGCTGCGTGTTCTGCTCGCTGCAGAGGACGACGAGCAGATTGCTCACCATCGCCGCCTTCCGCTCTTCGTCGAGCACGACCACGCTCCGCTTCGACAGCTCGTCGAGCGCCATCTCGACCATCCCGACGGCTCCTTCGACGATTCGGGCACGCGCCGCGACGACTGCGCTCGCCTGCTGGCGGCGGAGCATGGCCTGCGCGATCTCTGGTGCGTACGCGAGGTGCGAAAGCCGCGCCTCGATGACCTCGATGCCGGCCTTCGCGAGACGGTCCTGGACTTCGGTGCGCAGGCGGCCGGTGATCTCGTCACTGCTCGTGCGCAGCGAGAGCCGGTCGTCCTGGTGCGAGTCGTACGCGTAGCTCGTGGCGAGGTTACGGATGGCCGCTTCGGTCTGCACCTTGACGTAGTTCTCGTAGCTGTCGACTTGGAACACCGCCTCCGCGGTGTCGCTGACGCGCCACACCACGATGGCCGCGATCTCGATCGGATTGCCGTCGTGGTCGTTCACCTTGAGCTTCGAGCTCTCGAAGTTCCGCACACGCTGCGAGACCTTGTGACGGGGGAGCGTGAACGGGTTGGTCCACCAGAAACCCGGCTTGTTGACCGTACCGACGTAGTTGCCGAAGAGCTGGAGCACCTGTGCCTCGTTGGGGCTGACGACGAGGAACCCGCCGAAGCAGATGCCGACGGCGATCATCGCGAGGATGTCGACGACGTAGAGCCAGGCCGGCGCGCGGCCAAGGATGAGGGCCACAAGCGCGGCGATCGTCAGGAGCTCGAGCGCGAGCAGGACCAGGAACGTGATCAGACCCGGTGCGATGAATGCAGGCTTCTCGCGGATCATGTCTTTCCTCCCCGTGAAGTTCGACGGAATGACCTTGCGTGGCAGTCTATCACAGACTTATCAAAGTGATATCGCATCCAAAGAAGGTAGCAAAGAAGGCTCGAGCCGTGGCTTACGCCCGGCACGAACCGCGAGTCCCGCATTGCGGTAAGACGAACGAGGGACGCCATAGCGCTTGCCAGCCCACAGTGGGGTGGCTAGGCTCGCGCGCGGTCAGACCACCGCGTAGGGGAGGAGCACATGGACGAGAACAAGAAGGCGGAACGTCGTTACCGGCTCACGAGACGGCAATTCCTCGCGGCGTCGTCCGCGGCAGCCGCGATCGCGGCCTGCGGTCCCGCGGCAACGCCCAACCCGAGCGGAGCGGCGACCGTGGCACCGACCGCGTCGCCCGGGCCGGCGCTCAAGATCGGTCAGCTTCTGCCGTTCACGAAGGTGTACGCGGAGCTCGGAAACTCCATGAAGCGCGCCACGGACCTCTACCTGAAGCAGAAGGGCAACAAGCTGGCCAACCGCCCGGTGACCGTCGTCTACGAGGACGAGGCGAACGACCCGGTGGTCGGTGCGCAGAAGACGCAGAAGTTCATCGACTCGGACCGCGTCGATCTGATGATGGGCATCGTCGCGACGCCGATCGCATACGCGGTCCGCAATGCGATCGACGCGGCCAAGCTGATCTTCATCGAGACGAACGCCGGCGGGAACGCGCTCACGCGCACGACCACCAACTGCACGCCGTCCTGCAAGAGCAAGTACATCTTCAGGTCCTCATTCAGCTCGTACCAGATCAGCTACCCGATCGGCGAGTACTTCGCGACGCAGAAGGGCGTGAAGGAAGTCTTCACGTTCGTCGCCGACTACGGCTTTGGCAACGAGTCCGCAGCCGACTTCACGAGCGGCTTCACGAAGGGTGGCGGCAAGATCACCGGCTCGCTCAAGGCGCCGCTGGGGAGCGCCGACTTCCTCCCGTACGTGACGCAGATCAAGGCCCAGAACACGAAGGACATCTACTCATTCTTCTCCGGCACGGACGCGATCAATTACATCAAGGCCTGGACGCAGCTCGGCATGACGGCGGCCGGTTACAAGATGAACGGTGCCGGATTCCTCACCGAGCAGGACGTGCTCAAGGAAGTGAAGGAGCAGGCGAACGGCGCGACGACGTCCCTGTTCTGGGCGGTCACGCTCGACAACGCCGAGAACAAGGCCTTCGTCGACGCGTATCAGAAGGAATACAACCTGCTGCCCGACGTCTTCGCCGTCCAGGCGTGGGACGGGATGCAGGCGGTCGACCTCGCGCTTCAGGCCGTGAAGGGCGACACCACCAATAAGGACGCGTTCATCGCCGCGCTCGAGAGCGTGAAGTTCAAGAGCCCGCGCGGGGACTTCGAGTTCGACAAGGAAACGCACAACCCGATCCAGGACATGTACATCCGCGAGGTGAAGGTGCAGAGCGGCCAGGCCGTCAACACGATCGTTGGC
>Ga0207653_10000692_pt1 | contig 11592 bp, 11 predicted proteins | sample KBSK5251metaG_FD_184341 | JGI IMG/M metagenome (GOLD analysis project Ga0207653, IMG submission 184341) | Corn, switchgrass and miscanthus rhizosphere microbial communities from Kellogg Biological Station, Michigan, USA - KBS K5-25-1 metaG... | ecosystem: Host-associated > Plants > Roots >...
GCAAGGGAAAGGGGTCGTCTTGGCCAGCGCGCATCTCGGACCGGTGTCCTTCGCCGGCCAGATGGTGCTGGCCCACGGCTATCCGGTCGCACTGCCGGTCGAGGTCGCGACCTCCGAATTCCAGCGGTCCGTGAACCGCGCGCGGGGCGGCGCCGGCCTGCAGCTCATCAACACCGACTCGGCGCTGGGCATCTTCCGCTACCTGCGCGAAGGCAAGGTGCTTGCCATGCTCGCCGACCGCGCGGTCACCGGCGTAGGTGAGCGGGTCGAGTTCTTCGGACGGCCGACGCTGTTGCCGTCTGCGGCCGTCGTGCTGTCGATGCGCACCGGCGCCCCACTGATCCCGTGCTTCGCCGGCCGCAGCGGCGGCCACCTGACAGCGACGTTCGAGCCGCCGCTCGAGATCCCGAATACCGGGGACCGCGCCGCAGACGTTCGCGAAGGAGTGCAGCGGTTCGCGCGCGTGCTCGAGCGATACGTTCGGAGTGCTCCGGAGCGGTGGACCGTTTTCGAGGACTTCTGGCATGGGACGCGCTGACCTCCAGCTGCATTCCGACCTTGGCGATGGGCTCGCATCGCCGGAGGCCATCCTCGACGCCGCGGAGCGCGCCGGCCTCGACGTCATCGCGCTCACCGACCACGACGACATCCGGGGCGCCTTCCTGTTGCGCGACATCGCGGCGCGCCGCTCGAGCCCGGTGGAGATCGTGCCAGGCGTCGAGGTCACGACGCGGTCCGGTCACCTGCTCGCGCTCTGGATCGAAGACGAGATCCAGATGTTTTCCGCGCTCGCCGAAACGGTCTCGCGCATCCACCGGATCGGTGGCGTGGCGATCGTGCCGCACCCACTCTCCTATCTCACGTTCTCGGTCGGCGAGGGTGCGCTGCGCGCCCTCGCCGCCGCGGCGGATCCACTCGTGCACGTCGACGGCATCGAGACACTCAATCCGTCGTACGCGGGTCGCGTGCGGGCGGCGCGCTCGGTCTGGCTCAACGAGAAGGTGCTGCACGTCGCGGCGACCGGTTCGAGCGACGCGCATCACGCGAACCTCGTCGGAACGACCTGGACCGAGTTCTCGGGCACCGACGGTTCCGCGCTGCGGCGGGCCATCGCCGATCGCACGACGCGACCGGACGGGCGACACTGGACCCTCGGCGAGCATCTGGACGGGGTCGCGCTCCAGCAGTGGCGCTCGATGGTTCGCGATCCCGTAAAACGCGCGAGGAGACGGATCACTAAACGGAAATGAAGATCGGGATCGTGTCGCCGTATGCGTACCCTCGTCCCGGCGGAGCGAACGCGCACATCCGCGAGACCTACGAGCGGCTACGCGACATGGGGCATGAGGTGCGGATCATCACCGCACCGTGGGGCGACGACCCGCCTGCGCGTGACGTGATCCAGGTGGGTCAGGCGATCGCGATCCCGTTCAACGGGAGCATCGGTCGCGTGACGCTGTCGCTGCGCCTCGAGTGGCTCGTGTCGCACATGCTCGAGCGTGAGAAGTTCGACATCATCCACCACCACGAGCCCTTCGTGCCGTTCCTCTCGTTCCAGATCCTCGATTCCGCCAAGTGCCCGCACGTGGCGACATTCCACGCCTTTGGCGGATTCTCCGTCTCGTATTGGGCGGGCCGCATCGCGCTGGACCGCTACATGAACAAGCTCGACGAGAAGATCTGCGTGTCGAGCGCCGCGCGCCACTTCATCTCGGCGTACTTCCCGGGCAACTACCGCATCATCCCGAACGGCGTCGATGTCGACTTCTACGCGAACGCGCGCCCCTTCCCCGAGTTCAAGGATGGCAAGACGAACATCCTCTTCGTCGGCCGGCTCGAGCCGCGCAAGGGCGCGATGTATCTGCTCCAGGCGTACGCCAAGCTCAAGCCCAAGTACCCGGACACGAGACTGATCATCTGCAACTGGGGGCCGCAGCTCGGGAAGCTACGGCGTTTCGTGCACGACAACCATCTCCAGGACGTGCTGTTCGCCGGCCGCGTCGACGACATCGACAAGGCGCGCTTCTACAAGACCGCCGACATCTTCTGCGCGCCCTCCACCGGACAGGAGTCGTTCGGCATCGTGCTGCTCGAGGCCATGGCCGCCGGCCTGCCGGTGGTGGCGAGCGACATCCACGGCTACAAGCGTGTCGTACAGCGAAATGTTTCCGGCCTGTTGGTGGAGCCGAAGGATCCTGACGCGATCGCGGCGGCCCTGGAGCGCCTCATCTGCGACCCGGCTCTACGCGTACGACTGGGCGAGGCGGGCGCGCGCCGAGCGCCTGAATTCGACTGGTCGCACGTGACCGCTCAGCTCGTTGGCGTTTACGAAGAGGTGATCCAGAGGCGCCAGCCGGCGGTACGAGTCTCGTAGTCCGTCTCGCTTCGCGGTACCGTCTTTCCGCCACGCGCAGTACATTCCGCGCCAAGGGGGTGGTCGCCGTGCTTCGTACGCGTCTCGCGCCTGTACTCGCTCTCGCTCTGGTGCTTGCCGCCTGCCAGCAGACCGCGAAGCCGCCTACGACGACGGTCTCGCCGTCGGCGGCGGGTGGCGAAAAGCCGGTCGCCGGGGGCACGCTCACGTTCATCGTGAACGCGGAGCCGCCGTCATTCGACGGGCACCGTGAAACGACGTTCGCGCTCCTGCATCCGATCGCGCCGCACTACAGCCTGCTCTACAAGTTCGACCCGAACGACCTCACCAAGGTGATCCCGGACGTCGCCGCAGAGCAGCCGGCGGTGTCCGCCGACAAGATGACCGTCACGATCAAGCTGCGCCAGGACGTCAAGTTCCACGACGGGACCGGAATGACGTCGGAAGACATCAAGGCCACGTACGACAAGATCATCTTCCCGCCGACCGGCGTGCTCTCGCCGCGCGCTGGTGCGTACGCGGTGGTGTCGGCGGTGAACGCGACCGACAAGTACACGGTCGAGTTCAAGCTCAAGTACCCGTCAGCCTCGTTCCTGACGAACCTCGCGTCGCCGTGGAACTTCATCTACAGCGCCGCGAAGCTGAAGGCCGATATCCACTTCTACGAGAAGAACATCATGGGGACCGGTCCCTTCCTCTACGACGGCAACACCAAGGGTCAGGACTGGAAGGGCAAGAAGAACCCCGACTACTTCGGCAAGGACAAGGACGGCACCAAGCTTCCGTACCTTGACGCCTACAAGGCGCTCATCATCACCGACGCGAACGCGGGCGTGACCGCGATCCGCAGCAAGCAGGCGATGATCGAGTTCCGCGGATTCACGCCGTCACAGCGCGACGACCTGTCGCGCTCGCTGCCGAACGACCTCGCGATCCAGGAAGCGCCGTGGATCTGCGTGAACTACGTCGTGCCCAACACGACGAAGAAGCCGTTCGACGACCCACGGGTGCGTCGCGCGCTCACGCTCGCCGTCGACCGCTGGGCGGGCGGCGAGGCGCTCTCGAAGACGACGATCGTGAAGGACGTCGGCGGGCTCATGCGCCCGAAGGGTCCGTTCGCGATGAACGACACCGACCTGGTGAAGATCTCCGGATTCGGCAAGGACGCTGCCGCGAACAAGGCAGCGGCCAAGAAGCTTCTGGCCGACGCCGGAGTGCCGAACCTTTCGTTCAAGTTCCTCAACCGCAACATCCAGACGCCATATGAGCCGGTGGCCGTGTACCTCATCGATCAGTGGAAGCAGGTCGGCATAACGGCGACGCACGACGTCAAGGAGACCTCCGCGTATCAGGCGGATCTCCGCGCCGGCACCTTCGAGGTCGCGCTCGACTTCAACTGCGACTTCCTCGACGAGCCGGACCTGCAGCTCGCCAAGTTCTGGTCCGCGAGCAAGGCCGGCAAGGGACTCAACTTCGCGTACTACGACGACACCAAACTCGACGGGATGATCGACGCGCAGAGCCGCGAGACCGATCCGGCCAAGCGCGTCAAGCTCGTCGGCGACATCGAGCGCTACGCGATGGACGAGATGGCCTATCAGTACCCGGTGCTCTGGTGGTATCGGATCATTCCGTACCTCAACACCGTGCGTGGCTGGAAGATCGGCTCGAACCACTACACGAATCAGGATCTGACCACGGTCTGGCTTGCGAAGAAATAGCGGATTAGCGCAGTAGCGGGAGCCGTCCGACACTAGCGCGATGAGGCGCTACATCGTCGGGCGGCTCCTGCTGATGATCCCCACCCTCATCGGCGTCGCGATCCTCACGTTCGTGATCATGCGCGCCGTGCCCGGCGACATCGTCGCGCTCCGCTACGCCGGCTCGAGCGTCCCGCAGGACGTCATCGATCAGGAACGTCACATCCTCGGTCTCGACAAACCGATGTGGGCGCAGTTCGTCGACTGGATGACGTCCATCTCACGGGGCGACCTGGGGCAGTCGCTGTGGACCGGACACTCGGTCATCGATGAAGTACAGGTCCGCGTGCCGCTGTCGATCGAGCTCGCGGTGCTCGCGACGCTCTTTGCTGTCGCGCTCGCGATCCCACTCGGCGTCGTCGCGGCCGTGAAGCAGGACACCTGGATCGACTACGCGATCCGCGTCTTCAGCATCGGTGGCCTTGCCATGCCCAGCTTCTGGATCGGGATCATGATGGTGCTCGTCACGCTCACGCTGTGGGGCTGGGCGCCGCCGGTGGTCTTCACACCACTCTTCGAAGATCCGATCGCGAACCTCGCCGGACTCATCCTGCCGGCGATCGCCGTCGGTTATCGGTACTCGGCCGTCTCGATGCGCATGACGCGCTCGACGGTCCTCGAGGTCCTGCGTGAGGACTATGTCCGGACGGCACGCGCCAAGGGACTGCGCGAGACGCTCGTCGTGGTCCGGCACGCGCTCCGCAACGCGCTGCTGCCCGTCGTGACCGTGGTCAGCCTCGAGTTCGCCTTCCTCATCGGTGGTCTCGTGGTGACCGAGCAGGTCTTCAACTTGAACGGGATCGGCAAGCTGCTCGTCGACGCGGTCGCGCACCGCGATTACCCGCTCATCCAGGCGCTGGTCCTCCTGCTGGCAGCGGTCTTCGTCATCGTGAACTTCGTGGTCGACATGGTTTACGTCGTGCTCGATCCGCGGATCCGGTACGCGTAGATGACCCAGGTCGAGCCGCGCGCCGTACCCGATCGTGCGAGCTCCGCTGAGGACATCGCGAAGCGCCGATTCCTCGAGTCGACCGGACGGCGGCGATTCGTCCGTTTCTGGGCCGACTTCATCCGGCGACGTCCGCTCGGCACTGCGGGCGCCGTCCTCATCATCGTCATGCTCCTCGCCGCCGCGTTCGCCGACGTCGTCGCTCCGTACGATCCAACCGCCATCAACTTCCCGGACCTGCTCAAGCCGCCCTCGCCGGAGCACCTTCTCGGCGCCGACAACTTCGGCCGCGACGTCTTCTCGCGGGTCATCTTCGGCTCACGGACCGCGCTGCTGGTCGGATTTACAGCGTCGCTCGTCGGGTGCACGCTCGGCCTGGTGCTTGGGGTGGCGAGCGCCTACCTCGGCGGGCGCACCGACCAGATCATCCAGCGGCTGATGGACGTGCTCCTGTCGTTCCCGCTCATCGTGATCGCGATCGCCGTGGTCGCGGCGCTCGGGACCGGCGAGGACAAGATCGCCAACGTCATCGCCGCCATCACCGTGCCGATCGTCCCGCGCGTCGCGCGGGTCGTGCGCTCGAGTGCGCTAAGCATCGTTCAGATGCCATACATCGAGGCCACGCGCTCGGTCGGAGCTGGCGCGGTCCGCATCATGTTCCGGCACATCGTGCCGAACGTCCTTGCCCCGTATCTCATCATGCTCACCGCGTTCCTGGGTCAAGCGATCTTGCTTGAGGCGTCTCTGTCGTTCCTCGGCCTCGGCGTATTCGAGCCCACGGCCTCGTGGGGACTGATGCTCCGCGGCGCGGGCATGCAGTTCCTCGAGCAGGCGCCGTGGCTCGCCATCGCCCCTGGGGTCGCGATCAGCATGGCCGTCTTCGGCTTCAATCTGTTCGGCGACTCGCTGCGGGACGCGCTCGACCCACGGCTCCGCACGGCGTAGCGATGCTTCGCGCGCGCGACGTGATCCGCCTTCACATGGGCCACTACACCGTGCCGCTCGATTTTCCGCGCGCGCCCCACCTGCAGGGCGCGGCGATCATCGTGGACGCGTTCCTCGTCCGCCACCCGTTGGGCCCGATCCTGCTCGACACCGGACTCGCGTCGGGTCATGCGAAGGCCGAGGAGCTCTTCCACCCGGTGATCCGCCCGTTCGACGACGTGCTGCGCGAGGTGTCGCTGCGGCCCGAGGACACGCGCGCTGTCGCGAACTGCCACCTGCACATCGACCATTCGGGCAACAACTTCCGCTTTCCGGGCGTGCCGATCTTCGTGCAAAAGGTAGAGCGCGATGCGGCGGGCACGACCCTCGACTACTCGCTGCCGGAGAAGACGATCGCGTTCGCCGGCGCGAAGTGCGAGGTGCTGGACGGCGAGGAGGCCGAGATCGCGCCCGGCGTGCGCATCATTCCGACGCCGGGCCACACCGCCGGCCATCAGTCATTTGTCGTGGACACGCAGGACGGACGCATCGTCATCGCTGGTCAAGCGTTCTCGGACGCCGCGGACTACGCGCGGGCGCTCTACGCGTGGACGCTGGACGGCGCCGGATCACCGCATCCCGAATACGCGCCGTGGGTCGCGCGACTTCAGGACTTTGACCCATGGCGCGTCACGTTCGCGCACGACCTCGCCGTCTGGGAACGCGGTGCGTGATGCTGCGCGCGCGTGACGTGGTGCGCTTGCATATGGGCCACTTCACGGCGCCCTCGTCGCTGCCCGCGATCGCGGGTGCTGCGATCGTCGTGTCGGCGTTCCTGGTCCGTCATCCAAGCGGTCCGCTGCTCCTCGATACCGGGATCGGTGAGGGGCCCGAGGTTGACGAGGTCTACAAGCTCGTTCGGCGCGATCTCGACGGCGTGCTGCGCGCCGCTGGCACGAGCGCGCGCGAGGTGAAGCTCGTCGCGAATTGCCATTTGCACTTCGATCACGCCGGGAACAACTACCGTTTTGGCGGAGTGCCGATCGTCGCGCAGCGCGTCGAGCGCGCGGCCGCCACACCCGAGTACACCTTCGCCGACAAGGTCGCGGACTTCGACGGGGCCCGCTTCGAGCTCCTAGACGGTGAGGCGGAGGTCGTCCCGGGCGTGCGCGTCGTTCCGACGCCGGGTCATACCGCCGGTCATCAGTCGTTCGTCATCGACGCGGAAGAGGGTCGCATCGTCATCGCGGGCCAGGCCTTCTATGACGCGGCCGAGTACGCGCGCGCTCTGTTCGCGTGGCGGTTGGATCGCTCCGGTTCGCCGCATCCTGAGTACGCGCCGTGGGTCGCGCGACTTCAGGAGCTCGATCCGTGGCGCGTCACGTTCGCGCACGACCTCGCGATCTGGCAGCGCGACGCGTGACCCGACGTTCTTGCCGGGCCGCGCGGGTCGTGGCTGCGGCTTAGGGCTAGGCCTTGCGGCTGATGCCGCGGATCTGCGTGACCGCGAGATACGCGAACACAGCAGCCATGGCGATGCCGACAATGAGCGCCGCGCTCCCGACCGAGAGCACGTCACCGTTGTCGGTGCCAAGCTTGATCCCGGCGACCCCTGCGGTCGCGATCGAGGTCGAGTAGTACGCAAGCGCGAGTCCCATGACGGTCAGACCGATGAACGCGAAGGCTTTGGACCACGTAGCGTTATTCATATGGTGGCATTCAATTTCGGGCGCTCCTCTGCGTCAAGGCCCAAAAACTAGCCGCAACGGGTTTGAACCCTTCACGTCACGTTCCAGCGCGACGTGCGTTAATGCCCCCCGCTACCCCGGGTGGCCCTCTTGCTCCCGTTTCGCTCGTTCGATCGCAGCCTCGAGCTCCTTCGGACGCTGTGAACCGATCATGAGGCGCGAGCCGTCGTTCGTCTCCACGAGCACTCCCTCGTCGCCGCTCACGTTGAACGCCCAGCCGCGGAAGCCGAGCCGCACGCCATAGCCGCCGTAGTCGAGGAGCGGGCTGTACTTCGTCGCCTCTGCCTTCCGAACCTCCGAGATCCGGATCCGTCGCTTCGGCCACAGGAAGTGGAAGGCGACCGTGATCACATCGCGGTCCACGTCGACGACGAGACGCGCCAGCGCGAAGAGCAATGCGATCGCGGCGATGACCCCGGGGCCAAGCAGCAGCGCCGGTAACAGAAGCGCGGGCTGGCGCACGGCCACGTCGATCGCGACGATGACCGCGGGGATCGCCAACGCCATCAGCAGAACGAGCAGCCATGGTTGGCGAAACTGCTGCTCCTCGTGGTAGTAGGTCACTCGCCCTTCCAGACCGGCTTTCGCTTTTCCATGAACGCCTGCACGCCCTCGCGGAAATCGCGGCTCATGTAGCAGAGCAGGATGAGGTCGGCGCTCTCCTCCGGAAGCATGCGGTCGCGAATCCGTCGTAGCGCCTCCTTCGTTGCCTGAAGCGTGAGCGGCGCATGCGATGCGATCGTGCGCGCGATCTCTTCCACTCGCGGCACCAGAGAGTCCTCGTCCTTCGTGACCTCGTGGTAAAGACCGATGCGAAGCGCCTCCTCCGCGTCGACGAGACGCGCGGTGAACACGATCTCCTTCACGCGCGCGACGCCGACGAGCGATGACAAGCGCACGAGATTGGCCATCGAGAAGCAGTTGCCGAGGGTGCGCGCGACCGGCACCCCAAAGCGCGCCGACGGGGAGGCGATGCGCAGGTCGCACGCCGCCGCGATCGCGGCACCGCCGCCGACGACAGGGCCACGAAGCGCCGCGATCGTCGGCACGCGCACTCGCTCCAGCGCGGACATCCATGCGTCCATGCGCGACTCGTACTCCAATGCGTCGCTTTCCCGCGTGAAGTCGCTGAACTGCGAGATGTCGGTGCCTGAGATGAACGCGCCGCCTGCGCCGGTCAGGACAAGCGCCCGCACACCACGGTCTGCATCGACCTCGCGAGCGACCTCGGCCATCCGTTCGTACATCGCGAACGTCATCGCATTGCGGGCCTCGGGCCGATTGAACGTGAGCCACACAACGTCCCCGCGGCGCTCGACAAGGACGTCGCTCATGTCGCCGCCACGGTCCCGCGCGCGACGTACGCGCGCACTTCCTCATCGGAGTGCCCGATCTCGCGCAGCACCTCGGCCGAGTGCTCGCCCAGAAGGGGGCCGGCGCGCGCGATGCGCGCGGGCGACGAGCGCAGCCGCAGCGGCGTGCCGAGTGCGCGGACGGACCCGAGACGCGGATGCGGCAGATCCACGAAGAAGCCACGCTCGCTCAGATGCGGGTCGGCGAACACCTGCCCGTAGTCCTGGATCTCGCCGCACGGAACGCCCGCTTCTCGCAGCACCGCGAGCCAGTGCGCCGCGGGCCGCGTGGCGGTGACCTCTTCGATGAGCGGGATGAGCTCGGACGTGTTCTTGCGGCGCAGGGTCCCGTCCGCGAAGCGCGGGTCGCGTTCGAGTCGCTCAAGACCGACCGCCGCGCAGAACGCCCGCCAGGTCGGAACGGTCGTCGCGCCGAGCACGAAATGCGCGTCGGCGGCGCGTACCGCCTGGTACGGACCGACCAGCTTGTGGGCCGAACCGGCGGCATGCGGGATCTCCCCGGTAGTGAAGAACTGGCCCGCCTCCCAGACCGCGAGGGAGACCGACGACTCGTACATCGAGATGTCGACCAGTTGTCCGCGGCCGTCGCGCTGGCGGACGCTAAGCGCCGCGAGGATGCCGATCGTCGCGTACAGGCCGGCCGCGAGGTCGGAGATCGACACGCCAACTTTCACAGGCGTGCCGCCCTCCTCGCCGGTGACGCTCATGAGACCGCTCATCGCCTGGACGATGATGTCGAGCGCCGGCCGCTCGGCGTATGGGCCATCGAGACCCCAGCCCGTCACGGCCGCGTAGACGAGCCGGGGATTCGCGTCCAGAAGGCCCTGGGGCTCGAGACCGAGGTCGCGCATCGTGCCCGGCCGGAGGTTCTCGACGACGACGTCGGCGCGCTCCGTCAGGCGACGGAAGATGTCGATGCCGGCTTCCTGTTTGAGATCGAGCGCGACGCTTCGCTTGCCGCGATTGAGCCGTACGAAGTTGCCGCTCTCGCCGTCGACGATCGGCTCGAGCCGGCGCGACAGATCGCCGCCGCGCGGGTCCTCGATCTTGACAACGTCGGCACCCAGATCCGCGAGCTGCATCCCACAGAACGGACCCGCCATGTAATTGCCGACCTCGAGAACACGGATCCCATCAAGTGGCGGCTGTGGCATTCGCGAAGTTTACGGAGGGACGCTGCGGCGCCAATGGCACACCAGACGTCGCGGCCTCCCTCTCGCTAAAGCGCACTAGAACGTCGCGGCATTCCTCGAGCGAGCGCCTGCGCCCAGCCGGCGGGCCGGCCTACGGCTCGGCGTTCGCCTTCGCCGGCTGCTTGCCGTTTCGCTTCGCGACGGCGCAGTAGCCAGCAGCGAGCGAGAGGGATGCCGCGACGTCACGGTGCGATGGGCGCCCCCTCAGCACGCTCCCCATCGTTCCGCGACTTTGCCGCCACTAAGTCTCCAGACTCCCGAGGCCCCACCGCGCGATCCGATGATCCATACGTCTTGATCGACCACGAACACGCTCGTTAGTGAGCAGGTCGTTCCGATGTTGATGCGGTTCACGACCGTCGGCTTCGCCGGGATCGGACTACCCGGGACGACCAGCGCTCCGTCGACTGTGAGCACGACGCCGTCGTCGCCGACGATCCACGCCGTGGGTCCGACCATGACGATGGACCGCAGGGAGGCGTCGACGCCGGAATCGATCTTCGACCACGTGAGCCCGGAGAGCGCGAGGATCGTTCCGCCGTCTCCGACCGCGACCACGGTCTGCGCGCTCGGCCCGGCGACGCCGCGCAGCGTGACATCCACACCGGTCTTCACCGGGCGCCACCCAGCGACCTCGAGGCGGTAGCTGATCCCCTGGCTCCCGACCATCCACCCGGATTGAAGACCGAAGACGACCACCGCATTCAGGTCCTCTTCGAGGCCAAGCGCATATGGCTGCCAGGTCCCTCCGCTGAGCAGCATGACCGCCCCGTGCGTGCCGACTGCCATCGCACCCTCCGGCATCGCGGCAATGCCACGCAGATCCTCGAGCGTCACGTCGAACGACTGGATCTGGCGCGCGCGGTCGTCGAGGATGAGCACCGCACCGACCGGACCGACCGCGTACAACGTCCCCGCGTCGCACGACGTTTGTGTGAGCGTGCGCAAGGTGCCGTCGACCTGGGTCCAGTCCTTTCCGTTGTAGCGGACGAGGCCGCCGCCGTTCGATACGACCCAGAGCCCTTGCTCCGTGGCACAGCCGCTCGAGAGCGATTGCCGGAAGACGGCCGGGTCGGTCGTCGGCTGCGGTGTCGGGGTCGGGATCGTCGGCGTTGGCGTCGGGCGCGGCGTGGGAGACGGCCGCGCGATGGTGCCGACCGCGAGGCCTCCGCCGATGGCCGCGACAACGAGCAAGACCGCGATGATCCCGGCGTAGCTGACCGGCAAGGCGCTGCTCGCGCGCGGCGCCTCCGGAGCGCGCGGCCCATCAG
>Ga0207653_10000696_pt1 | contig 11555 bp, 10 predicted proteins | sample KBSK5251metaG_FD_184341 | JGI IMG/M metagenome (GOLD analysis project Ga0207653, IMG submission 184341) | Corn, switchgrass and miscanthus rhizosphere microbial communities from Kellogg Biological Station, Michigan, USA - KBS K5-25-1 metaG... | ecosystem: Host-associated > Plants > Roots >...
CAGCGATTTAGTGCTTGGGGCATGACTCCCCGTCGTGGCCGGACAGCCGCGGCGTCTGCTCCTCCCCCAGAACCGGACGACCCCGGCGCCTGCGTGGGACGGTAAGTTCGTGCACAACAACGGCCCTGAGCAGCTGCAGCAACTGGGCGAAACACCAACTACTGGATACGCGGGTAAGTAGGGTCGGAGGGATTTCGAGACCTAGTGCCTTCGCCGTCTTGAGATTTGTCACTAGCCCGTACGTCGTCGGCGATAGTACGGCAAGATCTGGCGGGGAGGCCGATTTGCACCCGGTCTGGTTCTCCCCCGGTCCGCCAAACCGCGGGACAATGTCACCTCGCCTTCTTCATCTGACCGGGATCGGCATTGGGGAAAACTGCTGCTCGCCGTTGATCTGAAAGGATTTGATGGCGTTTTGCCCCTCGGGCGACAGCACCCAGTCAATGAATGCCTGGCCCTCGGACTTTTTCACGTTCGGGTGTTTGGCCGGATTGACCAGGATGATGCCGTACTGATTGAAGAGCTTGTTGTCGCCTTCCACTACGATCTTGTAGTCGCTGCGGTTCTTGAAGCTCGACCAGGTGGCACGATCGGTGAACACGTAGGCACCCATGCCCACGCTGGCCTTGATGGTGGCGCCCATGCCGCTGCCGGCTTCCCTGTACCAAGTGCCGGATGTCGCCTTGGCATCGACGCCGGCGTCCTTCCAGAGACGCAGCTCGGCCTTATGCGTGCCGCTGTCGTCGCCGCGCGAGACGAACGGCGCCTTGGCATCGGCGATCATCTTGAAGGCGGCGACCACGTCCTTGGAGCCGGCGATCTTGGCCGGGTCCTTGGCCGGGCCGGCAACAACGAAGTCATTGTACATGACGTCGAAGCGCTTCACGCCATCGCCCTCGGCCACGAATTTCTCCTCCGACGGCTTGTCGTGCACGAAGAGCACGTCGCCGTCACCATTGCTTGCGTTTTTGATGGCATGACCTGTGCCGACGGCGACAACGCGCACCTCGATGCCGGTCTTCCTCGTGAACATGGGCAGAATGTGCTTGAAGAGCCCAGAGTTCTCAGTCGAGGTCGTGGACTGCACGATGATGAACTTGGCTGTCTGAGAGTGGGCGGGCGCAAGACCAAATCCGGCAGTAAGAAGCGCCGCCACCAATGCCAGAACAACCACAACCGCAGACCTGTGCACGAGCATCAGGATTTATCCTTCAGTTCGCACTGGTGTCAGTCTGCAGGACATTACCACACCGAAGGTTGCGCACACCGACGCGGGCGGTATCGGCGCCCAGCGGCGCTCTTGCTTCACCTTCGCGATAGATCCGCTGCCAGCGTCGGCAAGACTAGCAATGGAGTGCTTCGTGAAGGGCATGAGCGAGTTGCTCACGTGTGTACGGCTTGGCGAGTAACCTGATCTCTCGGACAGCCTCGCTCACCGCAAGCGGCATTTCGCTGTATCCTGAGGTCAGCACCACCTTGAGATCGGGCTTCTTCGAGCGAACCCATTCCGCGACATCGTACCCCGTCATATTGCCGGGCAACACGATATCGCTAAACACGAGGTCAACCGGCTCATCGGACTCAAGCAGTTTGATTGCCTCGGGTCCTGTGCTGGTTGGAAGTACAGCATAGCCGAGCGATTCCAATCGGCTCACGGTCGCTTCTCGAACCTTATCGTTGTCCTCGACAAGCAAGACGCGCTGGCCATCTCCTAAGGGAGCTTGCCTGGTAGAGACGCTTGCGCGCAATTCACTTCCCGCTTCAACCTTAGGAAAATACAGCTGGACGGTGGTGCCCCTGCCCACGACGCTGTCAATGGCTACGAAGCCCCCCGACTGATGGACCGTGGCATAGACAGTAGCGAGGCCAAGCCCCGTACTCTCGCCTTGATCCTTGGTCGTGAAGAACGGCTCCATGGCGCGCGCGAGTATTTCCGGGGTCATGCCCTGCCCCGTGTCCTTGACACCCAGTTCGACGAAGTCACCGGCGCGGGCGTTCGCGATGCGCGCCGCCGCGTCTAGATCAAGTGTGACGTGCCCAGTTTCGATCGTGAGTACGTCTCCCTCGGGCATGGCGTCTCGCGCGTTGATTGCGAGATTGAGGATCACATTGTCGATATCGCCAGGACTGGCCATGATTGGACACGGGTCCGGAGAGCAATTCAAAGTGATAGTCACCTGATCGCCGAGCGTTCGCTCCAGAAGCTCGAATGTTCCAGTGACGCAATCATTGAGGTCGACCCTCTCCAGCTTGACATCCTCCCGGCGCGAAAAGGACAGCAGGCGCCGATTGAGCCTCGCCGCCATCTCGATCGCATCTCTCGCGCCTTGTATGTTCTCGTGAATTTTTTCATCGTTGCTGCGCAGCGGCACCACATCCAGGTAGGAGGAGATAGCTGCCAGCACGTTGTTGAAGTCGTGTGCCATGCCGCCCGCGAGCTGGCCAACGGCTTCCATGCGCTGAGACTTGGCAAGAGCAGCCTGTGTTTCCTCACGCAGGTCCATCTCACGCTCAAGCCTGGAGAGGGTCCCGGTGAGTGCCTGTGCCGAGCGGTAGAGGGTGTCCTGCAGCTCCAGGATCTCAGGTGGCCCCGTTTCGATGAGTTTGGTGGGTTCGACAGAACTGTCGGCAAAGGACTGCCGCAGCTTGTCGATCGGGTGGGTGATTTGCCGTGCCAGCATGACCGCCAGCAGGAGGCTTGCAACCGACAGGCCGGAACCCAGGAATGCCGCCCAACGCACCGTGTTCCAGGCCTCCGCCTGAAGCTCCGTCTTCTTGACGGCGACGCCAACCGTCCAGCTGGCGATGGAGGGATGGACATTGGCGGTAATGAGTGCGTCGCCCTCAAGGGAGGGATACTCGAACAAGCCCGTACGATCTTTCGCCGCTCGCCCCTCCTGGGCAGCGGGTTGGCCGACCTTAATGGCCCCTTGAGGTACCCGAACTACATAGCGGCTTTGGCTATCGATGATGCGGACAAGCCAGTTCCTTGGGATATCACGCGCACTGAGGAGGGAAAGGAACTCCTGTGCTCTAATGACAATGGCGAGCCCCCGAAAGAGTTCGCCGTCCCTGAAGATTGGGACTTCGATAGTGACGATCCAACCCTGAGCGATGGGATCTTGCATGACATCGGAGATGACAGTATCGCCCGTTGCCGTTGCGCGTCGTTGGGCCTCGATCGCCATTGGATTGCGACGTGGCAAGGGCTGCTTCGGCTGTGCCATCGTGTTGACAAGCTGCTGGCCGTTTATGTCGGCGACCAATACCCATACACTTCGCGCCGATGGGACTTTACGGCGCACCTCCGCCTCGAACGCGTCGAGGTTGTCTTCACGCAATGCCGGCGAGCCGGCCAACGATTCCGCCAGCACGATATACTTGCCCAACTCAGCATCTACGGCGGCCGCGATCGTTCGAGCGGAATAGAGAAGGCTCGTGCGTTGCACATTGTCCGCTTGGTTGATGAGGACCCAGATGGCGCCGAGGATGATGAGATTGAGCGGTAGCGCGAGTGCGAGAACCAGCAGCCCCAACCGCCAGGGGATGCTCAAGCGGTTCACCGCAGCCTTACAATACAGCCAAGCGGAATCCCGCGACTGCTGGCCGGGGATCGTTGGCGGAGCATCATGCACGCCCCGACCGCGGATTGAGCCGTGAGGTAACAGGTAGCAGGCTCCCTCGCTTCGTGCTCCCAAGGATGGGCCTAGTTGGCCCTCTAGCCCGATGTCAACAGGGAGAACCCCGAGACTCGGAGGTGCTATACCCCATGCTCATCGATCAGCGAATTGGAGAAGGTCGGCCGTTCCGCCAAAAGCACTACACCGATGAGCAGAACTGCTGGGGTTACTCTCTGATCTGCCCACTGGAGTCCGTTTAGGGTCAATGATTCCCCGTCGTGGCCGGACCGCCGCGGCGTCTGCTCCTCCCCCGGAACAAGACGACCGCGGTCCCTGCATGGGACGGTGAGTTCGTGCCACCTTTTTCATGAGCAGGTACAGCAAGCAAGAGCGAAGTCGGTGATCCTGCTGCAACGGGTTGTTTCGTCTGGACATGCGTCGCGACCTCCGGGGGTTCTGGCACGGCGCGGCGCCAGGCATGGATCAAGCTTGAACGCTGCTGATCGGTCGCGGGGTGTCTTGTGCGGATCTGCCAGAGAACCTTGAGCCGCCTACCTGGAGAGGCAAATCTTACGCACCCAGGATTGAACCTTTATCGCGCTCGCTGCGACATACTAAGGGGCACGGCGTGTGATTGGGCTCACCTGTATGGTTGGCGCGGCTGACGACGCCCTCCTGATTGCCCGTATGGCCGCCGGAGACGCCGCAGCTCTACGCGGGCTGATGGCGCGCTATCACGTGCGCGTGTACCGCCTCGTCCTGCGTCTGGTGAAGAACCCGGCAATCGCAGAAGAACTCACCAATGAGGTGTTTCTGGAGATCTGGCTGAACGCTGGCTCCTTCGCGGAAGCCTCCTCAGCGGCAACCTGGGTGCTGTCGGTCGCCCACCATCGCGCGGTCAGCAATTTGCGCAAGCGCCGTGAAAACGGCTGGGACGAGCCCACGATGCTCAACGTTCCCGACGCGGCGGACGACCCTGAGATGACGGCGCAGAAGGTCGATAAGAGCAGCGCTTTGCGCCGGTGCATCAAGGCCCTGTCGCCGGAGCACGCAGCCATAATCGACATCATCTACTACCACGAGATGTCTGTGCAGGAGACGGCAGCCGTTCTGCAAATTCCGGAGAACACCGTGAAGACGCGGCTCTTTCACGCCCGCAAACGACTTGCGGCGTTGCTCAAGCGCGCTGGAATCGACCGAGGTTGGCCATGAACGGTGATGTCGAACGCGAAGAGATCGAGAAGCTGCTGCCCTGGTATGTGACCGGTAAGATCGACGCCGCCGACCGGATCAGGGTGGAGACCTACCTCAGCCAACATCCTGCTGTCCACGCACAGCTTGAGGACATCCGTGCGGAGCGTGACGAAACCATCCGTGTGAATGAGGAGCTGGGCTATCCGCCTGCGGAGATGGTGCAGCAGCTCATGGCCTCGCTCCCCGACACCCGCTCGCGATCCCATGCGCCTACTGCGCGCCTCCCCACGATCTTTGACGCATTCTCTGCGCGCAGCGTGCGTTGGGCCGCGCTCGTCGGCGGGATGATCTTGATAGCGCAAACCGGGGTGATCGCCGGGCTTCTGATGCGGGGCGGCGATCGCATCTATCACGTTGCGGCTGGGCCGGCTATGCCCGACGGCAGCTTCTCCGCGCTCATTGTGTTCGTTGACGAAGCGAAGGTGGCATCCGTCGCAAGGCTACTCGTCGACTTTGATGCGAACATTGTCGATGGCCCCAAACCCGGCGGGGTTTATAAGATAAGGCTGCGGGCTCACAGCCAGCTGCCAGGGACGCAGGACAAACTCTTGCGCGAATTGGCGGAACGCCGCGATGTAATCCGGGTTGTCTTGCCGGGCGGAGGCTGACCACGGTTGCCAAAGGGATGAGCATATCGATGGCCATCGCGTCGTTCATCGGGGTCCGGGGTCGTCGCGCAGCCGTCGCCTTGTTCCTTGCTAGCTTCGCGATGCTTGCGGTGTCCGCCGTTCCACTTACGGCGGGCCATCACGCAGGCGAGCAAAGTCATTCCCGGGGCGGCGGTCACATCAAAGCGCTCCTTGCAGCGAGACGGGAGGTTCGCGGTGCTCTCGGATCGCGGCTGCTCAGGCGTGCCCAACAAGCTCAATCGGCCCGGCGCAGGCGTGAGGCACACGCGGAGAGACGACTACCACGACGTGAGCGTCCTCCCTATCCTCAATCTCTCCCCGGGTCGACGCACGGTCTTGCATCGCTCTCCCACCGCTTCGAGCGGATGCCCGATGGGCAACCGTTGCCCCCACCGGTCCCACGCGAAATCCTCGCGCTCTTTGATCAGGACCAGCCGCAGTCTCTAGGTGGGGAGCTTGCGCGCATCCACGGGCTGGAGCGCCTCAGCGTCGAGCCCATTCCTTTGCTGCGTGCGCGCGCCGAGTTGATGCGCGTGCGCGGAAGCCGCTCGGAGGAGGGTGTCCTTGCGGCCTTGCGGCGCGACCCGCGGGTGCGCTCCGCACAACCAAATCAGCGCTATCTCCACACTGGAGCGGCCGATCAACGGTATCTCCAATCGGGGGACCTGGGGTCGCTTCCAAAGCGGAGCGACATCGCCGCGGCCATTCCCCAATGGGGACCGCTCAAGATCGCCTTGCCGGAAGCGCATCGTCAGGCCCTCGGCCGGAACGTGCTGATTGGGGTCATCGATTCTGCGATCGATACAAGCCATCCGGAGTTGCGTGGCGCCGTCGCCGGCTCTTTCAACGCCGCCGGGCCTGAGGATACGGTCCCCGATTTCCACGGGACTGCGGTCGCCGGCATCATTCGCGCGCATGGGCTGGTCGAAAGCGCGGCTCCCGAATCCCGCATCCTTGCCGCTCGCGCCTTCCGCACCGGAGATCACGAGGGGGGCCCAGAGACGACCACGCATATTCTGATCGCCGCAGTCGGCTGGGCCGTCAAAAGCGGCGCCAAGATCCTCAACATGAGCTTCATCGGCGCTCCAGACCCTGCCCTCCAGCAATTACTGCAGGCGGCCAACAAAAGAGGCATTGTCGTGGTCGCTGCGGCTGGCAATGGCGGGCCCACGGCGCCGCCCGTATATCCCGCGGCCTATCCCGGGGTCATCGCGGTCACTGCGATCGATGAAGCGGACCGCCCTTATGAGTCCGCCAACCGCGGCCCCTACATCTCTATCGCCGCCCCGGGCGTGGATATCCTCGCTCCGATCGAGCACAGCGGCTACGCCTTCGTCTCCGGAACGTCTTTCGCCGCGGCTTACGTGAGCGGCATTGCGGCCCTTCTCCTGGAACGTGATCCGATGTTGGGCCCTGAAGCTGTCGCCCGACTTATTGCCGCTGGTGCCGAGGATCTTGGAGCGGTGGGACGGGACGATGAGTTCGGTGCAGGCCGTGTGAACGCCCATACTTCGCTCAAGCTGCTCTTCAACAAGATTGCTGTGACGAGGGGGGACTGACACGCCTGAGCGCTTTGCTTGCAGGGCTTCTGCGCAAGTCAAATGTTGCGCCTACCTAGAACCGAAACCCAGGTCGCTGCGACTAACGAGTCAGCCGCTCACAGAGCCTGCGCGGGCTTGCAGCGGTGCCGATCACGACCGGGTCGCAACAGGAGGCAAAGGAGAAAGCCCATGAGTATGAGGTCTCTTGGCGTCGGCACGGCTGCGCTGGCGTTGCTGACGGCGGTAGGCGCGTCGGCCCCCGCGGATGCGCGCCACAGCGGCCATGGTGGCCATGGCATGGTGGCGCACTTCGCCGGCCCCAACCATTTCGCCGGTCACCGCTTCCACCACAGGCGGTTCATCGTCATTGGGGCCTATCCCTACGACTATGGCTATGGCTATGGCTCTGGCTGCGGCTGGCAGCGGCGGCGCGCGCTCCACACCGGCAGCCCGTATTGGTGGCATCGCTACGAGGCCTGCCTCTACGGCTCCTACTGAATCCTCTGCGTGGGGCCGTGCGGCGGGAGCCGCTCGGCCCGTCGACTTTACGCTCCAGAGCCAGCAGGCCGTGCGCCGGCACAGGCCCGACTCGCGGCGGAGGTCAGGCCTCCGCTCCGCACGGAGAGCGTGGCGGTCCCAAGCGTGTAGAAGGGGTCTCGCTCTCGAAATCCGTCTGGCGAGGGGGGCTCGCCGCTCGGAAGGGCTCAGGTCTCGTGAGGGTCGTCATCCAGCTTCGCGACCAGAAGCGCCTGCGTGTCCGCGGGGCACGGCACAGCGTGCGACGATGCGCGGCCACAGGTCTATGGGCGGAGCGCCGACGAGCGTCGGGCTCAGGGTCACGATCTGGCGATCGTCGTTCAGGCGCTGGCGCAGCCCGCAGCTGAGAGCCCGGCACGCCAGGCGCGGGCGGCACTCGCGGTAGTGGCAGATGCGCCCCAGGTAGCGTCCTACCGCGTCGGCAAGGAAGATGTCGGCCCCCAGGTTGATGGTCTGCGCTGTACCCTTGAGGCGTCGCCCGAGGCGAGCAAGAGGATCGAGGTTGACGGCGGGGTCGATGGTGACAAGCACATCGGCATCCTTGGGCACTGGCTTGTCGGTGGCGAGCGAGCCGAGCAGAGCGATCCTGAGGACACCGGGCGTCGACCGCGCCGCCCGGACGAACGCGAGCACAGCTTTGAGCAGGTGAGGTCGCGGGTTTGACACAGAGGGCCGGGGTGCAGGCGTCCGGCTATTACCGCGGCGTTCCACGAGGGCTGCAGCTCCCTTCATCGTGATGCGCGTCACCTCTCTACGCAGACATCTTCGTACACCGCAGCGGTTCCGTCAGGTTACAAGGGCACTTGCCCCGTCCCAACGAGCCCGCTGGCATGCGTGCTCGTGACCCAAATCCGACCTCGTTGGTGATCTATGTTGACCTCTGTCAGACCTTGGCGGAGAGGGGCAGGCGCAATGGTCAAGAATCTTTCCGACGGACTCCTTTCTCCAACCCAACGCCGTTGCCGTCGATCAGCGAGGCGGTTCTGGACTAGGTTCGCTGAGGCAACGCCGATTTTTGGCGGGACAGCTCGGTACTTTGCCGCGGCGGCCATCGCACTTCTGACCGCTCTCGCTCAGGCGCAGGCGCAGGCGCAAAGGGAGGCGCCGGACGGGTTGGTGCCGGAGCCAAGGCTCATGCTCGAGTTGGAGGGATGCCCGACGCTACCTGCGTGTCTGTCGATTCTGGATGCAGTCGTTCCTGCGCGGGACTGTGGTTGTACGAAGGGCGCGGGAAAGGCGATAGCTGACAAGCTTCGGCGCTTCGGCGAACCTGCAAAGCAGGACCTGCTGCGTCGAGCTGCCGGCACTCATCCCGGCTGGCGCAATTTGGCAGGTGACATCCTCTCGTATTGGAGAGCCTGGTTCCCATCAGATGTTCCAGCCCTTCGCGCCGCGTTACAACTCCACCATGGCGGGTGGATTGCGCGACCGCTGGCGGAGATCAAGACGGCGGAGGCGATCCAGGCTCTCGTCGAAGACTTGGCCGCCATCGGCGCGGCAAGCCAGACCGGATGGGCCCTGGTAAAAATAGGGCCCGAGGTATTGCCGTACCTGCTTCCAGTGCTTGCTGACGAAAAGCACTGGAACGCAGTCAACGTCATCGGAAGTATGGGGAAGGAAGCCTTCGTGGTAGCGCCCGATTGGGCTTCCCTGGCCGCGAGCACGGACAATCCGAAAAACATGCGGCTGGCAGCTCTCCGCGGGCTTGCCGCCATGAAAGACGGGGCTCAGGCGCAGGGGACGGAGCTCAGGATACTGCTTAGGAGCCCCGACTCTGAGATCCGTGCTCAGGCCTTCGAGACGCTGCTCGCGCTTCGCGACCCCTCGGTCGTCGCGACCGTTGCCGAGAATTGCCATCCGTCCAGAACGGCGTTCCACACGACGCTGGATAGGACGGCGGCGCGCACGGCAGCCGAGTTCCGCCTGCAACTGCAACTGCGCTACTGCTACATGGACGTTGCGGCCTTTGGGGAGCACGCCCGCCCGGTTGGTCACCACTTGCTGGGGTTCCTCGCATCTGCCGATGGAGAGGAGGTGGCTCAAGGCGTCACCACGCTCGGTTTCATAGGCTACGATGCCGCCATCCCTCGAATCGAGCAGCTGCTTCGCTCGCCCGACTGGCGCATCGTCTATGCCGCGGCCAGAAGCCTCGGCTGGCTGGGCGCACCGAGCTCGCTCCCAGACCTCGAACGGGTTGCATCCGGTCACTGGCTTCCGGAGGTCCGGGAGCAGGCATTAGTGGCTGCCGATGCCCTCAAAGGCAGTGAGCAAAGGCTGGCTCGACCACCATCATCCGAAGGGCGTGGCCTCTTTAGTATCGGCGGGGGGGATTTTGGTGTTCTTCGATCCCTGCCTCCGTGCGGCTCCCAACAATGGGAATGGAATGGCATCCGGTTCTCGCCGCCATCGTCCTCGACGCGAGCGCCTAGTTTGTTGCTTGGTCCTGGAGCGCTGGTCGGCACCAATATGGGAGAGTTTGGCGGCGATCTCACTTGGCAGCCTATCAACGGGCAAGAGCAGACGCTCATCAAGGACAATGTTATCGCCATCGAGCCGTCCGACAGAGGCGCGATCGTGCTCTTCGGCCTTGCGCACATGGGCGTAGCGCGTGGCTATGCGGTTCGCGTGAGCAAGCGCGACGATGGCGGCTGGTCACTGTCCGAGATTGCCCGGTTGCCCTCGCATGCGGACGCCCTCGCATCAATTGGGTCCAACCTGTTCGCAGCATGGAGCGAGAACAGGGTTGTCGTGTTCTCCGACAAAGAAATCCTCGGCCTTGCGAAGATGCATCGAAAAATAGTCTCGCCCACCTAACGCCACTTCAGCTTCTGGCACTCTTCCCCCGGCAATCCCTCGTCCGGTGGACACCAGGTTCCGGGGGTAATCTCGAAGTACCGCACAAAAAGGGTGGCTGACCATTGGGAAGCCAGCTGCGACCATCACAGGTTTGTGCCCGGAGCGTTCGTCTGGGGACGGGGCGTCTTGGCCTTGAGGACGGAAGCGCGCCGTCCGGCAGCGTATTCCCGCAAAACGGCCGCAGCTTGATCGCGGAGCGCCTCGGGTACGGCGGCGTGCGCTTCGATCTGGCGGAGCAGAGCGATCAGAGGGTCGATGTCGGCGGCCGCGAGGGCAGCATCTGCTTCCGGCAGGAACGAATGCCACATTGGCTTGCCCTCGAAGCGGATGTCGGAGGGATGGCCCTGCAGGCGGCTGAGGGCGCGGGCAATGCGTTCGCGGGGTTCTGGCATGGCGGCGCCTTCTCGCGTTTGGCCACGGACCTTCCTATAGCACAAGGGCGCGTTGACGGCGGCGTAATTCGCGCTTCGCGCGCGGTCCGACGGAGCCTTGGGTGCCGGGCGCAAGGCTCCGGTCGGGCGGGGCCTCGCAAGGAAAGCCGGAGGAACTCCGTGCTCACGATTACACGACACGGCGACGCGCTGCTTTTCAGACGTCGGTTTTCTCGGCGATCTCAAGCGCGTCGTCGACCTCGACGCCGAGATAGCGCACGGTCGACTCAATTTTTTTGGTGCCCCAACAAAAGTTGCACAGCTCTGAGGTTCCCTGTCCGCCGATAGATCAGGGTTGCCTTTGTCCTCCTCATCGAATGCGTGGCGTACTTCAGCGGATCGAGGCCGATGCCGCTGACCCATTCTGAGACGAGGCGGGCGTACTGCCGCGTGGTCAGATGCGCGTCGGGGCCGCGGCGGCCGGGAAACAGGCATTGGCCGGGCCCGCGGCCCGTGGCCCGCAGGTAGTCGTCGAGCGAGTGGCGCGTCACCTCGGTCAGTTCGAAGCGGACAGGCCGGCCGGTCTTGCTCTGCCGGACGGTGGCGCGGTCGACGGCGTAGCCGTTGGGCGCCACGTCATCGACGCGCAGCGCCACCAGATCGCAGCCCCGCAGCTTGCTGTCGATGGCGAGGTTGAACAGGGCCAGGTCGCGGGTACGCCGCTCCAGCTGCAACTTTGCCCGGATG
>Ga0207653_10000697_pt1 | contig 11523 bp, 10 predicted proteins | sample KBSK5251metaG_FD_184341 | JGI IMG/M metagenome (GOLD analysis project Ga0207653, IMG submission 184341) | Corn, switchgrass and miscanthus rhizosphere microbial communities from Kellogg Biological Station, Michigan, USA - KBS K5-25-1 metaG... | ecosystem: Host-associated > Plants > Roots >...
CGGCCCCGCTCAGCGCGAGCCAGTTCCAGAGGTTCAGGCGTCCCCCCCTCCCCCTCCCGCTTTTCCCCGCACCCGGATCCGTGGGTCCGCCACGGCATACAACGCGTCGGCGATCAGGGTGCCCAGGACCACCATCGTACTCGTGAGCAGCGCCGCACCCGTGACCACCGGGTAGTCGCGCTGGAAGATGGCGTTTACGGCCAGCCGGCCCATCCCGGGCCACGCGAACACCGTCTCGATCAGGACCGCCCCGGTAAAGAGGAAGGGGAAGGCCAGGCCGAACAGTGTGATGATGGGGAGGAGGGCGTTGCGGAGCGCATGCACCAGCAGCACCCGCCGTTCCCGCAGGCCCTTGGCACGGGCGGTCCGCACGTAGTCCTGGCTGATGACGTCGAGCATCGCCGCCCGCTGGTAGCGCGCCGTGGCGGCCGCGCCCACGAGACCGAGCGTGAGGGCGGGGAGCGTGAGGTGCCAGAGGAAGTCGAGCCCGCAGTACGGCGAGTCGACCCGGGGACACAGGACAGGATCGTGGATCCCGCCCGCGGGGAACCAGCGCAGCCACTGCGCGAACAGCAGCAGCAGGACCAGTCCCAGCCAGAACACCGGCATCGAGTTGACCAGCAGCGCGACGTTTCCGACCGCGACGTCGCCGAACCGGCCCGCGTGCACGGCCTGATAGATCCCGAGCGCCAGACCGAGCGCGAAGTCGATCAGCAGGGCAGCGAGGGCGAGGATGAAGGTGTTGGGGATCGCGTCGGCAAGCGCGTCGGCAACGGGCCGGTGCAGCCCGAAGGACTCGCCCATGTTCCCGTGCGCCAGGGCGGCCAAGTACTTGACGTACTGCACCGGGAGTGGCCGGTCGTAGCCGAACTGGATGCGCTGCCGCTCGCACACGTCGGGCGGCAGCGGTCGCTCCCCCGACGGTCCGCACGGCGTGCCTTGGGCGAGGTGAACGACGAAGAATGTGATGGTGACGACCGCGAACACGATGGCGATCGACGCGACGAGCCGCCGCACCAGCCACGCCGCCACCTAGCGCTCCACGCGGTCTCGATCCGTCAGTCGGTCAGCGGGAATGCGCCATGTGCGCAGCAGGGCGAGCCAGGAGTCGGGCCGAATCGTCACGTCCGCGATCCGCTTGTGGACGGCGGCGACGTTAGCGGTAGCGAACAGGAAAATGCCGGGCGCGTCCCGGTTCAGCGTCTCGACGGCCCCCCGCCAGGCGCGGCGGGCCTGGTCGCGATTCGCGGCCGATGCCACGGCCTGGTCCACCAGTCGGTCGACGTCCGGGTTGTTGTAGCGGCCATAGTTGGAGCGCCCGAACCCGGCCGGCGTCCAGGTCTGCGGGAAGCCCGACGAGGGCGTCGGGTCGGTGTTCCACACGTTGAGGAGCGCGTCGAACCGGCCGGCGCGCGCGCGCTCGTTGAACACGCTGAAGTCGACCTCGTCGAGCTGAACGTCCACCCCGGCGATCCGGAACTGCTCCTGCAGCAGGCGCGCGTACTGCTTGCGGATGGCGCTGGTCGTGGGAAGGAGCAGCCGGAACGCGAGCGGGCGGCCGTCCTTATCGCGGATGCCGTCGCCGTCCGAGTCGGTCCAGCCGGTCCGGGTGAGCAGCCGCGCCGCCTGGCCGCTGTCGTAGGGCAACTCGCGGATTTCCGGGTCCCAGATCCACCACAGTTGCGACAGCGGGCCCGGTGGGACCTTGGCGAACTCGCCGAACACGTTGCGGAGCAGCCGCTCGCGATCCGTGGCCATGAGGAGCGCCCGCCGCAGGTCGCGGTCGCCGAACAGCCGGTGAGGTTTCGTGGTGTCGCCCGGCGTGACCAGGTTGAATCCGACGTAGCCGTACGCCGACCCCTTGTAGGGGTAGGTCGTGAGCGCGGTGTCCGCGCGGGCGCGCTGCACGTTGTCGGGCGAGACCAGCACTTCCACCGCGTCCGCGTCGCCCGCGATCAGCTGGGTGACGGCCACCTGCTGGTCGGGGGTAAAGCGCCAGATCACGCGCCGGAGGTGGGGGCGGCCGAGGAAGAAGGTCGAGTCCGCCGCGAGCTCGATGCTCTCGCCGGCCTTCCACGCGACGAAGCGGTACGGCCCGTCGCCCACGGGCGCCCGCCCGAACGCCGTGCTGCGCCACTGATCGCGCGGCACCTCGCGCAGGAGGTGCGCCGGCAGGACGCGCAGGTGGTACACGGCATCGTAGAACATCTCGGGATAGCGCTGCCGGAAGCGAAACACGACCGTGAGCGAATCGCGCGTGGTGACGGCGGCGACCTGGCGCAGCGAAGAACGGAACGAGGAGTTGACGAGCGTATCGGTGTACGCGTCGTACGTGAATGCCACGTCCGCGGCCGTCACCGGCTGGCCGTCGTGCCACCGTGCGCGCGGGTCGAGGTGAAACACCAGCGTCGTCGGGGCGTCCCATTCCCACCGCGCGGCCAGCTGTGGTTGGAAGTCCTCGTCGCCGATCGTGTTTCCCGAAGCCCCGAGGTCCGCGAGCTTGAGAAACAGCTGATCCGTCACGTCCCGCGTGATCGCGAACTCGCTGACGGGCGGAAGCAGGATATCCGGCTCCCCTCCGGAGGCGATGACGATCGTGCCGCAATATTCGCCGGTGCAGCCGACCGGGCGCTCGCACCCGGCGACCAGGATGAGGCCGGCGAGGGCGGCCAGCGTCGGGCCGATGGGTGGGCGGGCGGTTGGCATGGCGCCTAAGATTTCACGCGACGCCTAGCGGCGCCAGGTCCAAGCGGGATCATGAAACGCCTCCATCACCGCGTCCGCGACCTCGTCGAACGAGACACGTCGTCCCAACTCCGCGGAAAGCGTGGTCGCCGCACTTGCGACGTGTGGCATGCGGGTTACGGCCGCAACGATCTCTTGCGAGCCATCGAGCAGGATCGATCCATGCTGCAAGAATGCGCTTCCCTTCCGGACCTGCGCCGAGCCCACCAGCTTGCGACCGGCGACGAGTACCTCGCCGCCTACCGGGGTCGCGAAGCAAGACGTAGGCTGGTCGACCCGCGAGGATAGTCGAGGTTGCTGGGGGGCCAGGGTGGCATCGACACCGAGGGACCGGAGCGCTGCCGCGATGCGTTCGTGGATGGTGTGGTACGCGTTACGCAACGAGCCGAACGCCGCCACCGGGGCGGCCACCGCGTAGGTCACCTCATGCTCGTGCCACACGGCCCGGCCACCGGTGGGGCGTCGCACGACGTCGAGCCCGCGCTGCGCAATGGCAGCCCGGTCGTAGTGCGCCGCCGCCTCGTTCCGGCCCAACGAGAGGCACGGCGGGTCAAAGCGGTACAGCCGCAGGAAGGCTCGCCCTGTGCGGGCGGCCTCGGCGAGGAGACCCGCGTCGATCGCCATGTTGGCCGCCCCACTCCGGCCCGCCGGATCGAGCAGGAGCTCAGTCAGCAGCAAGCGCGTACGCCTCCATCGGCGGGCAGACGCACACCAGGTTCCGGTCGCCGTAGGCGCCGTCCACGCGGCTCACCGACGGCCACACCTTGTGCGACCGCGTCCAGACGGCGGGGAAGGCGGCGCGCTCGCGCGTATACGGGCGGTCCCACGCGTCGGCGATGACATCTTCCAGCGTGTGCGGCGCATTGGTGAGCAGGTTCTTGTTGCGCGGCTGCGTCCCGTCCTCCACCTCGCGGATCTCCTGGCGGATCGAGATCAGTGCGTCGCAGAAGCGGTCCAGCTCTTCCTTCGACTCGCTCTCAGTGGGCTCGATCATCAGGGTGCCCGCGACCGGGAACGAGACCGTCGGCGGATGGAAGCCGTAGTCGATGATGCGCTTTGCGATGTCCTCCACCTCGATGCCGGCCGAGGCCTTGAAGGGCCGACAATCGATGATGCACTCGTGTGCGACCAGGCCGTTTTGCCCGGTATAGAGAAGCGGGTAGTGCGCCGCGAGCCGGCGCGCCATGTAGTTGGCGTTGAGGATCGCCATCTTGGTCGCCTCCACGAGCCCCTCGCGCCCCATCAGCGCGACGTAGGCCCAGGAGATCGGCAGGATCCACGCGCTGCCCCACGGCGCCGCCGACACGGTCCCGCACGGCTGCTGCTGGCGCAGCGGCACCACCGGGTGGTCCGGCAGGAATGGGCCGAGGTGCGCCGCCACGCAGATCGGGCCCATACCCGGCCCTCCACCGCCGTGGGGAATGCAAAAGGTCTTGTGCAGGTTCAAGTGGCACAGGTCGGCGCCGACGTCGGCGGGGCGGACCAGGCCCACCTGCGCGTTCATATTCGCGCCGTCCATGTACACCTGCCCGCCGTGTGCGTGGATGATCTCGCACACCTGCCGGATGGATGCCTCGAAGACGCCGTGGGTCGACGGGTACGTGATCATGAGCGCCGCGAGCGTGTCCTTGTGCTCGGCCGCCTTGGCGCGCAGGTCCGCCAGATCAATGTTGCCGCGGGCATCCGACTGCACGGGCACGACGTTCAAACCGGCCATCACGGCGCTCGCGGGGTTGGTCCCATGCGCCGATGTCGGGATCAGGCAGGTGGTGCGGTGCCCTTCACCGCGGGAGCGGTGATAGGCCCGGATCACGAGCAGTCCCGTGAACTCACCCTGCGCCCCCGAGTTCGGCTGCAACGAGACCTTCGGGAAGCCGGTGATCTCGGCCAGCATGTCCTCGAGCTGGCGGAACAGCGTGCGGTAGCCGGTGGCCTGCTCCCGCGGCGCGAACGGGTGCAACCGGTTGAACTCACGCCACGACAGCGGGACCATCTCGGTGGTGGCGTTGAGCTTCATCGTGCACGAGCCGAGGGGGATCATCGCCGACGTGAGCGACAGGTCGCGTGCTTCGAGCCGCTTGATGTAGCGCAGCATCTCGGTCTCGGAGCGGTAGCGGTGGAACACCGGATGCGTCAGGTAGGACGAGGTGCGGTGCAGCGACTCGGGGATCGACGGGTCGGCCTTGGCGCCGAGGTCTTCGACCATGAACGGCAGCACTTCGTTGAGCGAGAACGCCGTGACGAGGTCGGCGAGGTCGCCGAGCATCGTGGCCTCGTCGAGCGAGATGCCGATTCGTGTGGGAGAGATGACCCGCAGATTGATGCGGCGCGCCCGCGCCGCGTCGAGCAGGCGCGGCAGCACCCACGACTCCACCTCGACGCACAGCGTGTCGAAGAACGACGAGTGCACGACCCGATAGCCCAGCCGGGTGACGGCCTGCGCGAGCAGGACGGCGAGCGTATGCACCCGCTCGGCGATGCGGCGCAGCCCTTCGGGCCCGTGATACACGGCGTACATGCTCGCCATCACGGCGAGCAGCACCTGCGCGGTGCAGATGTTGCTGGTGGCCTTCTCGCGCCGGATGTGCTGCTCGCGCGTCTGGAGCGCCATGCGGAGCGCGGGGCGGCCGGCGGCATCTCGCGATACGCCGATGATGCGGCCGGGCACGTGGCGTCGGTGCGCCTCGCGCGTCGCGAAGAACGCCGCGTGCGGGCCGCCGTACCCCATCGGCACGCCGAAGCGTTGTGAGTTCCCGACGGCGATGTCCGCGCCCCACTCCCCCGGGGGCGTCAGCAGGGTGAGGGCGAGCAGGTCGGTCGCGACAGTCACGAGCGCCCCCGCGGCATGCGCCCTGTCGCAGAATGCGCGATAGTCCTCGATCTTCCCGTCCGTCGTGGGATACTGCAGCAGGGCGCCGATCACGCCGGGCCGGAACTCGAAGCTCGCGGGATCCGCGATGACGGTCTGTACGCCGCGCGCCTCCGCCCGGGTCCGCACCACCGCGATCGTCTGCGGGTGGCATCCCTCGGCGATCATGAACATCGGCGTTGTACCCCCGGGCACGGTCGCGACGGCTTCGGTCAGGTTCATCGCTTCGGCGGCGGCGGTGGCTTCATCGAGGAGCGAGGCGTTGGCGATCGGCAGGGCGGTGAGGTCGGCGACCATCGTCTGGAAGTTGAGCAGCGCCTCGAGCCGGCCCTGCGCGATCTCCGGCTGGTACGGCGTGTAGGCCGTGTACCAGCCCGGGTTCTCGACGATGTTGCGTTGGATGACCTGCGGTGTGAAGGAGTGGTGATAGCCCATCCCGATGTAGGAGCGATACAGCTGGTTCTGGGCGGCGAGTCCGCGCAGCGCCTGCAGCACCTCGCGCTCGGTTCGGCCCGGCGCCAGCGCCAGCGCGCGCCGCAGGCGGATGTCCTGCGGCACGACGGCGTCGATGAACGCGTCGAGCGACTCGTATCCCAGGGTGGCGAGCATGCCCCGTGTCTCGTCGGGACTGGGTCCGATGTGACGGTTCACGAACCGGTCGGCAGGAGCGAGAGAAGCGCGTACCGTCACCATAAGCGAAGTCGCCTGGCCTCGTCAGGAAAGGGTGTGAGCGTCGCCCGGCGCGAGCACCACGACCCGGGCGCGGCCGCCGACCTGGCGCTTGAACTGCTCCGGGTCGGCCTTGATCACATCCCATGTATTGTAGTGCATCGGAATCACCGCGCGGGGCTGCACGAACTCGACCGCGCGCACCGCGTCTTCGATTCCCATCGTGTAGTTGTCGCCGATCGGAACGAGCATCGCGTCCACCCGGCCGGCGAGCAGCTGCATTTCCATCGTCAGACCCGTGTCACCACAGTGATAAACGGTGTGCCCACCCATCGTTACGACCACCCCGCAGGGGTTGGTCGTGAACTGGCCCGTCGTGTCTCCCTCCACGGCGCCCCCGTGGAACGCCGGGACGAGCTTGACCCGGCCGAAGGGGAACTGCCGGGCACCGCCAATGTGCATGGCATGCACCGTGGCCCCGCGTTCGCCGCAAAACCGGGCCAGCTCCGCCGTGGCGACGATCGTCGCGCCGTCCCGCCGGGCGATCGGGATCGCGTCCCCCAGGTGGTCTCCGTGACCGTGCGACAGCAGCACGGCGTCGATTTTCGGGAGCCGCGCGAGCGGGATGTCGGTCGCGGGATTACCCGTGAGAAATGGGTCGATGATCACTCGGCGGCCGTCGGCTTCGAGCGTGAAGCAGGCGTGGCCGTGGAACGTCAGCGTGAGCATGACGGACGACGCTATTGCCCGATGTGCTTCTTGTACGCCTCATTGCTCAGCAGCTGGTCGACCTCCGCGGCATTCTTGGCCCGGAGCTTGATCATCCAGCCCGCGCCATACGGGTCGCGATTCACGAGCGCCGGGTCGCCCTCGAGCGCCTGGTTCACGTCGGTCACCGTCCCCGCGAGGGGCGCGTACAGCTCCGAGACGGCCTTTACCGCTTCGATCGTGCCGAACACGTCGCCGCGCCCAACGACGGCACCGACCTTGGGCAGGTCCACGAACACCACGTCGCCGAGCTCGCTCTGCGCGTAGTCGGTGATCCCGATCTGCACGACGGCGTCGGCGCCGGTCTGCTTCACGTATTCATGCTCTTTGGTGTAGCGGAGATCGGCCGGAATGTTCGCCATGCGGGGTCGCTCGCTCGCGGGCATGTGAGGTCGCGGCGAAGGTTACCGGGGCACCGAACCTCTGTCAAGGCAACGGGTTGGCAGACGGAAACAGATCGGACCGCGGCGCCAGGCCCGCCGCACCGGGCTCGACCAGGAGCACCCGTCCGGCGCCCCAGGGCCGAAGGTCGAGCCGCACGGCCACGGGATCGGGGTCGTCGGACAGGGACGTGAGCACGCCCGCACGACCCGCGTGCGCCCAAGCCTGTTCCGCGGCCGCCGCGGCCGTCGCGGTCGCCACGATCGCGTCGGGTGGCGCGGGCTGGCCCAATGCCTTCGCGATCGCGGCCGCGTCGCCCGTCACCCGGCGGACCGCGAGCCCCGCGTCCGCGTAGCGGGCTGCGATCGGGTTGAGTGTTGGCTGCTCGCGCGCCTCCGCGGCGGCGAGCAGCAGCACGCGCGCCGGTCGTCCCCCCAGGGCCGCGACCGCCGCGCGGTGGCGCAGCTCGTCGAACGCCGCGCGGGCCTGTCGCTCGAGCTGCTTGAGCGAGCCCTCGTTCTCGATCACGAAGTCGCTCTTGGCCCGCTTGCGCTCAGCGGGCATCTGGGCCGCGATCATCCGGTCGGCCTCGTCGTTCGACAGTCCGCGCATGGCGCGCAGCCGGGTGCGCCGCAGCGCCGTGCTCGCGTCCACCAGGACCACGGCGTCGAACTGGGTGGGGTCGAGCGCTTCGAACAGCAGGGGGATGTCGTTGACGACGAGCAGGTCGCCGCCCTCCCGGGCTGCGCGCAGCAGCTCATCGCGGCGGCGACGCACGGCGGGGTGGACGATCTGATTGAGCGCGTCGAGCGCCGCCTGATCGCCCATCACCTTGCCCCGCAGCGCCGCGCGGTCGAGGGTCCCGTCAGGGGCCAGGACGTCCGCGCCGAAGCGGCCCGCGATCGCCGCCAGCACCTCCCCGCCGGGCGCCTGGGCCTCGCGGGCGAGGGCGTCCGCGTCGATGATCGTCGCACCCCAGCGCTGGAAGAAATCGACGACGGTCGATTTGCCCGCGGCGATGTTGCCGGTGAGCGCGACGTTCAGCACTCAGAGCAGCGCCGTCTGGTCTTCATCCGCCCTCGGCACCTTGTGGCAATGGCGGCACCTCGCCTCGTAGGACTCCCGGCCCCCCACCATGATGGTCGGGCTTTCCCACAGCGCCGGCCGTCCGTTCACGAGACGCTGGTTGCGGCTCGCCGGCCCGCCGCACACGACGCAAATTGCCTGGAGCTTGTCGACGATCTCGGCGACGGCCAGAAGTGTAGGCATCGGGCCGAACGGCAGGCCGCGGAAATCCATGTCGATCCCGGCCAGCACGATCCGCACCCCCCGGTCGGCGAGCCCGTTTGCCACCGCCACGATGCCGTCGTCCAGGAACTGCACTTCGTCGACCGCGACCACTTCGGTCGCGGGCCGCACGGCGCGCAGCACCCCGTCCGAGGAATCCACAGGCTCGGCTTCCACCGTACCGCCGTCGTGCGTGCTCACGGTGTAGAGCCCGGCGTAGCGGGCATCGAGATGCGACTTGAAGACCTGGACGTGCTTGCGCGCGATCACCGCGCGCCGGACGCGGCGCACCAACTCTTCGCTCTTCCCGGAAAACATCACGCCGGCAATGACTTCGATCCAGCCGGGGCGCGTACCGTGGAACATTGCCGTCCTTACGGCTTGGCGTCTTGGCGTCTGGCAACGGGGCGGGGGAAGGGTAGTCGGGCGGAGAGGGTGGGTCAAGGAAATGCCGCTATCTTGCGGATTTTCGGGGGGGTACCCCATATTGTGGCGGTTTTATGCGGGTTTTCTCGTGCTACCCCGCAGAACGGGCGGAATTCCAAGGGTTTTCACTGCCCTAGACCCTCACAAGGAGACGCCGTGAACAAAGCCGAGCTGACCGCCGCACTGGCCATGCGGACCAAAATGTCCAAGGCCGACGCGGGCCGGGCGATCGAGGCCCTGTTCGACGACAAGGGGATCATCGCCGGCGAGCTCAAGAAGGGCGCGAAGGTCCAGATCACCGGCTTCGGGAATTTCGAGGCCCGCAAGCGGGCGGCGCGCATGGGCCGTAATCCCAAGACGGGCAGCGCGATTCAGATCAAGGCGTCGATCGCACCCGCGTTCCGCGCCGGCAAGCAGCTGAAGCAGGTCGTAAACAGGAAATAACCCGACGCGTGAGCGTCGGGTTTGCTGTTCACGGGCCGCCCCGCTGGGCGGCCCGTCGGCGTTTTCAGTGCACTAGGACGGAACCGAGAGCCGCAAGCCCCGGTGACACTGCCGGCACGTCACCGGCTGCGGCGCGCGCCACCGCGCCGCGAGGTCGAGCGCCTGCTCGGCGCCGCAGTCGGGACAGGTGCCGCGCGCGTCGGTGGCGAGCTCCACCGTGCCGAGCCGCTGGAAGAACTGCCACAATCCGTACGCGAGGAACGAGGGCACGAGGATGAAGTGCGCCACGGGGATCAGCACTGTGAGCAGCCCGACCCCCCACCATTTCCCGAGTCCCGCCACCGCGCGGCGGGCGCGATGCTCACGGTCGAACTCCTGGATCGTGACGCTGCCGCGCGTGGGCTCGCCGTGGTAGCCGCTGAGCAGGAACGATTGAACGCGAGTGGTCGGGGACGGCACGGGCATTGTACCGCGCGGCGCCCGTCCGCGTTCCGACGCGCTACCGCTCCCGGTCGAGGCGGGCCAGCACGCGACGCCCGCGGATCGTGGCGCCCGCGAGGCCCCGCACCGCTCGCTCGGCGGCCCCGGGCGCCACTTCCACCAGACTGAACGTTTCGCGCACCTCGATGCGGCCGATGTCGCCCTTCGCGAGCCCCGCCTCGCGGATCAGCGCGCCGACCATATCCTTCGCCGACGCGCGGTCCTTCTTCCCCACGTTGACGAAGACTTTCACTCGCTCGCTGCCGGTGGAGGCGGGCGGGGCGGCCTCTTCTCCCTTCCCCTTTTCCTCGTCTCCGAGCAAGGCGAGCAACGCCCCCGCGACCTCCGCCGGATCGAACCGCCCGAACAGCGGGTCCAGAAGCGCGAGCTCCGCGTCGACGCTGCCGGCCGTAAGCAGCCCCGCCACCCGCTCGCGCAGCGCTTCGGCGCGATCCCGCGCGCGGTCGGCGCCGGAGGCGAGCGCGAGGGGCGTGAGGGTCGCGATCGACCGGAGGTAGGGCAGTTGGGCCGCGGCGATGAAGACGACGGGCTCGCCACCGCCCAGTCGGGCGAGCGCGGCTGCCTCGTCGCGGTTCGGGAGCGCGGTGCAGAGCACCGCATCGGGGGATTCGGGTGGTGCGATCGGGCCCCCGTTCCAGACGAACGGCGTCGTCGCGGTCAGCGCGTCGAGCGCGTCCCGCACGGCGAAGGCGCGACGGAACGGCGGGACGACCGCGAAACGCGCGCGGCAGACGGGCGGGAGCGGACGACCGGTCTCGTCCACCGGCGGCATTCCAACGATGAGCGCGCGCCGGGCGTGTCGCTCGAGAAAGTCGCCCAGCAAGGCCGGATTCCAGCTCAACACGATGCGGTGAGCGTCGCGGGCTTCGCCGAGGACGGTGTCGAGCGCCGCGGCGCCGTCACTCTCCACCAGGGCTTCGGGCCACGCAACGACAACGCTCGCGACTCGGTCGAGCTTGAGCGCGGCGCGCTGCAGCAGGGCGGCCAGGTCCTTGACCGCCCCGGCGAGGATGTCGACGGGACATTCCTTGAGGACGCGGCTGGTGCGGGCGAGGCCGGTGACGGCATGGATGGGGCGGTCGCTCGGTGCGGCGGCGGCCCACTCTGCCGCGCTGGCGTCGTCCGCACACAACACGACCACGCGTGGACCGACCCCGGGGCCACGCCCCGGGGCTGGCGGGCCCAGCAGGTCCCAGAGATCCCGCGCCTGCTCCACCGCCGGCGGCCGTACCAACACCACCGGCCGCCCGCGCTCCAGCGCGGCCTTCGCGTCTGCTTCCGTCACACGATCCTCGGTTGTCAAAGGGCGTTCCGTCGGGAGGGATGGTAGCGCGCGGCGGAGCGAAAGGCAACGACGGGGTAGCCTGGGAACTCGGGTTGCGTCCCCTTACCCATTCGGGCTATCCTGTCGGCCATGACTCCGGGGTCCAGCC
>Ga0207653_10000701_pt1 | contig 11497 bp, 12 predicted proteins | sample KBSK5251metaG_FD_184341 | JGI IMG/M metagenome (GOLD analysis project Ga0207653, IMG submission 184341) | Corn, switchgrass and miscanthus rhizosphere microbial communities from Kellogg Biological Station, Michigan, USA - KBS K5-25-1 metaG... | ecosystem: Host-associated > Plants > Roots >...
CCGCACGGGCGTCTCCGTTAGATTCCTAAAGAGAAATCGAGGAGGAGCGACATGGCCAAGGTAAGGGTTGGGATCAACGGGTTCGGGCGGATCGGGCGAAACTTTTTTCGGGCTCACTTGAGCCGGGGCGGGGACTTCGAAGTCGTTGCCGCGAACGATCTCGGGGACGCGAAGACAATGGCGCACCTGCTCAAGCACGACTCCGTGCTCGGGCGGCTCGAGCAGGACGTCGAGGTCGGCGACGGCAAGATCACGGTCGGAGGGGACGACCTGCTGCTGCTCACCGAGCGCGATCCCAAGGAATTGCCATGGCGCGACTTGGGCGTGGACATCGTGCTCGAGTCGACCGGGCTTTTCACCGACCGCGAGGGGGCTTCAGCGCACCTCGATGCGGGTGCCTCGAAGGTGGTCATCTCCGCGCCGGCGACCGACCCCGATGTGACGGTCGTGCTCGGTGTCAACGACGACGACTACGACCCGGAGACGGATCGGATTATCTCCAACGCCTCCTGTACGACCAACTGCGTCGCGCCGATGGCCAAGGTTCTCCACGATGCGCTGACGATCGAGCAGGGGTTCATGACGACGATCCACGCGTACACCGCCGACCAGCGCTTGCAGGACCTGCCGCACAAGGACCTGCGTCGAGCCCGGGCGGCAGCGCTCAACCTGATCCCGACCTCGACCGGCGCCGCGCGTGCGATCGGCGTCGTGATGCCCGAGCTCAAAGGCAAGGTCGACGGGATGTCGATGCGAGCGCCTGTTCCCGACGGCTCCGTCGTCGACCTCGTCGTCACGGTCTCGCGCGAGACGAACGAGGACGAGGTGAACGAGCTCTTCCGCGCGGCCGCCCAGCGAGGTCCGCTGGAAGGCTTGCTCGAATACAGCGACGAGCCGCTGGTGTCGCAGGACATCGTCGGCTCGCCTTTCTCGTGCACCTTCGACAGCGACCTGACGATGGTGAACGGGCGGATGGTCAAGGTCTTCGGTTGGTACGACAACGAGTGGGGCTACAGCTGCCGGCTCGTCGATCTCGTTTCGAAGATGGGCGCCTCGCTGCCGAAGGCCGAGGCCGCGGCGACCGCTTAGCGGCGTGGAGAAGCCGCGCTCCGTTCGCGACGCGAACGTCGCAGGCAGACGCGTGCTCGTGCGCTCAGATCTGAACGTGCCGCTCGAGGACGGCCGGGTCGCCGACGAAACGCGGATCGAGGCCTCGCTCCCGACGCTGCGGTTGCTGCTCGACCGTGGCGCCGTGGGCGTCCGCGTTTGCTCCCACCTCGGCCGTCCGAAAGGGCCCGATCCCGCCTTCACGATCGAGCCCGTGCGCGCGCGGCTCCACGAGCTGCTGCCGGACGACCGGATCGAGGTGCTCGAAAACACGCGCTTCAACCCCGGCGAGACGAAGAACGATCCAGCGTTCGCGCGCGAGCTTGCCGATGGCTGCGACCTCTTCGTCGAGGACGCGTTCGGCTCCGTGCACCGGGCCCACGCCTCCACCGTTGGCGTGGCCGAGCTGCTGCCGGCTTATGCGGGCCTGCTGCTCGAGCGCGAGCTCGAGGAGCTGGGCAAGCTGCTCGGCGACGTCGAGCGGCCCTTCGTGCTCGTGTCCGGCGGCGCCAAGGTCGAGGACAAGCTCGGTGTTCTGCGCAGCCTCGGCGGCAAGGCCGACGTCGTGTTGATCGGCGGCAAGATGGCCGAGCAACTCCGCGACGAAAATCCGCTCGACTTCGAGGTCCTGCTGCCGACGGACGTAGTTGCCGCCGCTGCCTTCGAGGCGGACGCCGAGTCGCAAGTCTGTCCGTACGACGCCCTTCCGGACGGGTGGCTCGGCCTCGACATCGGTCCCGAGACGCGCACGCGGTTCGCCGAAGAGATCTCGCTTGCGAAAACGATCTTCTGGAACGGCCCGATGGGCGTTTTCGAGTGGCCGCGGTTCGCCCAGGGGACGAAGGCGGTTGCCGAGGCTGTTGCCAACGCCGACGCGTTCTCGGTGGTCGGTGGCGCCGACTCGATCCGTGCGCTGAACGAGCTCGGGCTTGCCGGCCGGGTTTCCTGGGCGTCTACGGGCGGCGGCGCCGCGCTCGAGCTGCTCGAAGGAAAGGAGCTGCCCGGAGTTGCGGCGATTCCGTCCGCCTGATGTCCCGAGCGTACGTGTTCCGGTGCCAGGCAAGAGGACGGGTCGATCCGCGAAATTCCCTGCATTTCGAGCGGTCTGGCAAAGACTGCGGGACGTGTCCGCGGGCCGATCTGGTGCCAGGGACGGGCCGCTTCCCGCCGCGACCTCCTGGGAAGCTTCGCCATAGGATGCTGCGGCCGTGCTGATCGCAGGCAACTGGAAGATGTACAAAGGCCCGGCCGAGACGCGGGAGTTCTGCGCTACGTTCGCGCCTCCCGCAGGTGTGGATGCGGTCCTCTGCCCGCCGTTCGGATCGTTGGGGGCAGGGGTCGCGAGCGGCCACACGATCTTCGCCCAGAACGTGCACTGGGCCGACGAGGGCGCGTTCACGGGCGAGGTCTCGACGAAGATCCTCCTCGAGCTCGGCGTCCAGGGCGCGATCGTCGGCCACTCTGAGCGGCGGCAGTACTTCGGCGAGACCGACGAAACAGTCGGGATGCGCACCGAGCACGCGCTGGAGGCTGGGCTGCGTGTGATCGCCTGCGTCGGCGAGTCCGAGCAGGAGCGCGAGCGCGGCGAGACTCAGGACGTCCTGCGGCGGCAGGTCGGCGTCCTGAACGCCCACGAGAACCTCGTTGTCGCCTACGAGCCCGTGTGGGCGATCGGCACAGGCAAGACGGCGACGCCGGAGATCGCCCAGGAAGCTCACGCCTTCATCAAGTCCCTGCTCGACGTGCCGGTTCTCTACGGCGGCTCGGTGAAGCCTGAGAACGCCGAGCCGCTGTTGGCGCAGGGTCACGTCGACGGCGCCCTCGTCGGCGGCGCGTCGCTCGAGGTGGAATCGTTCACGGCGATTTGCGAGACGGCAACACGACGTTTCCGCTCGTAGCGCTCGTCATCCTCGACGGCTGGGGGTGCGCGGCGGTCGGGCCGGGGAACGCGGTCGAGCTCGCCGAGACGCCCGTCTTCGATGCGCTGTGGGCGCGCTACCCGCACACCACGCTCGCCGCGTCCGGCGAGGCCGTCGGCTTGCCTGCCGGGCAGATGGGCAACTCCGAGGTCGGCCATCTGACGATCGGTTCGGGGCGCGTCCTCGACCAGGACTTCCAGCGGGTGAACCGCGCGATCGCGGACGGAACCTTGTTCGAGAACGCCGCGCTGGTCGGGGCGTTCGAGCGGGCGAAGCAGCGCGGGACGAACGTCCACCTGCTCGGACTCGTCTCCTACGGCGGCGTCCACTCGCACATCGACCACCTGCGGGCGCTGCTGGAGCTGGGGCGGCGGCAGGGGATGGAGGGGCGCACCTTCATCCACGCCTTCACTGACGGGCGTGACGTTTCACCGCACTCTGCGGTCCACGACCTCGCCGAGCTGCCCGACGAGAAGATCGCCAGCGTCGCCGGCCGCTACTACGCGATGGATCGCGACCAACGCTGGGAGCGGACAGAGCGCGCCTACGACGCGATCGTCTCCGGCAGGCCAGTCTGGGGTCAGACCCCGGTCATGGCCGTAGAGGCCAGTTACGACCGAGACGTCACGGACGAGTTCATCGAGCCGGTCGCGATCGCGGATCGACCATCGCTCGGCCCCGGTGATGCCGCGATCTTCTTCAACTTCCGCCCCGACAGAGCACGCCAATTGGCGATCAAGCTCCTCGACGCCGGGTTCGATCTAACGACCATGACGCGCTACCGAGAGGACTTCCACTGCCCGGTCGCGTTCGCAGATCAGACCGTCGCCGAGACGATGGCCGAGGTTCTCGCCGAGCACGACGCCCGCCAGCTCCACGTCGCCGAGACGGAGAAGTACGCACACGTCACCTACTTCTTCAACGGCGGCCGCGAGAACGAGTGGGGCGGCGAGACGCGCATCCTCGTGCCGAGCCCGCGCGACGTACCGAGCTACGACCACAAGCCGGAGATGTCGGCTCGGGAGGTCGCCGCGCGGTTTTCCTCAGAGGTGGGAAACGGCTACGCGTTCGCGGTCGTCAACTTCGCCAACCCAGACATGGTCGGTCATACGGGCTCGATCCCAGCGGTGATCGAGGCCGTCGAGACCACGGATGCCTGCCTGGGCGAAATCGTCGAGGCCGTCGACCGAGCTGGCGGCGTCAGCCTGATCACGGCCGACCACGGCAACGCGGAACAAATGCTCGAGCCAGACGGCACGAGCCCGCACACCGCGCACACGACAAATCCGGTCCCACTCATCCTCACGAAAGAAGGAATGGGATTGGCGAAAAAAGGCGAACTCTCAGACCTGGCGCCGACTGCACTCGCGCTGCTCGGCTTTGCCCAACCTTTACAGATGACCGGGAAATCCCTGCTCAAGTGACGAAGACCCCGGCTATACTCGTCCTCCCTTGGCACTAGCCCAGCCAGATTTCGGGGTCCTCCGGAAGGCACAGCGCGGCGACGAGCGAGCTTTCTCGCTGATCGTCCGGGCGTACGAGGTCCCGGTCTTCAACTACGTCATGCGCCTCGTCGGTGATCGGGCACTGGCGGAGGATCTGACCCAGGAAGTCTTCATTCGCGTCTTCCAGGGCCTCCCGAAGTTCTCGCTGCGGTCGAAGTTCACGACCTGGCTCTTCCAGGTGACGAAGAACCGCGTCCTGGACGAGCTCCGCGCAAACGAGCGTCGCCCGCGCGCGCTTGTCGCCATCGACGACGCGCCGCCGCTCGAGGTTGTCGACCCGCCCCTCGAGCAGGTCGAGACGATCGCGGCGCTCTGGACGGCGGTCGACGGGCTCAACGTCGACCTGAAGATGGCTTTGCTCCTTCGGGACGTCGTCGGACTCTCGTACAACGAGATCGCCGACTCGCTCGACACCACGCTCGCCACCGTCAAGTGGCGAATCTTCAAAGCACGCGAGGAAGTCCAGCTTGCGCTCGCGCGCGAAGGGATCACGTTCGGCCGCGAGGCCGAGGTGGTCCCGCTCGCCCGCTAAAGACCTTCGGCAAGTCTCGCGGCGAGCGCCTCGGGCAGGCCTCGCTCCCGTATCTCGGCCTGAGTTCGATCGATCGGGTACTTCACCCGGTGGAATGAGGCCCGGCGCCCGGGCTCGAGCAGGAGGTAGGCCGCCCGCGGGTCGCCGTCGCGCGGCTGGCCGACCGAGCCCGGGTTGAGGAGCCAGCGCCCGGCCGCGAGATCGACGACCGTCGCCTCGGGGGCCAGGCCGCCGCCGAGGTCCTCGCCGTCGAGGAAGATCGCAAGCGGCACGTGGCTGTGGCCGACGAGAACGATCGGCGCCGTCGTCGCCTGCAGGGTCCACCAGGCTGCCTCCTCGCTCAGCACGTACTCCCAGACGGGGTCGCGCGCGCTGCCGTGGAAGAGCTCGACGCCGTTGCGCCGCGCGCTCGACCCGAGGCCGGCGAGGAACTCCCGGGCGTCGTTCGCCAGGATGGTCTGTGTCCACTGGGCGGCAGCTGCTGCGTCTCCCGCGAAATCGTGGATCGACAATGAGCCGAGCACGACGAGATCGTGGTTCCCAGCGAGGCAGAGGTCCGCGTGCGCCGCGACCGTGCGGCAACACTCGTTCGGCTGCGGCCCGTAGCCGACGAGGTCGCCGAGGCACCAGACCTCGTCGGGCTCTTCGGCTGCCACCGCCTCGAGAACTGCCTCGAGCGCGTGCCGGTTACCGTGGACGTCGGAGATGACTGCGACGCGGCTGCTCAAGGGCGCCACGATAATCCTCGCGGCCGCGGCCTGGTTCCTCGCCGCAGCCCTGCTCTGGCGGACGAAGGTCCCGGCTGACCTGCACCGCCCCCACCTCGACGCCTCCTCGCTCTTCTCCCCGGCTCAGCTGCATCGCGCGGCTCGTTACAGCTCGGTTGCGAGGCTGCTCTTCTTCCTCGGCGTCGCGGTCCAGCTCGCTGTTCTCGCAGTGCTGGCGGTGCTCGGCCGACGCCTCGCGCGTGGCTTCGCGCTCGGCGAGATCGGCGCCGGGGTGATGATCGGAGTCGCCGCCTCGCTGTTCCTCACGCTCGCGACGCTGCCGGTCGGCCTGGCGAGCCTCTGGTGGGACCGGCATTACGGCATCTCGAAGCAGGACTACTGGAGCTACGTGCTCGGCCTGTGGGGCGGCGTGGCCAGCCGCACCGTGACGGTCGCGATCGTGCTCGTGATCGTGATGTCGCTGGCGAAACGGTTCCCACGAGGTTGGTGGGCGATCGTTGCACCGCTCTTCGTCGCCGTCGGGGTGGTCTTCGTCGTCGTCGGCGCGCTGCTCGCGCCGATCGGCACGCACCCGATTCGCGATCCGCGGGTCGCTCCCGTCGTGGAGCGGCTGAAACAGCGCGAGGGAGTACCCGACACGAAGGTCCGCGTCGACACCGTCAGCGACCAGACCCGGGACGTCAACGCCGAGACGACCGGCATCGGGCCGACGACGGTCGTGATCCTCTGGGACACGGTCTTCAAGTCCAACCTCAGCGACCGCGCCATCGAGTTCGTGACCGCGCACGAGCTCGGCCACGCTGCCCGCCGCCACATCCTGAAAGGCCTTGGCTGGGGAATCCTCTTCATCGTTCCGCTGACCTTCCTGCTCGCAGAGTTGACCCGCCGGCGCGGCGGCCTGCACCGTGCGGAGGTCGTGCCGTTCGCCCTCCTCGTGGTGTTCGTGCTCAGCCTGCTGGCGATGCCGCTCGAGAACGTCGTCTCGCGACGCTACGAGTCGGAGGCCGACTGGCTGGCGCTCCAGGCGACGCGCGATCCGGCCGCCGGCCGCGAGACGTTCCGCAGCTTCACCCGGATCGACCTGGCGCAGCCGAGCCCGCCCGAGTGGTCTTACGTGTTACTCGACGATCACCCGACCGTGATCCAGCGGATCGCGATGACCAAGGCGTGGGCCGATTGGGTTAGGAGTCGGGCTTCGGGTCCGTCTCGGGCAGGTTCCTGATCCCCTCGCGCGAGGACCACTTCGACCATGAGTCTTCCATCGCGTCCAACAGCTCCCGCATGAACCGGTTCGACATGTTGACGCGCGCGACGACCACGCCGGGCACGTCGCCCTCTTCGACCTCGTGGTCGATCCGGGCGAACGTCAGCGTGAACTCGTAGTCGGAGAAGCTGATGTTCGCGAAGTTCGCATAGACCCCGCCGAGGTGCTCGGGGTCGAGGTGGATGTTCAGCTGGCGCTCCTGGGCTTCGTCGTCCACGCGCTTACGATACTAGTCGCGTGGACGGAATCAGCCCGCGCCGGATCACCTTCGCACTGACCGCGCTCGCCGGGGTGCTCTTGATTGGCACGATCGGCTTCCGGTGGTCTCTGGACGAGAGCTGGTTGCAGTCGTTCTACCGTTCGGTCGTCACGAGCGCCCTCCTCGGCCTGGACACGATCCCGAAGAACGACTCCTCGCGAATCCTCTCGATCTTCATGGTTCTGGCGGGGGTGACTATCTTTGCGTTCGTCGCCTCGACCGTGGTCGAGGGGATTGCGCAGGGCGTCCTGACTGGTGGGCTGGCCGAGAAACGAAGGAGGCGGGCGATCGACAGGTTGCGGGATCACTACATCATCTGCGGCTACGGGCGCGTCGGCCAGCGGATCGGATCCGAATTTCGGGCAGCCGGCGCCGAGTACGTCGTCGTCGACTTCCACGAGGAGGCCCTAGCCGCCGCGCGCGAGCGCAAGGACTATTTCATCGAGGGCGACGGGACGGACGAGGAAAGCCTCGCGGAAGCCGGGCTCGAGCGGGCTCGCGGACTCGTCGCCTCGTCGGACTCCGACGCCGACAACGTCTACATCACGTTGTCAGCACGTGCCGCCCGCCCCGATCTCCTGGTGGTCGCGCGCGCGTCCAACGCGGAGGCGGCAAAGAAGTTGGAGATCGCCGGAGCGAAGCGCGTTGTTCAACCTTACGCGGCGGCCGGGCGCGTGATGGCGAATCTGATGCTGAAGCCGCAGGTGACAGCCTTCATCGACGTCGTTACCTCGGCGGCCGGGACCGACCTCCGCTTCGAGGAGCTCGAGGTTCCGTCCGACTGGGCCCAGGCGGGAAAGACGATCGGCGAGCTCCGCATTCGGGGGAAGACGGGCGCCGTGATCGTCGCCGTGCGCCAGCGGGACGGGCACTTCGAGACGACCCCGGACCCGGATCTGCCGCTCGAGGCGGGTGACGTCATGATCGCCGCCGGGACCGACGAGGAGCTCGGCGCGCTCGACCAGCTGTTCAAGTCGGCCGAGGCCGTTGCCGGCCGCTGACCCGGTCGCCCGCCTCGCGGCGGAGCTGAGCGAAGCCGTCGGAGCTCCACTCGAGCTCGAGCGCCCGAGCGATCCGGCGCACGGCGACTATGCCACGAACGCGGCGCTCCGCCTCGCGCCGGAACGGCGCCAGGCGCCCCGCGAGCTCGCCGAGGAGATCGCCGCCGCCGCGACGACGCACCCGGCGGTCGAGCGCGCGGAGATCGCCGGCCCCGGCTTCGTCAACCTGTGGCTCACCGATGCCTGGCTCGCGAACGCGCTGGGCGAGATCGTCGAACGAGGCCGCGACTTCGGCGCCGGCGCTCCTGCGCGGCCTGAACGGATCCAGGTCGAGATGGTCTCGGCGAACCCGACCGGCCCGATCACCGTTGCCTCGGCGCGCAACGGGGCGTACGGCGACTCGGTCGCCCGTTTGCTCGAGTTCGCCGGCCACGACGTCGAACGCGAGTACTACTACAACGACTCTGGGGCGCAGATGGAAAAGTTCCGGGCCTCGGTCGAGGCGCGGCGGCGCGGCGAAGAGCCGCCCGAGGACGGGTATCGAGGTGCGTACATCGACGAGCTCGCGGCGAGCCCGGACGATCCGGTCCCGCGCATGCTGGAGCGGATCGAGCACACGCTCGACCGCTTTCGCGTCCACTTCGACACCTGGGCCCTGCAGAGCAAGCTCCAGGACCGCCTCGACGAGTTCCTGCCCCGTCTCGACACGTACGAAAAAGACGGTGCCGTCTGGGCCCGGTCGTCGAAGTACGGCGACGACGACGACCGTGTCTTGATTCGCTCGCCGGAGCAGGGTGGAGGTCCGACCTATCGGGCCGCCGACGTCGTCTACCTCGCCGACAAGCTGGAACGAGGCTTCGACCGTGCGATCTACGTTCTCGGCGCCGACCACCACGGCACACGCAACTGGTACGCGGCCGTCGCGCGGATGCTCGGCTACGACCCTGAGCGGGTCGAAGTCCTGATCTACCAGCTCGTCCACCTCACAAGTGGCGGCGAGCAACGGAAGATGTCGAAGCGGCGAGGGGACGTCGTCTTCCTCGACGATTTCATGGACGAGGTCGGCGTCGACGCCGCGCGCTGGTATCTCGTCAACCGCGGCCCCGACCAGACGATCGAGATCGACGTCGACCTTGCGGCCGAGCGCAGCCAGAAGAACCCCGTCTACTACGTCCAATACGCACACGCGCGGATCGCCGGGATCCTCCGCAATGCTGCGGGGGAACCGAGCGACGCCACGCTGATCCAGCCGCTCGAGCCCGAGGAGCGGGAACTGATCAAGCGATTGCTGGAGTTTCCAGTCGTCGTCGCCGAGGCGACGGAGCGGCGGGGACCGCAGGCGATTCCGGTCTACGCGATCCGCGTCGCCGACGACTTCCATCGCTTTTACCACGAGCACCGCGTGCTGGGAAGCGAGGCGCAGACGTTCCGGCTTGCGCTCGTTCGTGCAGTGCAGAACGTGATCGCGCGGAGCCTCGATCTGGTCGGGGTCGAGGCTCCGGAGCGAATGTGACCCACTAGGATTCCTGCATGGCCGTCGCCGAAGAAGCAAGCGGCAGGCCCCGGGCTCCAGTTCGGCCTGACCGGAACCTGGCGCTCGAGCTCGTCCGCGTGACCGAGTCGGCCGCGATGGGCGCCGGCCGCTGGGTCGGCCGCGGCGACAAGATCGCCGCCGACCAGGCCGCCGTCGACGCAATGCGGGCGATGCTGGATTCCGTTTCGATGGACGGCGTCGTCGTCATCGGCGAAGGTGAGAAGGACGAGGCGCCGATGCTCTACAACAGCGAGTCTGTCGGCGACGGCACCGGCCCACAGGTCGACGTCGCGGTCGACCCACTCGAGGGCACCCGGTTGACAGCGCTCGGACAGCCGAACGCGATCGCGGTCATCGCCGTCGCCGAGCGCGGGACGATGTTCTTCCCCGGCGCGGCCTTCTACATGGACAAGATCGCGGTCGGCCCTGAGTCAATCGACGCGATCGACATCAACGCGTCGCCGACCGAGAACGTCAACGCTGTCGCGAAGGCGAAGGGCGTCTCGCCACGCGCGATCTCGGTCGTCGTCCTAGAGCGCGACCGACACGAGGACTTGATCGGCGAGCTCCGCCAGGCCGGGGCGAAGGTCAACCTGATCCGCGACGGAGACGTTGCGCCTGCGATCGCCGCGGCTCAGAACGGAACCGGTGTCGACATGCTCTACGGGATCGGTGGCACGCCCGAGGGCGTGATTTCCGCGGCCGCCCTGAAGGCGGTCGGCGGCGGCATGCAGGGCAAGCTCTGGCCGCGCGACGACGAGGAACGGCAGCAGTTGATCGACACCGGCTACGACCTCGACCGGGTGCTGACGACCGACGACCTCGTCTCCGGCCAGGACGTCTTCGTCGCCGCCACCGGCGTGACGACGGGCGCGCTGCTGCGGGGTGTCCGCTACCTCCCGAACGGCGCGATCACGGACTCGATCGTGATGCGCTCGCGCTCAGGCACCGTTCGCCGGATCGAGGCCTCGCACGCGCTCGACAAGCTCGAGAGCTTCACGGGCCGCGAGTACAGCTAACCGTCCCGCCGGGACTGTTCCGGTGCCAGGCATAGGCTGTCCGTAACGAACCCGCCACTACGGTGACTGCAAGGCATGCGCAAGGCGTTCTTCGGCTTCGCCCTCGCCGCCCTCGCACTGCTCGCGGTCGCGCCGGCGGCGATGCCGCGGGAGTCAGTCGCGCCAACGCTCACAGCCAAGTCCTCCTCGTTCGGACGCGTCCTCTTCGACGGGCGCGGCCACGTGCTCTACGCCTTCACGCGTGACAAGAACGGCCGAAGCGCGTGCTACGCCGGGTGCGCCAAGGCCTGGCCCGTCTACTACGCGAAAGGAACGCTACGAGCAGGCACTGGCATCAAGCGCTCGCTGATCGGGACGACCAAGCGCCGCGACGGGCGCGGCCAGGTCACCTACGCCGGCCGGCCGCTCTACTACTACGTGAACGACCGGAGACCCGGCCAGATCCTCTGCCAGAACGTCGCCGAGTTCGGCGGCACCTGGCTGATCGTCAGGCCGAGCGGCAAGCTCGTCCGCTAGGCCGTTACCTCCGCTTGCTCCATCTCCGGTGCGTACATACCCGTCCGCGCCGCGCCGTTCATCTTCGCGCGGTGGTAGTAAGCGCGTTGCGCAGCCTCCACGTTCTCCGGCTT
>Ga0207653_10000706_pt1 | contig 11458 bp, 12 predicted proteins | sample KBSK5251metaG_FD_184341 | JGI IMG/M metagenome (GOLD analysis project Ga0207653, IMG submission 184341) | Corn, switchgrass and miscanthus rhizosphere microbial communities from Kellogg Biological Station, Michigan, USA - KBS K5-25-1 metaG... | ecosystem: Host-associated > Plants > Roots >...
GGTCTATGGGCAGGGGATGAGCGTGGCGGCGATTTCGTCGATCACGGACTGCGCGCCGACGCCTCCGAGCTGCGCTGCCGGGTCGTCGGCGAGCGGAGTCTGGACGCCGTCCACCCCTGCCAAGAGCTCGCCGTAGCGCGCAGCCGCGGCTGCCCGCAGCTCGAGGATCCGGTCGAGCTTCTCGAGCTGCGCGATTCCGATGGCGGCCTGGATGTCGGTCCAGCGGTAGTTGAAACCGAGCCGAACGTGGTCGAACCAGGCGCCGGTGTCGTAGGTGCGGCCCTGGTTCCGGAGGCTTCGGAGTAGCTGCCATTCCTGCTCGGAGTGAGTGACGACGACGCCGCCCTCGCCGGTCGCGATCTGTTTGTTCGGGTAGAAGCCGAACACTGCCGGCGGCCCATGCCCTCCGATCGGTGTTTCCTTGTACATGGCGCCGAGAGCCTCCGCCGAGTCCTCGATCAGCGCCAGCCCGTGGCGGTCGCACAACTCCCGCAGCTCGTCGAGCTCGCAGGGGTAGCCGAACATGTCGACAGCGACGACTGCCTTCGTCCGCTCGGTGATCGCCGCCTCGACGGCGGTGGGATCGAGGTTGAGTGTCCCCGCGTCGACGTCCGCGAAGACCGGGGTTGCGCCCTCGAAGATGAAGCAATTCGCCGAGGCGACGAACGAGACCGGTGAGGTGATCGCCTCGTCGCCGGGCCCGAGCCCGGCGATGTGGCAGAGCAGGTGGAGCCCCGCGGTGCCGCTCGAGACCGCCGCCGCGTAGGGCGCGCCCACGCGCTCGGCGACGAGCTCCTCGAAGCGGTCGATCGTCGGTCCGAGCGAGAGCCGGCCCGAGCGCAAGACCTCGAGCACGAGCTCCTCCTCCCGCTCGTCCAGCCAGGGACGAGCGAGCGGGATTTCTTTTCGAGCCGGCGCAGCCGGCTCGCGAGGCTCGCGAGCGGAGCGGAGGGACAAACTAGCTACCCGGAAAATGCGTCAGCATTTTTCGGGTTTAAGCTTCGGCGGGCTCGCGCTCGGCGTACTCGAGCCACTGGGCCCAGCGCTCGCTGCGCCCGCGGACGGTGTCGAGGTAGGCCGACTGGAGCTCCAGCGTGACCGGGCCGACACCGAGCTGGACGTCGTCCACCTCGCGCAGCGGCGTCACCTCGGCGGCCGTCCCGCACATGAAGGCCTCGTCTGCCAGGTAGAGATCTGAGCGGATCAGGCTCTTCTCGACGACTCGGTAGCCAAGATCCTGGGCGATCTGGATCACCGTGTCACGCGTGATCCCGGGCAGGATCGAGGTCGAGAGGTCGGGCGTATAGATGACGCCGTCCTTGACGATGAAGACGTTCTCGCCCGAGCCGTCGGCGACGTAACCCTCCGCGGTCAGCAGGATCGCCTCGTCGTAGCCGGCCCGGTTCGCCTCGGTGACCGCCAGCATCGAGTTGAGGTAGACGCCGGTGGCCTTGGCGACGTGCGGGATCACGTTCGGGCCGATCCGCTGCCAGCTCGAGATCTTGGCGCGAATGCCCTTCTTGATCCCGTCCTCGCCAAGATAAGCGCCCCACGGCCAGCTCATGATCACGACGTCGACCGGGTTGCCGACGGCCGAGACGCCGAGCTCGCCGTAGCCGAAGAAAGCGATCGGACGCAGGTAGCACTCGGGCAGCCCGTTGACTGCGATCAGCTCGTGACAGGCCGCGCGAAGGTTCTCGACCGAGAAGCCAAGGCCCATCCCAAGCAGCTTCGCCGAGTTCTCGAGCCGCTTGAGGTGGTCGGTGAGGCGGAAGACGGCGGTGCCGTTCGGCGTCTCGTAGGCCCGGATTCCCTCGAACACTCCCGAGCCGTAATGAAGCCCGTGGGTGCCGACGTGGATCCGTGCGTCGTCCCACGCGACCAGCTCGCCGTTCATCCAGATCTTCTCGGTCTCACGCATGCGCGACCTCCTTTCTCCTCAGAATACAAGCCAAATCGGCGCCCAGGTTGCCCGCGGCCGCTCGCCTTCAGGGGGAACCTCCCGGTTCCCGCTCGGGTCCCCTCCCCTGGTCCGCTTCGCGGACAGGCCCCTCGGGCCGCGCCTCGACGGCGTCCATCGGTGCCGCCTTGGAGAGCCGCATCAGCTCGGTCGGGGCCAGCGCCGCCATGTGCCTTTCCGAGCCGGCGCCGATCCAGACGAGCGGGTGTCCGAGCAAAGAGCGATCGAGGAAGACGGCCTCGACCTGCCTGAGCGGAAACGGCGCCACGGCACCGGGCTCGTAGCCGGTCGCCTCCCGAACCTGGTCGGCGCCCGCGATCCGCGCTTTCGAGCAGCCAGCGGCCGCGGCGATCTTCGCCCGATCAGCCCGGCGGTCGCCGGGAACGAGGACGAGGATCGACCGGCCGTCGCAGTCGAAGACGAGCGACTTGACGATCTGCGCGAGCTCGCAGCCGACCGCCTTCGCCGCGTCTTCGGCTGTGGGCGTCCCGTCCGCGAACTCCTCGAGCCGCGACTCCGCGCCCGACTCTCGCAGGAAGGCGGCGACCCGCTCGACCTCCTCGGGCCAGGAACGCATTTCCACGCGCGAAGCGTAGCGAGCGCATTTGTCGCCTCCGCCGGTCTAGCCGCGGACGCTAAGGGCCAGTGAGATGAAGTGCGCGTCGTCGACGAAGCCCTCCGCGAGCACGTCGGCCACCAGGCTCTCCGGCGGCGGCGAGTCGACCGAGAGCGCCATCAGCGCCTTGCCGCCGCGGCGCGTTCTCGAGACGGCCATGTTCGCGATGTTGACCCCGGCCTCGCCAAACAACGATCCGAGCCGGCCGATCACGCCCGGAACGTCGTCGTAGCGAAAGAAGACGAGCAGCGGCGCCAGCTCCATCTCGAGCTCGAAGCCGAGCGCGTTCACGAGCCAGTGGCGGTTGTCGTTGCCGATCGTCGTCCCCGCGACCCGCACCTCGTCGCCGTTCGAGCGGACGGTCACGCGCACGAGGTTGGTGAAGTCGCGGCTCGCCCGGCGGCGCTCCTCGTGCACCTCGATCCCGCGCTCGGCGGCGATCAGCGGAGCGTTCACGTAGTTGACCGGCGTGTCGGCGCGGCCCTGGAAGGCGCCGTTCAGTGCGGCGACGGTCAGCAAACGGGTGTCATAGCCGGACAGGCCGCCGTAGTAGGCGAGCGTCAGCTCGTCTGCCCGTCCCTCGGCGAGCTCGAGGGCCAGCCGGCCGAGTTTCGCCGCGAGCGGGACGAACGGGCCCAGGGCCTCCATGTCCTCCGCCCGGATCGCCGGAATGTTGACCGCGTTCGTGACGAGCCCGCCTTCGAGCGCTGCCGCGACCTGTTCGGCGACGATCACGCCGGCGCGGTCCTGCGCCTCCTCGGTCGAGGCGGCGAGGTGCGGAGTGACGACGACGTTGTCGAGCTCGAGCAGGGGCCCGGTGTACGGCTCCGCCGAGAAGACGTCGAGCGCGGCCGCGGCGACCTTGCCGGAGCGCAACGCGTCGAAGAGCGCGCTCTCGTCGATCAGCTCGCCGCGGGCGGCGTTGATCAGGCGCACGCCGTCACGCATCTGACCGAACGCCCGCTTCGCGACCGAGGCCCGCGTCTCGTCGGTGAGCGGCAGGTGCAGGGTAAGGAAGTCGGCAGCGCCGTAAACCTCCTCGGGCGACTCGACCCGCTCTGCGCCGAGCTCGCGGAAGCGCTCCTTCGCGGCAAAGGGGTCGTAGGCGACGACCCGCATGCCGAGCCCGAGCGCCCGTCGTGCCACCTGCTGCCCGATCCGGCCAAACCCGAGCACGCCGAGGGTCTTGCCCTCGAGCTCGATCCCGCCGTAGCGCCCGCGCTCCCAGCGCCCCTCTTTCAAGGCCGCATGCGCCTGGGGAATATTGCGCGAGAGCGCGAGCAGGAGCCCGATCGTGTGTTCGGCGGCGGAGACGACGGTCGACTCCGGCGCGTTCGCGACGACGATCCCGCGGCGGGTCGCCGTCTCGACGTCGACGTTGTCGACCCCCACCCCGGCCCGCCCGATCACCTTCAGGCGGTCGGCGCGCTCGAGCACGTCGGCGGTCAGCTTCGTCGCCGAGCGGATCACGATCCCGTCGTAGGCGCCGATCTGCTCGGCCAGGTCGCCGTTCAGGCCGACGTCGACCTCGTAGTGCTCGCGCAAGAGCTCCACGCCTGCGTCGGCGATCGGTTCGGCAACGAGGACGCGCTTCACACGCGCGCGCGCTCTTCGTACGCTTCGAGCGCTCTGGTCACGGCAACCCCGCGCTCGAGCTCGGCGCCGAGGTCCGCAAGCACAACCTCGACCGCAGCAAGCGCGGTCGTGATGTCGAAGACGTCGAAGTAGCCGATGTGGCCGATCCGGAAGATCTTCCCTTTCAGGACACCCTGGCCGTTCGCGATCGTAATCCCGAACCGGTCGCGCAGGCTGCGGACGAGCTCCGTCGCATCGATCCCGTCGGGCGCGCGGATTGCCGTTACTACCGCCGAACGGTCGTCGTCGGGCGAGAAGAGCTCGAGGCCCATCGCCTTGGCGCCCTCGCGGCAGGCGCGGCCGAGGCGGACGTGGCGCTCGAAGACGGCGTCGAGTCCTTGATCGAGCAGGATCCCAAGTGCGACGTCGAGCCCGGCTACGAGGGAGACCGGCGGCGTGAAGGGGGCGTTGAGCGCGGCCTGACCCTTCTGTGTCCGCTCCCAGTCGAAGTAGAAGCGCGGCGCCTCTCCTCGACCCGCCCAGGCGCGCTCCGAAACGGAGGTCATCGCCAGTCCCGGCGGTGTCATCAGCGCCTTCTGCGAGCCGGAGACGACGACGTCGAGACCCCAGCCGTCGGTCTCGAGCGGCACGGCGCCGAGGCTCGAGACGGCGTCGACGACGCTGAGTGCGCCCTGCTCACTGACGGCGGCAGCGAGGGACTGCAGATCGCAGACGACACCGGTCGAAGTCTCGGAGTGGGTGATGAACACGGCCTTCGCCCCGCCGAGCTCTTGAAGCCGAGCCGCAACGTCCTCCGCGCTCGGAATCTCGCCCCACTCATACTCGAGTGCCTCCACCTCGGCGCCGTACGCCGATGCGATCGACCGCCAGCGCTCGCCGAAGTGGCCGGCGGAGACGACCAGGACTCGCTCCCCTGGAGAGCAGAGGTTCGCGACCGCAGACTCCATCGCTCCGGTTCCGGCGGCGCCGAAGAGGAGCACGTCCTGGTCGGTCCGGAAGACCTCGCGCAGGCGCGTCAGCGAGCGCTCGTAGATCGGTTTGAAGTCGGGCCCGCGGTGGTGGATTATCGGCTGCGAGATCGCCGCCAGGACCTCCGGCGGCACCGGCGTCGGACCCGGCGTCAGCAGGTAACGCTTCTCGCTCATCTCCGCTGAGCCTAGCTCACCTTTCGGTCGAATCCTGGGTGACGCGTAGCGGCAACTGAACCGGGATTAACGGCCGCCCGAGTGAATCGGTCGGCCTCTCTGGCGGGCATCGCAAGCGATGCCCTAGCCGAAGGCTGGAACAGGGTCGACCGCGGCGCCGCGCACGCGCACCTCGAAGTGCAGGTGCGGCCCGGTCGCCTCGCCGGTCGAGCCGACCCGCCCGACGCGTGTACCCGTCGAGACGAACTGTCCCACGCGGACTGAGAACGACGACAGGTGCGCGTACATCGAGACCACCCCGCCGCCGTGAGCGACCTCGACCAGGTTGCCGTACCCGCTCCAATCGAGGGCGGCAAAGACCACCCGTCCCGGCGCGGCCGCGCCGACCGGAGTGCCAGGCGGCGCCGGCAGGTCGATGCCCGGGTGGAAGCCGGTCCCGCGCGGTCCGAACGGGCTGCCGATCGGTGCCCGCAGCGGCCAGGCGAGCGTGATCGGGCTGAGCGGGAGCGGCGCCCGCAGCGCGCGAAAGGTGCCGGGGCCGGCGATGCCGTCCGGCGTCAGGTGCGCCCAGCGCTGAAACTTGATCAGGGCCCGCTCGACGTGGTTACCGAAGCCACCGTCGATGGTCGCGTTCGGAAAGCCGTGCCACGCGAGCGCGAACTGGAGCTCGGCGACATCCCAGCCGGTCATCCCGGGCGCGAGGACGCGCGATCCCAGCACGTGTCGTGCGAAGCGGCCGAAGGCGCGCCGGGTCTTCGGGCCGGCCACGCCGTCCGGCGTCAGGCCGTGGTGGCGCTGGAAGCGCATCACGGCGGCGGTCGTCGCCTGTCCCACGATCCCGTCGACGGGGCCGCGGTAGACGTGATGGTGGCGGAGCGTCACTTGCAGCGCCGCGACGGCGGGCCGCCCGGCCGCGCGCGCGGTCGGAACGAGCACGAATGCGCCGGCCACGATCGCGGCTGCGAGCTTGATATGGCCGAGACGAGGCATCACTCGAATGAGGGATCGGCCGCTTCAACGAAATCTTTAGCTCAGCGCCGCTCCTCGTTCAACCAGGCGGGATCTACGGCAGTCAGGGACGGTCCCCGGACGGGGACTGTCCCTGAAACGAGGCCGAACCGGTCCCGGCTTAGTCGTCGGACTTGTACAGCCCGACCAGGTGACCTTCCGGGTCGGTGAACATCGCGAAGGTGACCATCTCCATCTCGGTCACCGGCACGACCGTCTTGCCGCCCGCGCTCTCGATCTTGTCCAGCGCCGCCTGCGGATCGGGGACGCCGACGTAGAAGGTCGCGTGGCCCATTCCACCCTGCGCCTGGCCGATGCCGCCGGCGATGCCGGTGTCGGAGGCGTCGGTCATCCCGTAGTTCATCTCGGGTGCCGGCAGGTTGAACTTCCAGCCGAAGACGTCGCCGTAGAAGCTGCGCAGCTTCTCGCCGTCCTGGCCGACGACCTCGAACCAACTGACCTGATTCGCCATCTCTTCCCTCCTTGCGACCCCGGGGTTTCCTCGCCTACTACCTGAGACGAACGGAGCCGGATCTATTCGACAACGAGCGCCGCGTAGAGATTCACGCGTACGCCGTCTGGATCGCCGAGCAGTGCGTAGCGTTGGCCCCAGAAGGCGTCCCAAGGCTCTTTCTCGCCTTCGAAACCGGCGTCCACGACTCGCGCATAGATCTCATCGACCTCGGTTGGGCTCGGGCACTCAAAGGCGAGAGACACCTGGTTTCCGTCCAAGCGTTCCCAATCAGGAAGGAAGCTGCGGATGACTTCTTCGGTATCGAACATCAGCCGAGTGCCATTTGCCATCGTGGCTTCCACGTGGTCTTCTGTGGGAACCTCGGGCAGGTCGAGACCAAGCAGACGATAAAACTGCAGCGAGCGCCGCAGATCGGACACCGCGATACCGATTGCGTTCAGCTCAGGCACAACGGCGACGTTACACGCTGGCGCCGCGAGGTTAGACGCTAAGCGCGCAGCTTCTCACGCAGGCGCTCGTTGACGGCCTTCGGGTTTGCCTTTCCCTGCGTCTCGCGCATCACCTGGCCGACGAAGAAGCCGAGCAGCCCCTCCTTACCGGCCCGGTAGGCCTCGACCTGCTGCCCGTTCTCGCTCAGGATCCGGTCGATCACCGGGTCGAGCTCGGAAGCGTCGGCGACCGTCCGTTCCAGCAGGTACTCGTCGGCCGAGAAGCCGTCGCTCGCGCTGGCGGCAACAGCCGCATCCAGTGCCGCGCGCGGGATCTGGTCGCGCTCCTTCAGAACCTTTGCGAGCTCGGTACCGGCGACGCGGGCCGGATCGACCTGCGGAACCACGTCGTTGAGCACGAACGACGCGGCGGCCTTCGGCTGAACGCCGGTGTCGCGAATCGTCTCGAACAACGTCACGCGTGCGGGCTCGAGGTTCAGCGCCTCGGCGTCGCGCAGCTCCAAGCCCACGCCCAATAGGCGCTCGAGGCGCGCCGACGGCGACTCCGGGAGCTCGCTCCGAAGCTGCTCGACCGACCAGTCGCGCAGCGGCTCCACCGGCACGAGGTCCGGTTCGGGGAAGTAGCGGTAGTCCTGCGCCTCCTCCTTCGAGCGCAGCGGCGGCGAGTCCTCGCGGCCGGGGTCGAAGTGGAGCGTCTCCTGCTCGACCTCGCCGCCGGACTCGTAGATCCCGATCTGGCGCTCGATCTCCCGCTCGATCCCCCGTGCGGCGAAGGCAAACGAGTTCATGTTCTTGAGCTCGGTTCGCGTGCGCAGCTCGTCCGACCCGGCCGGGCGAACGCTGACGTTGACGTCGAAGCGGAGCGATCCCTTTTCCATCTCGGCGTCGGAGATCCCGAGCTCGACGACGGTCTGGCGGAGCAGCTGCAAGAAGCGGCGCGCCTGCTCGGGGGTGCGGATGTCGGGCTCGGTGACGATCTCGACCAGCGGCGTCCCGGCTCGGTTGAAGTCGATCAGGGAGGCGGTCGCGCCGTGGATCCGCCCTTCGGCGCCGCCGACGTGGAGCGTCTTGGCAGCGTCCTCCTCGAGGTGCGCTCGCGTGATCCCGATCTCGGCCGCGCCGTCTGGGCCCGGCAGCTGCAGCCGGCCGTTCACGCAGAGCGGCTCGTCGTACTGGGAGATCTGGTACCCCTTCGGATTGTCGGGGTAGAAGTAGTTCTTGCGGTGGAAGATCGCGCGCTCGGGGATCTCGCAGTCGAGCGCGAGCCCGAGCCGCAGCGTCATCTCGATCGCCTTCTTGTTCGGGACCGGCAGCGTCCCGGGAAACGCCAGGCAGATCGGGCAGGTACGCGTGTTCGGATCGTCGAGCGCGCCGACGGCGCAGCGGCAGAACATCTTTGTCCGCGTCTTCAGGTGGACGTGGATCTCGAGGCCGATGACCGCTTCCCAGCTCACCGGAGCCGCTCTGGAACGAAGTCGAAGCCGAGCGCCTGCTCGAGCGCGTGGCCGGCGCGAAAGAGCGCGTTTTCCGAGAACTGCGGGCCGATCAGCTGCAACCCCACCGGGAGCCCTTCGGAAAGCCCGCAGGGGATCGAGATGCCGGGCAGGCCCGCCATGTTCGAGGGGATCGTCAGCACGTCAGAGAGGTACATCGCTAGCGGGTTCTCGGTCCGTTCGCCGAGGCGGAAGGCGACTGTTGGCGAGGTTGGTGAGGCAAGCAGGTCGAAGCGCTCGAACAACGCGTCGTGCTCCTGCTTGATCAGCGTTCGGACCTTCTGCGCCTGGCCGTAGAAGGCCTCGTAGTAGCCGGCCGAGAGCGCGTAGGTGCCGAGCATGATCCGCCGCTTCGGCTCGTCGCCGAAGCCCTCGTCGCGCGTACGCGCGTAGAGCGAACGGATGTCGCCGTTGCCTTTCGCCCGGAAGCCGTAGCGGACGCCGTCGTAGCGGGCGAGGTTCGAGGACGCCTCGGAGGGGGCGATCAGGTAGTAGCAGGGCAGGCCGAAATCGACCGAGCGTGGGAGGCTGCACTCGCCGACCTCGGCGCCGAGCTCCTGTGCGAGCCCGAGCGCGGCGTTCACCCGTTCGGTGACGCCGGGCTCGATTCCCTCGGTCTCGTTCAGCTCCTTGGGGACGCCGATTCTGAGGCCGCGGAGGTCCTCGGCCTCCGGGAGCTCAATCGGCTGCGGAAGCTCGACGGTGGTCGAATCGCAGGGGTCGCGCCCGGCGACGATCCGGTAGAGCAGCGCGCAGTCGCGCACCGTCTTCGCGATCGGGCCGATCTGGTCGAGGCTGGAGGCGAACGCGACGATCCCGTAACGGCTGACCGTGCCGTAGGTCGGTCGCAACCCCACGACGCCGCAGAGCGCAGCCGGCTGCTTGATCGAGCCGCCGGTGTCGGAGCCGAGCGCCCAGGGCGCCAGCCCCGCGGCGACCGCCGCGGTCGACCCACCGGAGGAGCCGCCGGGAACGCGCTCGGGATCCCAGGGGTTCCGCGTCGGCCCGAAGCCCGAGTTCTCGGTCGACGAGCCCATCGCGAACTCGTCCATGTTCGTCTTGCCGAGGAGCGTCAGCCCCGTTTGCTTGCAGCGGGTAGCGACGGTGGCGTCGAAGACTGGCTTATAGCCGGCGAGGATCTTCGAGGCGGCGGTCGTCTCGATCCCACGGGTGGAGATCAAGTCTTTGAAGGCGATTGGGACGCCGTCCCCCTCGACCTCGTCGACCGTCGTCAGGAACGCGTGCAGTTCGGGGTCGCGCTCGTCGATCGCCGCTCGGTAGGCGCCGTGCAGCTCAGCGGCGGAAACCTCGCCCCGCTCGAGCATCCCGGCCGCGGCCTCGACGGTCAGGCGAAGCGTGTCGGTCACGTGCGCCCTCTCCCCAACCCCCTTGGGGGGCGCAAAAGCGCCCCTACCGGAACGCTAACGAGCCGAGACCCACGCCTGGGAGACGCCTTTGCGCCGGAAGCGTGACTTGTTGCGGTCCCGAACACGGCTCACCCTGCGGGGACTCGGAACAGGTCGCCGTCGCGGTCGGGGGCGTTCGCCAGCGCCTCCTCGACCGACAGCGACGGCCGCGGTTCGTCTTCGGCCCAGGCGTTGACGAGATCGAGCGGGTGGGCGGTCGGCTCCACGTTCGAGAGATCAAGCTCGGCGACCTTGCCGACCGCTTCGAGAATCGCGTTCAACTGCTCGCGAAAGCGCTCGACCTCCTCCTCGGTCAGCTCGAGCCGCGCAAGCGCCGCCACATGCAGAACTTCTTCTCTCGAGATCGCCACGATCGCATCCTCCCAAATAAAAAGCGGGCCCTCTCGGGGCCCGCTTTGGTTTCGGTTCCGAAAGGTTCTTAGACCGCCTGGACGTTCACCGCCTGCAGGCCCTTGTCGCCCTGCTCGACGTCGAACTGAACACGCTGTCCTTCGGTCAGCGACCGATAGCCATCCATCGCGATCTTGGAGTGGTGGACGAACACATCCTCGCCACCCTCACGCTCGATGAAGCCGTAGCCCTTCTCGTTCGAGAACCACTTGACGGTGCCCTCAGCCAACTAGTTACTCCTTCCTAACTGCCAAAACAAACGACGGCCCGGGCACCGAGCCGCCGACCTACATTTGAAGCGGCCGAACCTTAGCGTTAGGTCCTGGGGAACGCAAGGAGGCCGCGGCGATAGCGGGCGGCCTTGACCGCGTTGCGCAGCAGCATCGCGATCGTCATCGGCCCGACGCCGCCAGGGACCGGCGTGATGAACCCAGCCACATCCCCGGCGTCCGGCGCAACGTCGCCGACGATCCCGCCCTCGGTGCGGTTGATGCCGACGTCGACGACCGCGGAGCCCTGCTTGACCATGTCGGGCGTCACCACCTCGGCCGAACCGACGGCGACGACCAGCACGTCCGCCTCGAGCGTGTACCGCGCCAGATCGGACGTGCGCGAGTGGCAGATCGTGATCGTTGCGTTTGCCTGGAGGAGCAGGTGTGCGATCGGCTTGCCGACGATGTCGCTGCGGCCGACCACGACCGCCTCGGCGCCCTCGAGCGGAATCCGGTGCTCGGCGAGCAGCGCCATGATCCCGAGCGGCGTCGCCGGCACGAGCCTCGGCCGACCGAGATAGAGCTCGCCGGCGTTGAAGGGGTGCAACCCGTCGACGTCTTTGACGGGCTCGATCGCCCGGATCACGCGCTCCTCGTCGAGGTGCGCCGGCAGCGGCAACTGGACGA
>Ga0207653_10000707_pt1 | contig 11454 bp, 8 predicted proteins | sample KBSK5251metaG_FD_184341 | JGI IMG/M metagenome (GOLD analysis project Ga0207653, IMG submission 184341) | Corn, switchgrass and miscanthus rhizosphere microbial communities from Kellogg Biological Station, Michigan, USA - KBS K5-25-1 metaG... | ecosystem: Host-associated > Plants > Roots >...
ATTGAAGACCTCCGGCTTCCGAGCAAAATGACAAATGACAAATGATTCGCTGAGCTCTGGAATTCATGCCTTCTAAAACTTCCACCAAACGCACCGCGCGCATGACCCCGGCCACCAGTGGAACCAAGCGACGTGCGGCGATCGAGAAGCGCCAACGCGCCGTCACGCTCATCACCGGCGGCACAGGCTTTCTCGGGTCACATCTTGTTCGCCAACTGACTGAAGAAGGCGCGAAGGACATTCGCGTCATGGCGACTTCCATTCCCGACTGGCTCGTCGATCTCGGAGTCGAGACTTTCCAGGGCTCAATCACCAACGCAGACGACAACAAGCGGGCAGTCGAAGGCATCAGCGAGATCTATCACCTCGCAGGCAAGGTATCGCGCGAACGTAAAGATGCTCGCGAGATGTACGACGTTCACGTCGAAGGTACGCGGCTTCTGTGTGACGCTGCCAAAACCGCCGGGGTAAAAACAATCGTGCTCGCTTCAACGAGCGGCACGATTGCCGTAACTAAAGACGGCGAAGTCGTTCCTGATGAAACCTATCCCATGCCGCTCGACATCATCTCTCGCTGGCCTTACTACGCGAGCAAAGCGTACCAGGAGATGGCCGCGCTAGAACGTTTCCAGGGGAAAGGCCTGCGGCTGGTCATCGTGAACCCGAGTTTACTGCTCGGTCCCGGTGACGATCGTCTGAGTTCAACCAAACTCATCCTCGACTTCATGGCGCGCAAGATTGGCGCTGTGCCGACCGGAGGCGTGAGTTTTGTCGATGCACGCGATGCAGCGCGCGCGTTTAGAGTCGGGATGAAGAAAGGCCGACACGGCGAGCGCTATCTACTGGGCGCTGCGAACTGGACGTTCTCGAAGTTCTTTGGACGTCTCGAACGCCTCACGAAGGTTTCCGCGCCATGGATCGCACTGCCTTCGCGACTGGCGATCACGGGCGCGCACCTTGTCGATTCCCTTTTCAAACAGTGGGACATGACCTCGCCCGTTGAACCCGGCGCCATCGAGATGGCCCAGTATTTCTGGTATCTGAACTGCTCCAAAGCCGCCCGCGAACTCAATTTCAAGCCACGCGACCCCGGTGAAACGCTGCACGACACCGTCGCTTACCTCCGTCAAAATTTCCTCGGCAGCAGCGCGCTGTAAACATAGGGAACCATTTGCCCGGTTGGCGCGTCTTATCACTCGCCAAACCTAAATCGAACTTGCATGAGGTGCACCAATGGGTAAACTACGGGCACTGATCCTTGTTTCTTGCTTTATTGGCTCCCCTCTCGCCATCACAGCTCAAAGAGGAACCGGCACGCTCCAACTCGGCACTCCCGTCGAACGCCAGCTTGGACCAGGCCAGTCTCACGATTTCACTGTCAACCTTGAAGAGAACAACCTGCTTCAACTCGTGGTCGAGCAGCAGGGTGTAGACGTTATCGTCAGGGTGTTCTCGCCTTCCGGTAAGCCCGTTGGCGAATATGATTCGCCTAACGGCAATGACGGGCCTGAACACGTCTCTTTTATATCCGCCGCCGCTGGAACGTATCGCATTGCAGTGTCACCACTGGATCCGTGGGACAAGAGTACCGGCAGTTTTGAGATCAAGCTCCTCGAAGTGCGACCGGCAAACGAGCAGGAACTCAATGCAAGCAACAACCTCCGCACCGTGAAAGTACGCGGCCTTGCTTTAATCAAGGACATTCAAGACATCATTGCGGAAACCAAATCACCTTACACTCGCATTAAAACGCAGCTCGCCGCAGGCAATATGTTGTGGGAGGATGACGAGAAGCTCGCCGGGAAATTCTTCGCAGATGCGACGATGACGTTCAAAGAGTTTCTCGCGTCTATTGACCAGGACGACAAGTATTTCCAGCCGTATTCGGTGATGTCGCAACTGCGTTACGAGATGATTCAGACAATCGCGCAAAGGGATCCGGCGGCCGCGCTCAACTTTCTGCACTCGACTCAAGCGACCAATCCGCGTGAACGATCGTCGCAGGAAAGTGCGGTCGAATTGTCGATCGCAGAACAAATGGCCCGCAAGGATCCTGCTCAGGCGTTAAAGCTCGCGCGACAAAACCTCAAGAAAGGACTCTCTCAAAATCTTGTTAACACGTTGGGGCAGTTGCGTAACCAGAATCCGGAGATGGCTGCCGAATTAGCACGCGACATCCTGAGCAAGCTCTCGGACGAAAATTTATTAAAGAGCACAGAGGCGTCAAGTCTTGCATCCGGCCTGGTCGGGATGTATCGCAGCTCGCCGATTGCCTTTGATGCCAGTCCCCAGGGCTCTTCCAGCGCGCCCACGACGCGGCTCTTGGCGGATGATCAGTACCGGGAACTAGTCCAAAAGATGTTGACAGAGGCATTGGCGTATTCGCCACCGGAACGAGTTTATTCACAAACTCCGGAAAGGGATGCAGCGTGGAATTTGCTCAATGGACTAATGATGTTGGGTTCAGCGATCGATGCGATCGCGCCGGGAGGTGAAGCAGCAGTTCGCAAGAGAATCGATGAACTGAATGGTCCCACCAATCCAACGGTCCAGTTCGATCAGCATGTCCAAAACACGTTGGCGAGTGGTTCGGTAGACGCGTCGCTTTCGGTGATTGAGAAAGCACCAGCCGCATCCAGGGAGCAGTATTACGTGCAGCTTGCGAATCAGCTCGCTAACACAGGTGACGTTGAACGCGCCAAACAGATCCTCAACGATCGCATTCCGAATTCTTACCAGCGCCAGCAGTTTCTAAACAGTATCGACCAACAAAGAATGTATCAGGCATTGCAGAGGGGCAAAGCCGACGAAGCACTGCGAGCCCTCGGCAGCTTTCGTAATGTCAGGGAGCGCGCACAGCAGTTGGCCCAGGTTGTTAGTCAAATCGGTCCCGGACAAAAGCGGGCTGCTGCGCTCAAACTGCTCGAGCAGGCGCGAGCCATGTTGAATCCTTCACCGCAGGCCGCGGATCAGGATCAGATGAATGCGCTGCTCGAAATCGCGCGGGCGTTTTCTCGTTACGACTCGAAACGCGCTTTCGAGATACTCGACCCCTTGATCGATCAGTTTAATGACTTGAGTGCCGCCGCGCGGGCGTTGGATGGTTTCGGTTCTGACGCGTTCGAAGAGGGAGAACTCAGTCTTTATAACGGCGGCAGCGTAGGCACGATTGCAGGTCAACTCTCGAGAACGCTGGGGGCGCTCGCGTTGATCGATTTCGATCGGGCGAAGGCCGCGGCAGACAAGATTACGCTGACGGAGGTGCGGTTGCAGGCGTACTTGGAAATTGCGGGCCAGTCGATTCAGGCTGCTAAGTGAAGCCACAAAAAGGCACAAAAGACAAAAAGACTTGTGCTCTTGTGGGCTCTCTTTGTGCCTTTTTGTGTACGTCTTCTGGGCTCTATTCCCCCAGGGCTGCGTACTTGAAAACTCTAAACCTGTAACGCTGCTGCGCTCGGATGTTTGCGGCGATCACACCGTGCAGGTTCTCATCCCACTTCGTGTACTGATCGATAAACTTGTCCGACGCCGCCTTATCACCTTCGTATTGGACGGCGAGTGTCTGCTCCAGCATCTTACCGACCACCTCGTGATACTTGTCGTAGTTAACATGCAGCGTCTTCGTCGCTGGGTCGAAACTCAATAGACCGTTCTCGAGATAGAAGTTCCACTGCATCAATTGCATCGTGTTGTAGGGTTGATCTCTGCGTGGGCGGTTGTTCTGTAACACACGCAGGATCCCGCCGGCATAAACACTCCGCAACTGCGCATCCGTGTAGTAACCCTGTTTGTGAAGCGCCTCCGCGACAAAGAGCGACACGAGGTCCGCCTTCATCTCTTCGAGTGCGTTTGCGTTGTCTTGCAACGCCTCGTCGAGCTCACGACCATCTTTCGTGCGATCCACGCCGAGGTAGTGGCCCACCTCGTGCCACAGCGTGCGATAGAAATTGCCGTCGGGTGTGAGTTCCTTCGCCTGTTGCTCACCGATCGCAGCCGCAAGCGTTTTCGAAGTTCCTTCGAAGATACTCGGGTCGCGCATGATGTTTGCACGGAGCAGGATCGTGCGGCCGTAACGTCGCGCGAGATAGCTCTCGTTCGGAAGAATCGTCGCCGTGTTGCCGCCGCGGGACTGTCCGAAGTCTGCAACGACGTCGTAGACGCCAACCGGAATGTCCTCGCGCACTTTCTTGTGGTTCTTATATGGAAGCGCGTCTTCGAGCGCCTGTATGCCCTTCATCGCCTGCCGCAACGCGTTCGTCTCATCCTGACGCGTCTGAAACAGGCAGAACGAAAAGAAAGTCTTCACGCCAAACAACTCGTCATCGTAGGTTTCGTATGAGCCGATCTGCGCGTTGAGGTTCTTGAAGCGTCCTGTTACCCAACTCGCGTCGCCTGACTCGTAATCGTTTGAAAGCAGATCGCGCGCGCGATTGCGCAGGTATCGCGCAAACTCGTCGTCGTCCTTGTCCACTGCATCGGCAGCTTCGTTCAATAGACCATACGCTTTCATCAAATCATCTGCGTACGCGAGCGAATACGGCACGCTGTACACCTGCGGTCCTGGTTTTAGACCCTTCAGCTCGCCCATGAGTTTTGGATGTAACGTTTGCAGTGCGGGGTACTTGTTGAGTTTCGCGATGTCTTCCTGGATGTTTTTGGCAGTGGCGGAACGAACTACAGTCCGCAAATCGATCAGGTCCGCGCGTTTCTCGTCGATCGCGTCCTTCGTGATTCCCCACGGATAGACGTTCTTTCCAGGCTTCAGTGGATCGACCGGCAGAAACGGTTCTCGTTTGTTCTCGAGTGTCGTCGCAATTGGTCCCTGAAACAGGCGATAGATAGTCAGCAGGTTCTGCGTTGCCGGCGCGGAGCCCGTCTTTTTATCCAGTTGCTCGAGCTCGCGATACGACGAAAGCGCTTGCGGATGTCGCTGCTCCTCGTAAAGCTTCTGAAAAATCTGACCGACCTCGATCAACCTGGCAACTGCCTTGCGCTCGCCCTCGGACAGTCTTGAAGTATCAGGCGACAGACGAATGGTCTGCGTCTTGTCGATGATTGGCTGGCTCTTTTCGAGCGACCAGTATCCAGCAGGGAGAGTTTGAGTCAGTAGTAACGCGGTCATCAAAAGTTTAGTCATGCAGGCATTTTGCCAAATTTCTTCGACTAACGACACTGTCAATCGTCAGCAAAACCTTGCGACATATATTTACTCCAATTGATTTCGACACTCGTTTTTCCAGCCGTTTTTCCGGATTGTTGATTCGCGACCATTGAGGCATCGGCGTTGCACTAGACAGCGCCGGTGACAAGTCTAACCACAACGATCAAACGCCGCTTCGCGCGGATGCGCAGGCGCCGAAAAGTTGGAAGAGCATACGACATGGCGCTCGAAGTCGCACGCGTGCTCCCGCCGCGCGCCGACGTGCTCGACGTGGGCTGTGGTAACGGGTTTATTGCACACCATCTCCAAAGCATGCTCGGAACGACGGTTGTTGGATTAGACGTCGGGGCCAGCACTGCCGCTCGCATCAATTACCTTCCCTACGACGGACGGCACTTTCCTGTCCGAGACCGGAGTTTCGATGCGGTCCTGCTTTGTTATGTGCTGCATCACGCGCAAGACCCGCGACTCGTGCTGAACGAGGTAAGCCGAGTGCTGCGAGAAGGCGGGCTCGCAATTATCTATGAAGACATACCTTCGATCTGGTGGGATCGCGCGGTGTGTTGGACACACGATCGACAGTGGCGTGGTCGCACTGGTCCATGCACATTTCAGATGGAGCACGATTGGCGCCGGACGTTCAGCTTGTCGGGGTTTGAGATCGTGAAGGAGCGTGCGTTGTCACGCTGACGAAATCTGGCCCATCCGGTAGCGCGACGGTTCTTTGTAGTTAAGGCAGTTTCTCACGCAAAGACGCAAAGACGCCAAGACAACCTCGCTCCAAGCTTTGCGCCTTTGCGTCTTTGCGAGGAAACCTACTCGACCGCAGGGAACACATCTGCAAGATCGCCGTACTGAGCCTTCGCGCGTTCCCGGCAATTGAGTGTTACCGGCTTGCCATTGTTGGGAGGCGTGATCGTAATTCCCTGTGAATGGTGGACCGGCTTCTCTTCTCCGTTGTAATCGTCACTGATCGAATACTCGTAACCATTCAAAGAGAAGCTGATCTCTGTTTCATCGACCTGCGCGCGGAAGTAGTGAGAATACTTGAACGCCTCGTGCGGGCGTTCTCGGTCCTTTGGATATTCCAATTCGATCTTTCCCGGAACACCAAAGCGATACCGCAGGTAGCCCTGCTCTTTGGTGAGCTCTTTCGACGAGCAGAGCGAGACGACCTTCCCGGGCTTCGCCTGTTTTCCGAGCGTGCAACTAAAAACAATCTTCTCATTGCGCTCGCATAACGATTCGGGTTGCAGTTGTGCAACGTTCGACGCAGTCGCCAAACTCAATGAAAGCACGAACAATAATGCGCAGCTCGCTTTGCTCACAAGCCCATTAACTCTTGATGCCGATTACTCCACGCTCCACCAGTTTCTTGATCATGCGTAAGCAATCTGCCTCACGAAAAGGACAGATCGAGAGGATTGATTGTATATCCCAACTCCCGTTAATGCGCGAGAGCACAAAGCCCTCCTGCGGATCGATCTGCTGCGTCGTCAGATCGCTGGGCGCAACCAGCAACTGCGGCACTGACTTCGGCGAGAGCCCGCCAGCGGTGTACATGTGCTTGATGTATTTTTCTTCCGCAACCGGCAACAACGACTGGGCTTCGGGATTGTTTGGTTGTTGCTGTAAGACTTTCTGTACGATCAGCAAAGCGGCTTCAGGATCCTGTTCGAGCTTTCGTTCAGCGGACCAGACCATCTCCGTCACGCTCTCCGGCAGGTCCTCGACTTCAGGCACGGGCGCAGGACTGCCCTCCGGTAACTCACCGATGACGCGCGCAACACCTTCACTGATCAGCGTATAAAGCTGACCGTAAACATGAAATGCCGACGCATGCATGTGATAGCAGATCTCCGCCACTGACATGCGCTTTTCGACGAAGTAAAGAATCTGTCGATACTCCTTGCCGAGTTTCAGTGACGCCGTCCAGCCGGCGTTGAGTTCGAGTATGCTCCTGTCTGACGGTACGAGCGTCTTGTAACGCGCCAGCTCGTCGATCCGGTAGATGCCTTCCATGATCACGTTGGTCGGCTCAACCTCGATCAGCAGTAGATCCTCGGGCGGTGGCTCCTCGTCGTAAAACTCAAACTCTCCATCGGTCCAAACAAACAGATCGTAGATCGCGTCCAACGTTCGCGTCTTGAGTATTGCCAGCACTTCGTCTTCAGTTAGAAAGCCCTGCTGGACCAAAACCTCACCGAGCTTCGCACCGGACGTGCGCTGCACTTCCCGCGCGGCTTTTAACTGAGCGTCGTCGACTTTTCCGTAGTGCAGCAGTACCTGGCCCAGGTACTCTCTCGGATCGTTCGACTTCGAGCCGACGATCATTCCGTTTTTGAAATAGACCTGCTTGGTGATCTTGCCGTGATCGAACTTGAGCGTCCCTGACTTTCTCCCTGCTGCCAAAAACTGCAACAGGTCAGTCAGGCTCATTGTTTTCAAAGTACCTTTGAACGCCATGTAATTGATTGCGGAGTTGCGAAAATGCGGAATGCGGGCTCAATCCTCGACCAGGTCTGCTGAAATCGCCGGCGCCTCAGGTCCGGCTTCCCGCGCGATTTTCAACAGCACCAAAAGTTTCTCCGTTTGTTCTTCGTTTAGATCAACAAATTGAACGCCGAAACCTAATCCGTGGCGATGATGTCGGACTTCACCTTCGAGGTAAAGCCAATCATCGTCAGGCAGGAGCACGCGAAACGCCACGATTTCGCCGGCCATTACCTCTCCCACAGTATCAAGGTAACAGCCTCCTTCGGAAAGATCGGTGATGCGGGCTGAATGTCTTTCTTCGCCGCCATGCCAAACCGCATCCAGGTGAACACTTAGCCGGGGTTTCGAACGTCTGTCATCCATGAGCCAACCTCATCATAAATTTTTTGTTGAGGGAGGCAAAGAGAAATGTTTCGTGAGGTGCTAATTCTCTGGGAATGTGAACATTAGCTTGGATGAGGTCCGTACCGTAACGCGGTAGCGTCGGGTTGGCGATGAGCATGCGTGACCCGGATCGACCCGACGCTACCGCGTTACGGTACTGACCTCAACCCTGATTTCTGACTTTTTACGCAATACCGTGCGAGGGGTGAAAAATCGACGCCCTCGCTGGTAATCACAAATTTCCGCTTCCCAAGCCGTCTTGGGACGATACAAGTGGTGTCTAAAGTACCGTCCCAGAGCGGATTTTCGATTTCAGTCCCGTAGCGCAGCCGGCACGTTTTTCTTTGTGCTCTCTTCAGCTCGTAAGTTGTCGACCCGAAAGCGAAGCTGACGCCCTTGCGCTCTGGAACACAACTTCCGAAATCCAGGATCACATGAGTTTGGTCCTCGCCTGTTTGACCCAGGATCGAGACTGCCATGCCAATTGCCAATATGCCGGCTGCGCACTGTCGAAAGATATTCATTTCCTCATCGGTTTAATGACCGACTCAGCATTGTAAATCTTCCTGGTACTTTGCGGCATCGGGTTGAGGGCGCCACCAGCCGCCCTGCCCTGGTTGACTGTTGACTGTTGCCCGTTGCGCGAAGCTTTGATTGGCGCATGGGTCGTCACTACCGCACGTCTGCTATGAGGCACGGTCACAAACACCTGCTTGCTAACGGAATTGCCCGCGCTATCCGTCGACGTGATTGTAATCGTGTAGATTCGACCTGAACCGGTGCCGGATCGCTCGGCCCGCAGACGTACGTGGTGCGAGTCGACGATGTCCCAATCGGGGGCCGTATCGCCGTCGCCGAGTCCGTTTATAGGCTCATTGCTTTGCACGGTCAGAGTGTTAGTGAGTGGCCCACAGTTGTCGCTGACGTCGTAACTCACCGTGACGTCGGTCATCACGTGGTTAGGTATCAGCAGCACCGGCGTGTTCACCGCTTCGTTCGAGATTACCGGCGGCGGATTAGACGCTGTTGTTGATGCGTTCGCAGAGTTGTTGCTCAGGTCCACGTCAATGGATGCAGACACGGTTGCGGAATTGTTCAAAACAGTGCCGTTCGCGAGCGAGCAAGTCACGGCGGCAACGATCTGAATGTTGACCGTCGCTCCACCCGGAATCGTTGCGAATGAGACGGTCCGCATATTACTCAAGCCACCACAGATGCCACCACCGTTCGCCGAGCAACTAACGAACGAAGTTCCGGCCGGTAAAAGGTCAGTCACAAGTACCGACGTAGCTGCGTCGGGACGCTTATTCTGTACTGCAATTGAATAGGTGACGTTCGAGCCGGTTAATACTGGATCAGGTGAAACAGTTTTGGTGATCTCGAGATCAGGCGCGATCTGTTGCACGAAATCTTCCATGGTTACTTCTTCAACCTTGATACTGTGGGTATGGTCGCCGTCCGCAAAATCGCCGGTTCTCTGGAAATCGAATAACAAGTTGTTCCAATCGTCGAAGCCCGTCAGCGTGTTGGTCAGCCCATCGCCGTTGATATCGTTGTTAACGCCGTTATCGACAGTATCGTTATCGCAGTTCCAATCCAGTGGTCCATTTCCGACTGCTGAACGAATGGATGCGTTGGGACAACGCCAGAACGCGGTGTCAGTGCCGTCGCCGATGCCTGCCGCCTCGTTCAGATTAGTTTCATTGAGAGAGGCAAGTGCGGAGCGAGAGTAATCGATCCGTCCGGTAAGCGGACCGGCGCCATCCGGATCGGTCGGTGGAATACCCGAGAGCTGGTAGCGGTAGCTCATGATGCTGAGGTAGTTAGGCTTAAAGTTAACGCTATTACCTCCACCATGGCCCAGGTTGAGGTTGTGACCGAACTCGTGCATCAGAGTTCCAGCCTGCTGTTGAACAGTCCCTCCAATCAGAGCGACCTGAAAGTCATTCCCTGGGAATTCTCCACATCCCGAACTGGTGGACGTGCTGACCTGCTGGTGGGTAAACAAAGAGTAGTGGAAAGCAAACCGGCGCGGATTGTTTGGTCCAAAGTTAGCCGGATTGGCTTTAACCGCGTCGAAACTTCCGATTCCCGGACCACCCGCAAAACAAAGTCCGTTAATGTTGAGAAAATTTTGGTGGGGAATAGCGTTACTGACGTCGATGTGAAGCGTTATGCCGGTACTTAAATCCGGATTGTTGACGGGGGCATTAGCGAACGCTCGGACCACTGCCCCCGTGACGTTCGCGTTAGGCTGGTGGGTATGCGTGTCTCCGGCTGCACAATCACCTCCTGCGGCTGCACAGTCCATGAAATCGATCTCGAGGAAAACGTCTTTCCTGTTTGGACTTGTTCGTTCGCCAGGATCGGTCGTGTCTCCATCACCGTTCAGATCGACTGGCAGAAGGTTCGGGAGATCGAGATCAACCGTGCCGTTTCCGTCTGTGTCGATTCCAAAGCGTTCCCAATCATCCCAGAGCCCGTCGCCATCTGTATCCGCGGTTGTTCTAAAGACGGCGATCAGGTCGTTGAAATCCATGTCGCCGCCATTTGTCAGATCTTCCCAGCCGAGCTGAAAAATCTGACCGGGAAATTCGGTCTGATGAATCGGAGTTGTCCGCAAATGATCGAAGTTATCCGAGTTGGAACCGGGATTGCTGGACCAAACGTGTTCGCAGTTTGGATCCGCGTCTTCTTGCGAACACATGTTGAAACGGAAAGTGGTTCCTGCAGCAAAAGGCTGAATGCCGGGAGTGCCCGGGTCGGCGTCGAGTTCGACTCTACAGCCATGTTGCGATTGCTTTTCACTGACGATCTTTAAGCCGGTCAGCTCGGGCGATGGTTGTAGTTGGCAACCGGTGAGAGCGATCGAAATGCCGCCCGGAGTGACGACGGAAAGCGTATTGCTGAACGCGGCGTCTGAGGAAACGAGTTCGATCGTCACTCTTCCGCCGGTGGTTGTTGTCAGGTCCGTAGCGTTGGCTGTGCCACCGCCTAAAGTGAATGAGAGCATGAGTAACAGGAATGAGAGTGCGATCTGCACCGAACGTGAGCTGGACATAAGCGGCTCCTTTCAGGAGGGGTGAGTTTAGGTTCAAAGACGGATCGATTTTGAGGTACGACCGCCCGGATTTTGTATTTCCTTATAGAAATGCGAGAACAGGGCAAAACGTTTCTTGCGGGTTAATATTTGACGGTTTGCCTTTAGATTCTGAGGATTACGGCGTCCGTACTCGTAGAGCTTTGGGCACGATTTGGAATGTGGCGGGCAGTTTTCCAGGGAGTTCTCCGTCGACTTCGAGAGCGATTTCTGCGGTGCGATCGTGTGCTCGAACCGTGATTTTACGTGCGAGGGTGTGGCTGACTTCCGGCATCGAGAGGTGTGAACCCGTGTATATTCTTGGTGCGCTCGT
>Ga0207653_10000709_pt1 | contig 11438 bp, 11 predicted proteins | sample KBSK5251metaG_FD_184341 | JGI IMG/M metagenome (GOLD analysis project Ga0207653, IMG submission 184341) | Corn, switchgrass and miscanthus rhizosphere microbial communities from Kellogg Biological Station, Michigan, USA - KBS K5-25-1 metaG... | ecosystem: Host-associated > Plants > Roots >...
TCACGATGCTCTCGTTCGTGATCCTGTCGATCCCGGTGTTCGTGCTGGCGGTGGTGCTCGAGATCGCGGCGGTCGGCTTCAACAACGCGACCGGAGCGAAGGTCTTCGAGTACACCGGCGAGTTCACGCCCGGCCTGCAGGGCGGCTTCTGGACGCACGCCGTCGACCGGGTGCAGCACCTGATCCTGCCCAGCCTCACGCTGATCCTCGGCGAGATCGCGATCTTCAGCCGCTACCAGCGCAGCGCGATGCTCGACGTCCTCGGCCAGGACTTCGTCCGCACCGCGCAGGCCAAGGGCCTGCGGCGGCGGGGCGCGCTGCTGCGGCACGCGCTGCGCACCGCGCTCATCCCCGCCGTCACCTACTTCGCATTCAAAATCAAACCCGCATCATATTTTTACACCGAAGCATTTCCTTATGTTTTTGGAATCGGAAGTGCGTTTCTACTCGCCTGGGTAATTTTCCTGGTCGCCCGACTGACTGCCCCAACACAAAGATTGATCCGCGAGACTGGTTTCAGCCACGTGGAGCATCACTGCCTCGGTGCGCGATTCATAGAGTGGCAAGAGCGTCACGCTGCTTAGCCACAAAAAGGCACAAAAGTTACAAAAGATATGGCAATCTGTGCTGAATGGCTCGGATTGCAATTATCGGTGGTGGTATCGGTGGTTTGACCGCGGCACTCGCGCTTCAACAATCCGGTTTTCAGTGTGAAGTATTTGAACAGGCGCCTGCGCTGCATGACGTGGGGGCTGCGATCGCTATCTGGCCCAACGCCACTCGGATTCTTCAACATCTGAATCTCTTCGACAAGATCCTCGAGAGAGCGGGAGTGATGGAGGAGATACGCTGGGTGGACCAGAAAGGCTGGTTGATCAACAGCATCTCGATTTCAGATCCGCAGTTCCCTGCCGTGGCCCTGCACCGGGCGGATTTACAAAACACTCTCTTGCATACGCTGAACCCGTCGTCGATCCATCTCGGATATGAATTAACAGATCAAACGCAGCGCGGCGATAAGATAGTCGCGACGTTTGCTAATGGTCACTCGACGGAAGCTGACTTTCTGATCGGCGCCGACGGCATTCACTCGCGCGTACGCGAACAATTTCTCAACGACGGTCCTCCTGTCGATCGCGGCTACGTCGTTTGGCGTGGAATATCGCCAACAACCCCGCCCGGCATCCCACCCGCAACAGCAATCGAGTTTCACGGACGAGGAAAACGATTTGGCGCCGGTTCAGTCGGCCTCGGACGTCTCGGCTGGTGGGCCACGGCGAATACTCCGCACACAGATGAACTTCGGCAATTATTCGAAGGCTGGCAGCGACCCGTGCTCGAGCTGATCGAAGCGACACCACCGTCATGCATACTAAAAACAATCGCTTCCGATCGCTTGCCAAGCCGCGTCTGGGGGCGAGGTCGAATGACGATGCTGGGCGACGCGATTCATCCAACGACACCCAACCTCGGCCAGGGTGGTTGCTTAGCGATGGAAGACGCGCTTGTGCTGGCGAGGTGTTTTGAAAAATACGGCGCTACGGAAGAGGCACTACGAAATTACGAGCAGCTTCGCTATAGACGCACCGCAGCACTCAGCAAATACTCGCGTTACTACGGCACCTTCGGACAGTGGGAAAATATCTGGGCCAGAGCGCTACGCCGAACCGCGCTCGCCCTGGCCCCTGAAGCAGTCATGAAACGACTGATGCAAACAGTTTTTTATCCGCGGATCTACTTCGACCCGGGCGATCCGGACACGGCGTTGCCCTCGATGTCGATGTAGGTGATCGGCGCGATGTTCGTCGCTTTCAGAGGAGCTTCGACCGACGATCGATCGCCGACGATTACGATTGCCAGGTGATTTAAATCGATGTACTTCTTTGCCACCCGCAGCAGATCTTCTTTCGTTACCGCGGAGACGTTCTTCGCATACGTCTGATAGAAATCTTCAGGCAGACCCTGTACGACGAGCGACGTGATCGCGCCGCTGATCGCACTGACCGAGGCGAAACGCTGTGGCAGCCCCTGAATCAGATTCTCCTTCGCCGTCTGGATCTCTTCATCCGTTATCGGCTTCTCGCCAACAATCCCTTTCAGCTCTTTCATGAACTCGATCAACGCCGCGTCAGTCTTATCGGAAAAGATCGAGCCGCCCGCACGGAACGCGCCCGGTCCTTTGCCGTAGCTGAAACCGGAGTTCACGCCATAGCTGTAGCCCTTCTGCTCGCGAATGTTTGCATTCAGTCGCGACTGAAACTGTCCGCCGAGTATCGTGTTGAGCACTTGCAACGCAAAATAATCCGGCGTGTTTCGAGGTGGACCAGGCAGTCCGATATTGACTACTGACTGCGCTGAGCCGGGCTTGTCGACGAAATAGATCTTCGCCGGCTGGAGTTCGGGGAGCTTTGGATAATCGAACGACGGCTTGTCACCGCCCTTGGACCAGGCCGCCAGTCCTTTCTCAACGGCAGTCTTCGCCTGAGCCGGTGTGATGTCGCCCACGACCGTGATGATGGCGCGGCCCGGTTGAAAATAAGCCTTTTGAAATGCCATCACATCTTCGCGTGTGATTGCCTTCACCGACGACTCCGTGGCGCGCTGGCCGTAAGGGTGACCACTGCCGTAAAGCACTCTTGCAAACACCTGCGAACCCACAATCGTCGGCTGATCTTTCGCCTGGGTCAGGTTAACCAGCGTTCGCGCACGCAACCGTTCGAGTGCCTCGGCGGGGAACGTCGAGTTCAACATCATGTCGGCAAGGATCGAGAGGGTTGGTTCGAAGTTCTTTGTCGTCGAAACAAAACTGATCCCGCCTTCTTCACCGCCGACACCTGCGTTCACGTTGGTTCCCAGCAGTTGCAACGCGTCTGAGATCTGGTCGCCGGTTTTCGTCGCCGTGCCTTCCGACAGCATGGACGCAGTCATCGCCGCCACACCGCGACGCTCGACAGACTCAAACTGATTAGCACCACCGACGAACGTGATCGCGAAATTTACGAGCGGTAGATTGTGACGCTCAGAAACGATCAACGTCGCGCCGTTTGCCAACTGAGTCTTGGTCCACGTCGGTACGTGGAGAACTGGAGTTGGACTAGGCGCCGGTTGTTTGGTGCGGTCGAGTGTTTGCTGAGCCAGCGCAGCAATGTTCGCCACGCTGATGACGAGTGCTGCGGCGAGAGCAAGAACTCTTTTCTGTTGTTTCATTGACCACCTCCTGGATTTCCGGTAACCACGCTGACGGTTTCGCTCTCAGTTGCTTTCGACGCCTGATCCTTCTTGCCCTTCGGCACCACACTCAGCACGATGCGAGAACGCGTCAGATATTGCGCAGCAACGCGTTTGACGTCTGCCGCAGTCACGGCAAGCGTCTTCTGATAGTCGGTGCTGAAGTAGCCGGGGTCGCCATAAAACACTGCGCCACTGTTCAGTCGATCCGCTTTTCCGAGATTCGACTCGAGACCACGCAGGAAGTTCAGCTCGAGTCCGCTCTTTGCCTTCTGCAACTCTTCCGCGGTTGGACCCTCGCTGATGAATTTTTGCAGCACCTGATCGACAGCCGTTTCCAGCTCCGTCAGAGTCGCTTCAGGTCGTGGCACGACCGTGATTTGAAACACTCCAACGTCCTCGGCGGAGTTTTGAAAACCAAACACGTTCGACGCTTTTTGCGAATCGTAGACGAGGGCCTTCGTCAAACGCGCCGTGCGCGAACCTGACAGGATCGAACCCATCACTGACAGTGCGTAGTCGTCGTCGCTCTTGAATCCGACTGTCGGCCATTGAATGTAGAGGCGCGGCACCTGAACGCGATCTTCGTAGACCAGCCGCTTGCTCGCTTCTAACTTCCCGAGCGGCACGGACGGTCTTTGCACCTGCTTGCCCTGTGGCAAGTCGCCAAAGTATTTCTTGATCCACTCCTTCGCCTGCGCGGGATCAAAATCGCCGACGACTGCCAGCGTCGCATTGTTTGGCGCGTAGTAAAGGCGGAAGAAATCCTTGACGTCGTCTTCAGACGCGGCAGTGAGATCGGTCATCGAACCAATCACCGGCCACGAGTAGGGATGGCCCTTCGGATACATCGCACCGGCAAAAATCTCGTTTACGCGACCATACGGCTGATTGTCGTAACTCTGCCGTCGCTCGTTCTTCACGACATCGCGCTGCGCATTGAGCTTGGCGGTATCGAGCTTGTCGAGCAGAAAGCCCATGCGATCGGATTCCAGCCAAAGCGCCGATTCGAGGTAGTTGGAAGGGATCGTTTCGTAATAGTTGGTTCGATCGTTGGTCGTCGATCCGTTGTTCCCTCCACCGACACCTTCTGTGAGCTTGTCGTGCAGTCCATACGGAACGTGGCCGGAACCAGTGAACATCACGTGCTCGAACAAGTGGGCGAAGCCCGTGCGTCCGGCAACTTCGTTCTTGGAACCGACGTGATACCAAACGTTCACGGCGACTGTGGGCGTGGTACGGTCCAGCGAGAGAATCACTGTAAGACCGTTTGGGAGTTTATAAGTTTCAAATGGAATCTTGATGGAGTCGGATGAGGCCGTGCTCTTCTTCTGACCCAACAGTGGTTGCGACAACGCGATGGTCAGGACAAGGGCCAGAGCCGACAGTACTCTTCTTTTATTAGTCACGACAACTCCTTTCGCATGCTACGGTGTTTTCCGGGCGTGGCAGGTGTGCGGGCGTATCCTATGAAGGTGAAAACGCGCTGTCAACCGCAATGACGCGGATGATCGCGTGATGTACGAAGTTATGGACGCTGATACGATTTTCCGGGTGCATCCGTGAATTCCGTCCGAATCTGTGGCTTAATATCCGCATCATGAAAGCGATTCAAGTTTCTCAAGTGGGTGGGCCGGAGGTGCTCACCGTCGTCGATCTGCCGGTTCCAACTCCGAAACCGAACGAAGCACTGGTTCAGATCAAAGCGGCCGGCGTCAACTTCATTGACGTCTACTTTCGCGAAGGTCGTTATCCAGCGCCGCTGCCGTTTGTAAACGGACAGGAAGCGGCGGGCGTTGTTACAGACGTCGGAAGTGATGTGACGCTGGTGAAGCGCGGCGATCGTGTCGCTTACACGAGCGCCCTGGGAAGTTATGCAGAGTATGCCGCGGTTCCCGAGAGTCGCCTGGTGAAGGTTCCTGACGAGCTCGACTTCGAGCAGGCGGCTGCGGCGATGCTTCAGGGCATGACGGCTCATTACCTTTCGCATAGCACTTACAAACTGCAAAGCGGCGAGACGGCGTTGATACACGCTGCGGCGGGTGGAGTCGGGTTGCTGCTGGTGCAGATGGCGAAAAGGATCGGAGCTCGCGTCATTGCAACAGTTGGCACACAGGAAAAGGCGCAACTCGCGCGCGACGCAGGCGCTGATGAATGCATCATCTACACGGAAAAAGATTTTGAGACTGAAACGCAGCGCCTGACGGACGGCAAGGGAGTACACGTCGTTTACGATGGCGTTGGCAAGGATACGTTTGACAGAGATCTCAACGTACTTCGTCCGCGCGGCTACCTGGTGTTGTTTGGTGGGTCGAGCGGTGCGGTCCCGCCGTTCGATCTGATCAAGCTCTCACAAAAAGGATCGTTGTTCATCACGCGGCCAACACTCGCACATTACACGGCGGCTCGAGAGGAGCTCGAGTGGCGTGCGAACGACGTTCTCCAGATGATCGTCCGTGGCGATCTCAAACTACGCATCCACAAGGTCTATCCACTCGAAGACGCGCCGCAGGCGCATCGCGATCTCGAAGGTAGAAAAACCACCGGGAAGCTTTTACTCAAGCCATAAAGCCGTACAGGTTATTTTTCTTGACACGCATTTTAGCGGCGCCTATAGTAACCGAGGTTATGATTAGCGCTCGCACATTCTTCTACTTCGCCTTTACTTACCGCTCCTTCTTTAACAAGGAGAGCGGACCGACGAAGTTTGAAAACGATGTGCTGAAGACCTAAGAAAAAAGCACAATACCTTCAACGAGCCAGCCGCGATCCTAAAAGTCGCGGCTGGTTTTTTTTGTCAACGACGCCCGGGAGCTTTTGAACCATGGACATAGAACATTGGCGCAAAGAAATCGACGAAATCGACGCCGAACTACTTCGCTTGCTGAACATGCGGGCACGCCTCGCCCTCAAGGTCGGCGCACTCAAACAGGCCAAACAACTGCCATTTTGCGATCCGGATCGCGAACGTAACGTCCTGCAACGGCTGCAAGAGATTAATTGCGGTCCGCTTGACGGACGCGCCGTGGGCAGAGTCTTTCGACGCATCATTCACGAATCGAGACGCGTTGAGGTAGCGCAACTGAGGTAACACACGTGAGGATGCTGATTCGAAAACCAAGAGTCGCGTTTCAAGGCGAGCGCGGAGCGTTCAGCGAAGAGGCTGCGATGAAGCTGCTCGGCAGTGAGATCGAACTCGTGCCGCGCAAAACCTTCGCGGATCTCTTCAGCAGTCTCGACAAACGGCTTGCTGACTACGTTCTTGCGCCCGTGGAGAACACGATCGCCGGTGTCGTTCAACCCTCAGTGGATCTGATGCGGTCGAGCTCACTCGCGGTCGTCGATCAAGTCGAACTCAAGATCGAACAACACCTGATCGGCTGCGCTGACGCAAGCTTCGACGCGATCCAAACAGTGCAGTCTCACCCGGTAGCACTCGCTCAATGCAGTCGCTTCTTTAAAACCTACCCCCAACTCCAACCCGTCGTCGCCGACGATACTGCGGGAAGTGTTGCCGAAGTCGTCCGTGTCCGCGATCCAAAGCGCGCGGCGATCGCCGGTAAACGCGCCGCGGAACTCTACGGCGGATGGATCATTCGCAAAAGTATTCAGGACCAGACGGAAAACTACACCCGATTTGTTTTGCTGTCGGCCGCAACCGAACCTGCTTTAGTAAAGGAACAAACATCATGATCGTCAACATGTCTGCCAACGCAACCTCCGACGAAATCAACCACATCATCGACCGCATCAAGGAATGCGGCTTTCAAGCACACGTCGTCAGAGGAGAGGAACGCACCATCATCGGAGCCGTCGGGAGTAGCGGGCGCCGCTCGGAAATCGAAGCGCTTCGCGCCGCACCCGGTGTTGCAGAAGTGATCCAGATCTCTCATCCATTTAAGTTGGTGAGTCGCCAGCTTCGACAGACGCGCACGGTCGTCGACGTGCGCGGGACGAAGATCGGCAACGGCGATTTGGTCGTGATCGCTGGTCCGTGCTCGGTCGAGTCGGAAGAGCAATTGATGCAAACCGCACGCGCCGTGAAAGCGTCAGGGGCGAGTATGCTTCGGGGTGGCGCGTATAAACCGCGCACGTCGCCATACGACTTTCAGGGACTCGGCGTCGAAGCGTTGCGGCTTCTGCAACAGGCGAGCAGAGAAACCGGACTGCCGATCGTGACCGAAGTCATGAGCGAGACGGACGTGGAGATTGTCGAGCAGTTTGCGGACATGATGCAGGTCGGCGCGCGCAACATGCAGAACTTTTCGCTGCTGCGGAAACTCGCGCGCGTCTCGAAACCGATCCTGTTGAAACGTGGACCATCGGCGACGGTCAAGGAGTGGCTGCTTGCAGCGGAGTACTTACTCGCGGGTGGTAATGCGAACGTCGTATTGTGCGAACGCGGCATCAAGACGTTTGAGACTGCGACACGCAACACACTCGACCTCGCAGCGGTCGCATTGGCGAAAGAGTTGTCGCACCTGCCGGTGCTCGCGGATCCGTCACACGGAACAGGCCTGCGCAGCTTGATAACTCCGATGTCGAAAGCGGCGGCCGCGGTCGGTGCGGATGGATTGTTGATTGAAGTGCACCCGTGTCCGGAGCGTGCGCTCTCAGATGGACCACAGTCGCTGGATCTGCAGGGATTTCAGGACTTGATGGAGAGCTTGGGTCAGGCCCCGGTGCGTGAGGCTAAGGCGGCATAACACCACGGATTACACGGATCGGTGCGGATCATCCGTGTAATCCGTGGCTAAACATGATCAGTTCTCGGGGCTGCGCATTTTTCGCGGAAGCTCCTTCTCGATCTTGATAATCGTGCCGTCGATCGCGTTGACCCACACGTGCGTGGCGCCGGCGTCGCTTTCATTGCCGATCATTACGTGGTAGAAGACAAACCCGTCCTTGCCGAGTTTCCCAGGCTGTTCCCACCCTTTCGCTTCAAGACTGCAAAGCAAAACTTTTCCGGGAGTCTGGCTGTTGGCGATCTGAATCGCCTGGTCCATGTTGATCTTAGCAAGGCGGATTAACGCCGCCTGCCTGATCTCCCGCATTTCCATTTCCAGCTTCTGTTTGCGATCAAGTTCTTCGCGAAACGCAGGGTCGGCGGCCATCTTCTCTTTAACTTCGTCGAGTTCCCTGCGTGCTGCGCGACTCTTCATCTCGAGTTCTTCATTCCTCTGCTTCTCTTTTTGCTCCTGTTGCGGCTGGGCCAGGGGCTCTTGAGCGGATGGCGCGACTTCAAACCGCAGAGCAAAGGCGGCCGCCGCGACACACGGCATGAGCAGCAGCAGCACAACAGCGAAGAGCAACAGTTTCTTCCAGCGTGTATTCAACACAGGTTTCTTTAACAATGACATGATACGGGCCTCCAGGATGTCGGCATCGGCGATGCCTACGGTTGTTGTAACGGAGAGACGACGCAGGGGCGGGGCGGAGCTGGCGAGCCGTACGAGCGAGCGAGCATAAACTTCAGCGTTCAGAATTCGCTCCGCGACGAGCTCGTCGCAACAGAGTTCGCGGGTTTGCTTGACCCTGCGTCTTAATAAAGCCGCGGCTGGATGGAAAGAGATCGGAACGAAGAGTAATTCGTAAATAAAGTTAAGGACGTAATCACGCCGCGCTACATGAATGAATTCATGCCCGATGGCAGAGGTGAGCAGATCGATGTTGTCTTCGCGCAACAGCGATTCGGGCAGAATTATGACCGGATGAAACAGGCCAATCGTTACCGGCACGGGAAGTGTTTCCGAACGAAGCACTCGCAGCGGTTTTGAACCCATAGCGATCTGGCGTTCGCACGCGGCGATCACTTCGGCGACGCGGTCGTTTTCTTCCAACTCGACTGCGAGACGCCGGATGGTTCTGGTATTCTCCCACGCCTGAAACAGTTTAAAGATGCGATAGAGTAGAAACCCGCCGAAGAGTGCGAGCAAAATAAATCCAAGACTCTGGTTCAACTGGAACGTCGCCGGCAGGGCAAGACTCGTCTCAGAAACCTTTTGATTTTGCAACGGCTGCAACTCTTCCGTAACGAACACCGGCGACGAGTTAGGCGGCGGAAGAGAAGCGGCGTCGCCGAGTGTTCGCAATGAGGTTGTGAGGGGAACGGCGAACGCGAGGCAGAGAGCGCTAACCCAGAGCCAGTGTCGATACCGCGCGACCGCATCCCGCAGCAGCCAGGAGCCCACGGCTGCCAGGCCTGCGATTAGCGCAATCTGCCAGATGGAGTTCAATAGAAACGTCAGGAGCAATTGGCTAATTGTTCTCATCGGCTTCCTCCTTGCCCTGTTCGACGAGCTTTTGCAGGCGCGCGAGTTTTTCAGGTGTGAGATGTTTGGTTTCCACCAGACTCATCACGAGACTCTCCGCTGAACCGCCGAAGAGCCGGTCGACCACGTCTTTCACGTGCTTGCCGACGACTTGTTTGCGGCTGACGGCGGGTTTATAGAAGTAAGCACGGTTTTTCAGGGTCCGCTTTGCTTTACCTTTGCGCTCGAGAATGTTGAGCATTGTCTGGACGGTTGTGTAAGCGAGTTCGCGTTTCAGTTTTTGCTGCACGGTCTGCACGTTTGCGGGTCCGGTTTCCCACAGCACGTGCATGATCTCGAGCTCGAGTGGAGTCAGGTTCTCTGTCTTCGGGCGCGCCATAACACTTGATGTCTCCTAAGTTTTTAGGAGTATAAGGACAGGACCGAAGGCGTGTCAACTAATTTTTTAGGAGACGGCGATCTGAACTAGATTTTGCCCACGTGAAAAAACAGACGCTCATTCATACGTTGATCTACGGTCTGTGTGGCGGAGTGCTGATCGTTGTGCTGCGGTTGGTTGAGTATCGGTTTCTCGTCCTGGAACACTCGTTCGAGATTTACGGTGGACTCATTGCCCTGCTGTTCGCCGGACTCGGCATCTGGCTCGGTCTCAAGGTGACGAAAAAGCAGGAGGTGCTGGTCGTTAAGGAAGTCCCGGTACCCGCGCCACAGCATTTCGAACTAAACGAAGCGCGAATAAAAGACCTCGGCATCACAAAACGCGAACTCGAGATTCTGGAGTTGATCGCGCAGGGCATGAGCAACCGCGAGATCGCGGAAAAACTGTTTGTCAGTGAAAACACAGTCAAGACCCACTCGAGTCGTATCTTCGACAAGCTGAGCGCCAAGCGCCGCACTCAAGCCGTGCAGATCGGGAAAGAAATGGGACTAATCCCTTAGCCACAAAGGGCACAAAAGTAGTATTTTTGCGGCCACCAGACGAAATCATCCGAAAGTATGACGACAACTACACCCCGCGAAGGTAGCGTACGCCGCAGATTTCCACAGACTACTCAGGAGGCTTTGTCATGAAGAAAATCGTTTTGACGTTCGGGTCGATTGCGGGTGCGATCTTTGTGGTGATGATGTTTACCACGATGCAGTTTATGGATAGGATTGGTTTCGATAAAGGGCACCTCATTGGGTACACCACGATGGTGGTGGCGTTTCTGTTCGTATTTTTCGGCATCCGGTCTTATCGCGAAAACATCGGCAACGGCTACATCTCGTTTTGGCGTGCGTTTCAAGTCGGCATTCTAATCACGGTGATAGCCTGCGTTTGCTACGTCATCTCCTGGGAGATCGTATATTTCAACTTCGTGCCTGACTTTGTAGAAAGATATTCCCAGTACCTGGCCGAGAAATCGCGCGCAGCGGGCGCCAGCCCCGAACAGATCGCCGCCCAAGTCGCAGACATGCAGCGCTTTCAGGCTATCTACCAGAATCCGATCTACAACTTCCTCCTCACTTTCTTCGTCGAGCCCTTCCCCGTCGGATTGATACTCACGGTGATTTCAGCTTTGATCCTGAGAAAGCGGCCCAGGGAAGTTCCGGAACCTGAACCAGACACAGGAGCGATTAATGCTTACTAAAACTCTGTTTGTCGTCCTGACCGTTGGCATGCTGCTCATGCCCGTTGCCAAACCAACACAAACACCACAGTACGATCTACTGATCAGAAACGGGCGCATCGTCGATGGGTCAGGACGCGCGGAGTACGCGGCAGATGTAGCGATTAAAGACGATCGCATTGCGCAGATCGGCAATCTCTCGCAGGCGACGGCAACGCGAGTGATCGACGCACAGGGTCTCGTCGTTGCGCCCGGCTTCATCGACATGCTTGGCCAGTCTGAAACTTACCTCCTCATCGATCCTCGCGCGATGAGCAAGGTAATGATG
>Ga0207653_10000714_pt1 | contig 11401 bp, 11 predicted proteins | sample KBSK5251metaG_FD_184341 | JGI IMG/M metagenome (GOLD analysis project Ga0207653, IMG submission 184341) | Corn, switchgrass and miscanthus rhizosphere microbial communities from Kellogg Biological Station, Michigan, USA - KBS K5-25-1 metaG... | ecosystem: Host-associated > Plants > Roots >...
CGCGAGAGCAGTCTCAGCGTCGCCGTGCCCTTTGCTCCGGCCGAGATCCTGGTGGATCCGGATGGGAAACTCCTGCTGCAAACGACGGCCACCGGCCGGAGGTGATTATGCATAACCGGATGTATCTCGCGGCGATCGTCGCGGTCGCCTGCCAAGGTCCCCCGACGGCGCGGGGGCAGGGAGCGGATGACGCGCTCCACGTTCCGCCAGGCTTCACGATCGCGGTATATGCCGACAAGCTCCAGGGCGTCCGTTACCTGGCGCTCGGGCCCGGCAATGCAGTCTATGCCTCGCAGCCGGGCTCCGGCGACGTCGTCAAGCTCACCGATGCAAATCATGATGGCGTGGCAGACACCGTCGTCAACGTGGCGAGCGGCTTGAGCGGACCGTTCGGCATCGCCTTCCGCGGTGACACGATGTATGTGGCCGAGGTGGGCGATGTGAAGCGCTTCGCGCCGGGTGCCGCACCGGTGACGATCGTGCCAAACATTCCGGGCGGCGGACACTCCACGCGAACCATTCTGTTCGGGCCGGATGGCAAGCTCTATCTCGCCGTTGGGTCTTCCTGCAATCTCTGTGACGAGAGCGATTCGCTGCGCGCCGCGGTATCGCAGTTCAACCCCGACGGCTCGGGAGGGCGCATCTTCGCGCGCGGGCTGCGGAACACGGTCGGCCTGGCGTTCAATCCGACGAGCGGCGAGCTGTGGGGCGGGAACAACGACCGCGACAATCTGGGCGATGACGTGCCGCCCGAGCATATCAACATCATCAAAGACGGCCGCAACTACGGCTGGCCCAAGTGCTACCTCCCGGGCAAACCCAATCCCGAATACGGATCGGCCGACTGCTCGACGGTCGAGCCGCCGGCCATCACCATCCAGGCGCATTCGGCGCCGCTCGGCCTCGCGTTCTACACTGGGACGCAGTTCCCAGCCGACTATCGGGGCGACGCGTTCGTCACGCTGCACGGGTCGTGGAATCGCACGGTTCCCACGGGCGCAAAGGTCGTGCGGGTGCAGGTCGATAGCGGTGGCCGGCGCGCCGTAGGTGTGGAAGATTTCATCAGCGGCTGGCAACGCCCCGACGGCTCACGCTGGGGCAGGCCGGTCGGGTTGCTGGTGCTTCCGGATGGATCACTTCTCGTGAGCGACGACTACGGCGGCAAAATCTGGAGGGTGACTTATGGACACTAGGGCGGTCGAAGCCGGTCGAGGGCGGGCGAGGGCGGTGGTGGGTGTTGCTGGATTAGGGGTCGTGGCGGTTCTTGTCACCGCCTTCGCCCGCCTTAGTCCGCCCTCGACCGCCTTCGATATCCATTCCGAATACGTGAAATATCTCAGCGGTAAGGATACAGTCACAGCCTACATCGCCTACCCGGAGCGCCCGCAGCCCGCGCCCGCCGTGATCGTGATCCACGAAATCTTCGGGATGTCCGATTTCATCCGGCAGACCACCGTGCAGCTTGCCAAGGACGGCTTCGTCGCGATTGCGCCCGACCTCTTGTCGCGCCGCGGCGGCACGCCGGCAACGCCCGACTCGGCCCGCATGCTGATTGCAACGTTGAACGCCGACACCGTGACCGCCGATCTCGACGCGACTCGCGCGTATCTCAGAACGCTGAAGCCGGTGCGCGCGAACGACATCGGCGTCATCGGCTTCTGCTGGGGCGGTTCACAAAGCTTCCGGTACGCGACCAATGCGCCGCAGCTGAAGGCCTTTGTCGTCTGCTACGGCGGGGCCCCCAATCCGGCCGACATGGCGAAGATCCGCGCGAAAGGCCTCGGCGTGTACGCCGAGAATGACGCGCGCATCGACGCCGGGTTGCCGGACGCCACGGCCGCGATGAAGGCTGCGGGCAAGGATTACCCGTACACCGTCTATCCGGGTGTGGGACACGGATTCCTGCGCACACGCGAGAAGCCGGAAGTTGCGGACAGCGCGTGGGGTGCGGTAATCCGCTTTTTCCGCGCGCAGCTGAAGAGCTAGCGTCGCGCCGCTTCGGCGAGATAGGCCCGCGCTCGATCGAGCGCGGCGTCCCGTCCGGCGAGCACATCCTCGACTTTCACGGCCACGGGGAATTGCGGGACGATTCCCGTGCGCATGAACTCCTTGCCGTCGGGGAACGCGTCGCGCGTCACCGTCACGCGCAGCTTCCAGCCACCTTCCCCCGCCAAAGCCAGCACCGCAGTCTTCCCCGTGCTTCCCGCTGACGTCTCGCCGATGATCGGCCCGCGGTTGCCCGCTGCGAACGCCACGAGAAAGTCCTCGGCGGCCCCCGATGTGCGCGGTGAGGAGAGCACCACAACGGGACCTGTGTACGCGATCCGCTCGCGCTGCGGCGGTGGCCAGATCGTATCGGAAGGCGCGCTAAGCCAGATGAGGGAATCGAGGCTATACAGCGGGGTCCGCTGCCGCGCGGTGAGGAATGGACGGTCGATGAGGCGGGAGAGCAGCGCGTAGGCCTGCTCGCGGCCAGTACTGGTGCCGACGGTCTCCCGCAGATCGATAATCAGACCGCGGTGGTGCAGCCCCTCGCGGGGGGCGTCTCCCAGCGCGCGATCGAACTGCGTGAGCACGTCGGGGTTGGCGAACGAGTTCACCCGGATCCAGATCGCGCGGTCCGGCAGCGTATCGGCTTCGAGCGCCGGCCGTTCAAGCGGCGAGCGGCCCCCGCCCCCACGCTCCCCCCCGGTCAGGGTCATGCTGCGCGTGACGCTTACCCCACGCTGGGCGCCGCCGGGGAGCCGCAGCAGCAGATACAACGCCGTGCCACGTTCTCCTTCGAGCATCTGCACGACGGCGCGATCCCACCGGCTCGATTCCGTGGCCGCTGAAATCTCGGGCAGGACGGAATCACGGATCCACTCGGCCGCGGGAACGCTCTGCACGGCGAGAATCTCTGCGAGACGCTCGGGGCGAGCTACACGCATCTCGTCATTGGCGACGTAGTCCATGATGAACGGACGGCGTTCGATGCTGCGCAACGCCAGGGGTGGGTGGGCGATGCGGTTCGCGATGCTAGCGGGCGGAATGATCTCGAGTTGGCCGTCGTTCAGCAGCGCGCCCCAGCGCCGCAGCCGGCGGTAGAATTGGAGGTCGGTGGGAGCGGGCCGCGCCTCGGCATAGGTGACCGTCGCGGCGAACGCCGAGTCCCAGTTCGCGTGCACCGCGTCCCAGTAGGCATAGTTGTAGCGCGCTTCGGCCCAGACACCCGCGGCGACCAGTTGCCGATCGACGGGCGTCGCGCGTTGCGCTGCGAGTGGCAGCGCCACGACGACGGGGAACCACGCTGCTAACCAGGGCGTACGGGATGGCATGGCCATAATCTATCTGTTGCTGTTCGCAGCACCCCAAGTGTTGCTGTACCTCTATCTGCGCGAGCGGCTCCCGCTGACCGCGCGCCGCTGGCTCACGCTCGTTTTTGTCGTGTTCAACATCCCCTGGGGAATCGTGGCCGTGCGGATGTTCTCCGGCAGCCTGTGGGGCGTCAGCCGCGTCCCCTACATCGCGCCGTGGATCGCGTGGCAGTTCCTTGGCTGGATCTTCTGTGGGCTGGTTACGGTGTACATCCTCGGAAAAGCGGTTTGGCGGTTTGGCGGTTGGGCGGCTGGCAAACTGCGCGGTTCTCCAACCGCCGAACCGCCTAACCGCTCAACCGCCCTTTCTCGGCGTCAATTCTTGGTTCGCGCCACCTACGCTTACGGCGCCGTCGGCGTCGGGCTCTCCGCCTACGGGATTTGGAACGCCGAACGGCTGCCTGTGATTACGCGCCGCACGCTGGTCTTGCCCGATCTTCCTCCGGCGCTGAACGGATTGCGCATTGCGCACCTCTCGGACGTGCATGCCGGCATCCACATGTCCGGAGAGAAGATGCGGGAAATCGTCCAGCAGACGAACGCGCTGGGTGCGGACCTGATCCTCCAGACGGGAGACATGATCGACATCTCCCAGTCGTACATCCCGGACTACGTGCGCGCGTTCCGCGATCTCAGCGCGCCCCTCGGTGTCGTCACCTGCCTCGGCAACCACGATCGCTACACAGGCGAGGACGCGGTGATTCGCGGCGTGAAAGAGGCGGGGCAGGTGTTCGTGAAGAACGGCGTCCACGTGATCGAGCGTGGTGGTGCAGCCCTCGCCCTGGTGGGGATCGACGACCCGCACGCGTGGCGCGCCGACGATCCGCAGGTTGAGGACATCGACGCCGCGCTCCGTGTCACGCCGCCCGCCAAGGACGCGTTCCGGATCCTGCTCGCGCACCGCCCGGGCGCTTTCGACGGCGCCGCACCACGGGGCATTCCCCTCACCCTCGCCGGCCACATCCACGGCGGCCAGTTCTATCTGCCCGTGGTCGGCTGGTCACCGGGACGGCTGATCACGAAATACGTGATGGGCCACTTCACGCAGGGGAGCAGTCAGTTGTATGTGAGCCGAGGGATCGGAGTGGTGGGTGTTCCGCTTCGAGTATTCGTGCCGCCGGAGATCGCGTTGTTCGAGTTGAAGAGCGCGTAGCCCATCGGCTACGCGCTAATTGCCTTCCATGCCGCATCGATAACCAGCCGCACCCCGGTATCACCAGTCTTCCACTCTCCAGCCACGACCTTTTGCAGTGCGTGACTGATCGTCGCGAGCCAGACACCAGCCCAGATCTCGACCGCCCCGGTCCGCACCGTTCCCTGAGCCTTGCCTTCGGCCACAATCCGCTCGAGCGCCAGGCGAAACTCGCGCGCGGTCTTGCGGCTCTCGTCGTCGAGCACGGGATCGAGCCGCTCGAGTAACCCCAGCTTGACGACCGCGGTGTCATGCGCGGCGCCCTCGATCAGCCCGTGCGCCACGGCGGTCAGCTGCGCCTTGGCCGCCCTGGCATCGGGATCGTGTGCCGTCTCGTGCACGACCTTCGTCGCCCAGCGCTGTGCCGCGCGGTAGAGCTCATTCACGAGCTGCTGCTTGCTCGCGAAGTGGCGGTAGATCGTGCCCTCGGCGATGCCCGCTTTCTTGGCGATCTGGGCCGTTGTCGTGTCCTGGTAACCGCGCGCGGCGAAGAGCTCGAGCGCCGTTCTGATCAGGCGTTGCCGCGTCAGTTCTGTTGCGGTCACGGCTGCGAATCTACTAGCTTTCCCGCCGCTTTTACCCCCACACCCATTCTTGGAGGCGTTGCCTAGATGCGCATGCTCGTGCTGGGCGCTGGGCTGCAGGGTTGTGCCTGCGCGTACGATCTGCTCCAGCGCCCTGAGGTGGAGCGCGTCACGCTGGCCGACCTCCATCCCAGACGGGCGGCGCCGTTCCTCTTAAAGAAGAAGGACAAGCGGCTCGTCACGGCGCGTCTGGACGCCAAGAGCGGACCCCGCCTCCGCAAACTGATGGGCGGCCATGACGCCGTCATGAACGCGCTGCCGTACTACTTCAACTATCCGGTGGCCAAGGCCGCGGTCACGATGGGCCTCCACTGCGCGGACCTGGGCGGCAATACCGAAATCGTCCAGAAGCAGAAGACGCTCCACGCCGCGGCTCAGAAAAAGCAGGTCTCCATCATTCCCGACTGCGGGCTCGCTCCGGGGATGGTCAACATCATCGCGGCCGAGGGCATCCGGCGCGTCGGCGACGCCGAAAGCGTGAAGATCTTTGTCGGCGGCCTGCCGCAGAAACCCGAGCCGCCGCTCAACTATCAGATCGTCTATTCGCTCGAGGGCGCGCTCGACTACTACACGACGCCCTCATGGGTGCTGCGCGACGGCCGCCCCATCCAGGTCGATGCGTTGTCCGAGCTCGAAGCCGTCGAGTTTCCGAGCCCCGTCGGCACCCTCGAGGCATTTCACACCGGCGGCGGCATCTCGACGATGCCGTGGGCGTATCGCGGCAAAGTGCGGACGATGGAGTACAAGACGCTCCGCTACCCCGGGCACGTCGCGATCATGCGACCAATCCGCGAGATGGGGCTCCTGTCGTTGGAGCCTGTGAATATGAAAGGCACGGAGATCGTCCCGCGCGACGCCTTTATCGCGGCCGTATCGCCCCAGCTTACCAAGCCCAACGGCCGCGACCTCGTCGCGCTGCGCGTTGAGGTGGTCGGGAAGAGTGGCCGCCGCGCCGCCTGGCAGCTGCTCGATTACTTCGACGAAGCGACGGGCATCAGCGCCATGATGCGCACCACCGGCTACTCACTCGCGATCACGGGTGTGATGCAGGTGGACGGCCGGGTCACCTCGTCAGGCGTGTTCACGCCGGACGAAGCGGTTCCGTTCCAGGCCTATGTCGATGAGTTGAAGCGGCGGGGCGTGGAGATCCGGGCAATATCGGCCTAGTAACTCCACGTCGTGGCGAAGCTGAACTGCGCGCCCTCGGTGCCCTTGCCGCCGAAGACGGTCAGGAGCGTGTTTCGCAGCATAGACACCGCGACGCCGCCGCCGAGTGCGGAGTGGAGGCCCTGGCGCGTGAGACGCACCGGTTCTCCCGGACCGAAGACACGCCCGGCGTCATAAAAGGCGAACAGCTTGACCTCGAGCAGGCCCGGCGCCCACATCAAGCCGTAGCGAGCTTCGAGCCCACCGATCAGCTTGCCAGGTCCCACGAAGCGGTCGTCGTAGTAACCGCGCAGTGAGCGGTACCCTCCCAGCGCGACGATCGGACCTTCGCTCGTTTCCATCATCAGCTGCGCGCCGATGGGCGGGTTGCCGGTCATCTTCTCCGCCGCGATTCGCCCCGTGAGGATCAGCCGCTCGAGCGGATGGACGTAAGCGCGAAAGGCGCCGCTCGTGCGCGTATAGCCGCGCCCGCTGCTCACCAGCGCCTCGGCGAAGACTCCGCGGTGCGGGTCCACCTCCAGGTCGCGGGAGTCGAAGACGACCCCGGCGCGCCCCGCCGCATCGTTGAACGGCAGATCGTCGGGTCCGATGGTGCCGGCGATGCGATCGCGCTGAAACACGCTTTCGCCCGGCAGCTCGCGGAAGTCGGTGTGCTCGAACGAGGCGCCGACCAGCACGCGCAACGGCCCGACGATCCGGCGCTGTACCATCAGCCGCGCGCCGTGCGTCCGCCGGCTCACGCGGTAGAAGTAGGAGTGCCCCGGGCCGGTCGTGCTGTCGCGATCGTAGGTCGTCCCGTTGCCCTGGCCGTAATAGCCGAGGCGATTCGCGCGGGTCAGGCTGAGCGTGAGTCCCAGCCGCCAGCCGTCCCAGTAGGCGGGCGCCTGCGCGTCGAGGGTGACGGCGTAACTGCCCTGCGTGCTCGCGCCGGCATCGAGCGCAACGCGCGCGAAAGTCGGCTCAGGGCGCTCGGCAAACCCCATCGGGCTGGACCAGTCGTAATGGCCGGCCAGCCACACGCCGTCGATGGTGCTGTAATAGGCGAATGGGTAGAGGTGATCGACCCAGGTGTGTTTCGCAGCAGGCTCGGTCTGCGCGGCGAGCGGCGACGCCACCGCCAGCAGCGCCAGCAAGACGGTTAGGCGCGTGTGAATAAGTAGGCCGTGTCGCGGATCTTGGCGTCCGTGCCGTCGTGCACCGCGAACCGATTGGGATAGAGCGACGCAGATCCGAACTCGCCTCGCTTGGTGAGGGCGTAGAAGACGAGATCGAACTTTGGCTTGCCCTGGGCGTCGAGCAGCCGCGCCTCCGTCTCGGCGACGACCCGCTTCAGCGTTTCGAGACACGCGTCGGTCGGCTTCATGCCGCGCCGCATGTGCTCGACCGTCAGGAAGCCGCCACACACCTTGATGTTCGCTTCGCCCAGGCCGGTCGATCCCGCGGCGCCGATATCGTTGTCGCAGTACTGGCCGGCGCCGATGATCGGTGAATCGCCGACGCGGCCGGGAATTTTCCAGGACAGGCCGGCCGTCGTCGTGACGGACGAGAGGTCGCCCTGCGGCGTCACGGCATCGCAGTTGATCGTGCCCGTCTTGGTCACGACCAGGTGATCGGAGTCGGGGACGTCGAGGTAATTGTCGTTCGGGCTGAGGTTGGCGCGCCAGCGCAGCCACGCCTCGCGCGAGTGATCCGTCATCAGGTCTTCTTCTTTAAAGCCATACGACAGCGCGAACCGCTTGGCGCCCTCGCCGACGAGGAAGATGTGCGTCGTGTACTTGAGGATCAGCTTTGCGACTTCGGAAGGCGTCTTGATGTTTTCCAGCGCGCCGACCGCGCCCGCGCGCTTCGTGGGGCCGTGCATGCAGGAGGCGTCGAGCTGCACGACGCCTTCCGCGTTCGGCAACCCGCCGTAGCCGACGGAATCGTCGTTGGGGTCGAGCTCTTGGATCTTCACGCCCTCGACGACGGAGTCGAGGGTGTCGGCGCCCTGCATCAACATGTCGAACGCTTTTTGAACGGCGCGCAGTCCGTTGGCGCTCGCGATCGAGACCGGCTTTGCCGCCCAGCGCGACTCGGGCGGCAGCGGGCGCGGCGGGCGCATCGGGTGCGGGATCCCCATGACGGTGCTCGCGGCCATACCGCCGGCGGCAGAGCGCAGGAATTCGCGACGAGACCAGGAGTCGGAGGGCATGCACGGTTTTAGCCACTCGTCTAGCGGCTGTCAACTTGCTATCGTTCCCACCCCGTGGAGCTTTCGCTCGTCGTCCCCGCGTATAACGAACGGGACAACCTCGCGCCGTTACTTGCCGAGATCGCCGCCGCGCTGAGCGGCCGGAGCTACGAGGTGATCGTCGTGGATGACGGCTCGACCGACGGCACACTCGAGGCGCTCAAGACCCTGCGGCGGCAATATCCTCAGCTGCGCATCATCGTCTTCGAACGCAACGCCGGTCAGACCGCGGCGTTCGCCGCCGGCTTTCGCGCCGCAGATGCTCCCATCGTCGTCACGCTCGATGCCGACTTGCAGAACGATCCAGCCGACATCCCCAAACTCGTCGAGACGTTGCAGCGCACCGGCGTGACCGCCGTGGCCGGCTATCGTGCCAATCGCCGCGACACCTCATGGAAGCGCCTGCAGAGCCGGATCGCCAACGGCGTGCGTAACCGGCTCAACGGCGAAGTGATTCGCGATACCGGCTGCTCGCTCAAGGCGTTTCGTACCGACGCGGTGCGGGACTTGCCGCTCTTCTCTGGAATGCATCGCTTTCTTCCCACGCTCATCAAGATGCAGGGCGGTACCGTGAGCGAAGTCCCGGTCGGTCACCGGCCGCGGCAACATGGCGTAACGAAGTACGGCATGTGGAATCGGGTGTGGCGCTCGCTGATGGACGCATTCGCGGTGCGGTGGATGCAGCGCCGCGCGCTGCGCTACCGCGTGCGCGAGGAGGTCTGATGGCTGATACTCACGAACAATGGCTCGCGCAGATCGATGCCGAGCTCGATGGCGAACTGCCGCTCGCCGAGCGTGCTGCGCTCGCCAAGCATCTCGCGACCTGCTCGCACTGTGCCGGCGCCCGCGCGAGCCATCTCGAGGTGCGCGTCGCGCTGGCGCGTTCCGCGGGCAATCCGCACGCCTTCGTCGTGCCCCGGCCGTCGATCCGCGGCGGGACGCTGGCGCTCTGGGTCGCCCTCGCGCTGGCCGGCGGTCTGATCGGCGGATGGTTTGCGAGCCAGCGCTGGGGCGGGCCGGGTGGGGGCAGTGCACTCGAGGAGACGCGTGGGACTATCGTCGTTCAGTAGCGTGCTCCTCGTGCTGGCAGCGCTCCAGGGGCCGGGCACGCGGCTTACCTACCGCGTCCGCGTCATCCAGCCCGTCGCCGGCGCGCAGCGCATCCTCGCGAGCGGCGCGGTCAGCGGGCCGATCGACAGCGACATGCGGTTGACGCTGCGAACCGACACAGCCGAGGTCGAAGCGTTGTTTCAGGTGACGGCGGTCGGCGACACGGTCAGCCTGGGCGGCGAGTTCTTCACGCGGCGGCGCGTCGGCCAGTCGCGGCGCGGCTTGCCGATCTGGGAAGAGGACAACTACCGGCGGCTGATCCAGGTCACGTGGTCCGATACGGCGCGGGCCTACCCCTTCGGTTCAGCCACCAAACCGGGCGCACTCTGGGTGGAGTTGGTTCTCGAGCGGGAGTTTGCGGGTGGTGAAGCGCGTCCGGGGGAGTCGTTCGACCTGGCTGATTCGACGCTCGACTTCCGTCTCGAAGCGGTCGTGCGCCCGCGGCGGGCCCGTGTGATCCTGAACCTGGTGCGCGGCGACACCGTCAGCGCGCCGCGGCCGATCGACCTCGTTCCGGAGCAGCCGCCGCGCGTCGTACAGCTCGTGCTGCGGGGTCGCGCGACGACCCTGTTCGTGGGGCTCACCCGTCCCGAGCCCGCTCGCTCGCCGCGCGACCGCGGGCTCGGGCGCGAGGCCGACATCGTCTGCCTGCGCGTCGCCGCTGCCGCCGCGCTCCCCGGCCAGACACTCGGCACGATTTGCGGGCGGCTGAACAACATCGCGCGCCAGCTGCCGCTGCCGACCGGCGACACCCTCACCGCCACGTTCTCGTGGCCCGGCCCCCGCTGATGGCTCCGCGCAAGAAGCGCCTCGATCCCTCGATCTTCCATCTTCCCGTCGACAAGATGCGGGAAGGCTATTACTCCGACAAATACTTCGTGCGCGCGCGCGATCTGCTGCGCAAAGGGCGCCACCGGCCGCGCGTGACGATGCAGGTGTTCGGCAAATCGCACGCGTACCTCGGCGGGATCGACGAAGCGATCGCCATTCTGAAATTGTGCGCGGAGCGGTGGGACGAGCTCGTCGTCCACGCGCTGTACGACGGCGAAGAGATTCAGCCGTGGGAGACGGTGCTCCTGGTCGAGGGGCCCTACGATGCGTTTGCCGTGCTCGAAACGCTCTACCTCGGCGTGCTCGCGCGCCGCACGCGCGTGGGCACGAATACGCACGAAGTGGTGCAGGCTGCGAAGCCCAAGGAAGTGATGTTCTTCCCCGCGCGCCACGATCACTGGCTGGTGCAGACCGGCGACGGCTACGCCGCGCATATCGCCGGCGCGATCGGCGTATCGACCGACGCGCAAGCGTCGTGGTGGGGATCGGAGGGCATCGGCACCGTGCCCCACGCGCTCATTGCCGCGTACAACGGCGACACCGTCCTCGCTTCGCGCAAGTTCGCCGATCTGTCGGACCCCGCGATCCGCCTGATCACCCTCGTCGATTTCGACAATGATTGCGTGGGCACGTCCCTCGCAGTCGCGCGCGCGCTCGGCGACCGCCTCTATGGCGTCCGGCTCGACACGTCGGAAACGCTGGTGGACAAATCGGTCATCCCCCAGATGGGAACGTTCAAGCCCACCGGTGTAAACCCGCAGCTCGTGCGCAACGTGCGCCAGGCGCTGGATGCCGAGGGGTTTCCGCACGTCAAGATCGTGGTCTCGGGCGGCTTCACGGTGGAGAAGATCCTGCTGTTCGAGGAGCAGAAGATTCCCGTCGACGTGTACGGTGTGGGGTCGAGCCTGTTCCAGGGGCGGTTCGATTTCAC
>Ga0207653_10000715_pt1 | contig 11376 bp, 12 predicted proteins | sample KBSK5251metaG_FD_184341 | JGI IMG/M metagenome (GOLD analysis project Ga0207653, IMG submission 184341) | Corn, switchgrass and miscanthus rhizosphere microbial communities from Kellogg Biological Station, Michigan, USA - KBS K5-25-1 metaG... | ecosystem: Host-associated > Plants > Roots >...
GATCATGAAAGCGGTCGGCGCGTCACCGCGCGACATCCGCTCGCTGTTCCTCGCGGAGGCGGCCCTCGTCGGTGTGTTCGGCGGCGTGATCGGACTCGCGCTGGGGGTCCTCGGCGGCCGCGCGATCGAGCTCGTGATCCGCAACCTCAACCCGCAGTCGAACCCCGCGCCGATCTTCGTCGTCGACCTGCCGCTCGCGCTCGGCGCGATGGGACTCGCCCTACTCGTGAGTGTCGTCGCCGGATTCCTACCTTCGCGGCGCGCGATGCGGATGAGCGCCCTGAGCGCGCTGCGCTACGAGTAGGAGCCGGTGCTAAGAAGTCGGGCGGCGCGCATGTCCAGGTCCTGCGCTCGGGCAGGGTCGTCGGCGGTCCAGATCTCCGAGAGCACGGCTTGCGCAAGCGCCCATGAACGAACACGTTCCGCATCGAATCCGGTGAGATCGGCGGCGGCCTCAACGCGGTGGCGCATCGCGCGGACCGGATCCGAGGTCTCGTAGAGCTCGTCCACGCGATTGTGGAGGAGATCGCCGACCTCGTAGCACGGCTCTCCGATCACGCCCTTTGGATCGATCGCCAGCCACCCTTCACGGTCGGAGCTCAGCACGTTGCCGTAGTGGAGATCGCCGTGGAGAACAACCGGCTCCGCTGCGCTGTCGCAGAGCTCGATGAACAGTCGCTCTCCTATCTCGAACAGATCGGAGTCGATCGGCCCTGGACCGCGATACAGACGAAGGTGATTCGGCCACGCCCGGTGGTAGGCACGAATGTCGGGGAACGAATGCCCCTTCGGCGGTGCGGCGCGTAGCTTCGACATCACCGACGCGACCGCTTCGAGGGCTCGGTCGATCGGCGCGTGCCAGAGCGTTTCGCCGGGGACGACGCGCTCCATCAGCACGATGCGATCCTCACGGGCGACTTCCAGCACGCGCGCCATCCCACGACCTGCGTAGAGGACCAGCGCATCCAGACCGGTGAAGAATTCGTCATCCGGGGCTCGATCAGGCTCCGTCTTGATCACGGCTGGAGTGCCACCGGGAAGAGTGCAGCGGTAGACGAGGTTGCCGGGATAGACATCGGCATAGGGTTCGCCGAGGGCGATGCCCCATTTGTCCACGGCGCGGGTCAAGCGCGGGTCTAACACGGCGGACGCCCGCTAGAACGGCCCCGCGAGCTCCGGGGGCGCGAATATGTAGGTCGGCGTCTGCCACCACTGCTCGACGGCCTCACCGCGCGCCTGATGCAGGAGCGCAGCGAGCGTGTCCGGTGGCTGTCCGCCGGCCGCCGCGACCACGATGATCTTCCCCTCGCTCAGCGCCTGCGCATAGCGCTTGCGAACGTCTCTCGGGATGATGCCGCCGGGCAACAGCTTCCGCAGGCGAAAACGAAGGCCGCCCCAGCCCTTCCCCGGTAGCCACGCTCGACCTCCCGAGACGAGGTCGGCGCGCTGCGAGTTGTTCGCGAGCACAGAGATGTCCTGCTCGCGAACGCCGGATTCGCGGAGCAGCGTCACGGCCTGCACCGCGGCATCGTCGTCGCTGAACGCGGCCGCAGCGACCATTCCGCCCGAGACCGCCTCGAGATACGACGTCGTGGCCATCGGCGGAATCCTAGGTGAGCGTGCTCAGGCTCGCCACGCGAGGATCGGGATGCGCATCTCGTCAGCCGTCATCCCACCGTGCGATCCGCGGTGCCGGAGCGTCTGACCATCCACCTTCACGATCGACGCCGAGAGGTCACGGTCGAGGAGCGCCACCACCTCGCCGATCCGGCGACGCGCCATCTTCGGGTCGCCGCGTCCAAAGAGCCCGGCGTCGATGAGCTCATCGCGGTCGAGCAGCGTCACCAGCCCAGGCCATCTGCGATCGATGTATTCGCGCACCGCTGCCGGCCGATCGGTGTGCAGGAACACGAGACGTGGCTCGCCTGCGGGCGGATTGCGAAGGAGAGAGCGCAGTTCCTCATCACCGACCATGTCCAGCATCTTGTCGGGATCCGTTGTCGCATGCCCGTGATCCGCGGTGAGCATCACGAGCGTGTCGCCGGCGCGGCGATGACCGAGCGCGCGCCGTAGGTCGAGATCGAAGAGCGCGGCCTCCATCGCGGCCTCCTCGCTCCGCGGTCCGTAAAGGTGCGAGACCGTGTCGATGCCGGACCAGTACGCGTAGACGTAGGAGGGACGCGGTGCGTGATCGACCAGCGCGCGAAGGCGCACACCCATCGACGAGGGCAGCACGTAGCCCACGAAGCTCGCCTCGGCTGCGTGCATGCGTGTCATCGCTTCCGACCGGAAGACCTCAGGTTCAACGACGTGCGACGGGATGCCGCGCTCGCGCAGGCGGGCGTGGATCGACGGCACTTGGACGTAGCGCGCCGGATCGACGGCGGGATCGTCGAAGTACGACCCGCGGCGCATCGTCGCGCGGCCCCACCGAAGCATCGCGGTGACCTCCGCGAACTCCTCAAGCCACAGGAAGTAGGCGATATTGCCGTGCTCGAGCGGCGTTCGTGCCGTGTTCACCGTCGTGATCGCCGCCGCGGTCGTCGACGGGAACACGGTCGTCGCCTCGATGAGCTGCGCCCGGTCGCGCCGGCGCGCGCGGTCACGCAGCTCCGCAAGGAACGGCGTGTCGCCCTGATCGCAGAGCATCTCGAGCTGCCACCAACCAAGGCCATCTGCGAGGACGACGACGACCTGCTTCACGCCCTCGCAGAGCGCCGGGTCGAGTCCCGTCAACGCCGGTGCGTCCGTGGCCACACGCGCCCCGAGCACGTCGAGGACAGTCGCCGGCAGGTTCAAGAGTCCGCCGCCGTCGTAGTCCGGCATCACGAATCCGCGCGCGCGAAGACGCTCGACGAGCGGGTGAGGCATCGGTGGACGATACTGCCACGCGATGCGCACGGTCCTGGAGATCGACGGCCTCTTCGACGGCACCAGCGCGATCTCCGACGCGGCGATCGTCATCGAAGGCGGCGAGGTCACCTGGGTCGGCAAGCGTTCACGCGCGCCAAAGACACCCAAGGGCGAGAAGTCGCGATCGGTGCAGCCCGGAGGCAGCTTCGTCGTACCGGGACTCATCAATTGCCATTCGCATCTCACGCTCGACGGTAGTGCCGATTTCGACGCTGAGACGCGGCAGAGTGAGGCCGCTGCAGCACTGAAGGCGTTCCGCAACGCGCGCCTCACGGTCCGCAGCGGCGTCACGACGGTGCGCGACCTCGGCGCGAACGGCTCGATGGTCGTCGAACTCGCGCAGCAGATCGAACGCGGCGCGCTCGAGGGTCCGCGCATCATCGCGGCCGCGCGCGGCATCACGATCACCGGGGGCCACGGCCTGGAGCTCAGCCGGATCGCCGACGGAGCGGACGCCGTGCGCGGCGCGACACGTGAGCAGGTCGCGGTCGGCGCGGCGGTCATCAAGCTGTTCTCCACCGGCGGCGTGCTCGGCGAAGGCGCCGGTCCCGAGCTCGCCGCATACACGCCCGAGGAGACGCGAGCGGCCGTCGATGAGGCCCACCGTGCCGGCATACGGATCACGACACACGCGCATGGTGCGGAAGGCATGCGCATCGCGGCGGACGCCGGCGTCGACTCGATCGAGCACGCGACGCTGCTAGATAAGCAGACGATCCAGCTCATCAAGGCGAAGAACGTCGCGCTGGTCCCGACCTTCTCCGCACTGCGGCGCATCCTGGACAACAGCAGCGCGCTTCCCGCAAAGGTCATGGAGCGGGCGCGGATCGTCGCGACCAAGCATCAGGATGGAGTGCGCGCTGCGCACAAGGCGGGCGTGCGGATCGCGGCCGGTACCGACGCCGGTACGCCGTTCAACACGCACGAGCGATTCGCTCTCGAGCTCGTCTACCTCACCGAGGCCGGACTCTCACCCACGGAGGCGCTCGCCGCGGCAACGCGCGTCGCCGCGGATGTTGTGGGTCGGCCGAAAGCGGGACGCATCGCGGCGGGCTCGTGGGCGGACCTGCTGTTCGTGGACGGCGATCCTCTGCGCGACCTCGCGGTGCTGCAGAAGCCAAAGGCGGTGTGGGTGCGCGGAGCGCCGGTCGCGCCCTAGAGGGCTAGACCCGCTCGAGCCGCGCATGGGCGCGCTCGAGCTCTTCGCGGAGCGAGCCTTCGTCGGTCAATGGCGCGGAGCAGGTCGTACCGACGCAGACATACGCCGCGGTGCGGTCAGCGGGGAAGCCAAGCTGCGTGAGGCGCGCGCCGTCCTCGCCCGGAACGATCCGCTGGACGCTCCGTGCGGGGTCGTCGACCGAACGCGCCGCGCTCCAGAGCGCGTTCGCGGTCGCATCGCCCTTCGGGCCGACCACGGTGATCGCGAGCGGCTCGGTGAGCGCGCGAGCGATCGCGTTCGCGTAAGACGACGCGAACTGACCCCAGCCGCGATAGGAACCGACGAACGAACGCAGCGCGCGGATCGCGGTCTCCCGCCACTCATCGTTGCCTGTCAGCGCCGCGAGACGCATGAGTGCATCCGCCGCCATCGCGTTGTCCTCGATCGGCTTCTCGCGGAGCGCGACCCGTCCCGGCTCGGAGCGCTCGGGCGCGTCGAAGAAGCCGCCGTCCGCGGTGTCCGCGAGCCGGTCGCGTATCCGCGTGGCCACACGCTCTGCGCCGACGATCCCGATCGGATGGTCGCCTGTCTCGAAGGCGTCGAGCTGCGCGCTGAGGACGGCCGCGAGGTCGCTGAGTAGATCGCGAAGTGTGGGTCCCTCGCCGCGATCGAAATGCGCGAGGCCTTCGTCGGTCGCCCACATGCTCGTTGCGATCGTCTTCAGCACGTCCAGCCCTCGCTTGCGAAGCTGCGGCTCGTTGAGCACGTCGGCGGCAGCGAGGTAGGCCGAGATCGCGAGCGCGTTCCAACCCGTGTAGATCGTCTTATCGACGAACGGTGCGCCATGCTTCTCGCGGGCCACCGCGTCGAGCTCGTAGTAGACCTCATCCGCGTCCTGAGATCCGGCGAACGCCTTCACGTCCTCGCGCCACAGGACCGCATCCATCCAGCGGACGATGTCGCGCACAACGCGGTCGTACCCCGCCTCCGGGAACGTGCGATGCGCCTCGGCATACGCCGCGAGAAGCTCGGCGTTGTCCTCGAGCATCTTCTCGTAGTGCGGGACCTCCCACTCACGGGTCGTCGCATAACGGAAGAACCCGCCCTCGATCTTGTCGTGCATGCCGCTCGCGGCCATCGCGCCGAGCGTCTTGTGGAGCATGTGGGCGATGTCGGGATAGCCGTGGCGGCGGTATTCGTCGAGCAGGAAGCGAAGGAGCCGCACCTGCGGGAACTTCGGCGAGCGACCGAAGCCGCCGAACTGCGGGTCGTACTGGCCTCGCACGAGCGCCGCGACAGTGTCGACGATGTCGATGGAGAGGTCCCCGGTCTTTGACTTGCGCGACTCCGACTCCTGCGCGCGGAGCTCGGCGACGCGCTGCGTGATCTCCTCGCGTTTGGTGGACCACACCTCTTCGACGCCGTTGAGCGTTTGCCACATCTGCTCCGGCGGAACGTACGTGCCGCCGTGGATGATCTCGCCCTCGGGTGTTAGGAAGACCGTGCTCGGCCAACCGCCCATGTTGTAGCGGCGATTCACATCGGGCCGCTCGTCGTTGTCGACACGCACCGGTACGTATTTCTCGTTGATGACCCTGATGATGTCCGCGCTGCTGTAGCTGGTCTCGTCCATCACGTGACACCAGTGGCACCACACGGCGCTGATCGCGAGGAGCACGGGCTTGTTCTGCTCGCGCGCCTCGCCGAATGCGGCGTCACCCCACGTGCGCCACTTGATCTCGCTTGCGCGATTGGGCCTCGGCGAGAAGCGGAACTCGCTCACTCCGGGATCTCGTCCAGCTCGATCTTGTTGCCGAACGGATCGAAGACGTAGCAGCGTCGCCAGCCCGGGATAGGCGTCGCTTCCTCGAAACGAGCGCCGCGTTGGCGCAAACGGTTGCGCGTCGCTTCGAGATCGTCGACGCGCAAAGCGAAGTGGCGTCGTGGGTGCAGGCCGAGATCCTGGTCGGCCGAGAGGTGTACGTGCCCGGGTGGTGCGGAGTACCAGATCCCGTCGCGATCCGAGAGCGTTTCCGGGCGATGGATCTCGTCGAGACCGAGCGTTTTTCCGTAGAAATCGCGTGCCTGTGCTTCCTCGCCAGGCGGGTAGAAGACCTGCGCGTGATGAAGGGAAATGGGCACGAAATCGAGTGTAGTGAGCGCACTGGGTCGGCTATCATGTGGTCAGACCGAACCGCCAAAAGGGGACGCACTGAATGGCCATTGAGCAACAGGACACCGGCGCGCAGATCGACCAGCCGGTCGTCACGATGACGGCGCGCGCGACGGACAAGCTCAAGGAAGTCATCGCCAAGCAAGGTCGCGCCGACCTGGCCCTACGTGTGTATGTCACGCCGGGTGGCTGCTCCGGGTTCTCGTACGGGATGACGTTCGCGGAAGGCCGCGAGCAGGACGACACGCTCGTCGAGACCGACGGCGTGCGCATCGTCGTCGACCCTATGAGCGCGATGTACCTCAAGGGCTCAGAGATCGACTTCGTGGACGCGCTGATGGGCGGCGGCTTCGCCCTTCGCAACCCGAACGCCGTTTCGAGCTGCGGCTGCGGGCAGTCCTTCAAGACGGCCGAACAAAGCGGCACCGCCAAGGCCTGCCACCACTAATCACGGGCTAACACGACGCAAGAGAGGACGGCAACTGCCGTCCTCTTTTTCATTTCGCTAAGGTCTGCACGTGAAGCGAGCGCTCGTCGTGATCGACATGATCGAGGACTTCGCGCGCGAGGGCGGCGCCCTCTACTGCGGGCCGTCGATGGGCCAGATCATTCCCGTGATCCAGAGAGAGCTCGCGCGAGCGCGATCGGTCGGCGAACCCGTCATCTACCTCACCGATAACCACGTACCGGACGACGCGGAATTCAAGACCTTCCCGCCGCACGCGATCGCAGGCTCACGCGGGGCGGAGATCATCCCCGAGCTCGCCCCCGATGACAACGATGATGTGATCCCCAAGCGCCGCTATTCCGGATTCTTCGGCACGGACCTCGACATCACGCTGCGCGAGCGTCAGGTCGACACGCTTCGGCTCGTCGGCGACTGCACCAACATCTGCGTCCTGTACACCGCGGCGGACGCGCGCAATCTCGGCTACGCGGTCGAGGTCGTCCGCGAGGGCGTCACGTCCTTCGACGCGGAGGCGCACAACGACGCGCTCCGCGAGCTTGAGAAGACGCTCGGCGCGAAGATCGTCTAGCCAATTCTCCGCGCGGTAACTGACTGGAAGTGCCACGCGGGAGCGGGTCCGAGAACGACGGCATGAAAGTCGAGGACTTCGAACTGCGAAGCAACAAAGTCCTTGAGCTCATCGTCCGTTCTCACCGCGAAGAAGCGTTTCGGGTCGTGCTTGTCAGTTTCGACAACTCCCTCCCGCGACTCTCCGCCGTAGACGCCAACAAACAGAAGGCCGCCCGGTCGAAGCACCGTGCGGATTGCGCCGAGCACCGCCGGAAGTTCCAGGTTCGGCACGTGCAGGAGGCAGTTCATGGCGTACGCGGCATCGAAGGATGCCGCCGGAAAGTCCAGGTTCATGAAATCCATCACTCGCGCGTCCAGCCCTTTGGCCCGGCATCGCTCGACCATTGCCGGAGACAAGTCAGTAGCGACCACATCCACGTTCTCGTCGCGGAAGAACGCGCTGTCTTGCCCGGTCCCCGCCCCGATCTCTAACAGTCGGTTCGTGCCTTCCGATCGCAAGCGCTCCAGGAACACCGCCCGTTCGGTCTGCTTCCACGGCTCCTTGATTCCTCTATCTCGAGCTTCCGCGCCGCGGTCATAGGCGATACGCAGTGGCCTGAGCAAGTCTCGGTAGCGGGTGCCCATTACGCCGGCGGCGGCTCCAGCTGCAGCGCGTTCGTGAAGGACGCGTTCTTCACGAAGATGCTCACGACCGTCGTCGCTTCAAAAAGCTGCTCGTTCGTCAGGCCGAGGCTGCGAAGTACCTCGGCGCGGTAAAGCATCGAGAGCTTTCCATCGTTGACGACGCTGGTGGCGTAGGCGACGAGCTCCTTGTTGAGGCGTGAGACCTCGCCCTCGTGCACGGTCGCGACCTCGCGGTCGAGAACGATCTTCGTGTACTTCGGATCGCTGGCCATGTACAGGAAGTACCGCGGCACGCTACCGAGCTTCTGGCGGACCTCGACGAGCACCGGGGCGGACGGGTCCTGCGCGCGCATCGGTGCGTTGTCGTTGAAGGCGACGATCGCCTTCTCGAACAGGTTGATGCTCGAGACGTGCGCGACGGTGGCCGCGAGCTCGACGATCTGTCCGCTGTCGAGCCCGTAGTCGAGCTGGAGGCTTCGCGTGTGCGCGTAAAGCTCGTACGGCGCGGACCTCGCCGCCGCCACCGCGAGGCCGATCATGTGGTTCTGCAGGTTCAGGAGACCGCGCTTCGCCATCATGTGCGCGAGCTCCTGATGGTCGCCGATGAGGATCGAGGGCCGCAGGCCGAGCGCCCGGGTCGACGCGGTCATATTGGGTGCCTTCGTGATCTCACGGATCATCGCGTCGACCTTCTTGACCATGTCGTTGTGCTGGGATTCCTCGGGCAGCTTGATCGTCGGCATCTCGATCCTCCTGCAGCTTGCGCGGAGTCTAGGGTCCGCTCGTGTCGTCGCTCCGCCGTCGTACTATCCTGCGTACGCGTATGGCAGGGAATACGGGGAGCCTGCGGCCAGTACCGGCGGTCGACAAGACTGCGCGCGTGCTTCGCGCGCTGGCCGACGGTGGGCGCCCACAGGGCATCTCCGAGCTCGCGCGGACGCTCAACGTCTCCAAGGGCACGCTGCGCGACATCCTCCTCACCCTGGACGCCCATGGCTTCGTCGTCCGTGACCCCGACACACGGTTCCGCCTCGGTCCGGAGCTGCGCGCGCTCGCGGACGCGAGCTCTCCCGATCTGCGCGCGCTCGCGCAGCCGCACTTGGTCAGCCTGATGGAGACATTCGGCGAGACCGCGGTCCTCGGCGTGATCCACGACGGCAAGCTCGAGATCGCGGCCCGCGCCGAGCCGACGACGGGACTCCACATGAGCGCGCCGCTCGGCAGGCGCCTGCCGCTCGACGCCGGCGCGCACGGCAAAGTCCTGCTGCACGGCGAGGCGATCGGCTACGACGACCAGGAGCTCTTCCGCGGCGTGCGCGCCGTCGCGGCGGCCGTGACCGATGCGCGCGCCCGGCGCGTCGCTGCTGTCATGGTGGTCGGCTTCAAGGAGCGCATCGACCTGCGAACGCTGCGTCGCATCGGCGAGCGCTGCGCGAGCGCAGCTGCGGCGATGTCGCGGCGCATCGGCGCGCCTCCGCACGATGAGGAGGTCAGCGCATGACGAAGTCGCTCATCACGCTGCGCGTCAACGGCGAGCCGCACACAGTCGCGGCCGAGCCGCACCACACGCTGCTCGAGGTGCTACGCGAGGAGCTGGGGCTCACGGGCACAAAGCATGGCTGCGAGCTCGGCGAATGCGGCGCGTGCACAGTACTCGTCGACGGTCGGCAAGTGCTGTCGTGCCTCGTGCTGCCACAGCAGATCGGCTTGGCCGACGTGACGACGGTCGAGGGGCTCGCGAACGGGCCCGAGCTGCATCCGCTTCAGATTGCCTTCGCGGAAGAGGGCGCGGCCCAGTGCGGCTACTGCACGCCAGGGATGCTTCTCTCCGCGAAGGCGCTCCTCGATGCGCATCCGCACCCCACGCGCGAGCAGATGGCGGACGCGATCAGTGGCAATCTCTGCCGCTGCACCGGCTACACGTCGATCTACGAAGCGATCGAGAAGGCGGCCGCGAAAGCATGAGCGAGTTCTCGATCGTCGGGCGGCGTCTGCCGAAGGTGAATGCCTGGGCGCACCTCACCGGGACGGCGCTGTACGCGGACGACATCCGCCTGCCGCGCATGCTCCACGGACGCCTGCTGCGCTCGACCCAGCCCCACGCGCGGATCAAGCGTGTCGATGTGTCGAGAGCGCTCGCGCATCCCGGCGTCGTTGCGATCGTGACGGGCGCGGACATGCCCGAGAAGATGGGGATCATGCCGTCGACGCAGGACGAGACGGCGCTCGCCGTCGACAAGGTGCGGTATGTCGGCGAGCCGGTCGCGGCGGTCGCCGCGCTCGACGAGGACACGGCGTATGAGGCGCTCTCGCTCATCGACGTCGATTACGAGCCGCTCGAGCCGATCTTCACGATCGAGGAGGCGCTCAGTCGCGAGGACGTGAAGATCCACGAGGACGCGCGTCGCGCGAACGTCTTCAAGGAGGTCCACCTCGCGTTCGGCGACCTCGACGCCGGCTTCGCCGCGGCGGACCTGATCCGCGACGACTGGTCGTTCTTCGAGGGCAACACGCACGCACCGATCGAGACGCACTCCTGCGTCGCGTCGTACGACGGCAACGGCAAGCTGACGCTCTGGACGGCGACGCAGGTCCCCCACTACGTGCACCGCGAGCTCGAGAAGGTGCTCAAGCTGCCGCGGTCGCAGATCCGCGTGATCGCGACACCGAACGGCGGCGCCTTTGGCGGGAAGAGCGATCCGTTCGGACACGAGTTCTCGGCCGCGCTCCTGTCGATGCGCACGAAGCGACCCGTGAAGTTCACCCTCGACCGCGAGGAGGTCTTCTACGCGCACCGCGGCCGCCATCCGGTGAAGATGCACCTGCGCACCGGGGTGAAGAAGGACGGCGAGATCACCGCGGTGCATTTCCAGAGCTACCTGGACGGCGGCGCGTACGCCTCGTACGGCATCGCGACGACCTACTACACCGGCGCGCTCATGACGGTGACGTACCGGATCCCCGCCTACAAGTTCGACGGCGTGCGCGTCTACACGAACAAGCCGCCGTGCGGACCGAAGCGCGGCCACGGCACGACGCAGCCGCGGTACGCGTTCGAGTGCCAGCTCGACAAGATCGCGACGGAGCTCGGCCTCGATCCGGTCGAGTACCGGCTGCGCATCCTGCAGCCAGCGAACTCGCGCACGGTGAACGACCTGCGCATCACGACGATGGGACTTGGCGAATGCCTGAGCGCCGTCCGGAATGCGACCGGTTGGGACGCGAAACGCGAGGGCCTCCCCAAGGGGAAGGGCATCGGCGTCGCGGGCAGCGCGTACATCTCCGGCGCGGGCCTGCCGATCTACTGGAACCCGATGCCACACTCGGGTGCGGAGATCCGCATCGATCGCGGCGGCGGCGTCACCGTCATGTGCGGCACGGCGGAGATCGGCCAGGGCTCGGACAACATGCTCGCGTCGGTCGCCGCGGTGGCGCTCGGCGTGCTCCCCGAGGACGTGCACGTCGTCT
>Ga0207653_10000719_pt1 | contig 11346 bp, 10 predicted proteins | sample KBSK5251metaG_FD_184341 | JGI IMG/M metagenome (GOLD analysis project Ga0207653, IMG submission 184341) | Corn, switchgrass and miscanthus rhizosphere microbial communities from Kellogg Biological Station, Michigan, USA - KBS K5-25-1 metaG... | ecosystem: Host-associated > Plants > Roots >...
GCAGCTCGCGCTCGCCGACCTCGAGGTGGTACGCGGTCGCGACGTCGCGCACCGTGCCGCTCGCGGCGACGCGCCCCTGGTCGAGCCAGATCGCGCGGTCGCAGAGACGCTGGATGAGGCCGATGTCGTGGGACACGAGCACGATCGTTCTCCCCGCTCCGCGGAACTCGGCGATCTTCGCGTAGCACTTGTGCTGGAAGTACTCGTCGCCGACCGCGAGCACCTCGTCAACGAGCAGCACGTCGGGATCGACGTGCACCGCGACCGCGAAGCCGAGCCGCGCCGCCATGCCGCTCGAGTACGTCTTGATCGGCGCGTCGAAGAAGCGGCCGAGCTGCGCGAAGCTCTCGATCTTCGGCATCGCGGCTTCGGTCTCCTTGCGCGAGAGCCCAAGGAGCGAGCCGTTGAGGTACGCGTTCTCGCGCCCGGTGAAGTCAGGGTGGAAGCCGGCGCCGAGCTCGAGGAGCGCGGAGACACGGCCCTGGACGTCGATGGTGCCGGTCGTCGGCTTGGCTGTGCCGGCGATGAGCTTGAGCAGCGTCGACTTCCCAGATCCGTTCGCGCCGACGACGCCGAAGCACTGGCCGCGCTCGACGGAGAAGGTCACGTCTTTCAGAGCCTGGACGACCTCGGCCGGCGGGATCTGACGAAGAACGAGCTCCTTGAGCGTCGGGGCGCGTCCGGTCCGCAGTCGGTAGCGCTTCTCGAGATGTTCGGCGCGGATCGCGACCATGTCCGGCATGGCGGCATGCTAGGGAGTGCGCGTCGCTAGCGGGCGAAGCCCTCGTAGATCATCGCGCCGTCGCCGCCCTGGAAGTTGAGCTCCACGACGATGCCCGTTGCGGTGCCGCCGGTCGCATCCACAACGACCGCGTATTGGGTCTCATTCGCGAGACCGAGAACGTCGCGTGGGTCGATGCGAATGGACTGCTTCGCCGTGATCGGAATGTCCTGGGATGCGGCGAGCGCGCCGTCGGCGAAGCGGTACCACGAGAGCTTGAGGCTCGTGGCGGTGATGCTTTGCAGCACGAGAGGCGTCGACCAGCCATCCGAGCCGCCGAGGCGCCGTGTCACGTTCGGGAGGAACAGTCGTGTCGCCGGCTGCGTACGCGCGGAGTAGCCAGCAGCTGTCGTGTCGCCGATCACGTTGACCACCGCCGCGATGCTCCCGCCCGTCCCGCCACTCGCGACGAATGAGTACTCGCCGTTCGCGAGGCAGCCCGCCGACGCGGCCGCGCCGCAAAGCGGGAGGGTCGTGTCGCCGTTCGTAAACCGCGGATCGAAGACCCAAGCCGCGCCAGCCGCGACGGATGGCCCGCTGAACGACGTCGTGCCACTACCGCCGAGGGGCGTGAACGTGATGGACGGCGTGACAGTCGCGGTGCCGGTGTTCTGGACGACGATCGTCGAAAGACCCTGCCCAACGCCAGCGACGTTCTTCACCGCATACGGTCCGTAGATCGTGTCGGCCCCACCGACGATGCCGTTCGCGGAGTACATCACTGGCGCGCCGACCGACGGCGCGTCGTTGTGCGTGTTGACGATGACGCTGATCGGCTGGCTTGCGGTGACTGTGACGGCGTACTGCGTCCCGTCGAACAGGCCGGGCTCCGAGTTGGGGTCGATGAATTGGGAACGACCAGGCTGGATGTCGCGCACGATGTGCGCCGTCTTCGTCCCATCGAACGAGATGAAGTCCGCGGCTGCCGTTGTCGGGGCACTGCCCACGTTCTGGATGATGATCGGAGTCACGAACCCGAAGAACGTGCGCACGATGTTCGGTAGCGACACCTTCGTCGCGCCCGAGCTCGCGCCGACGTACGAGCCGGATTCGGCGCGACCGCCCGAGCCCTGGTGCTCGTTCACGACGGCGACGATGTCGGTCATGAAGCTCTTTACGACAACTGCGTACTGCGCATCACCAGAGAGGTCGGCGTCATTGTTCGGGACGTCGGCGAACGACTGGCCCGGCTTCAGCGCGCAGATCTCGCGCCGGGCGACGAGCACGCCGCTGGAGAAGCTGTAGAAGTCGACCTGCAACGACGTGATCGTGAAGCGGTTCGTGTTCTGCACGATGAACGGTGTGTACCAGCCTGACGGGCCGCCGAGCGTCTTGGTGATGTTCGGCAGGTAGACCGTCGTGTTCGGCTGCTCGGGCCGCGCGCAGGTGGCGGTCCCAGGAGTGAGCTGCCAGCTCAGGCGTGTGTTGTCCATGACCTGGACGTTGTGCGCCTCGAAGCGCTGGTAGCCCTCCTTGTTGTAGTAGACGATCCAGAAGGTCGGCCCGGCCACAAAGCCGTCGATCTTGTAGTAGCCGTCGGCATCGGTCGCGGTGGTGCACTGCGTCGGGGGTCCGAGGGTCACACAGACGTTGGCGAGCGGAGCGCCGGTCGTCTTAGAGGTGATGAAACCGTCCATGTAGGCGGTGGCCGCGGCCGCCGGGCGCGCGCCGCCGGATAGGGCAGCGACCACGAAGGCGGCGACGAAAAAGAGCCTCAAGAAGCCTCTCCGGGGAGCATGCATTGGGCTAAACGGGGGTAAACGCCCCTAGTGACGGCGTAGTCGCCGCTCTGCGACCCCGGCGACCTGGGCGCCCAGGAGGCCCAGGAACAGCCCACCGAAGACGTCGCTGGTCCAGTGATCGCCCAGGTACACACGGCTGATCATCATGAGCGCCACCGCAAGGGCCGCGAGCCAGGTCGGGATGCGCGCGATGCCCGCGAGGAAGGCGATACGGGCGACGTGACCGCTGGGAAACGCGCCCGCGAAGGTCACGTGCAGAAGCGGCACAACATCGTCACTGCGCGACAGCTCTTCGGGCGGTTGTGCCTGCGGGACCATGCTCTTGACCGCGATCTCGATCAGCGTCACGACAACGACCAGAGCCGGGACCCACCACGCATCGACCGAGCCGCGCCGCCAGCGGGCGACCGCCAGACCGAGCGCGATCCCGCCGCAGACCTCGGCCCGTCCGAGGACGCCAAAGATCGATGCGAGCACATCGAGCACAGGGTTGTTGATCGAGGTGAAGAGTTCGAGGACGGCCTGATCGAGCTGCCGCAGTGCGCCGACCGTAACGAGCGCGCCGAGAACGACAAAGGCCGCCGCGAGCAGGAGGATCCGGATCAGAGGAAGCTCTCGAAGTCGTCCTTGGTGCGACGGAAGTACGCGAAGCCCGCGACGAAGAGAACGAACGCGACCACAGCGGAGTAGCCGAGCGTCGCCCAGTCCGGCGGCAAGCCATCGAGGAGCGCGCGCTGATAACCGACGACGACACCGGTCATCGGATTGAGCTCGAGCAGGAAGAGCTCGCGCGGGCGATCGGCGAGAAGCGAGATCGGGAAGAGCACCGGCGTGAGGAAGTACCACGCGAGCAGCACGATGCCGAGGATGTGCTCGACGTCCCGGTAGTGGACGTTGAGCGCGGCGAGGAGGTACGCGAGGCCGAGGTTCATGACGATCTGCACCGCGACGAGCAGCGGGAGCCACAGCACACCTTCAAAATGGCGCGGCCCGAACACGGCGAGCACGACGAAGAGGACGACGAGGCTGAGCAGGAAGTTCACGAGCGACGACAGGACGCTCGCCGCCGGCAGGAGTTGCAGCGGCAGGCGGACCTTCTTCACGATCGTCGCGTTCGAGACGATCGACGCGGCACCGGATTGGAGCGAATTCGCGAAGAACGTCCAGGGCAGGAGACCGACGAAGAGGAACACCGCATAGGACTGCTCCCCCGTCTCGGTGCGCGGCCGCGTGCCGAGGAGCACGCCGAAGAGGATCCAGAACACGACAAGCTGCAGGAGCGGGATGAGAAAGTTCCACCCAAAGCCGAGGACCGATCCCTTGTAGCGCGAACGAAGCTGGCGCCACGCGAAGTCGCCGAGGAGCTCGCGTCGTTCGACAAGAGCACCGAGGTCAGCGATCACGGCGGCAGTATGCTCCGCGACCCATGACGCGGATGCCGACGGCACAGACGTTCACCCGCAAGGCGAACGGCGCCGAGCCGATCGAACTCCGCGCGTGGGAATGGCCGGGGGAAGCGCCCGCGGCGCTGCTCCTTCACGGGATCGGCAACTACGCCCGCTACTGGGACTTCTTCGCTGACGCGATCGCGGGACGACTGCGACTCATCGCGACGGACGCTCGCGGTCACGGCGAGAGCGGGAAGCCGACGAACGGCTATTCGCCGCAGGACTTTGTCGTCGACGCAATAGCGGTGCTGGACGCGCTCGCGATCAATCGGGCGCTGATCGTCGGACACTCAATGGGCGGCACGCACGCGATCCGCATCGCCGCGACGCACCCCGTGCGCGTCGAGCGCCTCGTTGTCGTCGACGCCGGACCGGAGCCGATGCCAGAAGGATCCGAGCGCGCGCGCAGGCTCTCGCTCGAGCGGCCCGAGCGCTTCGAGTATGCGGACGAGGCGCTCGCGTACCTGCGCCGCACCTCGCCTGGCTATTCGGAAGAGGTCTACGCGAACCGGATGCGCTGGCTGTTCCGCGAGGATGCCGGTGATGTGGTGTGGCGCTCAAGCCGCGGTGCTCTCGCATCGATCATGTCCAGTGCCAGCCGCGGTGACCTCTGGGAAGCGCTGGGCAAGATCCAATGTCCGGTGCTGGTGGTCCGAGGAACGCGTTCGAATGTGCTGTCCGCCGACGTCGCACAGCGGATGATCACGACGCTGGCGCATGGTCGCCTTATTGAGCTCGCTGCCGGACACAATGTCGCGCTCGAGCGTCCAACGGAGCTCGCACAAGCCGTTCTCGAATTCGCCGGACCACGATGACGCACCACTCAAGGCCAACACGCCACGGCCCCCGGTCGGGAGACCTGCGACCGCGAGTAGTCCCGCCAGCTGGTTTCATCCGGCGAGTCGTCGGGTTCTCGATCGACATCGTGTTCATGGGCGCGCTTGCGGGCTTCTTGATCGGAGCGATCCCATGGCCCCTATCCGGACTCGTCGCCGCCTTTGCGATCGTGCTCGTTTTCGTTCTGGGTTGGACTCAGCCGCTGGGCCGAAGCTTCGGCGCTGGTTCCGTGGGCCTGCAGGTCATCGGGGAAGACGGACGGTCGCTGGGCGCGAAACACGCGCTGTTGCGCCTGGCGGCCCTACTCGCCGGCACCTTGTTCTTCTTCCTTGGCCCTGCGTCAGCGCTGCTCGACCCGCGGCGACAGGCATGGCACGACAAGATCGCACACAGCTACGTCATCCGAATGAAGCCATTGGGTGAGACGCTCCGGGACCTGGAAGACGCCATCATCAACAAGGGCACGCCTCGCGCACCTCAGACGCGGCCACTTGTTGTGACACCGGTGAAGCCGCTCCCACTGATCGTGATGCTCTTAACCGCGGCGGTACCGTGCGCCATCGTCTGCGTCTGCGTTGCTTTCGCAAGGCTGCTTCGGAATCAATGAGGTTCTGCGAGCAGGCCGGCTCGCAGCTCGCGATCAGTCCGGCGCGCCGAGCACCACGTCGTCCGAGCTCGCGATGTCCCACGGGTTGCCCGCGATGTCGACGAAGTTGCCCGTCGTCACGGTCACGTTGAGCTGGAGCCCAGCAGTGGCGCCAGCGGCAACGCCGCGGGCGTCGGTGCGCATCACGATCGTAAGCACGGTATTGGCTGGGTACGCCACGCCGCCCAGCGACTCGGCGCCCGTGTTCAGCGAGCACCTTTGTTCCAGCGACTGCAGGCATCGGATGTCGGCGATCGTGCCGTCGAGATCCTGCACGCGCATCTCGCTGCCGAGCGCCGATCGCATTTCCTTGTCGAACGCGATCTTGATGACGTCGCCCGCGTCGAGCAGCGCCAGCGAGCCCGCGCTCGTCGTCACCCGGGCGTCCAGAGATCGTGGACGCACCACGGGCAGCGGCGGATTGTTGATGACCACCCGCTGGGAATAGCCAAACGCGATCGCCGACGTCACGGGATCGGTCGCTCCGACGCGATAGCAGTACGCGCCGACGGCGAGGTTGCGGTCGACGTAGGTCGTTGAGTTACTGCCACTCGCGATCCCGGTCAGGGTGAGCTCGCTGAACGAGAACCCTGGATCGCAACCGGTAGCGGTGCCTGTCGAGGCACGCTGGACGGTGTACGCGACTCCGTCCGCGTTCGTCGCCGGTTCGGTGATCCGGAGACCCACGTCGTTCTGTGTCGTTCCACCGTCCCAGCTATCGACGTTGGCATCCACGCTCGGCGCATCGCGCCCGAGGTCGAGTGTGATGTTGAAGATCGACGCGTTGGCATCATCGGCCTGATAACTCACCGAGAGCGCATCGCCAGGCGAGAGAACCTGCTCGAACTGCGCGAGACTCATCGCGGCGCCCGCGCGCCGGAACGTGTCGTTGCTGTCATAGCGATACGTCGCCGTCGCACCGGAGTCTGTGAAGTAGTCCTCCGCGGTGCTCACGGCGAACACCGTTACGTTGCTCGTGCCGGTGACCGCTTCGGGCGGCACGAAACGCACCGCGCCCCCTAGACCCCACGGCTCGGTCGGCACGTAGATCAGGTCGATGTCGATAGCGTTGTTGTTGCTCAGGTCCTGGAACACGACGGGGCGGACGTTCGCGTTCGGTCTTGTAGAGCCGACCGCGAACGTCACTATCTGATTCGCCGGCGTCACGCAGTCCACATAGCTCGTGCCGTTGAACGCTCCATTGACGATCGTGAACGTCGCCGCCGTCGAAAGATCGGCCTGGCCGTTCGTGTCCGCGTCGACCAGGCCGCCTTCGAAGGTGGCGGGATACGACGTGTCGTCGATGAGCGCAAGATCGACGCAGCCGGTGCCGCCGACGGTCGCGCTGTAGGTGCGGACGGCCCCGACCTCAGCGGTTCCCGCAACGGTGGGCGCGACAACGATCGACCCGACGGCATCCGACTGCTTCACCGTCACCTGCCAGAAGACGCCGTAGTCCTCCATCCACGTGGCGCCCTCGATGAGCGGTCGGATGTAGAGCTTGTAGGTACCCGGCGTCTGCGGCGCCTGGATCGTGAACTGGAACCACGCGACCTGCCCTGGTCCCACGTAATCAGCGGGCTGCGCCGCGACGCGGTTGTATCGGGGCCATCCGGTCGCGGGCGATCCGAGCTGTCCGTCGCCTCCGAGCGCGCTCGCCTGATCCTGGCCGGGGCTCGGATCGGACGTTCCGAGGAACGCCATCTCCCCCATGCGGCCGCGGACCCAGCCCGCCGATCCGGAGTTGTAGTACGCGACGACGGCGGTCGAACGCTCGCCCGGGCAGAGCGTCGGATATCCCGACTGGCCGTACCAGGCCGCGTGGAATCCGGGGATGCCCGACGGCAGGCTCGTCGGTGGAGGAATCCCCGGACCGACGCTCGACGTACAAGAGGCAGCGGGCTCAGCGGCTCGGGCGACTGTCGCCGGCGCAAATAGGAACGCTGCGCTGCCCCACAGCGTCACCGCCAACAGAAGATGCGCCACCCGCCCAGAACGCACTCGCGCCTCCCCGTGCGGGGCCAATCTAGCGGCTACGGACTCGGACTGGGCGAAGCCGATGCGGAAGGTGACGCGGCCGGCGAGCCGCTCGGCGATGGGCTCGCCGACGGCGATGGCGACGGCAGGGGCGTGCAGCCCGGGCTGCCCGGCGTGAGCTCGACGGTCTGTAGCACACCCGTTACATCGACGTCCTTCTGCTGGTAGCCCTCGGCGCAGATCATCACCTTGGCGTTCTTGCCCGGATGGGGCGCAACGACAGTGTTGATGGCCTCACCAGACGTGGCCAAGACGGTCGTTCCCTGCCGGATGTCGGCCTTCTGGATGTGCTTATCGGGGCTACCCGCCTCTGTGATGATCACGGTCCACGACGTCGGCGTCATGCGGATCTCTTCCTGGGTGGTGGGCACGCTCGTTCGGAGATACGCGTTCGCGTCGACGCGCATCTTCGACTGACGCGGCAGGTTCGGGAACTCGAAGTTCCCGTTCACATCGGTCCCGACGACGCGCTGGCCGTGCGTGAGTCCGGCGTTGATGATCCCCTGACCGGTGAAGTCGTCGACCACGCGACCACGCAGGTCGACCGTGTTCACCCAGCCACCGATCCAGGTGGCCAGGAACAGGGCGAGGATCGGGAGCACCGCAGCGTTGCGATGCCTCAGAAGTCGGCGCAACTAGAAGAAAAGGCTAACGTCCGACCGCGTCGGCGTCGAATCCGCTCACCGTATCTCCCGGGTGAGGAAGGCGAGGACGCGCTGCTCCCACTCGACCGTGTGCGTGTCGAACGCCTTGACGTGTTCGCAGCCTGGCACGAGCCACAGCTCGGTCTGCGGATTCGCGCTCGCCGCCTTGAGCTCAACACCGTGATGCCGGTACACGGTGGTGTCGTTCTCGCACTGGATGAAGAGCCACGCGCGCTCCGGATGATCGCGCACCACTTCCGCAGGCTTGATGACCGAGAGGTCGAGATCGAAGAACACGCGCGACATCAGCACGATGCCTGGCGTGAACCAGCCCGGCAGGCCCGTGTAGTTCGGTGCGACCTCGCCGACGACCGTGCTGCCATCGGCGAACGCGGAGTCGGTGATGACCGGACCGATGGTGGGATCGGCCTTCACGGTCATGATCGCGCTGCCGCCGCCCATCGACTCGCCGATGATCGCCACGCGCTTGCGGTCGATGCCCGCCTTGCGCTGCGCGAAGTCGATCGCAGCGACGACGTCGCGTGGCTCGTACTCGCCGAGCGAATAGCGCAGGCCCTCGCTCTCACCGTGCCCGCGGAGATCGAATAGAAGGACTGAATACCGACTCGCGAGGAGGAACTGCGCGATCTTCTGTGGATCGAACGATGACTTGATCCGGTTCGCGCCGCGGCCGTGAACGATCACCACGGCGCGATCGGCCGACGGAACTGGGAACCACCAGCCTTTTAAAAGGAGGCCGTCGGTGCTCTTAAAGGACACGTCTTCATACGTCGCGGCCACGCTTGCCGCGGGCGGATCAAGAGGCTGTCGCGTGGGTTTCGTTAAGCCGTCAGCGACGCGGTAGGACACGCCGCCGTACGCCAGTAGTCCTAGTACGAAGAGGGCAGCAGCCCCGCGCATGGCCGAAATGCGCCATTTCCTCATGTCAGGGGGCGAACTGTACGCCGAGCGCACCTAACGTCAGCGGGCGCTGTCTCGTTCGACAGTCAGCAGGAGGTGTCTGTCCAAGTGTTCGAAAAGCTCTTATCTCTTCTTCTCCACGCGAAGGGCGGCGCTGTCGCGACCGTGCTCGTCCTCGGGGCGAGCGGGGCGCTCGTGACCGCGACCGTCGAGAACGGTCTGGCCACCGTCACGGTGACGCAGCCAAGCACGACGTCTAACACGACGACCGGTGAGACGACCACAACCACGACAACGACTACGCCGGCGATCCTCGCGCTCTTCAACCGCACGAAGGCGGAAGAGGACCCGACGGGGACCGCGACCGGCAACGGCTGCTCCGACGCGGCGCACGCCACGAACGAGCAGGTCAAGCGCGTCAACGACGCGTACAAGACCGATCACGCTGCCGTCCAGGCTCTCGGCAAGGACGCCGCGAAGACCGACGAGAACAAGAAGCTCGTCAAGGACGCTGACAACAAGATCAAGGGCTTCCGTCAAGAGGCCGTGAAGGCGATCCACAACTTGTTCAAGTCGGACGAGTGCAAGGGCAACGACGACGAGGACAAGGATGAGGACGAGAACGAGAACGACGACGAGGACAACGCCTCGACGGGTTCGACGACTGGCACGACCTCGACCACGACGACGACTACGGTCGCGATCAGCTGCGCCGACGCGAAGGCGTGCGCAGACGCCGCGATCAAGGCGATGGACGACGAGGTCACCAACCTCAAGACCAAGCTCGAGGCGGCGGCCGCAGCTCCGGCCACCACCAACGCTTCGACCAAGGGCAAGTCCGACGACAAGTCGACGAAGGGCAACAACGGCAAGGGCAAGGGCCACAGCGAAGGCAAGAGCCACAACGACGACTAACTAACGCAGTCCCCCTGCGTCGAAGAGGCCCGCCGAGAGGCGGGCCTCTTCCTTTGTCCCCTCTCGAGTGCGTTACAGAGCGGTCTCCGCGCCTAAGCGGATAACGAGCAACCCGTTATTCGAGTGGAGGGACGAATGCTCGCAAAGCTCCTCGCGTATCTCGCTCATGCCAAGGGCGCCTCGATCGCGATCGTGGTGACGGTCAGCGCTGCCACGGCGACGGTCGGCGCAGCCACGCCCGAGGTCCAGGATGCTTTGCGCAACGCTCTTCACGTCTGCGATGACCAGACGGGCCAGCCCGCGGTCGTCGCGCAGCGGAACGCCGCCGACAAGCTCCTCCGCGCCGCCTATGAAGTCGATCACAAGGCACTCATCGACCTCCGCGGTGGCAAGGATCTGGACAACAAGCTCGTGGGCGACGTCGTCCGCGATTACGACGACCAGCTGCGCGACACGCTGAACAAGGCGCTCGTCGACGTCGCAGCGCAGACCCTCGGTCGCGAGGGGCAGGTCCGCAAGGCCGAGTCAGCTTCGCCGGCGGCAGCTGTCGTGGGCGGCGCGACGCCCGCGACGGCCGTCGGTCCTACTACATGTCCGGACACGGCCGCAGGCAGCTCGCCGAAGCCCAGCAAGTCACCAAAGCCGAGCGGCAGCCCCGAGCAAGGCCGCGTCGCGGTAGCGAACCGCACGACGCTGAACGACGAGCTGCAAGCGATCGTCGATAAGACGACCAAGGACATGACGACGCTCGTGGAGAAGGCGACCGACGAGGTCGCGAAGATCCCCGCGCCAGATCGCGGCAAGACAACCGAGACCGGCAACAAGCCCGGGGACAAGGGAAAGCCGAGCGCGAAGCCGACCCCCTAACTAGCTGATCGACGCATTCCCCTCTCTGCGAAGAGGCACCCGCCCCCGGGTGCCTCTTCCCATTACTACGAGGGCGATGACCAGCGCCAGCCAGACCGCACCTAGCGCGAGATCGAACGGCGTCGCGCGCACGACCGATGGGAACGCTGCGGCAGGATCGGGACGCGCGAGGCGACCGACGAACTCGAAGAGCTGGCCGTCGCGCTCCGTCAGACGGATGTCGACCGCCAGGTCGTATCCGATATTCGGAAGCACGGCGTACACGTACGCGATGAACAGGGAGAACGCACCGAGCGCAGCGGCCAGCGCGCGCCATGCGACTGGACGCAGGCTGTCGAGCCGCTCGAGACCGCCGGCGAGGAGGACCGCGAAGAACGGAAGTCCGGCGAGGATGTAGCGCGACGGCGGCGCGCCATCGGCCCACCAGTACGCGATGCTCGCGATAAAGACGAACGCGGCGAGCCAGCCGAGCAAGAGCGCGACGAGCAACACCGCCGGGCCGCGCCGC
>Ga0207653_10000720_pt1 | contig 11326 bp, 9 predicted proteins | sample KBSK5251metaG_FD_184341 | JGI IMG/M metagenome (GOLD analysis project Ga0207653, IMG submission 184341) | Corn, switchgrass and miscanthus rhizosphere microbial communities from Kellogg Biological Station, Michigan, USA - KBS K5-25-1 metaG... | ecosystem: Host-associated > Plants > Roots >...
CCAAGCTCGGCGAGGTGGGCCTCGTCGGCCGTGGGCGCCCGCTCGGTGAGCGGGAGCTGCAGGAGCAGGCTCTGGAACAGCAGCTTACGCATGATGTCTCTGAGGCGAATGGCGAATGGCGAGTGGCGAATGGCGAGCATCGCCGTTGGCCATTCGCCATTGGCCATTCGCCATTCGCGGTGAAAGAGCACGCATGATCTGCATCGCCTAGAGATCGTGTCCCGAGTAGGAGCAGTTGAACGACTTGTTGCAGAGCGGGAAGTCGGCGACGATGTTGCCCTCAATGGCGGCCTCCAGCAGCGGCCACTGGAACCACGACGGGTCGCGCAGGTGGCAGCGCGCCACGGTGCCGTCGGGGCCGAGCCGGACCCAGGCGAGAACGTCGCCGCGAAAGCCTTCCACCAGGGCGAGCCCCTCGCCGGCGTTGTCCGCGGATGAGAGCGCGGGGTCGGAGCGCACTGCGCCCGAGGGCAGCCGCTCCAGGATCTGCTCGAGCAGCCCCACCGACTGGCGCACCTCCTCGATGCGCACCCACACCCGCGCGTCCACGTCGCCGGCCTCGCGCCCGGCGACATCGAAGCTGAGCGCCGTGTAGGGTGCGTAGCCCGGCACCTTGCGCGCGTCGAAGACGCGTCCCGAGGCGCGGCCGACGAAGCCGCCGGCGCCGTATTGGCGCGCCAGATCGGCCCTCAGGATGCCCGTGGCGACCGCCCGCTGCTGCAGCGAGGCGGTGCTGTCGTAGAGGTCGACCAGCTCCGGAAAGCGCCGCTTGAGCGTGGCGAGGAGCTTGCGCAGTGCGGCCGTCCCCTGCGCGCCGAGGTCGGCGGCCACGCCGCCGGGGACGACGCGGTCCATCATCAGGCGGTGGCCGAAGCAGAGGTCGGAGGCGCGCAGCACCTCCTCGCGCAGGATGCCGCAGTGGGCCTGCATCAGCGAGAACGAGGCGTCGTTGCAGATGGCGCCGATGTCGCCCAGGTGGTTGGCGATGCGCTCCAGCTCGGCCATCAGCGCGCGCAGCCAGACCGCGCGCAGCGGCGGCGCGAGGTCCAGCGCACCCTCGGCGGCCTGGGCGAAGGCGATGGCGTAGGCCACCGTGCTGTCGCCGCTGACGCGGCCGGCGAGCCTGGCGGCCTGCTCGATGCCGGCGCCGGCCATCAGGCGGTCGATGCCCTTGTGCACGTAGCCGAGCCGCTCCTCCAGGCGCACGACCGTCTCGCCGCTGGCGGTGAAGCGGAAGTGGCCGGGCTCGATGATGCCCGCGTGCACCGGCCCCACCGGGATCTGGTGCATCGGCGGCCCCTCGGCCAGGCCGAACGCGTAGGCGTCGCCGTTGGCGGGGGCGCCGTCGTTGCGGCCGAGCGGCTGGCGCACCCCCCAGCGCCCGTGGTCGAGCCAGCGCCGCATATCCGGCCCGGCGAACGGCTGCAGGCCGTAGAGGTCGCGAATGGTGCGCTCCAGCCGCAATGCCGGCGGATGCAGCCGGCCGACGGAAGGGAACCGGCCGACGGGGCAGGCCAGCGTGAGGATGCCGACGGCCTCGTCCTCCAGGACGGCGAGGTGGACGGTATCGGCATCGCCCCACAGCGAGAGCATCGTGCCCTGGCCCGCGGCGATCCGCTGGCAGGCGGTGCTCCAGGCCGCCTCGTCGACGATGGCGCGCACGTGCGCGGCCGCCGCGCTCGCCGGGCGGCCGTTCTGGAGGATCTCGTGCAGCCATCCCATCGCCGGCCTCACCCGAGCAGCCGCGCTACGCTGCGGAACCAGGCGACCAGCGGACCGGGGAGGTAGATGCCGGCCGCCAGCACCAGGGCGAGGTGGGCGTAGAGCGGAACGTAGGAGGCGTGCACCGGGTTGTTGGGGCCGGTCGGCTCGCCGAACGCCACCTCGCTGAGGCGCAGCATCAGCGCGCCGAGCGCGAGCAGCAGGCCGAGCACGAGGACGATGGCCAGGATCGGCGCGCGGGCGAAGGTGGAGGTGACGATCAGGAACTCGCTCATGAAGATGCCGAGCGGCGGCAGGCCGGCGATCGCCACCACGCCCAGCACCAGGCCCCAGCCCAGGATCGGCCGGCTCTCCGTGAGGCCCCGGATCTCGGCGATGCGCTGGGTGCCCTTGGCCTGGGCGATGTGGCCGACGGCGAAGAAGATCGCCGACTTGGTGAGCGAGTGCATGGTCATGTGCAGCAGGCCCGCGAAATTGGCCAGCGCCCCGCCCATGCCGAAGGCGAACGTTATGATCCCCATGTGCTCGATGGACGAGTAGGCGAAGAAGCGCTTGATGTCGCGGCGGCGGTACAGCATGAAGGCCGCGAACACCACCGATACCAGACCCATGGTCACCATCAGCGGCCCGGGCGAGATGGCGGCGGGATTGGCGGCCAGCAGCATCTTGAAGCGCAGCACGGCGTAGAGCGCCACGTTGAGGAGCAGCCCGGAAAGCACCGCCGAGATCGGCGTGGGACCCTCGGCATGGGCGTCGGGCAGCCAGGCGTGCAGCGGGGCGAGGCCGACCTTGGTGCCATAGCCCAGCATCAGGAAGATGAAGGCGACGTTGAGCAGCTCCGGGCTGAAGCCGGCGGCGTTGGCAATCAGCGTGGTCCACACCATGGCGTCCTGGCCCTCGCCGACGGCGGGGCGCGCCGCCATGTAGACCAGGATGGTGCCGAACAGGGCGAGCGCGATGCCGACGCTGCCGAGGATGAAATACTTCCAGGCCGCCTCCAGCGCCTCGTGGGTGCGGTAGATGCCGACCATGGCCACCGTGGTCAGCGTGGCCAGCTCCACCGCCACCCACATGATGCCGATGTTGTTGGAGACCAGGGCGAGGTTCATGGCGAACATCAGCATCTGGTACATGGCGTGGTAGAAGCGCAGATAGCGCGGCGTGAGCCGGCCGATCTCCAGCTCGTGGCCGATATAGCTGGCGCTGAAGGCACTGGTGGTGAAGCCCACGAAGGTGCCCAGCACCACGAACACCACGTTGAGATCGTCGATGAAGAGATAGCCGGTGCGGTCTGGCCGCTGCATCAGCAGGAACAGCGCCGCCAGGAAGGTCGCCAGCGCCGCCGCCACATTGAGGCGCGCAGCCAGCCAATACCAGGGCAGCAGCGCCAGAACCGCCGCCGACACGAGCGGGATCGCGAGGACCGCTGTGACCGGCTCCAGAGGCAGCTCGAAGGGCAGCTGGAAAGCGAGCGGGCTCACCGGCGCTCTCCGCGGAACTCGTCGAGCGCCTGCAGATCGACCGAGTCGAACCGCTCGCGGATGCGGAACAGGAACACGCCGATGACGATGAAGGCGACCAGGATCGAGAAGGCGATGGAGATCTCCACCACCAGCGGCATACCCTTGGCGCCACTGGCGGCGAGGATCAGGCCGTTCTCCAGCGACATGAAGCCGACGATCTGGCTCACGGCATTGCGCCGCGACACCATCATCAGGAGGCCGAGCAGCACCACCGAGAGGGCGAAGGCGAGGTCCTCGCGCGCCAGCGGATCGACGGAGGGCGATGTGGCCTTGAGCATCACCACCATGGAGAGGCCGACCAGGCCCATGCCCGCCAGCATGGTGGGGCCGATGCCGGCGACGTTCTCGATGGTGCGGTGGATGCCAAGGCGGATGACGACGCGGCGCAGCGCCACCGGGATGACGATGGCCTTGAGCACGAGCGCGATGGCCGCGGGCACGTAGAGATGGCGCGCGTCCTGCACGTAGGCCTGCCACGCCACCGAGGCGGAGAGCACCACGGCGTGCAGGGCGAACACGTTGAGGAGCGCGAACATGCGGTCCTGGTAGAGCAAGAGGAAGCTCACAAGCACCAGCCCGCCCGCCAGCATGTGCGCGATGTCGAAACTCTGCGCGCTCATCCTCTAGAAGCTCCGCGACACGAACAGCAGGAGAGTGCCGAGCAGCCCCAGCATCAGGGCGGCGCCCAGGAACTGGGGCACACGGAACACGCGCATCTTGGCAATCGACGTCTCGAACAGCACGAGCAGAAAGCCGCCGACCAGAATCTTGCCGACGTAAGCGGCCACGCCCGCGACGTACGCGAGCGCGCCGCTGCCGGCCGTGGCCAGGCCCCAGGGGAAGAAGATGCAGGCGATGAGGGAGACGTAGAGCAGGAGCTTCACGGCCGCTGCCAGCTCGATCATGGCGAGGTGGCGGCCGGAGTACTCGAGCACCATCGCCTCGTGCACCATGGTCAGCTCCAGATGGGTGGCGGGGTTGTCAACGGGGATGCGGGCGTTCTCGGCGACGGCGACGATGATGAGGGCGACGAGCGCCATCCCCAGCGAGACGCGCAAACCCGCGTTCCCCGGCATGAAGTCGGCAATGAAGGAGAGCTGCGTGGAGCCGGCGACCAGCGCCACCGTGAACACGATCATGATCATGGCCGGCTCGGCCAGGGAGGCGAACAGCATCTCGCGGCTGGAGCCGATGCCGCCGAAGCTGGTTCCAATGTCCATGCCGGCCAGCGCCTGGAAGAAGCGGGCCGAGCCGATCAGCGCGGTGATGACGATGAGGTCGCCCACCCAGCCGAACGTCAGCCCGGTGGCGAAGGTGGGCACCAGCGCGGCCGCCACCCAAGTGGCGGCAAAGATCATGTAGGGGCTGGCGCGGAACAGCCAGGAGGCGTTGTCGGCGATCACGGCCTCCTTGCGGATCAGCTTGAGGAGGTCTCGGTAGGGCTGGATGACCGGCGGCCCGCGCCGGCGCAGCATGCGCGCCTTCACCGTGCGGGTGAAGCCGAGCAGCAGCGGCGCCAGCGCCAGCACCAGCAGCATCTGCACGCCCTGCAGCAGAAGGCCGAGGATCAGCGCCATATCGCCACCACGAGCAGCAGGCCGACGAGGGCGGCGAAGGTCAGGCTCAGGTACTTGCGGATGGTGAGGAACTGCAGGTGGTTGAGCTTCTCCGTGACCACCGCGAGCCCGGCGGCGATCGGCGCGTAGACCGCCTCCCAGACGAGGTCGCGGAGCGTGACGGCAAGCCGTGCGGGCCGGGTATCGCCCGGCGGCGGCATGTCCACCCGCTCGCGTGCCTGGAACACCACCTCGCCGAACACGCGGCGAATGGGCTGGGCGAAGCTGTCGGCCGTGTACTGCGTGGCGGGGCTGGCATCGGGGAAGCCGCAGTCCCACGCCGGGCCGCGCCGCACCGCGCGCGAGGCGTAGCGGTGCACGGCCTCAATGGTGAGCAGTGTGGAGGCCGTGATGAAAAGGAGAACGAGCAGGCCGTTGTAGGAGCTGCGGCTCTCGGCCACCGGCACGATCGACAGCCAAGACACGGTGGTCTGCACCGGCATGCGTGTCCCGGCGAGGGCCTGGGCCACGGGCGCCAGCGCATCGATGAGGAGGCCCGGAAGGATGCCGGCGATCACGCAAAGGGCAAGGCAGGCGGCCATTGCGGCCAGGCAGAAGCGGTCGGTCTCTGCCGCCCGCGCCGCCTCGGGCGTGCGGGGCCGGCCGAGGAAGGCGATGCCGTAGGCACGGACGAAGCAGGCGGCCGAGAGCGCCGCCGCCAGCGCCAGCATGGCCCCGGCCGCGGGCGCCAGCAGCTTAAGACCCCACTGCGGCAGCTGCGGGGTCAAGAGGATCGCCTGGAAGGTGAGCCACTCCGAGACGAAGCCGTTGAGCGGCGGCAGCGCCGAGATGGCGAGGCAGCCGCCCAGCATCAGGAACGCGGTCAGCGGCATGCCCTTAATGAGACCGCCCAGCTTCTCGATGTCGCGCTCGCCCGTGGCGGTCAGCACGGCGCCGGAGCCGAGGAACAGCAGGCTCTTGAAAAGCGCGTGGTTGAACGCGTGCAGCAGCGCCCCCGTCAGGGCCAGCGCCGCCGCAGCGGCCATGCCGTCGGCCTTGAAGGCGAGCGCGAGACCGAGGCCGATGAAGACGATGCCGACGTTCTCGATGGTGCTGAATGCGAGCAGCCGCTTGAGGTCGCGCTGCATGAGCGCGCTCAGCACGCCCAGCACGGCGCTGACGCTGCCGACGGCCAGCACCACCATGCTCCACCACCAGGACGGCTCGCCGACCAGATCGAAGGCCACGCGCACGAAGGCGTAGACCGCGACCTTGGTCATCACGCCGCTCATCAGCGCGGAGACGTGGCTGGGGGCTGCCGGGTGGGCGAGCGGCAGCCACACGTGCAAGGGAGCGAGGCCGGCCTTGGAGCCCGCGCCGATCAGGACGAGAAGCAGCACCAGGCCCGGCATGGTGGGGTCGGCGCGCCGCATGGCGTCGAAGGTGTAGCCGCCGTCGGGGCCTGCGAGCAGGCCGAACGCCAGCAGCAGCGTCAGCGTGCCGAACGAGGCCATGAGGATGTAGATGTAGCCGGCGCGGGTGTTCTCGGCCGCATGGTGGTGCGCCACCACCAGCGCCCAGGAGGCAAGCGACATCAGCTCCCAGCTCAGCAGGAAGCTGAAGGCATCGGCGGCCAGGACGACCAGGCTCATGCCGGCGAGGAACACCGGATAGAACGGCAGCACGCGCCCCGGCGTGGGCTCGTGGCGGCCGTAGCCGACAGCGAACAGGCTGGCCGCGGCGCCGCCGAGGTTCGCCAGCACCAGAAAGAAGGCCGACAGCGCATCGATACGGAAGTGGGCGCCGGTCCACGGCAGGCCGATGGGCAGTTGCACCGACTGGGGGGCATCCGAGACGAAGAGGAGGTGCCACCCGGCGGCGCCCAGAACGGCGAGGCAGGCGCCGAGACAGAGGCTGTAGACGAGGCGTGAGGCAACGCCTGCCCGCTGCAGGAGCGTGCCCAGAATGGCCGCTCCCAGCAGGACGGCCACGCCCCACAGCGCCATCCCCACCTGCATTACAGCCCACCCGTCTTCACGCGCCTCCGCCACCCCGGCGGCCGCGCGGGTTCCCCGTTCGAAAGCCGCGCCCAGCGTCATTTCACGGCGTCACGGCGCTCCACTGTCCGCCCCTTCTTGGAGCGGTACGGCGTCGCCGCGCTGGCGCGCACTGCGGGGGCCGCCGGCTCCCGCAGGCGAACCCCGCGCCCGCCGCCCTCGCTCCTGGCGTTGTCGCCCAGCAGCTCGATGCCGGCCGCGTTCAGCGCCTCGACCACCTTGATGAGCGTGTCGATGACGCCGCGCACGTTGCCCTGGCTTGCCTCCATCCGCTGGATGGTGGGCAGCGACACGCCCGCCATGCCGGCCAGCGTCTGCTGGTCGATGCCGAGAAGTGCGCGGGCAGCCCGCAATTGTGCAGCGGTGATCATCGTTTTTCCGGGGTGAACCACAACAGCTCTTGTACCGCAGGTCAAGAGTGATGTCTGGAGCATCAGCGCTGCGGGCTGGCGCATGGATTGCGGGAGATGCCAGACCCCCCGGGTCCGGCACTGCAGCTCAAGGCTCGGTTGAGAGAAGGTATCAGAGCCGGAAGGCCGCAGAGGGCCCTGCCGCCGGCAGACCCACCGACAGATCCGTCAGAGATCGGCGGCGGGCGCGAGGGTGCCGAAGAGGCGTGCGCGCAGGTCGCAGGCGACAAGGCGCATCTCAGCCTCGGGAGCGGCGTCGAGGTGGACGTGGACCTCGTTGGCACCGGCCTGGGCGCCCTTCTGGCGCACCTCGGCGAGGTTGAGGGTGGGTGCGTCGCTCCGGCCAAAGCCGACGCGCAGCGCGTGGCACCGCCCCTGAGCGTCGCGCCGGACCAGGACATAGGTGGCCCTGGGAAGCGGCGGACATTCGATCAGGCTGAAGACGTGGTGGGCGTAGTCGCGGCCCGACGCTCCCTGCCACACATGCCAGCGCGCCGGCGCCCGCTCAAGCCGGCGCCCCACAGCCGGAGCGACAGGCTGGCGGCCAAGATTGACGACGCGGGCGGCCATGAGCGGCGGGATACAGGGCTCGGTTGGCGGGACTCTGCTGAACAAGGATGGATACCCGATCTTTTCAGCCGAAATGTGGCTGGGCCTCAGGCTTGCGGCGCGGTTGCCCGGCCTCCCCGTCGAGCTTCCGCCTGAGCTTGTGCGGCGCCTTGGCGCCAATCGCCCCAGGTGGCACGGAGCAACCGGCGCACGCTCGATAGCCGAACGCACCGGCGAAACCTCCTCGTTCCTTCCGGTAACCTTACTCTGCCCGGGCGCCGGCACGGCGACACGCGACACACGTGTGCCGCAATCGCCATTCCAGCTCACCCGCATCTCGAGTAGCCGCATGTGTCGCAGACCCAGCACCCCTCGCGACGGTGGAGCGAGCGCGAGCTGCAGCGCGGGCAGATGCGCCCACCGGCGATGGTCTGCCGCCCCGCCCCGCCTTCTGCGAGAGGTGGCGCGATGCCGCTGCCGGAGAGGGCGACCGGTTCCGCCTCCGTCGAAGCATCGCGCTGGGCATCGCGCGCCGCAGGGCCCGGAAGGAAGCCGATGCGGACCATGTGGCCCTCGATCACCTCGCCGATGGCGGCGATCAGGCTTGGCACGTAGCGCCCGCCCATCCACTGGCCACCCTGCGGGTCGAAGATCGCCTTCAGCTCCTCGACCACGAACGTCACGTCGCCGCCGCGGCGGAAGATGGCGCTGATCATGCGGGTAAGCGCCACCGTCCAGGCGTAGTGCTCCAGGTTCTTGGTGTTGATGAACACCTCGAACGGCCGGCGCCGTGCCGAAGGCGTGCCCCCGGCGTGACCGTCGCGCTCGATGTCGTTGATGGTGATGTAGAGAGCGTGGTCGCTCCCCGGCCAGCGCAGCTTGTAGGTGGCGCCTTCCAGCACGGCCGCCCGCTCCAGGGGCTTGGAGATGTAGACCACGTCGCCCTGGCGATCCGGCAGACCCAGCCCCTGCGGCAGCCACGGCTCGGGCCCGGTCGCGGGCTGGGGGGAGGGGGCGCCCGACGGGAGCGGGCCCGCGGCCGTTGTCGCCGGCCCGATCGGCGCTGTCTCGATCTCGGCCGCCTGGGTCACGCCCGGTTGAGCCGCCGGAGGTCGGGCCTCTGACGGCGTGCCGGCCGCGGAGCGGCTCAGCACGGCGCCGGTGATGGCGTTCGGCCGATAGGTGGTGCAGCCCTTGAGCCCCAGGTCGTAGGCCTCCAGGTAGATGTTCTTGAAGGCCTCGAAGCCCAGGTCCGCGGGGCAGTTGATGGTTTTGGAGATGGAGCTGTCCACGTGCGCCTGCACCGCGGCCTGCATCTTGAGGTGCTCGCCGGGCGTGAGCTCCTCGGCGGTAACGAAGGCATCGCCGAGAGGAGCAGCAGGGCCGAACTTCTCCCGGTAGAGGGCGTGGGCATAATCCTCCACCGGCTCGATGCGGGTGCTGCCATCCCGCTCCAGCACGCGGCGCTCGTAGCGGAAGTCGAACACCGGCTCGATGCCGCTCGACACGTTGCCGGCAAGCAGCGAGATGGTGCCGGTGGGGGCGATGGAGGTGAGAAGCCCGTTGCGGATGCCATGCTGGGCAATGGCGGCGAGCACCTCCTCCGGCAGGCGCCGCACGTTCGGGGCGGCCAGGAAGCGCTCGGCGTCGTAGAGCGGGAAGGCGCCCTTCTCGGCTGCCAGCCCGGCACTGGCGAGGTAGGCGGCGCGCTCGATCGTGGCCATCCAGCGCCGGGCGAGCGCCGCTGCCTCGGGCGTGCCGTAGCGCACGCCGCACAGGATCAGGGCGTCGGCGAGCCCCGTCACGCCAAGCCCGATGCGCCGCTTGGCCTTGGCCTCCCGCCGCTGCTCGTCGAGCGGGTAGTTGGAGACGTCGATGGCATTGTCGAGAAAGCGCACCGCCGTCGCCGCAAGCGCCTCCAGCCGCGCCTCGTCGAGCCGCGCCTCGGAGGTGAACGGCGCTTCGATCAGCCGGGCGAGGTTGATGGAGCCGAGCAGGCAGGCCCCGTACGGAGGAAGCGGCTGCTCGCCGCAGGGATTCGTGGCACTGATCGTCTCGCAATAGGCGAGGTTGTTCTCGGCGTTGATCCGGTCGATGAACACCACGCCGGGCTCGGCGTAGTCGTAGGTGGCGCACATGATGCGGTCCCACAGGGACCGCGCGTCCACGGTGCGCCAGACCTTGCCTTCGAACACCAGATCCCAGGGCGCGCCGTCGCGGACCGCCCGGATGAAGGCGTCCGTCACCAGCACCGACAGGTTGAAGTTGCGCAGCCGCGCCGGATCGGCCTTGGCATCGACGAACGCCTCGATGTCGGGGTGGTCGCACCTGAGCGTGGCCATCATGGCGCCGCGCCGCGCGCCCGCCGACATGATGGTGCGGCACATGGCGTCCCACACGTCCATGAAGCTCACCGGCCCTGAGGCGTCGGCGCCGATGCTCTTCACCGGCGCGCCCTTGGGACGCAGAGTCGAGAAGTCATGGCCGATGCCGCCGCCCTGCTGCATGGTGAGCGCAGCTTCTTTGACGTTGGCGAAGATCGAGGACAGGTCGTCCTCGATCCGGCCCATCACGAAGCAGTTGAAGAGCGTGACGGACCGGCCCGCGCCGGCCCCGGCGAGGATTCGCCCCGCCGGCAGGAAGGCAAAGCCGGCCAGCGCCCCGGCGAACGCCTCGGCCCAGCGCGCACGCGCTGCCTCCGGCTCAGCCGCGGCGACGGCGTTGGCGACTCTTGCCCAGCTGTCGGCAAGCGTCAGGTCGACAGGGGCGCCCTCCGCCGTCTTGAGGCGGTATTTGTCGTCCCAGATCCGCTCAGAGATCCGGGGGATTTTGGGTGCGGGCTCGTTCACCGGGCAACCTGCGAATAGGGATCACGATCTACATAGGATTTCGCGGGTGGGACGCCAGCGATCCATCACATATGTTCTTTTTTTGTTCCAAGGTCAAGAGCGTGCGCCGCAGGGGCTAATGGGGCCCCAACAGAAGCAAACCCCGGCTCTTCGAGAGCCGGGGTGGGAGCTGGGGCGCTCAAGCTCGTTGCATCTGCTTGAGCGCAGCCCCGTCGCAGGTGCTCAGCTCTGGGAATCGAACGCATGGCGCGCCCACGCCGGGTAGTCGCTGTAGTAGGGCGCGTACGCTTCTGCCCGCGCGCCGACCGCCATCGAAAGCAGGCTGAGAGTGACGAGGGCGACTGCAATGAGAGGTTTCATGATCATCTCCTAATCTCTGCTGGGTTCCTCATTGAAGAGCCGGCGATGGATCGCCGGAAGCAGGGGAGATGCGTAGTGTAGCGGGTAAGGTTAAGGGGGGCTCGCATAGACGTGAGGCGATGTGCAGTGGGGGCCTCCAAGCCCGGTATAGAGAAAAGCCCCGGCTCCTGAAAGCCGGGGCTCCGTTACTGAACCAACCGCGGTTGCGAGTCCGCGGGCTTGAGCGCCGTCGCTCAGGAGTTCTTCGGCTGCTCGAAAGCCTGGCGCGCCCAGTCCGGATAGTCGGCAGCCTGGGCGGCG
>Ga0207653_10000723_pt1 | contig 11298 bp, 13 predicted proteins | sample KBSK5251metaG_FD_184341 | JGI IMG/M metagenome (GOLD analysis project Ga0207653, IMG submission 184341) | Corn, switchgrass and miscanthus rhizosphere microbial communities from Kellogg Biological Station, Michigan, USA - KBS K5-25-1 metaG... | ecosystem: Host-associated > Plants > Roots >...
TGTCGCTCGTCGAAGCTCTTCTTGCCGAGCGCGACGTGGACGTTCGCGCCTCGGTCGGTGCGGTACTCGAGCTTCCCGGCTTTCGCTTCCTGGACGGCCTTGCCGACGTCCATCGTCACCGTGCCGGTCTTCGGGTTCGGCATCTTCCCGCGCGGGCCGAGGATGCGGCCGAGCTTGCCGACGACGCTCATTTGGTCGGGCGTCGCGATCGCGACGTCGAAGTCGTCGAAGCCGTCCTCGATCTGCTTCGCGAGGTCGGCCGTGCCGACGACGTCCGCCCCTGCCTCCTGCGCCTCGCGAGCCTTGTCGCCCTCGGCGAAGACGGCGACTCGGGACTCACGGCCGGTGCCGTGCGGAAGCATCAGCGTCCCACGCAGCTGCTGCTCGGCATGGCGAACGTTGAGGCCGAGGTTGAAGTGCACCTCGACGGTCTCGTCGAACTTCTTGTCCGGGAAGCTCTTGAGCAAGCGGATCGCCTCGGCCGGCGAGTACTGACGCTCGCGGTCGATCTCCGCGCGCGCGGTCCGGTAGTTCTTGCCATGTTGCGTCATAGGTCGGTCTCGACCCCCATGCTTCGGGCAGTGCCGGCGACGACTTTCATCGCCCCTTCGAGGTCGCGAGCGTTGAGGTCGGGCATCTTCGTCTCGGCGATCTGGCGGATCTGGTCGCGCGTCAGGCGGCCGACCTTCTCGCGGTTCGGCTCGCCGGAGCCCTTGTCCAGCCTGAGCGCCTCCTTGATCAGGACGGCGGCGGGCGGCGTCTTGGTGATGAAGTCGAACGACCGGTCCTCGTAGACCGTGATCTCGACCGGGATGATCCGGCCGTTCTGATCTGCCGTCTGGGCGTTGAACGCCTTGCAGAACTCCATGATGTTGACGCCGTGCTGGCCGAGCGCAGGGCCGACAGGCGGCGCCGGGTTCGCCTGTCCGCCGGGGATCTGAAGCTTGATCATCGTGAGAACCTTCTTGGCCATCAGTCGATCTTCTTCACTTGGTCGAAACCGAGCTCGACGGGCACCTGACGTTCGAAGATGTCCACGAGCACCTTGAGCTTCTGCTGGTCAGGGTTGACGTCGACGATCTCGCCGTCGAAGTCCGAGAGCGGGCCGGACGTTACCTTCACCGACTCACCGAGTGAGAACTCGACCTGAGCCCGCGGGCGCTCGCCGGCGGTCGCGCCGGTGCGCAGGATTCGGTCGACCTCCCCCTGCGAGAGCGGCACGGGCTTGGTGCCGGCCCCGACGAACCCTGTGACCCCGGGCGTGTTCTTGACGACCGTCCAGGCGTCGTCGTTCAGGTCCATGTTCACGAGCACGTAACCCGGCAGGATCCGCTTCTCGGTCTGCACCTTCTGACCGTCCTTGGTCTCGATCACCTGCTCGGTCGGCACGACGACTCGGCGAAACCGCGGATGCTGGTTCATCGAGTCGATCCGGTGCTCGAGGTTCGTCTTGACCTTGTTCTCGTGACCGGAGTACGTGTTGATTGCGTACCAGCGAAACACTTGAGATCCCTTAACCGAGGAAGACGTTCTGGACGAGCCGCTTGAAGGCGAGATCGGCGAGCCAGAGATACGCGCCGACGATGATGCACGCGATCAGGACGACCGCGACGCCCTGGATCAACTGCTGCTGACCGGGCCACTCGACCTTCTTCAGCTCGGCGGCGGACTCGCCGACGAAGCGCCGAATCCCGGAGCCTGGCAGGCGGCGCTCGACGACCGGTTCGGCTCTCCCGACTCCGGCCATCTGCGGCTGCCGCTGGACGGGCGGCCTGGCGTCGGCCCCATTACCCTGGCGCTCTCGCTCGGCCCGCCGGGCGCGCCGCTGAGCGCGAGTCTGCTTGGCCATGGCTAGCGCGTCTCCCGGTGCGCCGTGTGACGGCCGCACCAGCGGCAGTACTTGCGCAGCTCGACGCGGTCCGGCGTGTTCCGCTTGGACTTGGTCGTCTGGTAGTTCCGCCGCTTGCAGTCGGTGCAGGCGAGGGTGATCGCGTCTCGTACTCCGGTTGCCAACTCAAAAGCTCCTGGTTGCGTGCGTGGAAACGACCGGGAAGGGAAGTCCTCCCGGCCGGTCGCCCGATTGTAGCGACGACTTACGCCGGAGGCGAAGACGCCGAGGAGATAGCGGCGGAAGGACTCGAACCTTCGACCTTCGGATTATGATTCCGCTGCTCTAACCAGCTGAGCTACGCCGCCGAGCCGGGCCGAGTGTAGCCAAACTCGATCGCTGGTCAGTCTGCTTTTCGTGGCTGCAATCGGGCCTTGGGCTCTATGCCTACGCCCGAAGTTCCGCTTTCCGTTTGACTCCCGGGGGTGAGAGTCCGCGACCTCAACTGGATGCAGCTCGAGGAGTACCTCGAGCAGGACGACCGGGTGGTGCTCCCGCTCGGATCGACCGAGCAACACGCCTACCTCTCGCTCGAGACAGACAACATCCTCGCCGAGCGCGTCTCGGTCGAGGCCGCCCAGCCGCTCGGAGTGCCCGTGTTTCCGGTGCTCCCGTACGGGCTGACGGCGACGTTCGCCGCCGTGTATCCAGGTAGTCCCACGTTGAGGCTGGAGACGTACGCGGCTTTGCTTCGCGAACTGCTCGACTCGCTCTACGCCCAGGGATTCAGCCGGTTCCTGTTGGTCAATGGCCACGGCGGCAACATGCCAGCGGGGACGCTCGCACGGGAGTGGGCGGCCGATCACCCCGATGCACAGGCGATCTTCCACTCCTGGTGGACCGGGCCTCGGGTTCGAGACGTCGCCCTGGCTATCGACGCCGAGTACTCGCATGCCAACTGGGGCGAGAACTTCCCCTGGACGCGGCTGCCGGGCGTCGAGTTGCCAACCGAGCGCAAGCCGATGCTCGACGAGGCCGCCTACCTCGTCGCCGGGCCGAAGCAGCTGCGGGACGTGATCGGCGACGGCAGCTTCGGCGGGCGCTATCAGCGCGACGACGAGGAGATGCTCCGAATCTGGCAAGCGGGGATCGAGGAAGTGCGTGAACTGCTCGAATCCGGATGGCGCGGCTAGTGCCGACCGACCCGGTCGAACGATTCAAAGCGTGGTTTCGGGAAGCCGAGCAGGCTGGGGTCGAGGTGCCCGAGGCGATGACGCTCGCAACGGCTTCGGCCGACGGCGCCCCCTCGGCACGGATGCTTCTCTTGAAGGGGGCGGACGAGGAGGGGTTCGTCTTCTACAGCGGCTACGTCAGCCGCAAGGCCCGCGAGCTCGAGGAGAATCCGCGCGCAGCCCTGGTCTTCTATTGGCGGCCGCTCGGCAAGCAGGTCCGCGTCGAGGGGCACGTCGAGCGCGCGCCCGAAGCCGACTCTGACGCGTACTTCGCGACTCGGCCGCGCGGCAGCCAGCTGGCGGCGTTGGCTTCGCAGCAGAGTCACCGGCTCGATAGCCGCGAAGAGCTCGAGCAGCGTTACGCGGAGCTCGAGCAGGAGTACGAAGGGCGTGACGTGCCGAGACCACCGCAGTGGGGCGGCTTTCGGCTACGGCCGGACTCGATCGAGTTCTGGGAACACCGAGAAAATCGGCTGCACGAACGGACCTGTTACACGCGCGCGCGCGAGGGCTGGCGTGCGGAGCAGCTTGCTCCCTAGCGGCGACGGGTCACGAGAGGAATGGGCCGTCTACTTGACGAGGCTGAGCATCTTGAACATCGGCAGGTACATCGAAATGACGATCACGCCGACCATGGCGCCGACCATGATCATCATCAGCGGCTCGATGATCGACGTCAGCGTCGCGATCGACGAGTCGACCTCGTCCTCATAGAAGTCTGCGATCTTGGAGAGCATCTTCTCGAGCTCTCCGGTTTCCTCGCCGATCTTGACCATCTGGCTGACCATCGGAGGGAAGACGTCGTTCTCGATCAGCGGCTGCGCGATCGGGATTCCCTGGTGCACCTTTGACCGAACTCCGGCGAGCGCTTCCTCGACGACCCAGTTGCCCGCCGTCTGGCCGGTGATCTCGAGCGCCTTGATGATGTCGACGCCGGCGGCGACGAGGGTCGAGAGCGTCCGCGAAAAGCGCGCCATCGTCACCTTGAGAACGACGTCGCCGATTTTCATCGGGATCTTCAGTTTGATCCGGTCCCAGACTTGCCTGCCCTGCTCGGTGCGCTTGAAGCGGCGGATTCCCCAGATCATCAAGCCGACCAGCGGAAAGATGATGAACCAGTCGTGACGCAGGACGTTTGATGCGTTCACGACATATTGCGTCAACGTCGGCAACTTGCCGCCGAGCTGCGCGAAGATGTTGACGAAGACCGGCACCAGGAACATCAGCAGGCCGGTTAGGACGAGGGTCGCGAAGATCATGACCATCATCGGGTACATCATCGCGCCCTTGACGCGCCGCCTGATCTGGGTGTCCTTCTCGATCTGGAACGCGACCCGATCGAGGACCTGGTCGAGGATACCGGCGGCCTCCCCGGCCTCGACCATCGAGACGTAGAGGCGGCTGAAGATCTTCGGGTGACGTCCGAGCGCTTGCGAGAGGAGCAGGCCTCCTTCGACGTCTGCGCGCAGTTCCTTGACGACCGAAGCGAAGTATTCGTCATCGGTTTGCTCTTCGAGAATCACCAGGGAGCTGACGACGTTCAAGCCTGCCTCGATCATCGTCGCGAACTGTCGCGAGAAGATCTGGAGGGTCTTCGGCTTGACCTTCTTGAACGTGGTCCGGACGCCCTCCTCTCCGCTTGCGGGGAGCTCTATGAGGCGCTCGGCCAGCAGCCCTCGGATCCGGAGCTGTTCGCGTGCCGCATCGGGATTCGGTGCATGGATCTCGCCGATTTGAGCGAGACCGTCCGCAGCGATGGCGCTATAAGAGAAGGCCGCCATTAGATGCGCTATCGGCAATGCAAGGGGGGGTCTTGAGGATCCGTCCTCATGCCGATAGGTCAGTCGTGCACAGGCGTTTGCGGCAAGAGGCCGGTTTTGGCCTGATCGAATTGCTGATGGCGATGACGATCCTGAACGTCGGGATCCTCGCGGTCGTGGCCGGGTTCAATTCCGGCATCGTGGCGCTGCGCCGCTCCGGCGCGATTTCCACGGGAACGGTTCTCGCCGACAAACAGATGGAGCTCTACCGCGCCCTGACCTACGGGTCGATCGCGCTCGATTCTTCCTCGATCCCGGCGACAACGCCGTATACGTCCGATCCGGCTTGGGCTTCGACCCAGGTGACCACCACTTGCGCCACGCCGATGCCGCCGGAGTGCAACGCGAGCCAGGTCACGACGGGGCCGGATCACCACACGTACCGAGTCGACACGTACATCGTCAACGACAACCCCGCGACGACGTACACGCCTCCGAGCGGAAGTGCGCACGCGACGACGCGGACGCTTCGTAAGGTAACGGTGGTCGTCCGGGACGGGACGAACACGAACAAGGTGCTCGCGCGCGAGACGTCGACGTTCGACTGCTCGACGGCTCTGCCCTACGCAACCGGCTGCCCGACCACCTAGCGCTCGATCAACGCTTGGCCAGAGGGCGGTCGGCCCGCGGCTCACCCCGAAGACCGCGGTGGCCTGACCGAGGGACTGTCCCCAACGGGGACTGTCCCCGAAACCGGCTGCAGTTCGGTGCGCCTTTAGGGACAGTCCCCATGCGGGGACAGTCCTGTCCGATTACGTGCTCGGCTGCTGCGTTAGGCGGCCGAGACGAAGCGCAGCACGTATCGCGTCCCGTCGGCCGTGTTCATCAGCGTGACCGCCTGGCCTTTCTTCACGCTGATCGTCGCGGCACCGTTCTCATAGGAACCGCCGGCGATCCCGATCTTCGCGGCGCCGCTCGTGAGGGAGACGAGCGTAAACACCGGCGCGGCAGCCGGGAATGAGCGCCCGACGTTGACGCTGGTCGCGACGCCGTTGACGGAGATCGTCGCCCGCGTGAGCTTCGCCGCGGGTGGCTTTGAGCCGCCGGTGAACAGGCTTGCAGACGGCGTGCTACCAGAGCTCGGTTTCTGGGCCGAGACCGCTTTCGGCGTTGCCGACGCAGTATTCGAACCACACGCCGATGCTCCGGTGGGGGTCGAGTCGCTGCCGCAGTCGGAGATCTGCTGGTGAAACGGATCCTTGCTCTTGAACTTGCTGAACGACACGAGTTGGCCGCTACTCGGCGGGAGCGGGTTGCTCGGATCGGAGACGCCGTCCGTCGACTGCGAGGCGGTCGAGACCGCGGTCGAGGCGCTTGTCGCGGCAGTCGAAGATCCATCGAGAGATGGCGGAGCGAGTGGGGTCGAGCCGGCCGTCGTGGAAGTCGTCGTCGTGGGCGGGCTCGACGAGGAGCTGGCGGTCGGCGATTTCATCATCTTCATCGTCCGCGGCACCTGAAACGCAAGCAAGCCCAGCAGCAGAACGCTCCCGACTGCGAGCATCACCTTCTGCCGTTTGGCTTTCGCTTTGGGGTCGAACTTCTTCTTTGCCATCAGTTGGTCCCTCCGGTCGAGCCCGTTGCCGCAGTCGCCGACGGTGTCGTGGTGGCCGGAGTCGTTGCGGAAGGCGTGGTCGTCGTCGCAGTGGACGTCGTGCCCGAAGTTCCCGACGTCGGCTGCGTCTGGGTCTGCGGCGGCGCGCTCACGGTCGTCCCGGTGCCATAGATGTAAGCGTCGATCGTCAGGGTTGCCTTCACCTGTGGGAACTTCGCCTCGCCCTGACCGAACTGGACGCTGTCGACGGTGAAGAGGCGACCATCGGAAGCGAGCGCCCCTCGACGAACGTCCACGAGGTTGCGCAGGCGGAAGAGGAAATCGGTGAGTTGGAAGAAGTTGCCGTCGAAGATGACCGTGATGGGTATGACCTGATAGCCACTCAGCGGAGTCGAGGCCGACGGCGCGATCGACTCGAAGTCAATCCCGCTCTGTCGGGCTACGTTGGTCAGCTCCAGAACGATCCCGGCCTCGTCCGGCTGATCCGGCATCGCCTTCGTCAGCCGGAAAAGATCGGCTACGCGAACCTTCTGGGCATTCTTGGCCTTCGCGAGCAGCGCGCGCGCCTCGACGATCTGCTTGTCCTGGTCGGCGATCTGGCTCGAGAGACTGGCAGCCTTGCTCTTCTGGGGCTTGACGAGCGCGAAATAGCCGACCGCCGCAACCAGAAGCAGCGCCACGACCGCGATCGCGATCTGTGCGGACTGGGGCAGCTTCTTCTTGCTCACGAGCTTGCTCCCGGTGCGCGGACGTTCGCCGAGATCTTGAAGTGGATGATCGTGCGGTTACCGAGCTTGGCCTGCTGGCTCGAAATCAGCTGGACCTGCTGGAGGTCAGGCACGATCGCCAAGCGAGTCAGGAGACGGGCGACTGCGTCGTGGGAGTACGTGTAGCCCTCGATCGAGAAGCCGAGCTGGCCGCCGAGAGTTGGGGTCGACGACGATGAAGTCGAGCTCGTGCCGGCGACAGGAGTCGCCGCTGCTGAGCTGGGAGCCGTCGCCGAAAGGCTCAGGAGCCAGACGTCGTCGGGAAGTACGAGCGCGAACTCGCGCAGCACGCGATCCCACGCAATCCGCTTCGAGAGGGCCGCGTTGAGGGCCGCCACGCGGGCCGACTTGTCGGCAACGAGCGCGTCCTGCTGCTGCAACCGGCTCTGGGCCGGGACGGGAATCGCCGCAAGCTCGGCCTGCTTCTGCGCCAGTTCGAGCTCGCGAGACTTGACCTTGCCGTGCGCGCTCAGCAGCAGCACCGAAACCATCAGGCTGACGAGCACGAGGCCGCCGATCACGGTGGCCGCGACTGCAGTCGGAACCGGAGGGCCGGCCCGCCGCGCGCTGTCTTTGGGAAGAAGGTTGACTGCTCGCATTCCTCAGTCCTCGATTCCAAGACCGATTGCGATTGCGAGCGAGCCGACCTGCTCGGCTTCCTTGATCTTCTTGCCGACCTTCACGCGCGCGAGCGGGTCGCCTGGGCGAACTCGGACGCCGGTCAAGGTCTGGAGCTCTTCAGCGAGACCGTGCAGATGCGCTGTGCCGCCGGTCAGGACGATCTCGCCGATCCCCAGCGAATTTTCCTGCTTCTGGTAGAACTGGAGCGAGGAGACGAGCTCGCGGGCAAAGCTCTGCAGCTGCCGCTGAATGCCTTCTCGCGCGCGCTGGGCCTGGTCCTCGGTCAGCCCTTCGGGCGGATCCAGTTGCATCAGCGAGAGCGTGCGTTTGATTGATTCGGCCTCGGAGGGAGCGATGTCGAGCTCGCGCGCGATCGCCACATTCAGGTTCGCCCCGCCCCAATCGAGCACGCGCGTGAACTCGCAAACCCGACCGTCGGATACGGCAAACGTCGAACGATCGTGGCCGATCGCGACAACGACGACCGCCGCGTTCGTGGGCCCGGCCTCGGCGGGGAGCGGCTCTGCGATCGCCCGCAAGAGCGCGAACGCTTCGAGATCGACTCCTACGAGCTTGATGCCCGCCTTCTTGCATGCCTCGACATAGCGGTCGAGCAGCTCGCGGTAGGCGACGACGAGCAGGATGCGCCGTGTAATGCCTCCGTTCTCGTCCTGCCATTCATCGAGGACCTGCCAGTCCAGCACGGCCTGCTCGATCGGGATCGGCAGCGCCTCATGAGCCCGGAAACGGATTGCGTTCTCGAGCTGCTTGGGGTCGTCGATGCCGCTGAGCTCGAAGCTCCGAACGCCGATGCGGTTGTTCGCGATGCCGAGCCGGACACCTTGGCGCGGAAGCTTGTGGCGCTTGAAGAATTCCTTCAGTGCCGCAGCGAGGGCGTCAGGATCCCGAAGCTCGCCCCCGACGATGACGCCGGGCTCGAGCTCCTGGCGGACCATCTGTACGACCTCGGGAACGCCGTTGTTGTGGACCCGCGCCGCGGCAAGCTGAGAGCCGCCGATTTTCAATCCCGTGATGCGCCTGAACTGCTTTGAGTGCGTGTTTTGGGGCTTGCTCTTCGACGGCTTTGGCGCCTTTGGCTTGTCAGCCTTCTTTCCACCGAAAGAGAGCTCCCGCTTGTAGAAGGGGGCCCGTTCCTCCTTCGGCTGCTTCTGCTTTCTCTGCCTCGGCTGCTTCGCGGTCTTCGGCCTGGAGGCCTTCGGCTTCCTGCCGAACGAGACGTCGCGCTTGTACCACGGCTTGGTCTCGACCGGAGTCTCGGGCTCCGGTTCTGACTCTGGCTCGAACCGAGGCTCAGCAGCCGGCGTGGGCTCAGCCGTTGCCTGCGGCGACGCCGACACGGGCGGGGCCGAAGAGATCGCAGCCGGAGCCGGCGTCATCGGCCCAGCCGGCGTGGACGGTTCGGCCTCAGGCTGAACCTCGTCGAGGACCGGTGCGTCCGGGGCAGGAAGGATCGGCTCGTCGGCCTCTTTCTGCTTCCGGCCGACGAGATCGGAAAGCTTGACTTCCTTGTTCCAGTCGACCATGCGCTAGCCCTCCGCGACCCGCAGGGTGCCGACCGAGACTTTTTCCGCCTGGCCGTCGGCCGAGGTGACGTCGAGTCCGGCCCGCTCGAGTAGTCCGAGCAACTGCTCCGGGCGGCTGGAGCGTCCTAGCGCATCATCGAGCGCGATCACCCTTCGCAGCACGAGGTCGGCCAGCGACTGTTCCATCGTCTGCATGCCCTTCGAGGTGCCGGTCTGCATGACGGAGTAGACCTGTTCGACCTTCCCTTGGCGGATCAGGTTCCGTACGGCGTCGTCGGGAAAGAGGATCTCGAGCGCGGGAACACGGCCGTTGCCGCCAGGAATAGGCAGCAGCGTCTGGGTGCAAATTCCCTGAAGCGTCGCGGCGAGCTGCACACGTACCTGTTCCTGTTGGGCGGCTGGAAAAGCATCGATGATCCGGTCGACGGTGCTCGGTGCACTTTGGGTGTGCAACGTGGCGAAGACCAGGTGACCAGTCTCCGCGGCGGTAATCGCAGTCGAAATCGTCTCGAGGTCGCGCATCTCGCCGAGCAAGATCACGTCGGGGTCCTCACGGAGGGCAGCGCGCAGCGCGTCGGCGAAGCTCGGCGCATCAGGGCCGATTTCGCGCTGGTTGACGATGCAGCGCTTGTGACGATGGACGAACTCGACCGGGTCCTCGATCGTGAGGATGTGCTCGGAGCGCTTCCGGTTGATCTCGTCGATCAGGGCCGCCAGCGTCGTCGACTTCCCCGACCCCGTCGGCCCGGTGATCAGGACCAGGCCACGCGGCTTCTCGGTCAATGCATGCAGCGCGTTGGGAATCCCGAGCTCCTCGAGAGTCTTGATGTCGGCCGGGATCAACCGGAAGGCGGCGCCCAGCGTACCCCGCTGGAAGAAGACGTTGACGCGGAAGCGCGCGAGGCCCGGAATGGAATGGGCGAAGTCGATGTTCCGGTTGATCTCGAGCAACTTCTGCTGCTCCGTGGACAGGATGCGGTAGAGCATCTGATGCGTGTCGTCGGGCGAGAGGGCCGGGATGTCCTGGTACCGCTCGAGCTTTCCGTTGACGCGCACGGCCGGCGGCGCGCCAACCGTGACGTGCAGGTCGGACGCATTGCGCGCGACCATGCGCTCGAGCAGAGCGTCGATTGAGAGAAGGGTCTCCGGCATTGTCCCTCGGTCGGGCTAATCGGCAAGGAGGCGCTCTTCCTTAACCCCACCGAATAGTCGGGTTGCGATCCCTCTACCGGGGGGTGCGCTGCTTCTTCGAGTGCGACCGATAAGGGACGCGAGCCACCCGACGCATCCCCCAAGGAGGATCAACTAATGCTCTCCAAGCTTTCCAGCCGGCTTGCGCCGGCAACTCGCGACGAAGGCTTCACGCTGATCGAGCTTCTCGTCGTGATCATCATCCTGGGAATCCTGCTCGCGATCGCGATTCCCTCGTACCTCAGCTTCCGGACGCGCGCGAACAAGTCGGCCGCCCAGGCCAACGTCCGCGCGGCCATTCCCGGCATCGAGGCCTACGCGGCTGACAACACGAAGACGTACTACCTCGGTGCGCACTTGACCAAGCTGCAGCTGTCCTACGACGCCGGCATCAAGAACATCACCGTCAAGGTGAACTCCGCCGGCACCGGGTACTGCATCCAGAACACGAAGCCGACCGGCGTCAGCTACCACAAGAGCGGCCCCGGCGGCGACATCATTCCGGGCACCTGTTAACGCTCGGTTCGATTGAGGCTAAGGAAGGGCGCGGGAGACCGCGCCCTTCTTTTTCCCCCCTTTCGAGTGTCGATCCCGGCGAGCAGACGCCGATAGCCGTCAGAGCCACCGCAGTTAAACCACTGAAGGGAGCACCAAAATGCTTAACGCAATGCGGCAGCGTCTCGCCCGCGAGGAGCGCGGCTTCACGCTGATCGAGCTTCTCGTCGTGATCATCATCCTGGGAA
>Ga0207653_10000726_pt1 | contig 11278 bp, 16 predicted proteins | sample KBSK5251metaG_FD_184341 | JGI IMG/M metagenome (GOLD analysis project Ga0207653, IMG submission 184341) | Corn, switchgrass and miscanthus rhizosphere microbial communities from Kellogg Biological Station, Michigan, USA - KBS K5-25-1 metaG... | ecosystem: Host-associated > Plants > Roots >...
GTCCTGCTCGAGGTCGTCAATGATCAGCGGCTGGCGGGTGACGAGCACCCAGCCGGCGACCCCTGTGCTCGACGGAAAGCGCGTCCCGATGAGACTGTCCGATCCTTCGCCTGCGACCGCCTCGAAGACGAGCTCATCGGAGTCTTCGTCGTGCAGGAAGATCGATGCGGCCTTCGCCGAGAAGATCGCCCGCGCGACCTCCACGATCGACTGGAGCAGAGCACGATGCTCGCTCTCGGCCGACATGACACCGGCGGAGACGGCCGCTTCGAGATTCTGGTCGGTCACTCCGCACCTCCAACATTCGACGCGGTCAGGTAGAGAACGCTCTTCAACTGAAACGGCGTCAGCTCGGGGTGCTTGGCGAGGATCAGGGTGCAGATCCCGCTCATGTGGGGCGTCGCGAAGCTGTTGCCCGACGAGCGGATCCTCGTTCCGCCGATCCAGGGAACCTCGACGTTGACGCCGCGGGCGAAGAACTCGACCGGCGGCGAGGGGTTGTAGAAGAAGGTCAGCGGGTCGGTCTCCTCGTGGCTGCCGACCGAGATCACCGACGAGAACCGCCAGGGATAGCTCTCGACGGGCATGTTGTGGGCCGAGGCGACCAGCACGGTTCGGCGGAAGTACGCGCTGTCGGCGAGCTCGTGCAGGAGCCCCGAGAACTGTTTCTTCGTCGTCGAGAGGCTCATGTTGATCACGCCGAAGCCTTGTCCGATCGCCCATCGCAGCCCCTCGAGCAGGACCGAACCGCTGCCCTTGAAGCCGGCGCCGAGCACGCGGACGCTGAACAGGCTGCAATCCGGCGCCACCGAACGGACGATCCCGGCGCAGGCGGTGCCGTGGCCGCAGAGGTCGCCCTCCGTGTCGTCCTCGACGACGATCTCGCCCTCCTCGGTCTTGCGGAGGGCAACTGCGCCCTCGAGCGGGCCGACGAGCGGGTGATCCGGCTGGACGCCGCTGTCGAGGATGCAGACGCGAATGCCGGCGCCGGTCGAGCCGCCGAGCGCCCACTCGCGGGTGACACGCTCCGGCCACTCGACGCCGATCCCGATCTCTGCCGATGCCGCAGCAGGGAGGCTCCAGGCCGGGAGCGTCTCGCCGGTGTACCGCTCAGGCTTTTGCTCGGGCTGCGCCACGGATCGATCCTATGGGGTCGAACCGAGCCTAGGAATCCGCGAAGCGCTTGCGCAGCGCGTCGAGGAGCGGCCGCTCGGGCTCGTAGCCTTCCCGCGCGAGCGTGGCCTCGAGGTCGGCGATGAGCGCCTGCCGGAACTCTGCGTCCGCTTCGGCCTTCGCGACGATCCCGTCGAACTGGCTCCGGGCGAAGGGGAGCTCCTGCGCGGCCAAGACCCACGCCTCCGGCGCGGGCGGCAGCGCCGCGATCAGGTCAGCAAGTCTGTCTTCATTGAATGCGCTCATACGCTCACCTGCCCACCAGACTGAGTTGGGACCGGTTTTCTTCCCTCGAGCTCGTCGCGCAGCTTGACCAAACAGCGCGAAATTCGGCTCGCGATCGTCCCGGCAGGCAGCTCCAATGCCTCGCCGATCGTCCGGTAGGTCTCGTCGCGGGCGAAGAAGCGGTCGAGGATCTCGCGGCAGTTCTCGGGCAGGCTCGCCATCGCGTCGTGGACGTCGAGCGCCTCGTCGATCCGGGCAAGCGCGTCCTCGTCTGGGTCGGCTGCCAGCTCGGTCTCGTCGGTTGTGTCCTCCCGTGAGCCCACCCGCAGGCGGTCAACGCAGACGCGCCGGGTGAGCTGTGCGATCCAGGGTTGGATCGCCTCGTCGCTGCGGAGGGAGTCGAGCCGCTCGTAGACCTTGGCGAAGACCTCCTGGAAGACGTCCTCGGCGTCGTGCTCCCGCAGCCGGAAGCCCTGCGTGGCGATCGCGTAGACGTAGCGCGAGAATCGCTCGACGAGCTCCGCCCACGCCTCCTGGTCGCCGTTGCGGCAACGAGCGACGAGCTGCGCGGCCAAAACCGTTTGTGCCAAGCCGCAGCTCCTTAGGACTAGATCGAGATTTGCTGCTGCTCCGATTCGCGGAGCCGCTTGGCCATCACCTGAAGCAGTTTCCAGGCGATCTGGGCGTTCGTCTCAACGAGTGGGCGGAATTCCCACGAGGTGATCCCGTAGCACGTGAGGTTCGAATCGGCCGTGATCGTGGCGGTACGACGGGCCTCGTCGTCGATCAGCGCGACCTCGCCGAAGTAGTCGCCTGGGCCGAGCTTTCCCCGCGGCTCGCCGTGGACGTCGACGCTCGCCTCTCCTTCGCCGATCACGAAGAACCCGACGCCGGACGCTCCCTCGACGGCGATCGTGTCGCCGGCGCTGAAGCGACGCTCCTTGAAGGAGCCTGCAATGCGCTTCAACTCGCCCTGCGAGAGGCCCTCGAAGAGCGGAATCTGCGCAAGCAACTCGGCTGGGGCCGCGGCCATGCGGTCGATTCTACGCGGGAAGCCTGGAACGTACTAGGGTTTCGCCGCTTCAACCCTGGTGGCGAGCTGCTCGATCTTGCCCTGGGCCGCGTCCAGCTTGCGGAGGCAGAAGCGATAGAGCTCCTCGCCACGCTCCCAGAGCGCGATCGCCTCGTCGAGCCCCGTCTCGCCGCTCTCGAGCCGCTGCACGATCTGCTCGAGCTCGCGCTGGGCCGATTCGAAGGTCGGCTCACTCGACACGCGCGCCGAACTTTCCGTCGCTGACCTCGACGTCGATTCGCGCTTCGGACTCGACGTCGCCTGTCGAGCGGACGATCGTCTCGCCTGCTCGCACGATCGCGTAGCCGCGGCTAAGGGTCGCCTTCGGCGAGAGCGCCCGCAGGCGGCCCGCGGCCTGCTCGAGTGAGCCCCGGCGGCGCTCGACCAACAGCGCCGGGGCACGCCGCAAACGCTCGTGCACGTGCCCAAGGCGCGTGGTCTTCAGCTCGAGCGAGCGGCGGGCGCCGCGGCCGAGGCCACCGTGGGCGCGCTCGAGACGTTCCTGGAGCTGTCCGAGATCGGGGACGACGAGCCGCGCGGCGGCCGTCGGCGTCGATGCGCGGACGTCTGCGGCGAGGTCGCAGAGCGGCGTGTCCTGCTCGTGGCCGACCGCGGAGACGACGGGAACCGGGCAATTCGCGATCGCGCGTACCAGCCGCTCATCGCTGAACGGCAGCAGGTCCTCGAAGCCGCCGCCGCCGCGGGCGACGACGACGACGTCGAGTTCAGGCACCTCGCAGAGACGACGCAGCGACTCGACGACGGCACTTGCGGCCCGCGGCCCCTGGACGTAGGTCTCGGCGACGACGACATGCGCCGGGGGGAAGCGGGTCTGGATCCCGGTCAGGACGTCCCGCTTCGCCGCCGCGTCGTTGCCTGTGACGAGCCCGACCTTGCGCGGCCAGAGAGGCAGCGCCCGCTTGCGCTCCGCGGCGAACAGCCCCTCCGAGGCCAGCTTTCGCTTCAGGCGCTCCAGTGCCGCGAGGTGGTCGCCGAGCCCGAACCGCTCGAGCGAGAGTGCGCGTAGCCTGAACTCGCCGCGCGCTGCATAGAGCTCGGGACGTCCGTACGCGTGGACGCGGTCGCCGTCGGCAAGCTCGAGCCGCAGCCCGTCGAATTGGCCGCGCGGCATCGAGACGCCAAGGCAAGCGCCGTCGCTCGGGTCTTTCAGCGTGAAGAACACGCTCTGCCAGCGCGGATGGCGCTTGAGCTCCGTCACCTCACCCTCGACCCAGACCGTCGGCAGCCGCTGCAGCCACGTCGCGATCCCGCGGTTGAACGCGGAGACGGAAAAGACCTTGCGGTCGCCATATGCCGTCGCCTCGACCTTCACAGGCCGATGCTAGCGAGGCGCAGCTAGAGCAGAATCCGTGCCGCAGTCTCGTGGTCGCAGCCGCTGCGAACCATCTCGACCGCCCGATGGAGATCTGCCTCGCTGTGGGCGAGCTTCTCGGCGAGCGGGAGCGAAAAACCGGCCTCCATCAGCACGTGGAGCCGCCAGCTTTCGACCTTCGCTCGCTCGTCCTGTGGTGGCTCGGCGATCTGGGTCATAGGCTCAATCTGGTTCGCCTTCTCCTAGACGAACCCTGCCGTTCGAAGTTTGTGCCACCGCCTACGGGGTCCGAAACGCGCCTTCGAGGCTCGTCTCCGCTGCGGTGACCGCCGCCTCCAGGCGGCGGGTGAGATCGAGCACGCGGGCCTCGAGCACCTCCCGCTCGGCTTCTGCATCGGCGCCGATCGCCCGGATCTTCGACCCCAGCTCGGCCTCGACGTCCGAGAACCGGCGCTGGAAGTCGGCCAGGAATTCGTCGCGGCGCTGCTCGATCCCGGCGACGATCTCGGTCAGCTTGCGGTCGACGCGCGCGGCACCGGCGTCCGAGACCTGGGCCATTCGTTCCGCGAGCACGGTTTGCGCGTCATGGGCGAATTGGGCGACCGCGCGGTCGAGCTCCCGGGAGAGCCGCTTGGCGGCGTCGTCGCGTGCGGCTTTGACAGTTGCCGAGAACTGCTCGACCGCCGCTTCGGAGAGCCGATTCGCGGTTCGGTCGACGATGCGAGTCAGATGGTCGATCTGCCGGCGCTCGACGTCGGCGAAGCCCGCCTGGATCCTGCGCACGGCATCGGTCTCCTCGGCGGCGATGCGCTCGCGAAGCTCGCGTTCGCGCTGTCGCAGTCTTTCGGAGACCTCGTGCAAAGCCCGCCGGCGGTCGCTCTCGTGCACCTCGACCTCGCGTCGGGCGGCCGCCCCGGCTTCGCCGGCCGCGCGCTCGAACTCTTCCCGGAGCTTCGCGAGGATCGCGCGTTGATCTTCGCTGGCGGCCTTGAGCTGCTCCATCTCGGTTTCGAGCCTCGACTGAGCCTCGTTGACCGCCTCACGCTGCCGCTGTGCGAGCTCGGCGAGTCGCGTCGTCAAACCCTGTTGGATCCGATCGAGGTCGCCGGACCATTCCGTCAGTCGCTGCTCGACGCGGCGCTCGACGAGCGCGAGGGTCTCGCCGAGCTCACCTGCAAGCCGCCGTTCCTGCTGAGCCAGCTCGGTGCGCCGGGCTTCGGCAAGCTTTCGTTCGTCCTCGGCAAGACGCGAGCTCGTCTCGGCGCGCGCGCGCACGAGCGCGCGCTCGAGCTCCTCGCCGCGCTGAACCGTCTCGCGTTTGACGAGCTGTCGCAGCGCGGTCTCGGCCTCCTCGAGCTGCGCGTCGATTCGACGGCTCCGTGCCAACCCGGCCTGAAGCGGCAGGGTCAGCAGGGCTGCTGCACAGCACACGGTCAGCCCTCCTGCGGCCACGGCTGTTCCACGATCGACGTCGAGCGCGAAGACGATCCAGCCGACCGTCGCGGCGAGCCCGAGCAGAACGGCTATTGCCGCGAGCGCCCGACGGGAGCCCCATCCCGACAGAGCCGCCGCAATCGCGGCCGCGACGAGAATGACCCCGGCGGCGAACGCGATCTGCACGGCGGTCTCGGCGCTCACAACGCTGGATCGTAGATCAGGCGAATCGCAGCACGAGCAGCGCCGCCGCCAGCGACACGCTCGCGGCCGCCATGAACCGCAGCGCTGTCTCGGGCGCCACGGTCAGCGTGTCCGGGCCGATTGGAATCCGCGACCCATCCGTACGCTCGATCGTGCCCGTGACGGACACGGTTCTGCGCCTGACGTCACGGACGACGGTCGACAGCACCTGCTGCGCGCGGATCAACAGTGCCGCGAACAAGGCCGCGAGCAACGCTTAACCGGTGATCCGGTCTGCCATAGCGAAGTACGCGGTCAGGACGGGGAAAGCTCCCCAGGCCGCCGCCAGCCAGAAGCCGTTGTGGAATACGCCGCCGAAGAGCTCGAGGTTGTACGCGACGGCGATGAAGGCGCCGAACGCAACGAAGAGCAGCAGCCACAGGTCGTGCTCGACCGCAACTGTGATTCCGATTGCGGACGCCCCGGCGAGCGAGCCGGCCGCGAGTCCGATCAGGACAGGGGTTGGAATCCTCGTCTGCAACGGGCGGCCGTTCAGTTCGTCGAGAGCGTGCGCGCCGACGCCGAGGCCGAGAAAGAACGCGGCGACGGTGAACACGAGCCGCCAGCCCGGGACGTTGGGCGCGAGGCAGGCGCCGATGACGACGTAGCTGAGGTGCCAGGCCGTGTAGGGCAGGTGGAGGAGCGTCACGTAGTCGCGCCAGCCGCCCGGGGCCAGCGCGTAGAAAGCCGGACGGGCTTCAGTGCTCACGCGCGCCGGCCCCAGATCACGATTCCGCCGCCGAGACTGAGGCGCCGGTGCCGGACGTCCTCGATCCCGGCATCACGCCAGAGCTCGAGCTGGCGCTCGAGCGGGTAGCGGCGCCAGAAATCGCGGATGCTCCCACCGAGGAACCGGCCGACCTCGAGCCAACCCGGCGCGATGAGCCGCCCCGCTGTCGGGAGCACGGCGCCGACGTACGTTCGCCACAGCGGCCGCCAGACCCCGGCCGGCACGGCGAACTCGAGGCTGGCAATCGTCCCATCCGGGCGGACGACGCGCGCGAGCTCTCCCAGCGTCGCGCCGGGATCGTCGACATAGCGCAGCAGGTATGTGACCGTGAGCGCATCGAACGATGCGTCCGCGAAGGGCAACTGCTCGGCGTTCGCCGCGACGAGCCTCACCGAGGCGGGGAGCTGCTGGCGCGCAACCGCCAGCATCTCCGGGCTCTGGTCGACCCCGACGACAGCGCAGCCCTTCTGCCGGAGCAGCTCAGCTGCGACCGCGCCCGTGCCGGTGGCGACATCGAGGACCTCGTCGCCCGGACCTGCCTCGACCCGCGAGACGAGGAACTTCCGCCAGCGTGGGTCCTGTCCCAGCGAGAGCAGGCGCGCGTAGCGCTCGTAGGTGGGGCCTAGCGGTGCGAACAGCTCGAGCGCTCGGCGCGTCCGGGCAGGGGTCGACACGGAGGCGAGTCTATGCTCGGCGCGTGGCGCTGACTCAGGATCTGCGGCGGATCGCCGAAGCGGCGGGGCGCTTCACGGCTCCGGGCGACGAGGTCGTGGGCATCGTCCCGGCTGAGCCGTCCTCAGGCGCTCGTTCGTACCTTTGCGCCTACCGCAATGAAGACGGCGCGACCAGCTGGCTCGTGCTCGATGCAGAAGGGAAGCCGGTCACGGATCGCGTCCGGATTCGGGAGGCCGTGTCGATCGCAGCGCTCGTCGAGCTCGCCGAGGAGACAGCGGGCGGCGGCGATCTGGAGGAGCTCCGCTCGCAGCTCGTCGCCTTGCGCCTGACCGAGAACCCTGCGGGAATCGAAGAGGCTGAAGAAGCCGCCATCGCGCTCGAGGAGGCAATCGGCGCGGCTCCCCGGGTCGCAACGCCGGAGCGGCTCGACGAGATCGGCGCCGCAACCCTCAGGCTCGAGCGTGCGCTCGGCGACTCAGGCTCGCCGTTCACGGTCGCGATGAGGCAGGCGACGCCGACGGTCGACGAGCTGACTCGCGACGTCGAAGGGGCGTACAAGGTCCCGCTCGAATGAGCCTCGCTGGCTACAGTAGCCGTCATGGAAGGCAGCAATCCCGGTTTTCCCTTCGGCGGCGATCCTGAGGACTTGATGCGCAGCCTGCGCGAGTTCGCCGAGCAGCAGGCGGAAACGGTGCAGGAAGCCCAGCGCGAGCAGTTCGCGACCTTGACCCTGAACACCGCCGTCGAGCTGACCGCAGCCGCACTTGCCCAGGTGTCCGCACAGGGCGGGGCCGACGAGCAGGCGATCGCTCTGCGCGATGCGATGCGCGTGCTCTTTCCCGAGGCCGTGGCGCTGGTCAGTGCTGCGCGCCAGGGCTTCATGCGCGAGAGCTAGTAGCTACCGCTCGAAGACGATCTCGGCCGCTTCGCAGACTCGGCGATAACCGATCCGCTCGTAGATCCGGTTTGCGGTCGGATTCGCGAGATCGGTGAAGAGGAAGCAGAAACGCCTCTTCTCGAGTAAGCGTTCGGAGAGCTCGGCGACCAGAGCAGAGGCATAGCCGCGGCGGCGATATTCGGGCGGGGTGTAGACGGGACCGATCCGAATTCCGTTGGGAGTCGGGTTTCCAAAGGCCGCGAGCGAGACCATAGGGCCGTCTTCCCAGAACACGACGCCGGCTGAGTCAGCCTCGAGCCGATGGTCGACGACGTGCGCCGTGGACGCGGCGTCGGGCGACTCGCCGATCGCCTCCTCCATAAAGGCGCGAAACCAGTCGAGCAGCAGCGGCCGATCGTCGGTTCTCGCATCGCGCATCCGTCCGGAAACCGGGACCGGCGGCTCGACGCGGTGGAGCGAGAAGACGCCCTGAGCGCGGTTCGTACGCAGCGTCGCACCCGTTGTCGCCGCCCAGGCCTCCGCGAACGCTTCCGCCTCCGGCTGCGCCGCGACCAGGCCGGGCGGGTCGTCGTCGATCGCTTCGGCAAGCGTCTCGAGCACCGAGTCGTCGCGAGGCCGGGCCACGACGAGGTTGTGCGGCGGCGTCCTGAGCGCGGCGCCGACTGTCTCCCCGCCGTCCTCGGCCAGCCAGAGCCCGTACTCGGGGTAGTGCGCAGGATGGTCCCGCAGCGTTCCGGCGATCCCGAGGATCAGGTTGTGGCGCGCCTCGTCGGCCAGGAGAAGCGGCGAAGCTGCCTCGAGGAAGGCGGCAGGATCTTCGACGCGGCGAACGTTCACACGAAGATCGTAGGCACCCGCACAACTACAATCCGGCCGCCCGTGATCCTGGATCGCACGATCGCGCGAATGCTGCCGGCGGTGCCGAAGCCGCTCGTGCACATGCTCGCGCAGCGGTACATCGCCGGGCCGACGCTCGACGATGCGTGCCGGGTGGTCAGGGCCGCAAACGCCGAGCACAAGCTGGCGACGATCGACGTCCTAGGCGAGGAAGTGGCCCGTGACGACGAGGCTCGCGCGATCGCCGGCGCCTACCGCGACGTCTTCGAGACGATCGAGCGGCAGGAGCTCGACTCGAACGTGAGCGTGAAGCTGACGGGGCTGGGGCTGAAGCTCGACTACGGCCTCTGTCGCGACAACCTCGAGTCGGTCGTCCATGAGGCGGCGCGCCGCAACAACTTCGTCCGGATCGACATGGAGGACTCGTCCACGACCGACGACACGCTGCGGCTGTATCGCGAGTTGCGCGAAGCGGGCCACGAGAACGTCGGCGTCGTCCTTCAGGCCTATCTGCGGCGGACGATCGACGACATCCGTTCGCTCGCCGACCTGCGGCCGAGCGTGCGGATCTGCAAGGGCATCTACGTCGAGCCGCCGGAGCTCGCCTACCAGGGGTACGAGGAGGTACGTGCGAACTTCGTGCGAGCGCTGGAGGCGCTGCTCGATGCCGGCTGCTACGTGGGTATCGCCACCCATGACGAATGGCTGATCGAGGAGGGCCGTCGGATCGTCGCGCGGCGCGGTCTTGGCCGGGACGACTACGAGTTCCAGATGCTCTACGGAGTCGCCGAGCCGCTCGGCAACCGGCTCGTTGGAGAAGGCCACCGGCTGCGGGTCTACGTGCCGTTCGGCGAACACTGGTACGCGTACTCGCTGCGACGCCTGCAGGAGAATCCCAAGATCGCCGGCTACATCGCCGCGGACACGCTCGGTCGGCTCGTTCCCCGCCGCAACGGCTCCGCTTGATCTGGGCAGAGGCCGAAGGCTGCCGTGTCGTCGATTCTGACGGCCGGGAGTACCTCGACCTGTCCGGCGGCTTCGGCGTCGCGGCGCTCGGGCACCGGAATCCGAAGATCCTCGAGGCCTGGCGCGCGCAGCGGGTCGTGCACGCGCTCGGCGATCTGGCAGAGGCCGAGATCACGGTCGAGCTGCGGCGGCGGCTGCCCTGGCCGGCCAAGCTCGGCGTCACGGGCGAGGACGCGGTCGAGATCGCTCTCCGCACCGCGCTGCTCGCGACCGGCAAGCCCGGCATCCTCGCCTTCGAAGGGGCCTACCACGGGACGGGCCTGCTCGCGCTCGCGGCGACCTCGATCGACGCCTTTCGCCTCCCGTTTCGGACCTGGTTGCCGGGGCCGGTCTACCGGCGGCGGTTCGGCGAGGATCCGGGCACGCTGCCCGCGCGCTGCGGCTGTGTGATCGTCGAGCCGGTGCAGGCGCGAGGCGGCTCCCAGGTGCCGTCATCCGACTTCCTGCGCGTGCTCCGCCGCCGCTGCACCGCGCGGGGCGCGCTGCTGATCGTCGACGCGGTCTATGCCGGGCTCGGTCGCACAGGGGAGCTTTGGCCCGGAGCCGAGTACGCCGACATCCTCGTGGTCGGCAAGGCGCTCGGGCACGGGTTGCCGATTTCGGCGACGCTCTTCATCCGCGAGGAGCTCGCGCACGTCTGGGAGCTCGGCGAGGAGGACGTCTACACGCACACGCACACGGGCAATCCGCTCGCGGCCGCGGCCGCGCTGGTGGTGCTCGAAGAGGTGCCGAAGCTGCTCGAGCGCGTCCATGAAGCGGGCGAGCGCTTCGAGCGGGACGGCTGGCACGGCAAGGGCCTGCTCCGCGCTCGCGAGGGAGACGCGGGCGAGGCTCTGCGCCGCGGGGTCATCGTCGTCCCGGCGGGGCCCGGCGGCCGGCTGATCTCGGCGACGCCGGCGCTGACGATTAGCGACGCCGAGCTCGACGAGGCGTTTTCGGTTCTTTAGTCCGGCTTCGTCGCGATCAGGACGAACTGGCCGGGAACTCGCGGATCCTTCTCGCGCCAGTAGGTCTCATAGATCGTCGAGAACTCCTCCAGCGACTTGACCACCAGACCGGCTCCGGCGACGGCGGTCACGATCTGGCCCAGCCGCCAGAAGCGCCCGACCTTTTGCTCCTGCGCAGGCTCTCCCGGTAGCTCGAAGTGGTGCCAGCCGACGTCGACGATCGGGCTCTCGTCGAAGTAGTCCTCGCGCCAGTGGGACCCCTGATCGACACAGACCGAGACCGGGTGGTCGTCATAGGCGAGCAGCAGGCCGCCGGGCTTCAGGGCCGAGGCGATCCCGTGCGCCCAGGCGTCAAGATCGTGCAGCCAGCGAAAGATGCCGCCGCCGGTGTAGACGAGGTCGAACCGGCCGCGCTCGAGCTGGAGCGGCAGCTGGTGGACGTCGGCTTCGAAGAAGACTCCGTTCGGCACTCGCTCGCGGGCGACCGCGGTCGCCTCGGCGGAGATGTCGACACCTGTTACGAGCGCGCCCAGCTCGGCGAGCTCGGCTGTCGACTCACCGGTCGCGCACTGCAGGTGAAGTACGTGCTTTCCCTTGATCTCGGGCAGCCGCTCGCGGATCGTCTCCGGGATCCCGAGCTGTCCGGCCATTGTGTCGGCGCGGCGGCGGTGGATCTCGTCCCAAG
>Ga0207653_10000727_pt1 | contig 11264 bp, 7 predicted proteins | sample KBSK5251metaG_FD_184341 | JGI IMG/M metagenome (GOLD analysis project Ga0207653, IMG submission 184341) | Corn, switchgrass and miscanthus rhizosphere microbial communities from Kellogg Biological Station, Michigan, USA - KBS K5-25-1 metaG... | ecosystem: Host-associated > Plants > Roots >...
GCGGCCGTGTTTGCTCATGTCGAGGACGTGGGTTCACGAGCGTTTCCCGACGCAGGCACGTACATCATGCGTGACGGCGATCTTTACCTCTGCTTCAATGCGAGTGGCGCCGGGATTCACGGGCGCGGTTCGCATGGACACAACGATGCACTGAGCATTGAAGTGTCGGCAGGTGGTCGGGCATTCATCGTCGATCCGGGAACTTATGTTTACTCCGCGGATCTCCAGAAGCGCCACGAGTTCCGATCGACGGCCTTCCATTCGACGGTACAGATCGATGGCAAAGAGCAGAACACGACTGACTTGCATATGCCATTTGTGATCGGCAACGAAGCCCAGCCGCGCGTGCTCGCGTGGGAGACTGGAGCGGAGTTTGACAGGGTGGTCGCGGAACATTACGGATACGCTCCGGTCACACATCGACGATCGGTTACATTCGATAAGCGAGCACGAGCGTGGACGATCGATGATGAGTTTTTCGGCGATGGTGAACATGTTTACGAGGTGAGGTTTCACTTTGATACGGGATTGGATGTGAGTGTGCAGGGGACGTCGGTCGAGGCGCGCGACGGTGAGGTCAGCTTGCGCGTCGCAGCATTGAATTGTAACGTCACGCCGAGCTTGGAGCCTCAGCCGGTTTCGCGTGATTACGGCCAAATGAGCGACGCTCTTTCTGCGTGCTGGCGTATTTCAGGCCGACCCGGCAAGCTTAGCTGGAAGATAGAACCTGTTAGACAGGATTAACAAGATTTTTTCAGGATTATCCTGAAACATCCTGTCAATCCTGTCCAAAAATTATGTGTGGAATTTGTGGAGTTTGGGAGTACGGCGCGAGCGAGGGTGCAGTTGAGCCGTCGCTGATCGCACGTATGCGCGATGAGATGACGCATCGCGGACCAGACGACGCAGGCGAGTTGATCTTCGACGAGCGTAGGGGTGGCTTCGGCTTTCGCCGGCTTTCAATCATCGACCTCTCGGCAGCGGGGCATCAGCCAATGCACGGCTGCGATGATCGTACCTGGCTCGTCTTCAACGGCGAAATCTACAACCACGCTCTGCTCCGCGCCGATCTCGAACAACGCGGTCACAAGTATTCCTCACGCACCGACTCCGAAACGATCCTGCACCTCTACGAAGAACGCGGCCTCGATTTCATTCACGAGCTCGAAGGCGACTACGGAATCGCACTCTGGGACGCGAACAAAGATCAACTCGTACTCGTCCGCGATCGCATCGGCGTCAAGCCGCTGTACTTCTACCACAAGGACGGCCGCTTCATCTTCGCCTCCGAGATCAAGGCCATCCTGCAACATCCGTCAGTCACGCCCGACATCGACGAACAAGCGCTCTATCACTACCTGACGTTCCTGACGACGCCGGCCCCGACGACGCTCTTTCGCGACATCCAAAAGCTCCCTGCCGGCCACATGCTGATCGTCAAACGCGACGGCACGTTGAAAATGGAACGTTACTGGGACGCGCTCCCTCCAAAAGAAATCGCCAGGGCGACCGAGCAGGACCAGCGCGCGGAAATCCTGCGTCTGCTGCGCGACTCGATTCGCAAGCGAATGATGTCAGACGTACCTTTCGGCGTCTTTCTCTCCGGCGGCGTCGATTCTTCCGCAAACGTCGCGCTGATGTCGGAACTGATGTCGCGCCCGGTCGAGACGTTCACCGTTGGCTTCAGCGACGCAGAGTATCTGAACGAACTCGAACCGGCCCGTCGCATTTCACGGCAGTTTGGCACCAACCACCATGAAGTGATCATCTCCGAAAAAGAGATGCACGACTTTCTCCCGCAGATGGTGTTTCATCAGGACGAGCCCATTGCCGATCCGGTGTGCGTGCCTTTGTATTACGTTTCGAAACTCGCGCGCGACTCAGGCACGATCGTGGTCCAGGTCGGTGAAGGCTCGGACGAGATCTTCAGTGGTTACGAAAACTACGTTCGCCACCTGCGCATTTACGAAAACTTCTGGCGACACGCTGAGTCGCTCCCACTTTCGCTGCGTCGCGCAATCTCGAATCTTTCGCGGCCCGCGCTCGAGGCCACGGGGAGAAAGCGCGCGGCGATTGAGTTGATTCGACGGCTCGGCGCTGACGAGCCTTTGTTCTGGGGCGGCGTGGTTGTTTACGACGAGACGTTCAAACCGCGGGTGCTGTCGAGCCAGGTGCGAGAACGTTTGAACGGTCTTTCGTCGCTCCGCGTGGTTGAGTCGTATCTGAAGCACATCGAGCAGGAGCGGCCGAGCGCTGATTTTTTGGCGCGTATGACTTACCTGGAATTGAAACTCCGTTTGCCGGAGCTGCTCCTGATGCGAGTTGATAAAATCACGATGGCGACGAGCGTCGAGGCGCGCGTACCGTTTCTCGATCATCACCTGGTTGAGTATGCGCTGGGGTTACCGCGATCGTTGAAAGTCGAAGGCGCGAGTGGCAAGCACATTCTCAAGCGCTCACTCGAAGAAATTCTGCCGCACGATCTGCTTTACGAACGCAAGCGCGGTTTCGGCGCGCCCGTGCGTGAATGGTTCCGTGAAGGCCTGGGTGGATGGTTTGACGATCACTTGATCAATTCGACGATGCGCCGTCGCGATCTGCTGGATTATTCATTTGTGAGTCGAATACTGGATGAGCATCGCCGGCAAACCAAAGATTGGGGATTTCATCTTTGGGCGTTACTCAACTTGAGCCTATGGTATGAGCGTTGGATCGACTCGTAAAGAAGGTTTTCCTCGCCAAGGCGCAAAGGCGCAAAGTTAAATCGACTTCTTCTTTGCGCCTTTGCGCCTTTGCGTGGAAAACTTCTGTGGAAACCTTATGAGCTTCTCGTCCCATGTCGTGTGGACCTTCGCGACGCGCATCCTGATGATCTTCAACAGCGTCGTGGCGGGGATCATCGTGGCGCGCTGGTTAGGAGCGAAGGGCGTCGGAGAGCTGGCGGTGATCAACGTCGCAGTCGCCACGCTGGTCCAACTCGGCAGCTTCGGCCTTCCTTCGTCCAATACGTATTTCATCGCACAGGACCAGGAGCGCTTTCGCTCGGCGGCAATCAACTCGCTGATATTCGCGCTTCTGGTTGGCTCGATCCTGGCACTCGCACTCAGCGCAACCAGTTCTTTGCGTCCCGCCTGGTTTGGTTTTGTTTCTCCGGAGCTGGTTCACATCGCATCGATCTCGATTCCATTCCAGCTCATCACTTTGATCGGCCTGAACATCCTGCTTGCAGTCGGCAAGGTGAAAGAGTTCAACCTGCTCGATCTCACCGGGCAATTGTTTGTGCTGATCAACGCTGCCGCAGGTCTGATCGTTCTCAAGCGCGGGCTCGGAACACTCGTGACGCTGAACACAGCCGCCGCGATCCTGGTGAGCGTGGTCGTCGCGACGTTGCTCGTGGTTTCAGCGCGCTCGCTCGTGCAATCTCGGTGGCGAGCGGATATGTCGCTGCTGCGGCGAATGATTACGTATGGGATCAAGTTTCATGTTTCAATTCTGGCGGCCGCGATCATACTTCGCGCAGACTTGCTGATCGTGAATCACTTTCGTGGTGCGGAAGAAGCAGGTGTCTACAGCGTTGCTTCACAATTCGGGCTGTTGTTGATGCTGCTTCCCGGCGTGATCGCCACACTGCTTTTTCCGCGCGTGACCGCCGAACAAGACGCGCGCGGCGAGACGACATGCCTGGTCACTCGCTACACGACGTTCATCATGTTTCTGTGTTGCCTGGCGGCAGTTCCTTTCAGCTTGTTGCTGCCTGTGTTGTATGGCGCTCAATTCGCTGACGCGACGAAGTTGCTTTTGATCCTGCTGCCGGGCGTTTACCTGATGGGACTCGAGTCAGTGCTGGTCCAACACTTCAACGCGCTCGGACTGCCTCGAGCTATTCCCGTTTACTGGGTCATCACGCTGGTGTTGAATCTGTGTTTAGTATTCGCGCTCGTACCGCGATTCGGCGCCCCGGGCGCTGCGATCGCGTCGACCATCAGTTACGCCGCGATTTTCGCGCTGGTGGCGCTTCACTTTCACACCAGCACGGGACGATCTTTCACAGAGGTATTCGTGCTCGGGAGTTTGCGCGGATGAAAGTCGTTCTGCTGGCCCTCAGCGGCGACTTGTCTCGCTGGCGCGACAAACTGGTCCAACTCTATCCCGGCTGTTCAGTCGAATCGATCTCGCGTGCTGAATTCGAAACCGGCAGTCACCTGAAACGTCTCAAAGCGCTGCGCGCTCTGCGTCCAGACATCCTCGCGATTTGCACTGAACGACTGCCGTGGCAGAGAGGTCAAAATCTTTTCATGGTTTTTGGCGCACTTGCGGGCGCACGCGAGGTGCTCATGATCGATGCGCACGGGGGGATGCTGCGACGATCGCGTTCCAATCTTCTTTTTGGAGCGGCTGGAAGACTCAGTCGGGAAACGCTGACAGGCGCGAGCGACGTCGCTCAGTCGCGTCGTGAACTACAAAGGCTCGAGCAGGAGGTTCTGCGATCGAAAGGTACACGCGTCGAGATATTGAATCGTTCGCATCCGCGAGTTGTCTACCTTCGTTCAACGCCTGGGCCGGGAACACAGGCGGGTGGCGCGGCGAGTCACATCAAAGGTGTAGTGGAAGCCCTTGCAGCGCTCGGAGTGCACGTCGACATCATCAGCAACGACGCGATTGCCGGTCTCGACACGCCCGAAGCTCGGTTCACGGTGATTCCGCCGGAGCCCGGTGGAGGCACGCGGGCGCAGTTTGATATTCACAACAACCTGGTGTTCACGCGCGGCGCCGTGCCGCTGGTCGGGCAGTCTCCGCCGGATTTTATTTATCAAAGGTACGCGCGGTTTAGCTGGGCTGGAGTGGCGGCGGCGGTGCAAACGAAGCGGCCGTTGTTTCTCGAATACAATGGGTCGGAAGTTTGGGTCGGACGGCACTGGGACCGCGTCGGGAGTCTCGATTTACTGGCGCGATATGAACGTTTGAACCTGGAGGCCGCGACGCGTATTTTTGTGGTCTCGGAAGTTGAGCGCCGCAACCTGGAAGCGTGTGGCATCACGCCGGAAAAGATCGTTGTTAATCCGAATGGCGTCGACGTCGAGCGCTTTCGACCGGGAGCGGGTGGCCGTGAGACTCGGCGCGAATTAGGGTTGCGGGACGACGAGCTGGTGGCGGGGTTTGTCGGGACGTTTGGACCATGGCACGGCGTTGAAAAGCTCGCCGAAGCGATCAAGTCGATCCCTGCGAGCGGGCAACTCCGTTTTCTGCTTGTTGGGAGTGGAAGCTTGCACGCAGAGGTTGAAAAGCAACTGGCAAGTGAAGCAGGGAGAGTGATCTTCACAGGCGCGGTGGACCACGATCGGGTGCCTCGGTTGCTGGACGCTTGCGACATACTCCTCGCGCCGCATGTGCCGCTTGCCGATGGAAGTGAATTCTTCGGATCTCCCACGAAGATTTTCGAGTACATGGCAATGGGGAAGGCGATCGTTGCGAGCCGGCTGGGCCAAATCGGCGAAGTGCTCACGGATCGGGAGACAGCGCTGCTGGTTGAACCGGGGAATGTCGCAGAACTTGTGACGGCGATCGAGAAGTTGATCGAGTCGGATGAATTGCGAGCAACGCTCGGCGCGAAAGCGAGAGGAGTTGCCGAGCGGGAACACACCTGGAAGCACAATGCTCAGCGCGTGCTCGAAGCGTATCAATCGTTGACGGAGCTAACATGAGCCTCACTCAAGAGAAACTACGCGCGCGCGAACAGTGGGGGCAGGATCCGTGTGGGTCCAACCACGGTCAGGAGTACGAGCCGGGCTCGCGCGAGTTCTTCGATGCGATCGAGCGGCACCGGTATTCGGAATACGCGCCGTGGATGCCGCGGCTCATGGGGTTTGAAAGTTTTCGTGATGCGCGGCTGCTTGAAGTAGGGTGCGGCATGGGCACCGACCTGTTGCAGTTTTCGCGTGGTGGTGCGCGCTGTGTCGGTGTCGATCTTACGCCGCGTTCGATCGAGATCACGCAGCACCGTTTTAAACTCTACGGCGCTGAGGGCGCGTTCATGATTTCCGACGCCGAGCACTTGCCGTTTCTTGATGAAAGCTTCGAGGTGGTCTATTCGAACGGCGTCTTGCATCACACGCCTGATACAGAAAAAGCAATTCGCGAAGTTCATCGGGTGCTCCGTCCGGGCGGCGTTGCGAAGGTGATGCTCTACCATCGCAATTCGTTGAACTACTGGATGGATATCGTTTTGCGGCACGGCGTGTTACGCGCAGAGTTTTTGCGTGGGCGGTCAACCGAAGAAATAATGAGCCGTGTCATCGAGTACAGCGATCACGGCGCGACGCCCCTGGTCAAGGTTTACAGCAGGACCCAGGCGCGCGCGCTGTTTGATTGCTTTCGTGATGTAGCGATCGAAATCGAGCAATTGACGCGCGCGGAGCTGCGGTTTTTATCGCCGCTGGTTTCGGACGCGATGCTTGATAGACTTCGCAAGCGAATTGGTTGGAACGTAATCATTACCGCGGTTAAATGAGTCGCCACAAAAAGACACAAAAGATAATTGTGCTTTTTTGTGGCTGGTTGCTGGTTGCGCTTGGCGTGCGCGTTCTCACGCTGCAATTCATGCGCGCGCATCTGCAGGATCCCGGATGGTTTCAGATCGGAACGTTCGGAAGGTTTGAAGGTCAGGCGCGAGATATTCTCGACGGGCGGCAAAACATTTTCTGGATCGACGATCCGTCACGCACAGACCTCGCCCAGTATCCACCCGCGTTTTCCGCGCTAGTCGCGCTCATCTACAAGCTCACCGGTCATCATTCTGTTTACGCTGTTCAGATTGTCCTCTGGGTTTTGGATCTGATCCTGTCGTTCGTACTGATCGGCGGCATCGCGTTCACTGCTTTTGGGTGGCGCGCGGCTATCGCGAGTAGTTTTCTACTTGGACTGTCGCCGTTGTTTGCAATGTACGCCGCATTTCCCTCCGCAGACATGCCGGCGACCTGGTTTGTACTGGGTGGCAACTGGACATTGCTCCTTGCGTCGAAGCGCAAGAGCGTTTCGTGGGCCGCCGGCGCAGGGGTGTTGCTTGGAATCGCGTGTTGGCTGCGTGTGAATCCGTTGTATCTGGGCGTGGGTTGGGCCATTGCGCTTTTGGCGTTCGTGCCGGCAACGTGGCCTTTGCCATCGTGGCCTGTGAAAGTGAAGACAGGTGCGGCAGTGTTAGTGGGAACTATTGTTGTGATCGCTCCGATCGCCGTACGCAATTACCTGGTCTTTCCGGACTTCACACCAACCGGAGGAACGATCGGCACAAGCCTTTGGGAAGGTCTCGGCGAGACCGAACTGGGCCAGGCAAACGGGTTCTCGTGTAGTGACGATAGGTTGATCGAATACGAGCGGAAGAAGTACGCGTGGCCGCCCGACATGCAGATCGAGCTACAACGACCTGACGGTATTCGGCGCGACCGCGAACGCGCGCGCGAATCGATTGCATTCATCAGGCCGCGCCCGATCTGGTATTCGGGTGTGATGTTCGGGCGCATGTGGAGCATGCTGAAGGTTGCTGGAGATCCCGCGCCGTACAGTGGGTCGAATGGAATCAACGTGACGAGTCAAAGGTGTTTGCCGCAGCACTGGCAGGGAGGAGCGGTTGCGCTGGGAGTGAATGTGCTGGGTATGATTCAGAGCGTCGTGCGTTATCTGTTTCTGCCGCTGGCGGCGCTTGGCATCTATATCGGGGTGCGAAAAGATTGGCGCGCGAGTTGTTTACTGCTCGTGACTGTACTTTACTATTTGGTTCCGGACACCGTCGGGCACGCCGAGATGCGTTACGTGCTGCCGATGCATGGCGTGTTGATTGTGTTTGCGGGTGTGGCCGTGGATTACTTGCTTGTGCGAATTTTGTGAACCCATCAGAGGCAAAACACATCGCCAACCCACTTCCGCGCGAGATGATGGAGCACACGTATCCGATTCTCTTTCGCGTGGAGCAATCGCATTGGTGGCACATCGGCCGTCGCCGGATCATTGCGAGCTTCGTCGAAGACATTTGCCGTCGCGTCAGCGATCGACGCCCGCGAATTCTCGACGTTGGTTGTGGCACAGGCGCGAACCTGCTCCTGCTTTCAAAGTACGGCGATGCGGAAGGCGTCGATATCTCAGAAGACGCACTCGCGTTCTGTCGCGAGCGCGGGCTCGATAAAGTCAGGCTCGGCGCTGCTGAAGCGCTCCCATACGAAGACGGCACGTTCGATCTCGTAACCGCGCTCGACGTCGTCGAACACCTGGACGACGATCTCGCAGGTCTGACCGAGCTGCGGCGCGTGTTGCAGCCGGGTGGACGAGTCCTGCTGTTTGTGCCGGCGTTCATGTTTCTCTGGGGCTTGCAGGACGACGTCAGTCATCACCGTCGCCGTTATCGTCTGCCGGAGCTTCGGCGCGTGCTCGAGCGAGCCGGGTTCGAAATCGAGCGCACGACTTACGCGAACATCACGTTCTTTCTGCCGATTCTGGTGGGGAGACAGTTAATGCGATTGACAGGCATCAAAGCCGAGTCGGAGAACAACATCAACGTGCCCGCGTTGAATGGAGTTTTTGGCCGGTTACTCGGCGCTGAGAGTTGGATCCTGCGGTATATGAACCTGCCGTTTGGCGTATCGGGTCTTTGCGTTGCGAAGAAGGTTGAATAGCGAACAGAGTGTCACCGCCGCCGCCAGCAGGTAAAAGAAGTGAATGACGTAGACGTACCGCCGCTCGGTGTGCAGTGCTGATTGAACGATCACGTAGTACGCAGGTACCGCAAGGATGATCGCGAGAGTTCGCCATTCGCGTTTCCGCAGCAACAGGATCAGACCGATCACCACGAGCGGCACAAACACCGCGGTCTTGAATATGCGTTGCACCCAGCCGAGCGGAATCCTCAGGCAGCGCAGCCACTGATAAGAAGTCGGTCCGAGCTCGACGAGCTGGATCGGTCCAACCGTCACCACCGGATTCGGCGAAGCAAAGTTGGCGACATTCAGACGCACTCCGGACGTGTTCCCCGTCACGAAAGGGATAGCGAGGTTGTTCGTAGGTTGATTTTCAGCGGAAACACCCTCGACGAGATCGACACCTTGCCACGCGAGCACATTCTCGCCAGCGGCGTCTGTGACGGTTACTTGCACGCGGCCTTGTTCGAGCTTCAGCGGAACGTGGAACACGTAATCTGCGCCTGTCAGTACGTCAATCACATCTGACGATCTTTGCGTGCCGTATTTTGATGCGTCGCCGCTAAAGCGTCCCCAGCCAGTGCTGGTCCAAACTACAGGACCATCTGTGAGATCGTGAGATACAGGAGACTCAGACGCGAGTACTGGAACGGGTTCGAGTCGATTCGAATCGAGGCCACGTCGCGCCATGACGCCCGCGAACCAGACGGGATGCGAGCGTATCACTGCAAACCCACGCGCCACTCGCCCGCGATCGCGTTCGACACCATCACGTCCGAAGAGTAGTTGCGCGTATTCCGGGTTTCCGTACCACGCAGCTTCCTGTCGCATCAGACCGAGGTCTGTGTTGGGTATGTTGAAGTGGTTTGCTTTGTCGTACTCTGCGATACCTTCCAGCAGCGTTTGTCCAGCACCGAGTGATAACGGCACGAACGCTCGATACACAATCGCGTTCTTAATCGTGATGGGCGCAATCGCGAGCACTGCGCCGGCGATCAAGGCCGACGCCGCCCGCAGTCTTTTGTCACGCTCAACCAGGAACGCCGCAGCGACGGCAAGAAACAGCGGCAGTAACAACGCATTCGCGCGGAACCAGCACGAGACGCCGATGAGTGCGCCCGCGATGAGGAAATACGAAACTCGTGGACTCCTGCGCGCACGAATGACGAAATAAACTGCCAGCAAAATCGGAAGCACAACCAGTGAATCGGGTAACAACAGGACCGAGAAGTATGCGAACTGAGGTGAAACAGCGGCGAGCAGAGCCGCAATCACGGCGACCGCGACCGAGAACAACTCTAAAGCGATCAGAAACAGCACGACCACCGCGAGGACGTCGCAGAGTATCTGAACGATGTGGATGGCAGTGGTTGATTCACCGGCGGTCTTGAAGATCGCGGCGAGAAGGATCGGGTAACCCGGGGGATGTCCGAAGTGATTGATGTCGCCGACGAACGTCTTGAAGTCGCCGGTCGCCAACTGGCGGGCCGAATCCTTGTAACCCTCTACGACGCTGGTCTGCACCTTCCAAATGTCGCGAGCATTGTCCTGCCACGTCAGCAGTCGCACCGCAAGCGCGAGCAGGAATATCACGCCACAAAAAAGCACAAGCTGTTTGCGAGTAATCATGTAGAATCCTGTTAATCCTGTGCTGCGAGATCAATCAATCATCTGCTTTGGCGGTGAGGATTGGTGGTACCACCATCCACATTCCAAAGCGCACCTCATGCGCAAGTTTGCACGTGCCGGAAACAAGGTGATCTTTGTTAACTCGATCTCGATGGGCCTGCCCGGGCTGGCCCATAAAGATCTGTTGCCACGAATAAAGCGCAAGCTCGGAAGTTATTCAAAGCTGGCACGCGAGACTGCCGACGGGATCACTGTCGTGTCACCCGCGAGCCTGCCATTCTTTGGTTCTGCAACGGCGCGCAAAATTAATCGTCGTTTGCTTGGCAGCCAGATCAAACGTCTCGCGCGCAGTCGCGGGCTGGCGAAACCCATTCTCTGGATTGCCATTCCCACTGCCGCAGACATGATTGGAACTCTCGATGAATCGGCAGTGGTCTATCACGTGTCAGACAAGTATGATGCGAACACGATGGATCACGCCACCGATCCTGCCTTGATTCGCGGGCTTCATGAACGCGCGATTGACGCCGCCGATCTGATTTTCTATTCGGGCCGAAAACTCTTTATCGAGGCGTCGCGTGGATGGGAGCGTTCGCACTTGCTGGAGCAGGGAGTCGATTACGATCACTGGCGGCGTGTTGGCGATGGCTCGATCGAAGTTGCTCCGGAGATCGCAAAGATTCCGCGGCCGCGTTTGGGATACTTTGGCGCGATCGAGCCGTGGCTCGTCGATCAGGAATTGATCAAGCGTGCTGCTCGCGAACGACCTGAATGGCAATGGGTGTTTATTGGGAACAAGTCGCGCGGGTTGGAGATTGAAGACTTGGCGAACACGCATTTTCTGCCGCCGGTTGCGTACGCGGAGCTGCCGTCGTACGCCGCGGGATTCGACGTTTGTGTATTGCCGTGGGAAACTGAGCAGTCTTTTACGAGTTATGGCTCTGCGATCAA
>Ga0207653_10000728_pt1 | contig 11259 bp, 8 predicted proteins | sample KBSK5251metaG_FD_184341 | JGI IMG/M metagenome (GOLD analysis project Ga0207653, IMG submission 184341) | Corn, switchgrass and miscanthus rhizosphere microbial communities from Kellogg Biological Station, Michigan, USA - KBS K5-25-1 metaG... | ecosystem: Host-associated > Plants > Roots >...
TCGTATTCGTGCAGCGAGCCTGGTCCGGGCGCGATGTCGTGCGGAATGGTTCGGTTATACAACTCGGTCCGAAAGGCGATCTCCAGCGCGCGATCAACCAGGCGAAGCCCGGCGAGACGATTGTTCTGCAAGCTGGCGCCGTTTACACCGGCCCGTTCACGCTTCCGGTGAAGTCTGGCAGTGAGTTCATAACGATTCAGAGTTCGCGAGTCAGTGAGCTGCCTGAAGGCGTTCGTGTCTCGCCTGCGAAATCAGCGTTGTTTGCAAAGTTACAGTCGGCTGAAAAAGACGCGGCAGTTGTAAAGACAGAACCCGGAGCGCATCACTTCAGGTTCATCGGAATCGAGTTTTCAACCGCCGACGAGAACGTCGTCGTTCACGACCTGATCAGACTCGGCGACGCGCAACAAACTACTCTCGACGCCGTTCCACATCACTTCGTATTCGACCGGGTCTATATTCACGGCTTCCCGACGCAGGATGTCCAGCGCGGTATCTCGCTGAACAGCGCCGACACGAACATCACCAACTCTTACATCTCAGACATTCATGGCAAGGGATATGAAGCGCAGGCGATCTGCGGATGGAGTGGTCCCGGCCGGTACAAGATCATCAACAACTACCTGGAAGCGGCTGGAGAAAATGTAATGTTTGGCGGTGCGCAGACCTCGATCACCAATCTCGTTCCGTCGAACATCGAGATCCGGCGCAACTACTTCTTCAAGCCGTTGTCATGGAAGGTGGGCCATCCCACTTACGCCGGGATTCCCTGGAAGATCATAAACCTCCTGGAGTTCAAAAGTGCGCGCAATGTGATCGTTGACGGTAACGTGCTGGAAAACTCCTGGACTGCCACTCAGATCGGTTATGCAGTTCTGTTCACGATCAACAGCGAGCAGGGCAACATGCCGTGGGCGACAGTCGAGAACATCACCTTTACGAACAATACGGTCAAGAACACCGATCAGGCCTTACAGTTGCGCGGCGCCGACCTTCCGTTTCAGTCGGGTCGCGGTAACGGGCTGATGATCGCAAACAACTTGTTCATCGGCATCGTGAATCGTTTTTACACCGTGACTGGTTTCAATAACGTCACGATCAATCACAACACGCACCTTCAGAGTGGCAACATCACGGCTTTCTTCGGCGAGCCTGCGAGCGGTTTCATCTACACCAACAACATCACCGTTCGTTCCGGGTTCGGGTTTTTTGGTGACAACGTAGGTGAAGGCAATGCGGCCCTCGCGACTTACGCACCCGGCTATGTGTTTCAAAAGAACCTGATCGCGGGAGCGTCGCCGTCCGTCTACCCGGTGAACAATTTTTTCCCGCCGTCGATCAACGGAGTGCTTGATTCAGCGTTTCGAGTCGCGGACTCCACGTATAAGTCCGCCGGCACTGATGGAAAAGATCTCGGTTGCGACATCAACGCGTTGAATGCTGCACAGGCGGGCGTTGGGTCGCCGACTCCAACGCCCACGCCCACGCCGACGCCCACGCCGACTCCAACACCCACGCCGACACCAACGCCTACACCCGCGCCACTCGGCGCGATTCAATTCAGCGCTGCGTCGTATAGCGTCAATGAAGGTGCGGGTTCGGTCACGATTACCGTGACTCGCAGCGGCAACACTTCGGGAACCGCGAGTATTCAATATGCGACGTCGAATGGGAGCGCGTTGAGTCCGGGCGATTACAGAGTTACATCGGGAACACTCACGTTTGCAGCAGGTGAGACGTCGAAGAGTTTCGCTGTTCCGATCACAGACGACATCGTCAAGGAACCAAACGAGACGTTCAATGTCACATTGAGTAATGCGTCCAACGCGAACGTGGGTAGTCCAGCTACTGCCAGCGTCAGCATTGTCGATAACGACAAGCGCGCCCGTGGCCCACGCGTCGCGGTGCCACGAGTCGGGGTACGAAGACCAGGTAAATGGGCCGACATGTAAAGATATACAGTCGCATAAGGCTTTGGCCGTGTCACCGATCCGCGTCTTGAACTGTCTGCCACAACTATAGGGGCGGCCACAGAGGGCCGCCGCTACTGGTTGTCGCTGCGGTTCTTTAGTGCGCCGCGGATGTTTAGGAATGCGAGGCCGAGCTGGAGAGCGATGAGGGCGTAGGCGTTATCGTGCCAGCCCCACACGATCCAGAGCACGTTGCTGAACAGGAACAACCAGAATCCCCAGTTCCGTTTGAACTTTCTCTGCGACCCAACCATCCACGCCGCAATCACCGTGACTACCATGGCCGGCCACTGAATCCAATCAAGCATCTCGATCAAAACGACGCAACCGCGCCAACTGGCAGCGCGACGTCCAGCGGATGAATGCAGTTATCACACTCTCCGCAGCGCTCCTCTTCCATCTCTTCGCCAAAGTACTCATGCAACAGTCGCCAACGGCACGTCGCACTCTGTCCGTACTGCATCATTCGCTCCAACTTCTCTTTGTCCTTATTAACTTTTTCTTCAGACATGCGTGACAGTTCTTCGAGCTCGCGTTGCTTTACGTCAACTCTTAACAGCCGAAACTTACTCGCACGCAGTTCTTTGACGAGTTTCAGCTCTTTCAGCAGCGACAAAACGACGCGCACCTTGCCGTCGCTCACCGTATTCGCGTGTTCCTGAACAGTCGACAGTGCAACTGGCGTGTCAGCCGCATTGAGTGTCTCCAATGCTTGATGCACGGCAAGAATATCGTCGAACTTCGGGTGCTTGCCGCCAAGAAAGAACTGCTGCGTGCGCCGATCGTCGAGTTGATAAAACAAACTGCACGTTGCCGGCTCACCATCACGACCGGCACGTCCCGCCTCCTGATAGTACGCTTCGAGCGAACCCGGCATCTGGTAATGGACCACGAAACGGATGTCGGGTTTGTCGATGCCCATTCCAAACGCGTTCGTCGCCACGATCGCTTTCAATTCATCGTTCATGAAGGCGTCCTGATTTCGCTTGCGATCGCCGGCTTTCATACGCCCGTGATACTTGTCGACTTTGAAATCGAACCCCTTCAACCAATCCGTCAATTCGTCCACAGTTTTGACAGTCGCGGCATAAATGATGCCGGTGCCCTCGTGTTCATTCAGTATTCGAATGAGCTGTTCGTGCTTCTCGCGCTCGTTTGTAACTCGCCTGACTTCAAGTTGCAGATTAGGCCGGTAAATACCTGTCTTCACCACTTGAAACTTTCCGAGATCAAGTTGCTTCTCGATGTCGACTGTGACTTCAGGAGTGGAAGTCGCAGTTAAAGCCAGGAATGGTGGCGAACCGAGCGACTTAATCGCAGCGCCGAGAGACAGGTATGCGGGACGAAAGTCGTGACCCCATTCTGAGATGCAGTGTGCTTCGTCGATGACGACAAAGTTGATCGTGCGGTTTCGCAAGTCATGAAGGAATTCATGGTTTGTGAAACGTTCCGGCGTAACAAAGATGAAGTCGCTCTTCTCCGTCTTGATCTGTTCGAGGTTCTGCTGTTGTTCCTCGGTTGTTAGTGCGCTATTCAATTGCGCCGCTTCCAGACCTGCCTCTTCCAACTTATCGACCTGATCTTTCATCAGCGAGATGAGCGGCGACACGACGGTGGTCGTACCGGGCAGATGCAAGGACGGTAGTTGGTAGCAAAGCGACTTCCCTGCCCCGGTTGGCATGATAGCCAGCGTATTGTTGCCCTCGAGCACAGAACGAATTACTTCGGACTGGCCACGGCGGAGTTTGTCGAGGCCGAACGTCTCGCGCAGCGTTCGTCTCATCTTCGTAAGTTCGCGTGTGACTTTCGGAACAAGAGCGCTCATAGATTCGCCGTCGTGCATACGTTTGGAACACCGCTGCACGTGCGAGAGCCTCTCGGCAAGATGAGTGCCAGATTAGTTTGTTAGGAGGCATCTTGAATCACAACCCGTGTTCGCGGGCTAATTTCTTCGGCAGCTTTGCTCTGACGAGGTCATACGATTGCTTTACGTAGTGCGCCCATTCCTTGCGGCTCAGCCGGTTGACCTCCTCAACGAGCACCCATTTGTAGCGCGCGACGTACGGCGCGGGACGCATTCCGGGCGAGTTCGAGAGTTCGTCAAACTCGTCGTCCCTGACTTTGAACGAGACTGTAAGCGGTCCATCCAGCGCAGCAACGCAGAACATCTTGCCCGCGACGGAGAAACACAGGTCGTGTCCCCACTTGATGTCTTCTGTGACAGCCGGAAGCTCACGGCACAGATCGCGCAAATTTTCAATGTTCATCTCTTTTCAACCTTCCTACCGGAATGGCCAGAACAATGGCACCAACCACACGACGATCGCAAATACTGCAATCGTCAATAGCGAGCCGACTTTCACGAAATCCAAAAAACGATAGTGTCCCGGCGTGTAAACCAACACGCACGCAGGCTCGAGGGGCGTCAGAAACGAGCACGAAGCCGCGTAGGTGACCGTCACTGCAAACGTTCTCGGGTTTAGTCCCAACGCGACGGCAGTTTTCACCGCAATCGGTAACATCACGAGCGCTGCGGCCTGGTTTGACATCGGCTGCGTTAGCGCGACCGTCATGAGGAAGAACCCGGCCAGTACCGCGGTTGGTCCATATTGGCCCGTGCCTCTCACGATCAAATTTGCGAGGTATTGATCCGCGCCCGTCTTTTCCATCGCTACGCCAAAACTCATCATGCACGCAATCAGGATCAGCAACCGCCAATCGATGATTTCATAAGCCTCCGACATGCGCAGAGACTGGCTGGCCAGCAGGATCATCACACCAAGCAGGACGGCGATCGGCAACGGAACGAGATGGGTCAGTGAGAAGAAAAGAAAGACGCCAAACGCGAGTAACGCCCATTTCCTTTTTTCCGGTCGCGCGCGCTTTTCAGAGATCTCTTCCAGCAGCAATACCTGGCCGTCGGTGGCGAGTCGTTCAACCTGTTCGCGATTGCCCTGTATTAAGAGCACGTCGCCGAATCGCAACCGTACCCTGCTGATCTTCGAAAGCAGGTCCACTCCATGGCGATCGATCGCCAACACGACGACGCCGTATCGATTGCGAAGGTCCAGGCGTTTCAATGTCCTGCTCATAAAGTCAGAACCACGCGGTATCATCGCTTCGAAGAGTTCAGTGTCTTTGGTCTCCAAAAAAGAATCATTCAATTTAAAGTCGGGTTTGATCTCGATGCCTGCCTCGCCCTTCACTTTCAAGATATCTTCAACGCGACCCTGGACCAGCAATAGATCGTCGGCCCTAATCTGCTCCGCAGGATTGGGCGCTATCCTGTCCTGCGCCTCACCTCTCAGAATTCCCAGAACCGTCAGATCGAGCTCGTCGCCGATGCGAGCCTCGGCCAGCGATTTACCAATCAGCGGCGAGTCGTCCAGCACGATCACTTCGGTCATGTATTGCCTGACGTGGTATTGCTCGGTCAGAGATTCATTCGACTTTCGATTCGGCAACAGGCGGCGACCTACGAACAACATGTATAACAAGCCCACTCCGACGATAACCACACCAACTCTCGTCAGCTCAAACATCGTGAACGGCTGGATTCCGTAACGCGGCAGCGCGCCACTGACAGCAAGGTTGGTTGACGTGCCGATCAACGTGCACGTACCGCCGAGGATTGCTCCAAACGCGAGCGGCATCAGAAGCTTTGAAGGACTCATGTTTCTGCGTGCGGCGATACCTAACACGACCGGAAGAAACATCGCCGTCGTCGTAGTGTTCTTCATCACTGCCGCGCAAAACGCGGCGGCAAGCATGATCAGGGCGACCATCCGAAACTCGCTGTCTCCCGCCGTTCGGTGCAATCGACGTCCAACGAGATCGATCACGCCAGTCCTGGCAAGTCCTCCAGTCAGGATGAATAGACCCGCGATTGTTATGACGATGTCGTTGCCAAATCCCGCGAAGGCTTCGCCGGCGGTTAATGTGTTGGTGAGAACCAACGCCATCACCAGCAGAAGTGAGACGACTTCGATCGGTATTCGCTCCGTGCTGAATAGAACGAGAGCGACAAACAATAGCCCGAGAACGATTGCAATCTGAGGTGTCATTTAGTATTCAATAATTTCAATTTCCGCGGAGCAGCCGCAACCCATTTGGCGCAGTCATCGTAGTACAACCGAGACCGCCGGGTACTCTCTTCAACCACCTGGAGGATTTAATGAGAATTAAAGCTTTAGCGCTACTACTACCACTCTTGTTTGTTTTCGCTATGTCCGCTCTGGCACAGAAAAAAGCTCAAAATGACGCGTTAGCACCGCTCATCCCAATGAAGGATTTCTTCCGGAATCCCGAAAAAGTTGCGTACTCCCTTTCGCCGAACGGCGAGTATCTCGCGTTTATGCAGCCCTGGGAGAGCCGCCTCAATGTGTTTGTCGAGAAGATCGGATCTGGTCAGCCCGTCCGTGTCACCAGCGCGAAGGAGCGCGACATCGCTGGTTTCGCGTGGAAGGGCGACAACCGCATTGTCTACGTGCAGGATACCGGTGGCGATGAAAACTACCGGCTGTACGCAGTCGGAATCGACGGCTCGAACCCCAAAGACCTGACTCCGTTTGAAAAGGTTCGCGCCCAAATCATCGACCAGCTCGAACGCAATGACAATGAAATCCTCGTCGGTCTCAACAAACGTCAGCCGCGCGTGTTTGACGTCTACCGGATCAACGTCAATACCGGCGAGATGCAAATGATTGCTGAGAATCCCGGCAACTATACAGGCTGGTTCACCGATTGGGACGGAAAACTCCGCGGCGCTATCACCACGGACGGTGTCAACAGCACGGTGCTATTCCGCAACACGGAAGCAGACAAGTTTGAACCCGTTATCACCACCAGCTTCAAAGAGACTTTCGCGCCGTTGCTATTCACTCCCGATAACAAGCAAATCTATGTGTCGACGAATATCGGGCGCGACAAAGCGGCTGTCGTCAAATACGACCTCGCAACGAAGAAGGAAGTCGAGAAGATATTCGAGCATCCTGAGGTCGACGTGAACAATCTGCTCAGCTCTCGCAAGCGGCGGGCGATAACGGGAGTCTCTTACTTTACAGACAAACCCGGCTTTTACTTCATAGACAAGCAGCGAGCCGATCTGCAAAAAGATATCGCGCGCCGTTTGCCGGGATATGAAGTGCGGCTGGCGGGCTGCAATCGTGAAGAAGACAAGTGTCTGGTGCGAACGTACAGCGATCGATCGCGCGGCGCTTACTACTACTACGATCTGAAATCGAAAGATTTCCGAAAGCTCGCGGATATAAGCCCGTGGCTGAACGAGCAGGATCTGGCCCCGATGAAACCGATCAAGTATCAGAGCCGCGATGGACTCACCATCAACGGCTACCTGACACTTCCGAAGGGCATGCCGGCCCGCAATCTACCCGTGATTGTGAATCCACACGGTGGTCCATGGTTTCGCGACACCTGGGGCTATAACCCGGAAGTGCAGTTCCTGGCAAACCGCGGTTACGCAGTGTTGCAGATGAATTTCCGTGGCTCGACCGGATACGGGCGCAAGTTTTGGGAGGCCAGCTTCAAACAATGGGGCAAGGCCATGCAGGACGACATCACGGATGGCGTCCAATGGCTCATCAAACAGGGCATCGCCGATCCGAAACGCATCGGCATTTACGGCGGCAGTTACGGCGGTTACGCGACACTCGCGGGCCTTGTTTTCACGCCGGATCTTTACGCCGTTGGAATTGACTATGTAGGAGTTTCAAACCTCTTTACATTTATCAAGGCTTTTCCGCCCTATTGGAAACCGTATCTGGAAATGATCTACGAGATGGTCGGAAATCCGGAGAGCGAGAAAGATCTGCTGACGGCCGCTTCTCCGGTGTTCCACAGTGACAAGATAAAGGTGCCGCTGTTGATTGCTCAGGGAGCGAACGATCCGCGCGTAAACAAAGGCGAATCCGATCAGATGGTAGAGGCGTTGAAGAAGCGAGGCATCGAAGTGCCCTACATCGTCAAGAACAACGAGGGACACGGCTTCTCGAATCAAGAAAACCGCTTCGACTTCTACCGGGCGATGGAAGAGTTTCTTGGCAAGCACCTCGGTGGGCGAGTCGAGAAAGCGACCGACTAACGTAGGCCACAAAAGGCACAAAGGGAACCACAAAAGGCACAAAGGTTAGAAAAGATCTTTTTGTGCCGTTTGTGGTTCCCTTTGTGCCTTTTGTGTACCGTCTATTGAACAATAAAAGCTGTACGTTGAGTGGCGCTGGTTCCGGCGATCGCGTCGACGATCTTAACTCTCAAGTCGTATGTGCCTGGCGTCAGCGACTTGAGAGTTAGATCGGCGCCGTAAGGAATCCGCTGCGGATCCGGCGAATCGTTACCCAGCTTGCGAGAATTTGTCAGAACCACCTTTCCATCGCGTAGCACTTCCGTTTCGGCAACCAGATTTGTCGCTCCCTTCGCGTCGCGTTTAGCGTTGTATACGAAGATCCAGAAACCCAGGTGATCTGAACGCGAAAAGTGATGGTCCACGCTGAGTTGAACTTGCGCGCTCTGTGAGTTGTCGAGAACCTGCCCACCGATCAACAAAGAACTCAACGTCAGTTGCTGCGTGCTCAAGTCAGGAATAACAACCCATTGCATCGCGCTGCCGACGCGTCCACTTCGCTCATCACGCGCAGCGACGCGAACCTGGTAGATACCCGGCGTAAGCGGCTGCCGATGATTGTAGATGACTCCAGAGATGTCTCCGTCCGCGGTATTGATCGGTTTGACGTCTAGTTGCTTCTGAAAACTCGCTGCAACCTTTCCTTTATCGTTCAGGATCACGCCCGCGAGCTTCACGGTTGCCGGTTGTTTGTCGTCACTGCCGTAATCGAGGCTGTGACTCGCAATCTGGAATGACGCAGTCAATAGTGGCCCATTCGCCGGAGTGTTCAGGTGAGTGAGAGAAAGCACCGTCTCTAACGAGGTGCTCGGATAGGAATCTGCCAGAGCATCGTTTAGTTCGTTAGGCTTGGTTTTAGGTTTCTCACTGGCAGAAACAGAGATCGTTTCAGGTGCTTGCGGCCCGTGGATGTATCCGCGTGGCGCACGCACCGTGAGATCGGGCTGGCTCGCAATGCTGATCTTCAGGTTGCGAAACTTACTCTCTTTCTCTTCGTCGGTAGATGGACGCCACGCGATCACGTAATAGTTCGACGTCTCGTCCAGAACCTTTTCTACCCAGCCCTCGAAGTAGTTCTGATTGCGCAGCGCGCGTCCGCCGGTGTCCGCCGCGAGTGCATTAAGCGCATCCTGAGTCGCAAGTATTTCAGTCGTGGCGAGTGTTGCCATGCGCCCGTTTGCATCCGACACAACGTTATTGGTGGCATCGAGCGCGCCTGAGACGAGTCCTCTCGCGTCAATCGAATAAACGACTGCATTCGCGCGTTGTGCGGCGTCTGTAACTCGTTTGATTTTATTTGACAGGCTGTCGCCGAGCGGCCCGCCCAGCGATAGGAAACCGTCGGAGATAAAGAAGACGAGTTTGCGTCCCTGTCAGCAACAAAGCTATCGGGAACTGATTGAACAATCGCATGTAGTGTGATGTCTCTCGGACACGCTTCGGGGAACCTAAGATAAACCGCGGACCTTCACCGGAGCAATGCTCCACCCGCGCATCTCAATTGTGCATTGAGAAATCCAAGTTGGAAGGTTAAACTCTCGGTATGAGTCTATCTCAGATTCTTGACGCGCTACCGGCTTTCACGTTCGAAGAACGTCAGCTTCTCGTTCGGCGCGTGATCGAGTTGGATGAGCCTCCATTGTCCGACTCTGACGAGACTCTGGTGGAATCTCGTTTGGCCGACCATCACTCGAATCCCACATCTTCTTTGCCCTTGGAAACACTAAAGGAACGTCTTCGATCACGAACGAAGCGATGAATTGGCAGGTTTTCTCACGACCTGAAGCAGAGAACGACGTTATCGAGATCGCTGCGTGGTATGACAGCCGTCGCGAGGGTCTCGGTGACAGGTTTGTGGAAGAATTCCTGGCCGTACTCGACGAACTCGCGATTAACCCTTTGCTCCATTGTCGTCGTCATCCTCGTAAGAACATTCGATGGCGCTATCCAAAGAGCTTTCCCTATCGAGTCATTTTATGAAGCACTTGAACAGGAGAAGATAGTGGTAGTCGCCGCAGTTTTACACGCTGCGAGACACGACCGAGAGTGGAAGCGACGACTCTAAAGCGGATTGCAGTGATCTTTTCGTTGACCGACTAGTCCTCGGCGTGATATTTGTTTGCGCTCCTCCCCCTCCTTAAAAGGACCAAACATGCACAAATCGGATGAAGAGGCCTGTCAAGACGCTTCAACTACTCCGTCTGCCTGCCGTTCATGGCAAGTCGTCTGTACTAGCCCTGAGGATCAGGGCGGACCTTGCAACGGCGACACTACCCCGCCGTGGAGCACTTCCGTTGAGATCGAACGGCTCGATCTTCCGGAGGATGAATACGGACCAAAGGAATGTGTGCTGTCGATCATTCGCGTTACCGTAGCGCTATTCGAATCGGGACCACCCCTGGGCTTACCAGACCCTTCGGGCAGCCGCGCCCTCGAACTTTCTGTCGGCGCCATTCTCGATATAATGCTCTCCGACGCGACTGGTAAAACGGCTTCCGCCGCAGACTTTATCGATCTCAAGCACCTACAGTGGTCACCACCCGATCCCGAAGTCACAGGCCCGCGCTTCGAACCACTTTTCCGCACCGCACGTCGTGCGAGTTTCATGCTTTCCCCTCCGGCGATCGTCTTTCAGGACACTAACGAAACGCTGGATGGTACTTACATCGTTTACATCGGCTTGAGCCGCCCAACGGAAGCTCCCTTTCCATGCATTGGCTTGACACTCGATCGCGCTCGACTGTCGGCACAAAGACGAGAAAGTGAACCTGAAGCGGCCATCCAGACATTTCCGTATCAGGTGTTCGCGCAAGCCACAGAAAAACCCGACGTCCTCCAACATGTCGAGGAAGTCACACGCACGCTTGTCTACACACCTCCAGATGGATGGGTTCTTGACCCCGCAGCGAGACACGAAGTCCACGTTCGAACTGCCGTGCTGGCTAATCCGCCGTCGTTGGCCGTCCGTGACGATGGGACACTGGCAGTCGAAGGCTCCGCACGTTCTCGTTATTGGGCCGATGCGCCGATCGTCGATGCTCGTCTTCAAAGTGGACAAATCGAAGCTGACGTGATGGTCCATCTTCGCAGTCGCGAAATCTCTGCGACATATACCGGCGACAAACTGTCGCTCCAACGATTGGACATTTG
>Ga0207653_10000732_pt1 | contig 11229 bp, 5 predicted proteins | sample KBSK5251metaG_FD_184341 | JGI IMG/M metagenome (GOLD analysis project Ga0207653, IMG submission 184341) | Corn, switchgrass and miscanthus rhizosphere microbial communities from Kellogg Biological Station, Michigan, USA - KBS K5-25-1 metaG... | ecosystem: Host-associated > Plants > Roots >...
CTGCGGCCCTCTGCGTATCTCTGCGTTCTCTGCGTTAATGGGCCTTTCAACGCAGAGAGCCGCAGAGATACGCAGAGGCCACAGAGAAAACAAATCAGATTTGCCACTTTTTGTGCAAAGCTAATGACAAATGAAAAATGTCAAATGATAAATGACCAATGATTTTGCTCCCGCTAGACGAAAGGCATTTAGGTCCAATGCGAAAGTTGCTCCTCCTCCTCCTTCTTCTATTCGGCTGCGCTGCTGCTCCCGCGAGCGCCCAGGTAACTCCCCAACAGGAACGTGAAGCGGAATGGAAAGCTTACTCGCTGCCGCAAACAAACTTCGTCCGCCAGATGGACGCGGACAAGCACTTCATCTTCCGTGTTCCAGCCAACTGGCAACGACAACAAGGTTCTGATCTCACGTTCACCGGCCCGCACAATTCGCGACTCGCGGTCATCGTCGAGAAGATACCTGATGGTATTCCCTTGCAGGATTATTTCGGATCGATCCTGCGGCAGGTTAGAGACACGCCCACCGCCGACACGCCGATCACGCGCAAGACTCAAATTCAAGGCGTGGAAGCTCGTGAAATCGTCATCGAGACGCCAAACACTGACGGCGAGATCTATCGCAGCACATCCTGGATTACGGTTAAGGGACCGGCAGCAATCACGTTCATGCTTCAGGCGCCTGTTCCTCACGCTGCCGAACTCGAACCGTTTTTCAAGGCCGTGGTCCAGTCGGTGATCTTTGTCCCACCCGGATATCCGGCATTTGAAGCGTTGCGTACAGCGATCAAGCCGGCCACGTCTGTTCCGATTCAGGAGATCGAAAGCATCGTCGCATCGCTGAATGAGGTCAACGCAAACCGCGAAGCTACGACGGCGCGAATGTCTTCGCTGTTTTCATCACACACCGATGTGATGGTTGACCTGTTGCTCGATCGTCGACCGTTTGTACGTACCGCGGCCGTTCAAGCACTCGCGCAGTCCAACAACGCCACGCTGATGCCGTTTGTCTGGTATGTGTTAGACGATGACGAACCCCTCGTCGCGGAAGCGGCCGCGCGCGCTGTTGCAAACACGCCCGATGTGGTTGCGAGAACTCTCGACGCGTCAATGTCAGGATTCAACACTGACACAATCGCGCGTGTCTGGTCATTCATGCCGAAAGACAAACGGATCGAGTTGCTACAGAAGATTTTTAGCGACGCGGCAGTGATTAAGATTTCCCCTCCGCCAGCAGCAAAGCCACCAACGGGAAAAGCACCGTCTGACGTGAAAGTCACCGCTGGTAAGCCTGTTCTCCCAAAACGCGCAGTGCGTATTTCTGGCGGTAGTGTGGGAACTGCGGTTGATCCAAACGTTCAGATGGGCGCCTTGACGCTCCTTCACACCATCACGCCCGAAGAGTTCAAGTTGCCGCTCGCTCGGATTATGGCGTCGGAGTTCAATCCCATGATCGCCGTTGGACTGCAAGTCGCGAACGCGCGTGGAGAATCGCTTCCGGTCGATTCCTTATTCAAGCTCGTCTCATCTTCCGATCAGGCGGTGAGCAAATTTGCGGCTCAGTGTTTGGGTTTGTCTGCAACTGTTAGCGACATTCCTCGTATCGAGTCGCTGCTCTCGAAAGACTCCGCGAGTTCTCAAAAAGCCCTGGACGACGAACTAAAGCTGACGGTAAAGAAAATTCGTTTTCGACACGAGCTCGGTAGCGCGAAGTCGGCGACCGAATCCCGCGAGATCATTCGTAAGGCTTTGTCTGAGTCTTCACTCGCCGATTTCGCCTGGCGTTACGATTGTGAACCAACAGTCGCCGGCTGTTCTCCAAATCAAGCCCCGTTGCAGACCGACTTCACGGTCAAGCCTTTCGCCGAAAACCTGTTTTCGAAAAAAGTTCGGCACTACACGGCTATCCCAAACCCGGGACAAACCGTGCAGAAGTTTTACGAAACGCTCAACGGCATGCAGTTGGAATCGGCACGCGCGCAGTCGAATCTAATCCTCACGATGGGTTACATCCGGCAAAGCCTCGCGTTGGAGCTGGGTGCGCCAGCCGACGCAACCACGCTGATTGAATACACGGGAATCGATCCGAACTCGCCGATCGCACTCGGCGCCTGGACCGCTGAAGGAGCTCTCGATAGCACGGCTACCGCGGAGCGACGAGCAATCGTGTTGCGCGTTAAGGATCGCGCGAGGTTTGAACGAACAGTAGAATGTGTGCAGCAGTCTGCCGGTGCGTTCACGAACTTAACTGATTACGTTGCCGCCATCACGCGTGCAATGGCGGCTTTGCCTGCCGCGCTTCCGCTCACCGCACAGTCAGTGCTGTCCGAAGGTACGAAGAAACCAGCGAAGAGCATTGTGCTTCGTTATGCGATGGTTGGAGAAAAACTTTGGAACGGATTGCGTGTCAAAACAATCGACCATTACTGGGTCAACTCCGACTGGGAGGCCCAAAGCGCCGCCACTCACATACTTTTCATCGGCGATACCGTGATTCTCGCGCCAGACCTCGCCACGATTCGCGATCTGCTCAGCAACGCAACTAGTCAAACAGAGCGACATTCCCTCGCCGAAAATCCTGAGTTTCGCAACGCGCTCGAGAGACGCGGCGACGTTGTTTACTTCAGCGATCTCAAGGCCGTAATGGCGCTGGAAACGAAAACCGCTCAGTACAAACTGGATGAAAGCGGAGCGTTGAACTTCAACAGCGCTTCATGGGAGAACTCTCACCACCTTGCTATCGACGAAGGTGACTGGTCGAAACCGCTGCTGCCCTTTCATCCAAAGGAGTTGTCGGCGCCGCGCGATCTACTACCGGCGAAGACGATTGCTTACTGGTTGATGAAAATCGATCTGCCGACGTTCTGGTCCACCAAATTCCGGTCTGATTTACTTGGCGACGATCTGCAAAACGCGTCGAAGCTGTTGGCCGTCGACTTCAAGCAAGACGTGCTGACCGAACTCGGACCGGAGTGTGGCGCGATCTTGCTGGACCTTTCAACGCTCGAACGGTTCGATAAAGACGACCCCACCTGGGCCATCTTCTGCAAGTTGAAGAGCAACAAGTTAGTCGACCTGTTGCATGCGGGTAAGCTGCTGACCGGTGCTGGTCCAACGAAGGATTTTGCGGAATTCAAAGCTGGCGGCAGTTCCTATTTTGTTGGCGCGCGAAACGGGTTTCTCGTTGTTTCCAATCACGACACGGGGCTCGCGGCCTTCGACGGCAAAACCAGTCTCGCGACCACGCGCGATTATTCGAGAGCGGTTGAGAAAGTACCGGCCGGCATCATCGCGTTCGGCGGATACAATCTCGAAGCAGCGATCGCCGCCGCAATCAATCCCTCTGCTCGGGGGGAGGAGGCGATGGTGGCAAACATGATCTTCTCCATCGCGAGCGCCTTTCACAGTCAAAACTTCTTTGCCACTGCCACCGCGGGAACAATCGACGCTCGATCGTCAGTCGCCATGGACCGCGAGGGACGATACGCGGTCGCCGATTTGTCGGACTTGCCGCGACCGACCATCACTTTCGCCACGCTGGAGCCGACCGGTGTCCCGATCAGTAACGCAAACCGGTTGAGCAGTCTTGTCGTTAAACTTCGCTCCAAAGCGGCCGGCCCGATCGACAACATCAAGGACGACATAAAAACCGCCGATCAAACAGTCGAACAAAAGTCGGCAAAAGAGTTGCTGCTGACGATCGCGGCGCGGCGCGGCACGAGTGATAAACCAATCGAATTGCCGGTTAAAGACCCGCAGTTCGCGGAGTATCTCAAGGCGACACCGGAATTTGCGGTCGACGACCAACAGGTTAAAGACCAGGCGCGCCAGATCGCAGGAGACGATAAGGACGCGTGGAGCGTCGCCGGTAAACTTGCAGACTGGACGCACAAGAATCTCGAATGGAAACACGTTGTGAGCGCGACCGCGGCGCAAACTCTGGCGACGCGCGAAGCAGACTGCTCCGAGTTTAGTGCGCTGTTTGTCGCGATGGCGCGATCGCTGGGTCTGCCGTCGCGCATGGTTACAGGACTCGCCTACAGCGGCAATTCGTTTGGCGGACACGCGTGGGTTGAAGTCTGGGCCGGCAAATGGATCGAGCTCGATCCGACGTGGGGAACACATTTTGTCGATGCCACTCACATTCGCAACGAGCTAAACACGCTCGTGATGTCGGCGGCGTTGAATTTGATCGACCTGGAGGTTGTCGAAACCCGGCGAGCGATCGCGGATTTTCAAAAGAGTTCCACCGCGTTGATGCAACACCTCAGTAAAGCGATTCCGACAGGGGCGCGGTCGGACATCGAAGCCGCGCTCGATCTGGAAACACTCACTGACGAGTTCATGGGCGCAGGCTCGTGGTTGAAGATGAACGAGAGTGAACGGCAGCAGATGTGGTCGGCGTACCGCAGGCTCTTGGGGGAAATCGTTCAGAGCTTCGGCAACCCAAAGTCACCATTTCCTACCATGCGGGTGCTGCGTTTGGAAGAAAAAGGAAACGTCGCCGAAGCCATTTGCTTAACGGGGAGTGCCCAGTTTCTGAAGCTGCGGCTGGTGCGTCGCAACGATCTGTGGTCGCTTGTTGAAATACTGGAGACGGACTCCAATCTCCAGACCGCGTCAGAAGCACTGCGGCCCACGATCAAGCACATCGAAAACTCGCGCGCCGGAGCAAAGACGCCAGAGAGCTTGAGTGACTTCGCGCGTGCGATGGTATTGCTTCAGACGGATGCGGTGAAAGCCCACGCAGCCGCGGACGCGGCACTCAAGGTCAAACCGGGCGATCAAAACCTGCGATGGGTTAAAGCCATCAGCTTGCTTTCAATGGAAAACCGCACTGAGGACGCGACAAAGCTGCTGAGAGAACTCAGCAACGAGGCGTTCGCTCCCGCAGTTTACAGGCTCGCGCTCGAGTTGCGAGCGTCGGAAGAGGAGAAAGACAAAAAAGAAGCGATCGGTTTGTACCAACAATACATTTCGCTCGAGCCTCACGATCCTCGCGCATACGCCTCACTTGCCGGAGCTTACGAAGGAGTGAACGATGCGGTTAAAGCCGAAGATGCTTATCGGAAAGCGATCGAACACGATCCCGACAACACTGATCGCTATCTTGACCTCATACTTTTTCTAATCGTGAATGACCGGATTGACGGCGCACGGGCGGTGCTGCTTGAGGCCGAGAAACACAACGAATCCGATCAAGATCTGTTCGGGATGGCTTTTGAAGACCTTCAGGTCATGGAAGTGACCGAAAACGCCGGAAAGTTTGCTGCCAGCGAACCTGCGAGGATGAAAACGAGTTATCTGGCCAACCTGACGCTGGGCCAGATTTACTCTGTTGACGGACGGAACGCCGACGCGCTGCGACTGCTCCAAACAGCGGCACAGCTCGACAAAGAAGCGATTGACCCACACATCTCGATGGCCGTGCTCTACCGAAAACAGTCGCGCTGGGCTGCGGCGCTCAAAGCCGCGCAAAAGGTAATCGAGCTTGACGAGGAAGACAGTGAAGGTTACTACCAACTGGCGTGCGCATTGACGCGCCTGGGACGGACGAAAGAGGCGCTCGCCGCCATCACGAAATCCGTCGAACTCGATGCGAACCAGGTTGAGTTCATGGTCGAGGAAGCGGATCTAAAGGCGCTATCGTCACTGCGGGCGTTCAAGAAGCTCATTCCTCCGAAGTCGAAACAGTAACAATTGTCGGAATTTTTTTGCGTCACTCTCACTCGATGCCGCGATAATTCACCAAAACGAGCAGGAACGATGCTTGCACTTGTTCTCTTTGCAGCCTTCGCTGCCAAAGGAGAACATCGTGAAGCACAAATCAATTTCGCTATTGCTCGTCGTACTGTTTCTTTCGAGCTACTCACCGCTGGCCCATGCTCAGCAGGCGTCGTCGAACGACTGGGCGGTCGTAAAACAACTCCGAACCAACGAAAAGCTGGTTGTTAAAAAGAAGGATGGCAAAGATGTCAGCGGCGAGATGATCGAAGCGTCAGATACTGCTCTGACGATCGACCGCGACGGCAAGCCTTTGAGCATACCGCGCGCGGACGTCCGCCAGGTTTACGTGATCACAGGGAAAGCGGCGAAAGGAAAGTGGGCGTTGATCGGCGCAGGGATCGGCGCCGGAGCCGGAACGGGGATCGGCGCAACGCAGTATCGGGCGGACCGGGACGACTACGGGATCTACATTTACATGGGCACTCTGATTGGGACCGGCGTAGGCGCCGTGAGTGGTTTGCTGTTCGGCCAAACGAGACGCAATCGTGACCTGGTCTACGACGCGCGCTGAGGTTAAGCCTGCTCCGTTAAGGATTGCTTCGCGGTTTCGAGCGACTTCAGATCTTCTGCGCCGAGCGTTGGGTAATCGAGTTTGAGTGCGTTCAGGTTCTCGACGATCGCGGCAGCGACGACTAAACGCGTGAACCATTTTTTGTCCGCCGGGACGACGTACCAGGGCGCGAGCCTGGAGGCCGTGTGTCGAATCGTTTGCTCGTAAGCGTGCATGTACTGGTCCCAATGCGCGCGTTCGTTGACGTCCTTGAGTGAGAATTTCCAGTTTTTCTCGGGGTGTTCGATGCGTTCGAGAAAGCGCTGTCGCTGCTCTTCCTTCGACACGTGCAGAAAGAACTTCAACACCAGCGTGCCGTTGTTCACGAGATGTTCTTCAAAGGCGCAGATGTCGTGAAAACGTTGTTTCCAGAGATCCTTGGGTTTGAGATTCTGCGGAAGTTTTTGGGCGGCGAGATACTCCTGATGGACGCGCACGACGATCGTTTCTTCGTAGTAGCTGCGGTTGAAGATTCCGATACGCCCGCGTTCGGGTAAACGCCTGGCGCAACGCCAGAGAAAATCGTGGTCCAACTCTTCTGCCGACGGCCCTTTGAACGACGACACCTCACATCCCTGCGGATTGACGCCCGACATCACGTGCTTAATCGCGCCATCTTTCCCCGCCGCATCCATCGCTTGAAAAACAATCAACACGGCCCAGCGATCCTGCGCGTAGAGCTTCTCCTGCAACTCCGCGAGTAGTTCCGTCCCATGCACCAGCGCCTCCTTCGCCCGCGACTTATCGTCGGACCCCAGATCCAGCGTATCCCCCGGATCGATTCTCTTGAGACGAAACTTGGCGCCATTAGTGACGCGAAACGGTCGCGAGTATTTTTTGGCTTGTTTGAGAAAGTTTTTGTCGGTCATCGTCGTTAATTAGTATGAGCCATTACCTCGGTCCATCCAGGCGGTATGGTTCCTGCGTTGATGAATTATAGCTTTAACGGACGCGACGTCTTTATTCAACCTGAAGTACATGGAATAAGGAAAATGTTTTAGGTGTGCCCGGCGAACTGGGTCGCTGAAGTACTTGGTGGCTTCGACGATGGGAAATTGATAGGGAAACCGCTCAATACGACGCCGAGTAGCGCGAATTTCCAGCATGAAGCGGAAAGCTTGATTTGGATCTATACGTTGGTACCACCGAACGGCTGAGCTGATCTCAGCCTGGGCGCCCGGTGAGATGACGCTGCGATATCTCATTAGCTATAAAGTGAGGTTCTAGCCTTTCCTTAACATTTCAAATACTTCCTTCTCGAACTCCTCAAACGGCGTTCCGTCCTCCGGGTCCTCACGAGCTAATCGCTCTTTGAGGATCTCCAGATGCCAGTCAGGAACGCTTACCGGCTCTTGACGCGAGGTGATTTTGTCCCACAGTGCTTGGACATATTCGATTTGGTCTTCTAGCGATAGCTCGTCAAAACCCGGCGGAGGAAATGGTATTTTCGAGGACATTCTTGTTTACTCCTTGTGGGGAGTACTATACCAGCTTAATTTATTTTCGCAACTACTTAATCCTCTTTATGCCTTTTTGTGGCCCGTTTCTCCGCAATCTCTTCGCGCTCTTCTTGTAATCCGAGGCGCATGGCGTCGAACGCCGGGAGGCGCGCGATCGAGGGCATCAGGATATTGCCTTTCACCGAGAACCAGATGATGCGATTCAGCGTTTCGGGATCCGCCATGTCTGCACGCTCGAGATCCTGCTCATCTGTGCGTCGCATCCAGTAGGCGGTTGCCGCATCGCGCGGCGGTGGAGTGATCAGATTGTCGAGCGCGACGTTTGGTAAGAGCGCTTTGTAGGGTCGCAGATCCGGCTCGGCGCGAAAGATGTCGATCGGCGTCGCGGTCGCGTCGAGCTGGTTCATCGGTTCGATGCCGAGCAACAGCTCGATCGTTCTGATCAAACTGACAGTGTTGTGAAACTCGTGAATCAACGCACCCGGCCGGTTGTACGCACTGATCAGCAACGCCACTGACCGGTGTGCATCGACGTGATCTGGTCCATCCTGCGCGTCATCTTCAACCACCACAATACACGTGTCTTTCCAGTAAGGACTATTTGAAACCGCCTCGATCATCGATCCGAGCGCGTAATCATTGTCTGCAACATAAAACTGCGGTGCCGGCCGGCGCGCGCCAATGCCGTCAGTATGATCGTTCGACAAACGTAAGATCGACAGATTCGGCAACCGATCGGCCGTACCCGCAGCGCGTTCCGCCGAAAACGCACGAAACTCTTCGAGCCACGCGCCTAATCTCGAATTACCACGAAACCGCGCGTCAGGATTGGAGTTACTAATGAGCGGGTTTGCGCTTTTTTCACGCGCCGCACGATATGAATCGACAGTAAACGCGTCGGGCGTCGCCATATCGAAGTTGCGATATTCAGTACTGAGGTGACCTTCCAGCGATTTTTTTGTCGGGAAAGCGGAAACAGTCGGCGACACATCCGGGTATGACTTCGAACGATTCTCGCGGATGGCTTTGACATCCGCTTCCGACAGCGTCGCGGCAAACTCACCGTAATTGCGATACGTCAATCCGGCGCGTGCAGCAGCGTCCCAGAGATACAGCGTTTCTGGTTCGGCGACGTCGCGAGAGCCGTGGAGATACGGTATGTAGCGGCGCATGAAATTCGCCACGTCTTCGGCGTTCACGGTTGGTCCAAACATCGACGGCACGCCGCGCACGGGCTCGTAGTCCGGCAAACGATTGAAACCTTCGTAATCGTAAGTGCGCCCGCGCCGGCTGTATTGCCACCGAAAAGCCTTGTCGACGTAATCACTGGAAAATGCAGCGGTGGACCAGTTGTGACCGTCGGGACTCGCTTCAGAATTCACAAAGAAACGATCGAGCAGACCAAAACGCAGCGCCAACGCGCGATGATTCGGCGTGATCTCCTGTCGTTGCCCATTGGGCCGCGCGGCGGCTTCGCCGGTTCCGAAGATCGCGAGCGACGGATCGCCGTCGGCTTTCGTGCCGTCGCCCGATTTTTCTACGTCGCCAAACACCTGATCGTAAGTTCGATTCTCCTTGATCACGTAGATGACGTGCTTGATCGGCGAACGACCCGCAAACAGTGTTGCCTGACGTGGACCGAGCAGGCCATTGTTTCGCATTACTTGCTGTGTGTACCGGGCGAGCGCGGGATCATCAGGCGTCTTCACCGCGCTGATGTTCCCGACGACGAGCGACGCGCTGTACTGCCCGCCCTGTTTGCTGCCGGTTCCCGTTCCTACCGGAAAACGTTCGTTCGGCGCGTTGGGCACACGACCGGAGTTGTCGACGATCACCGACGAATTCTGAAGCCCGGTGCCTTTGCCGTTGCCGATAAAGATCGTTTGCCCAACAACCGCGACAGCCGAAGGATATTGACCGGTGGGAATGAATCCACGCACTTTGCTGCGTCCACCCTTCTTCTCCGAGAGTTCAACGACCGCAACCGAGTTGCTGTGAGCATTGGCGACGAAAAGATCGTCACCGACGAGCGCCAGACCTTCGGGACTGTTGCCCGGTGGGCCATCTTCAGACAGTCGGACGCTGATGCGTTCGATCTCTTTATCAGTCCCGGTATCGATCACTGAAACGCTGTCGTCATTCGAATTGGCGACATACAAACGCGTCCGTTCAGGATTGAACAACATCGCAGTCGGGTGACGGCCCACTTGTATGCGCGACACGCTCGGTTTACCCGGATCGACCACCGCAACCGCGTTATCGTTCCAGCACGATACGTAGACTTTTGCGACCGCCGCATCGCGAGGCAGCACAACAACGCCGTACGGATAAACAAAGGCATCGTTCGTGTGGCGAAGATCGATTCGAACGAGCTTGCGAGCACCATGTAGATCTTCGACGATGCCGAGGCTGTCACCGAGGTTGTTCGCAACGAAGAGTGTGTTGCCATCGGGACTGATCGCGATTCCCGTCGGGTACACGGGCGCGCGATCGCTGTTGTATCGAGGTGAATTTGCGGCGAAGGCAAAGCCGGTAACGTCGATGAACGGAGCTTCGACGCTCGTGTTTGGACCAGGCGACGCGGGCGTGATCGGAGTGTTGTTTTCAGGTTGAAAGCGGAATATCCAGATCTTGTTTTCAAATCCACCCGAAACGTAAAGCTCGTACGAGTCGTCGTCCTGCGGCTTCGGTGCGAACGCCACGCCGACATTGACGCTTTGCGGCGTCGGGAAATACACGTTCTGGACCACGGCCGCCGGTTTCGCGTTCAGATCGATAACAGAAAACGACTGCTGGCCACGATTCGCTGTAGCATTGAACAGAATTCCGTAGCCGCTGTTGACCGCGATCAAAAAGCGACCTTCTCCGCCTGGACCTAACTTGTCAGGACTGCGAACAAAATCTACCGGCAAAGCGCCGACGGCGGCCTGACGTGTTGTGCGGTCCTGTACCAAGGAACCGGCGGGCGTGATCGGTCGACCCTGACTCGCTGGCTCCTCCGGGCTTGCCGAAGAGGAAATATTTCCGGAAATAAGGGATGCAAACAGTAACAACGCGAGCAGCGTGTAGGTACCGTGTCTGGGGTTCATCGGCGTCGGAGTCTATCAGATTTCCTCTGCGGTCCTCTGCGTATCTCTGCGTTCTCTGCGATTAAATCACTCTTAACGCAGAGAACGCAGAGGTACGCAGAGAGCCGCAGAGAAAACTGAACGAACTTTGGAACCGCCGATTCAAAAAAATAAATCCGGCGTCATACGATTGACTGAAACAACCGCTAACTTCTTAACGGCTACTAATAAGGCAACGATCGTCGCAAGTCGCCGTGTATAATGGCGAGCACCACAAATGAACCAACTCGTACGGTTTCTGTTCGGACATGAGCAGGCCGTTTTTACTAACGGCCGGTTTGGTTTTGACGTGCGTCCGAGTGCCCTGCTTT
>Ga0207653_10000735_pt1 | contig 11220 bp, 7 predicted proteins | sample KBSK5251metaG_FD_184341 | JGI IMG/M metagenome (GOLD analysis project Ga0207653, IMG submission 184341) | Corn, switchgrass and miscanthus rhizosphere microbial communities from Kellogg Biological Station, Michigan, USA - KBS K5-25-1 metaG... | ecosystem: Host-associated > Plants > Roots >...
ATTGTGATCGGCGGTCCTTCTGATCGAGCGAAACGTGATCGCCCGGCATGACGATCCAGTGAAAGGCGACGAAGAGGCCGAAAGCTGCGGCCGCGGCGCCGAGGACAAGGCGCGCCTGCGGAAGCTGGCCGGGAAGGGTGGTTGCGGGGTGCGGGCCGCGCGTTGCCATGTGCCTAGGCGTACCTAGCCCGACTCTTGCCGGGCCCGCATCACCCCTGTGGGGAATCCTTGTTTACAAGTTTTAACCAAGTTTCAAAGGGTTTTCTTGCCGAAGCCCGGCATCAATTCGTCACTCGGCAACTCCCTCGTTCGAGGGAACTTCCGTCCAGGACCACGTCAGGCTCCTGTAGCGGCGGTTTCCTGGGCAGCTCTGACCCGGTTCTTACCCCGGCGCTTGGCTTCGTAGAGGGCTTCGTCGGCAGCGCCCACGAGCTCGAGCGCCGCGGCTCCGGCGACGAAGCCCGCGACGCCGAAGCTCGCGGTCATCCGCGCAGTCGCGTCTTCGGCCTGGAGCTCGAGCTTGGCGAACGAGGTCCGGATCCGCTCGGCCGCCTCGATCGCCCCCTCGAGGGTCGTTCCGGGCAGGACGATCAAGAACTCCTCGCCGCCCCAGCGGCTGCTGATGTCGATGTCGCGGAGCGTGTCGCGAAGCACATCTGCGAACGCCTGGAGGACGAGATCGCCAAACGCATGGCCGTGGGTGTCGTTCGCGGCCTTGAACTCGTCGATGTCGCAGAGGACGACCGCCAACGGATACTCGTAGCGCTCGCTCCGGGCGACCTCGGCCAGTAGTCGCTCTTCACAGTGGCGCCGGTTCGCGAGCCCGGTCAGCCCGTCGGACCTCGCCTGCAGCGCTGCGGCTTCGTGCAGGCGCGCGTTCTCGAGCGCGTTCGCGCCCTGCGCCACCAGGGCGTGGGTTGCGAGCAGGCTGTCCTCGCCGAGCTCGGCGGCGTAGAGGATCAGGATCCCGAACCGAGATTCACGCGTTGCGATTGGCAGTTCGTAGGTCTGAGCGTCATCCGCAAGCACGCCGACCTCGATCACCGCGCCGTGCTCGCCGAGGAGGACCGCTCCCTCGGCATCCGCGGCCTCGACCGCAGCCGACGCGATCAGCGACAGGAGTTGATCGACGTCGTGGGTCGCCGTCAGCAGGCTGCCGGTGCGGCTGATCGACTCCCGCAGGCGGGTCCGCTGCAGCTCCAGCTCGAGCAAACGGGTCCGCAGCTGGTCGGCCATTGAGTTGAACGATCCGGCCAGGTCTGCGAACTCGTCGCGGCCCCGGACCGGCACTCGCTGATCGAGCCGGCCGCGCCCAATCGCGTTCGCCGCGTCCGCGAGCTCGCGTACCGACCGCATCACCGACCTGACCTCGGCGGCGGCGATCGCCGCCAGCACGAGCAGGGCCCCGAGCAGGACGTAGAGCAGGTGCCTCCGCGTCGCGGCTGCATGGGCGTCGATCGGCCGGGCTGGAGCGAGTACCGCGACCTGGACCTTCGGCTGCTCGGCCAGCGGGCGCGCCGCCAGTGCTCGGTAGCGCGTCCCGGCAACCGCGACCGCGAGTGGCCGCCCGGTGGCGACGCGGCGGGGAACGAAGACGATCCGGTCGCCGTGTGCGAGCCCGCTCTCGACGCGCAGTTGCCGCAGTAGCGAGCGGTCGAGCGGAAGGAGCGCCAGGATCGAGCCGAGCACGTGCCGTCCGGCCATGACCTGGACGGTCTGGGTCGACTCGATCGTCCCGCCGCGCCCGACGGCGAGGCGATGAGGTCCGAGCACCGCCACGCCGGGGGGAAGCCGGCTGAAGTTGCCGCGGCGCAGTCCCTGCTGGACGTCGCGACGGCGGGCGATCTTCCGTGCGAGTGCAAGCGCACGGCCGGCCTGACGGTCGTACGACGCGGACACCGCTCGCAGCTCGGCTTCGAGTCGCGAGTCGACCCGCCGCTCCTCGTCGCGCTTTGCCACGGTGCCGAAACCCCAGAAGGCGGCCGTCAGCGGCGCGACCGCGAGGAGCAGGAAGTAGACGGCGAGTTTGTGCTTGAAGCTTCCGAGCATCGCTCGACCTTTCGGCGGCTTTGCCTACGTTGTCGGCGGGCAGCGCCGCTTGCATGAGCGCTGCGCTCGGGAGGCCGGCCGCGGATGCCGCCCGGTGCGGCATCCGCGTTGCCGGTTCGAGGAGGACTGCTAGTGCTTCTTCGCCCGCCGAGCCTTCGCGAGGCGGATCGAGGCCGTCTTCGCAGCCTTCGCGCTCGGCGTGCTTGCAACGGTGACCATGACCAGCCGCTTGCCGAGGATCCTCGGCTTGACGCGTAGGACGAAGGCCGCCTGGCCGAGCTTGGTGCTCGCCTTCGTCTGGGCGCGCCGCGTCAGCCGGCCGGCCGCCTTGGAGCGGATCTTGATCGTCGCTCCGCGCACCAGGAGCCCGCGGGTGTCCTTGACGGTCACGATCATCCGCAGGCGCCGGGTGCGGGCGACGCCCTTGGCGACGAATCGGATCTTCGCGATCTTCAGACCGACCGCCCCGCTCGCGGACACGTAGGGGCCGAGCGGTGTAACCCCGGCCGCGGCACCGAGCACCTGGTAGTGCGTGGTCTCGGAAACCCCGCTCTTGTCCGTCGCGGTGAGCGTGATCTCCTTGGTCGTGCCCGGGATCGGGACCGTGAACGACTGGTCGGGCCCGAGCAGCCGCATCACGTCCGTTCCATTGACCGCCAGCGCGGCGAGCTGGCGCTTGTCGGCCACGCTGCCCCCGACGGTCAGCGGCTGGCCACCGACGAAGCCGCCGGCCGGCTCCAGCAGGGTTGCGCCGGCCTGCTCGACCGCGTCGACGACCCCGGCTGGGATGATCCCGCCGGGTCCTGCGAGGGCGAGCGGAACCGTCAGGTCGACCGCGTTCCCGCTCGAGTTGCCAATGCTGAAGTCGAGGGCAGTCGCGCCGTCGAGGCTGACGACGCCGGCGAAGTTGCCGGCCGCGTCGAGACCGAGTGCGTGGCCGTTGACGGTCAACTGCGAGTCGGCCCCGGCGCCGCCGACCGTTCCGCTGACGACTGCGGTCCCGTTCAGAACGGTAACCGGGCCGAGCGTGAGCAGCTGCGGGATCGAGTCGGGCCGAGCGCCGGGCACGAGCGCGAGCGCAAGTCCGCCGATCACGCATAAGAACTGGGCTTTTCTGACTGGGTTGAGCGACATCGCGTGAACCTCCTCGTTAGGTGCGATCTCGCCTGGTAGGGGCGGCACGGCGGTAAAGATTGCGCGCAAGAACCACAGCTCCGCGCTCCCTGGACTCGCTGCGATGTTCCGCTCGCTCGGATCGGCGTTGGTCGTTGGCCTGGTGCTGCTGGTTGCTCCCGGCGGGGGGTCGGCATCGCCTGAGTCCCTTGTGCCTGGCACAGGAGCCGGGCCGAAGTGGGCGATGCGCAGGTTCGTGGCGGCTGCGCTCGTGCCAGGCACGCGGACCGGTACGGACCGGGCAGTCGGCCCGAGACCGGTTTCGGTGCCAGGCGTGGGGTCGACGCGGATCGTCGTCGGCTACACGGCTGCGGGCTACGCCGCCGCACCAATGTTCGAGCGTGAGCTCGGCGCCGAGACGGTTGCGCGGATCGCTCCGCTTCACGCCGACGTCCTGCGTTTCGTCGGCGGCGACGCCAACGCGGTTCTGGCGATTCTGCGGGCCGACCCACGGGTCCGCTATGCGGAGCTGGACAGCGTCGTCCACGCCCTGAGGGTCCCGAACGACCAACTCCTGCCGACGCAATGGTCGATCACGAAGACCCATGCCGAGCAGGCGTGGGACGCGAGCACCGGCTCCTCGCAGGTTCTCGTGGCGATCGTCGACACCGGCGTCGACTTCACTCAGCCGGACCTGCGCGGCAAGCTCGTCGCCGGCTACGACTACGTCAACAACGATCAGGACCCGAGCGACGACAACGGCCACGGCACCGCGGTCGCCGGCATCGTCGCAGCGAACACGGACAACGGAATCGGTGTCGCCGGCTACTGCTGGGCGTGCCGGCTGATGCCGGTGAAGGTGCTAGACGCCGACGGCACCGGGTTCGCGTCAGGTCTGGCACAGGGAATCGTCTGGGCGACCGACCACGGCGCACGCGTGATCAACGCCAGTCTCGGCTCGCCGGTCGACGACCTGACGCTGACCGCCGCCGCACAGTACGCGTGGCTTCACGGCGTCCTCGTCGTCGCCGCGGCCGGCAACGAGAGCAGCCCGACGCCGGACTATCCGGCCGTGCTCCCGAACGTGCTCAGCGTCTCGGCCTCCGACGAGAACGATCGGCTTTACGGGTTCTCGAACTCGGGTGCCGACGTCGCCGCTCCTGGTGAGAACTCGACCACGGGGCTTGGGAGCGGCTACATCTCGTTTCTCGGCACCTCGTCGGCCGCCCCCGTCGTGAGTGGGATTGCCGCGCTCGCCTTCTCGCTCGTGCCGAGTGCGACGCCGGCCCAGGTCGAGCAGGCAATTGAGTCGAGCGCCGTTTCGATCCCCGGCGTCGCCACTGGCCGGGTCGACGCCTACGCGACCCTGCACACGCTCGCCTCCGCACTGACTTCCATCGGTCCCGGTCAGGCTCGGCAGGAGGGAGGCGGGACTCGCGGAGGGGCGACCAGGACGAAGGTCGTCAGGGGCAGGCTCACCAGTCGAGGGAGCCGGAGCATCGTGCTCAAGACGGGAACGGGGCTCCTGAGCGCCACCGTGGAGGCGCGCGGCCGCCCGCGGATCCGGCTCAGGCTGGTTGCAGCACGCCGTGTCGTCGCCTCGGCCCGTGGCTCGGGCCGCGCGAGTCTGCGCACGCGGGTCCGGGCACGCACCTATCGGCTTCTTGTCAGCACTACCAGTCACAAGCCGCTGCAATTCGCCCTGACTATCAGCTACCCCGCAGCCAGTTCCTAGATAGGCCGCAAGTTTTCCGCGGGTCGCGCTCCTTAGCTCCCGACGCTGCAACGCTGAGGAGACGACGACATGGACAGGGCCCGTTCGGTTCCCTCCAAGAACATCCCCCTCGCCGCACTGGCCCTGTCCGTCTCCCTGCTCGCGGCCCTCGCGACCGAAGGGTCGGCGAGGGCCTCCCAGCTCGTCGACCGCAACACGACCAACGTCCACATCCAGGTCAACGCCAAGGGGCAAGCGCTGATCACGTACCGGACGAGCGGTCGGCTGCGGCGCGTGCTCGGCTGGGGGGCGATCAACGCTCGCCCCTCCTCGAGCGCCGGGAAGCAGGTCTCGTTCCGGCTCGACTACTCGGGCGGCTGGGGCACCTACCATCGCCGCCTCTGGCAGGCGTTCCCCGATACGTGCCACCGGTACGACGGACCCGCGCTCACGCACGTCGTGGCCAGCTGCACAGCGGGCGACGGCAGCTACTGGGCCTTGCAGAGCTGGCGTGTCGCCCTGCCGGATCTCGGCTTCCTGCCCTGGCTTCCGGCGCAGAAGGTCCCGTGGTTGACCCTCTCGCACTGGCGCGGCGAGCTCGCGGAGCTCGAGGTACACACGGACTGGGTCTACGGCCGCCGATTCCAGCAGGTCTTCGGCCGGCTCACCTACCTCGGCCGTCCGGTGTACGGCTACGGAACGACGAGGCTGGGCGCGCCCACTGACCGCTTCGGCCGCCTGCTCTACCTCGACACCCTTGACGCGCCCGCGTACGGAAAAGGCTGGCGCCGAGAGAACTCCTTCGTCACCCACAAGGGGACCGGCGTCTTCTGCTACGGCTTCTTCCGGCGTGACCCGACGGCCGGCGGTTACGTCGCGCCACGCAGTTGGCCGGGTCACCACCGCCGCGGCCCGGGCGTCGGCAAGCGCTACCGACTGACCGTGCCGGGCCCCGGCGTCACGCCCGACATCAGCTGGGAGGGCCCGGGACTGCACGCGTTTGACCCGAAGAACCCGGACGACGTCGCCTACGAGCAGGCCGGAAACGCGATCCTCGACTCATACCGGGACCGGCTCTGCCGTCAGCACTAGCTACCCCAGAAATGCCTAGTCCCTACGAACCCGAGGGCCCGCAGGGACTTGGCGCAGTGACTCTTGCACGTTCGCGGGCGTGAGTCAACCGCGAACTAGCCCGCGAACCACTCAGGGAGCGGGACCCTGGCGGCCAGCGCCGAGAAGTCTCCGCGGTCGCGGATCGCGGTCGCCGCGTCGGCCATCGCCTTCACCGCCACCCACGTGAGGCTGCCGCCGACGCTGACGCGCTGGGCGCCCGCTTCGACGACCTGGGCGAACGAGAGCTCGGGAACGGCGAGCACGTTCACCGGCTTCGAGACGGCTGCGCACACGGCCCGGATCTCGTCGACCCCGTGCAGGCCGGGCGCGTACAGGACGTCTGCCCCCACCTGCTCGTACGCCTGGAGCCGGGCGATCGTGTCGTCGAGATCTGGGTTCCCGCGAATGTGGTTCTCGGCCCTGGCGGTCACCACGAACGGGAACGCGAGCCCGCGTGCCGTCTCGACCGCGGCCGCGACTCGCTCGGCCGCATGCTCGGGCTCGTAGAGGTGGCCGGCCTGATCGTAGTCCTCGATCGAACCACCGACTGCGCCTGCCTCGGCGACTCGCTCGATCGCGCGCGCGGCATTCTCCGGAGCCGCGCCGTAGCCGTTCTCGAGGTCGACCGACAGCGGGACCTCCGTCGCCCGGTCGATCGCCGCCACGTGCTCGACGACCTCGTCGAGCGTCGCCCCGCCGTCGAGACGCCCGAGGGTAAACGCGAAGCCCGAGCTCGTAGTTGCGAGAGCTCTGAATCCGAGGGCCTCGAGCACTCGCGCGGAGCCGGCGTCCCAGGGATTGGGGATCACGAACGGCTCGCCCGAGTGCAGCGCTGCGAACGCTTCGGCCTTGCGCGCGGTGCGCTCGTCCACTACGGGATGATGCCCCCGTGGCCGGCGCGACGCGAATCGTCACCCCCGAACAGGCGCGCCGGATCGCGGTACGGGCGCAGCTCCTCGACGGTTCCGCGCGGGGTGTCCTCACCACGGTGCGCCGTCTCGGCTTTCTCCAGATGGATCCGATCGCGACCGTCGCCACACCCCAGCGGCTCGTGCTCTGGAGCCGCCTCGGCCCGTACGACCCGGCCGACCTCGACCGGCTGCTCTGGGACGAGAAGAAGCTCTTCGAATGGAGTGCGTTCATCTACCCGATCGAAAACCTGCCGCTCATCCGGGCGCTCAGCCGACGGCGTTGGAGCGCGCTCAAGCGGGACCAGTGGGCCAAGCGATTCCTCGAGGAACAGGCCGGGCTCCGCAGATACGTGTTACGGGAGCTGGACCGGCGCGGTCCGCTGCCGTCGCGCGAGCTCGAGCACGACGCAGCCCGCGGAGACCACCGCACCGTCTGGTGGGGCACCCGTGCGCAACTCACGTGGATGCTGGAACTCCTCCACAGCCGCGGCAAGATCGCGGTCGCCGGTCGGCGCGACGGGCAACGGCTCTGGGATCTCGCCGAGCGCTGGTGGCCGGAGACCGACACCGTGCCGCTGCGCGAGGCCGAGCGAACCCTGGCCGAGCAGCGTTTCCGGGCCCTCGGGGTCCGGCGCGAGAAGGGAGACTGGCACGCTCACCCCGACGTGAGCGACGAGCCGGTTCCCGATCGGGCGACGCTGCTGTCGCCCTTCGATCGGCTCGTCCATGATCGCGCCCGCGCCGAGGCGCTCTTCGACTTTCGCTACCGGCTGGAGATGTACGTTCCGCGGGCGAAACGCGAGTTCGGCTACTACGTCCTGCCGCTCCTTGTCGGCGACCGGATCGTCGGGCGAGCGGAGCCCCGCTTCGATCGCAAAGCGCGGAAGCTCGAGCTGTTGGGGGCCTGGGGCGACACCTCGCGGCTCGACGAGGCTCTTGCGGAACTGGCCGTCTTCGTCGGCGCCGATGCCTCTGTTGACTGACTCGTCAATCTGTTTGAGGTTTCGAATCCCGCTAGTTCTGACTCAACGAGGGGCGGGCTTCGGCCCGCCCCTCGCGCTTCGGCTACGGCGCCTCTTCGCGGCCGGGTGGCGGGCCAGCGGCTCGCGCCCGGGCGGCTGAGCCGGGGCCGGCCCCTTGGGGACGATCGGTTGAATGACCTGCGTTGTGGGCTTTTGCCGCGAGACCTTGATTCTGTCCCCGTAGTGGGAGATCTGGAGGGTTTTGCCCTCGGTCAGGGTGTACGTCGCCTCCGTCTGCGTCGCCTCGACCTTCAGCAGCCGGTCGCGGAAGCGGAGACCGAACGCGAGCCGCTCGAGCTGCGGTGGAATCCTCGGAGCGAAGCTGAGAAACCCGTCGTGATCGCGCATACCGCCGAAGCCGGCGACTGCGGCGAGCCAGGATCCGGCGAGCGAGGCGATGTGAACACCGTCGCGCGTGTTGTGCTCGAGGTCGTGCAGGTCCATCAGCGCGGCCTCGCCGAAGTATTCGTAAGCGAGGTCGAGGTGACCGACTTCGGCGGCAACGATCGCCTGCGTGCAGGCTGAAAGCGACGAGTCGCGGACCGTGAGTGGCTCGTAGTAGGCGAAGTCCCGCGCCTTCTCCTCATCGGTGAACGCATCGCCGCGCCAGTGCAGGGCGAGCACGAGGTCGGCCTGCTTGACAACCTGCTTGCGGTAGAGATCGAAGTAGGGGAAGTTGAGAAGCAGCGGGTACTCGTCGGGCTTGGTGTTGGCGAAATCCCAGACCTGGTGATCGGTGAAGCCCTCGGACTGCGGGTGGACGCCGCGGGCCTCGTCCCAGGGGATCACCATGTCGCCGGCGGCGTCCCGCCAGGCCGCCGCCTCCTCGAGCCCCGCGCCGAGCTCGGTAGCCTCGTCGGGGTGGCGGGCGACCGCGTCGGCGGCGGCGACCAGGTTCCGCTGCGCGAGCAGGTTGGTGAAGACGTTGTTGTCGTGGAGTGCGCTGTATTCGTCGGGCCCTGTGACCCCGTCGATCCGGAAGCGGCCTTCCGCATCGTGCTGCCCGAGCGAATTCCAGAGCCGCGCCGTTTCGACGAGCACCTCGAGCCCCGCCTCGAGCTCGAACACCTCGTCCTCGACGGCTGCCTGGTAGCGGACGACGGCGTCGGCGACGTTGGCGTTGATGTGGAAGGCTGCCGTCCCTGCGGGCCAGTAGGCGGAGCATTCGTGGCCACGGATCGTCCGCCAGGGGAAGGCAGCACCCTTGAGGCCGAGTTGCTCGGCGCGGTCGCGAGCCAGGTCGAGCGTCGAATGGCGCCACAGCAGCGCATCGCGGGTTGCGTGGGGGACCGTGTACGTGAGTACGGGGAGGACGTAGCGCTCGGTGTCCCAGAAGGTGTGGCCGTCATAGCCGGGCCCGGTCAGTCCTTTCGCGGGGATCGCGCGCTGCTCGGCTCGCGCGCCGGCCTGGAGCGTGTGGAAAAGGGCAAAGCGGACGGCCTGCTGGAGCTCCGTGTCCCCTTCGAGCTCGACGTCGGCGCAGTTCCAGAAGTCGTCCAGGTACGCACGCTGGCCTTCGAGCAGCTTGTCCCAGCCCGCGTAACTCGCCTTCGTCACGGCGGCGATCACCTGATCGCGGATCGCGGGCAGCGAGCGCACGCTCGACCAGCCGTAGGACACGAACTTGACCATGGTCAGCCGCTCGCCGGGGGCAAGATCGGTCGCGATCGTCACCCGGCCGACGTCCGGCTCGCTCTCCGTGCGTGTGAAGGTTCCCGCAGGGCCGTCGACGGTGTGGTCCATCGCGGCCGCCATCAGCAGCTTGCTGCGCCTCGTCGAGTGAGCGAGTACGACTCTCAGGTCGCGGTCGGCGAAGTCCTCGGAGACGAGCGGCGACTCGAGGATGGCCGCGGCCCGAGGATCGTGCGAGGAGGGCGGCCCCGGCTCGTTGGCGATCAGCTCGGACTGGAGCGCGACGCGCACGGCCGCCTCGACAGGCTCGACCTCATAGCGGATCGTGGCTGCGCCGCGGTGGAGGAAGGAGACCAGCCGCGTCGAGTTGACGAGAACCTTCGTCCCGGCCGGCGACTCCCATTCGACGTGCCGTCGCAGGACACCGTCGCGCAGGTCGAGCACGCGCTCGTGCGAATGCAGGCGGCCGTAGCGGACGTCGAACGGCTCGTCGTCGACGAGCAGGCGGATGATCTTGCCGTTCGTCACGTTCAAGACCGTCTGGCCGGACTCCGGATACCCGTACCCGGCCTCGGCGTAGGGGAGAGGGCGAAGCTCATAGAACGAATTCAGGTACGTGCCGGGAATCCCGAAGGGCTCGCCCTCATCGAGGTTGGCGCGGAGGCCGATGTGACCGTTCGAGAGCGCAAAGACGGACTCCGTTTGGGCGAGGACGTTGAGATCGAGCTCCGTCTCCCGAACGCTCCAGGGCTCGACGGCGAAGGCGGGATGGCTGATCACTTCTGCTCCAGCAGCTCGGCCAGGTCGGAGACGACGATGTCCGCGCCGTGCTCGAGCAGGGCTTCCCGCTGGCCGGTGCGGTCGACACCGATGACGAAGCCGAAGCTCCCGGCACGTCCGGCCTCGACGCCCGCCAGCGCGTCCTCGAAGACGGCCGCATCCGCCGGCTGGACGCCCAGCTCTTTTGCCGCCGCGAGGAAGGTGTCGGGCGCGGGCTTTCCCCGCAGGTGCTGCTGCTCGACGACGACCCCGTCGATCCGCACCTCGAACAGGTCCGAGATCCCGGCGGCCTCGAGCACGTCTTTGCAGTTGGCGCTGGCGGACACGACGGCAGTGTGGAGCCCCGCCTCGCGGACCGCATGCACGTACCGCACCGAGCCCGGGTAGGACTCGACGCCGTCGCGCTTCAGGAGTGCAAGCACGAGCTCGTTCTTACGGTTCCCGAGCCCGTGGACCGTTTCTGCGGAGGGGGGATCGCTCGGATCGCCCTCGGGCAGCTCGATTCCGCGCGAGGCGAGGAACGAGCGCACCCCGTCGTACCGCGGCTTGCCGTCGACGTACCGGTCGTAGTCGGCGACCGGGTCGAAGGGAACGAACTCCTCGCCGGTTTGCTTCGCCCGCTCGCGCAGGTACGCGTCGAACATCTCCTTCCACGCGGCTGCGTGCACCTTGGCGGTCTGAGTTAAGACGCCGTCGAGATCGAAGAGGCAGGCGCGGATCCCACCCGGCAACCCGAGTCGCTGCGCATCGCCGGGCACGCGCAGACCGTACAAAAAACGAAACGGTTGCCCTTGGGGTCGCCGCCGAGGCGTCGCTTGCGATGCCGCCTGAGAGGCCGCCCGATTCACTCGGGCGGCCGTTGCATACGAAAGGGCGGCCCGCGGGC
>Ga0207653_10000746_pt1 | contig 11100 bp, 8 predicted proteins | sample KBSK5251metaG_FD_184341 | JGI IMG/M metagenome (GOLD analysis project Ga0207653, IMG submission 184341) | Corn, switchgrass and miscanthus rhizosphere microbial communities from Kellogg Biological Station, Michigan, USA - KBS K5-25-1 metaG... | ecosystem: Host-associated > Plants > Roots >...
TCGCCCGCGTGTTCGAGCGCGGCTTCGAAGAGTTCATCGACTTTTCGCCAGCGGTCGGGTTTCATCCTCGATTCCTTCAGTCATCATTCGGTAGAGCCACGCCTTCGAGCGTTGCCATTCGCGTCTCACTGTCCTCGTAGAAATGTTCAGAACTTCTGCCGTCTCCTCGATGCTCAAACCACCGAAATAACGCAGCTCGACGATCTTTGCCTTTTGCGCATCGAGACTCTCGAGAGAGTCGAGCGCCTCGTCGAGCGCGATCAAGTGTTCGGCCTTTTCTCGTGCAATCACCGCCACGTCGTTAAGTGAAACCTGCATTGCGCCACCGCCCCGTTTCTCGCGTGCATGGGCGCGCGCGTGATCGATCAGAATGTGACGCATTATTTGCGCGCATACAGCAAAGAAGTGTGCGCGGTTGTGCCACTCGTATCCCTCCTGACCGAGAAGTTTTAGATACGCCTCATTTATTAGCGCTGTTGCCTGCAAAGTGTGGCCAGGGCGTTCCTGCGACATTTGGCGGCGCGCGATTTTGCGGAGTTCTCCGTGGACGAGAGGAAGGAGTTTATCGAGCGCAGAGCTATCGCCTTTACCCCAATCGGCAAGTAACCGGGTTACTTCCTGCGGCGACATGCTGGGCATCAAAGCGCTCCACGGGTGCGACCTTTCGAATAGCGTCGCGGATTTTAACACCTTTGCTGGCCGCTTTTCTTTTCATTTGGCGCTCTCTCTGGTGGAGGATAAAAAATGAAAAAGAATCTTAGTTTGGCAATGTTGACCTTGTTCACACTCGCATTAGCGCCGGTTTGTCTGCGCGCACAGGACGGCCATGACGCAGATCAGGCGGCCATTCGCGAAGACGTAAGGCAGATGGAGTCTGGATGGAACACAAAAAGCGGCGAGCTGTTCGCGAAGCCGTTTGCAGAAGACGCGGATTACGTCGTCGTGAACGGCATGTACATAAAAGGCCGCAACGCAATCGCGACCGGGCACCAGCGAATATTTGATACGATCTACAAGGACACGACGCTTACTCTGAACGTCAAACAGATCCGGTTTCTTCGATCGGACGTCGCCGTCGTCCATGTAAACGCCCACAGAGATGGCCCGACAAAAGAGCTCGCTGCCGACGCTTTGCTGACGCTGGTTTTGACGAAAGAGAAGCAGGGTTGGACCATTGCGGCGTTTCAAAATACTCAGATCGTCGCAAGCCGGTAAAAATATTCGTTCACAAAAGGCACAAAAGAGATAAACTCCCCCGGCATGAGCACCCCCCTAACTTCACCTGTCAAGAGTTTGGCGGTCAGCATGTCGGGCGGAGGACATCGAGCGACGCTGTTCGTGCTCGGCGCCCTCATGTATCTCGTCGACGCGAACGCCAATAAACACGTAACGTCGATCGCGTCCGTCTCGGGTGGATCTTTGACGAATGGGCTTGTCGGTCAAAACGTCCATTTCCGTGAAACGAACGGCGCCCAATTTCGCGAGCGCGTCGCCAGCCCACTCGCAACGCAAATCGCCAAACACGGAACACTGTTCGCCCCCGCGCTTTCAAAGATCTACGTGGCCTTCCTCGTCATTTTCGGGATAGCTGCCGTTGTGGTTCCGTGGCTCCTTCCATGGCCGTGGTATCTCAAGCTTCTCTCGTTTCTGGTTCTTATTACGTTGTGGGGTTGGTATTTCGGTCTGCGAGGCCGGATATGTGCTCGCGCGTTCGGCGTTACGTTGTTCTCGCCCAACGGTCGCGAAACACCTCTCGCCGGCATCAAGAAGAAAGACCTGGACCACGTGATCTGCTCGACCGAGTTTCGCTCGGCGGAACAGGTGTACTTCGCCGGCGACTTCGTCTACAGCTACGCACTCGGATACGGCGTTCCAGGCAATTTATCGCTCGCGAGCGCGGTGCAGGCATCAGCAGACTTCCCCGGCGGATTCCCGCCGACGGTTTTGTCGACCAAAGATCTGAACTTCGAAGGTGCACCGCCGCCGAGTGCAGGTGGACCTCCTGAGGCGCCGGCCGAAATGGTGCTGACTGACGGCGGCGTCTACGACAACATGGGCGAGCAGTGGGCGCGCGGCTTCGCTACGCGGATCAAACGTTGCCCGAATCTCGACACCGGGCGCATCGCGCCAAATCAGCTCGTGGTCGTCAATGCGTCCGCGCGCATTCCCTGGATACCGTTTCGTCGCCGGTTTCTTCCTTTGGTTGGGGAACTAATGGCGCTACTTCGCGTGAATAACGTGATGTACATCAACACGACGAACGTGCGGCGACAGGCGATTGTCGACAGTTTCAATCCCGCCGATCCGACAAAAGCATCAGCACTCCCGAGCACGCTGGTGCAGATCACGCAGAGCCCGTTCGTCGTCGCGGACGCGTTTGCGACCGGCACGACGAAGGTCGCCCAACGTGCGAGAGAAGTGCAGGAGTTCTTAAAGAACGGGCCGTCGAAGGACGCGTGGAAGAAGATCGCGAGCGACAATGCAACGGTCGCGACGTCGCTCGGTAAGTTCGGAACTGAAGTGACGGCACGGCTGATCTACCAGGGTTACGTCGTCACAATGTGCAACCTTTACGTCCTGTTCGGCGGCGACTTCGGCATTGACTATCCGCTAATACCGGGCGAACTTTCGATCGAGCGATTCCGCGCGTTAATAAAGTAAAAGCGCGATTTCTCCCCGCAAACTGCATCGTTCTCTCCTCAGAATTCACTAACTAAGGGATATTCCGCCTGCGATACGTTGTCAGATATCCCCGGGCGGCGGTGTCCTGCATAATGAGAAGGTCACATTCTGTGTCGAAACGCGCAAGCCCGTCGATCGGAGGCTTAACATGAGGATCTTCCCACGCGCGAAGTTGCCAACGCCAAAAGCTGTGCGGCGGCTGTGGCGGAAATCCAGGGGACACTTAAAACTTAGGCGACTCTATTACGCCGCGGAGGTCTTTTTATTCGTCGCGCTGTACTTTGTTGTTTTCACAGGTAGCCGGTTGAGGTTTGTCGACAGCTTCGGGCGCCGCACAGACCTTGTCGTCTCTCTCCTTCTCGTTGCCGTGTTCATTGGAATTCATGTGCTTGCCCGGCGTCGACTCCTGCCGAGAATCGAACGTCGCTACCAACCCGCGCCTTACGACGAACGCAAAATTTTCTTCGACCTCGGACCGGGTACACGACACGTAACCAGCATCGATCAGCTTTATCAAAATCTCGCCGAGCGAGTCAGAAACGCGCTCGACGCAAGCAACGCCGCGATCTTCGTCCGCGACGAAGCCACCGGCCACTTCAACCTCCGCGTTTTCTCCGACCAGTCACACGAGACGGCGAAGCATTTGCAATTGAATACGCGTGCATTCGTCGTGCGTCGTCTGGTGAATCTCTCGACGCCGCTGGTGATCGAGTCGCGAGAGATCGAGACGTGGTCGCAAGCGCTGAATTCAGTTTTGCCTTCGACGCGTGAGGAGCGTGCCGGCGAACACGAAGTTTTGCTCCAGATTCAGTCGCGAATACTGGTCCAGATCAGACAGCGGAACGATCTCGTGGGAATACTCTCGTTTGGTCCGAGACGCGGTGGATTTCCTTACTCCGACAACGATCGCGAACTCCTGATGTCGATCGCCGCACAACTCGCGCTCGTCATCGACAACGCTCGACTAACCGAACGCATGGTGGCGCAGGAACGTATGCGCCGCGAGCTTGCACTCGCAGCAGAGGTTCAACAGCGTCTTCTTCCTTCGTGTGCCCCGGAGGGAACAGCGATGGAGGTTTCAGGATTCTGCGAACCCGCGCGGGGCGTCGGGGGTGACTATTACGACTTTATCAACTTCGATAACAGCCAGCTTGGTCTTGCGATCGCGGACGTGGCAGGCAAGGGAATGCCTGCGGCTTTGTTGATGTCGACGGTCCAGGCAACATTGCGAAGCTTGACGGCGAGAAACGGCACCCCGGCGAATTATGAACTGTCGTCCGTCGTGAGCAAGCTCAATCGTCTGCTGTTCAATACGACGAACGGCGAACACTACGTCACCTTCTTTTACGCGACGTTCGATCAACTAACTCAGCGTCTCACGTATGTAAACGCCGGTCACAATCCACCGCTGTATCTTCAATCGGATTCCAATTCCGAGTTTCGCCAACTGACATCGGGCGGGTTGGTAGCTGGCGCCTTTGAACATTCAGCGTACGAGCAGGAGACGGTGCAGATGAAACCGAACGATCTGCTGTTTCTTTACACCGACGGTCTGACGGAAGCGCTCAACCAAGAGGGTGAAGAGTTTGGGACCAGCAGGATCATGGAAACGTTGAAGGCGATCGCTTCGCTGTCGGCGGATCAGATTCGCGATGTGGTGGTGCGGCGCGTGAAAGAGTGGTGTGCAGGGATGTCGCTATACGACGATCTGACGTTTGTGGTGATGAAAGTCAAATAACTTTTCTCTGCGGCCCTCTGCGTATCTCTGCGTTCTCTGCGTTAGAAACGTTTTAAGCGCAGAGGACGCAGAGATACGCAGAGGGCCGCAGAGAAAAACTTTTACGAGGAGCAACGGCATGCGGAATTTCATCCAGGATCTGCGTTACGCGATTCGAACGATGGCAAAGCGTCCGGGATTCACGATCGTTGCAGCCTTGACTCTCGCACTCGGTATCGGCGCCAACACCGCGATCTTTTCCGCTGTCAACGCCGTCCTTCTCAAACCACTTCCGTTTCCGGAATCGCAGCAACTCGTAGATCTGTCAGAAACATTCAAGCCTAATGGCTGGGGTTCAGTCTCAGTGCCGACCTTCGAAGACTGGAGAAACCAGAACACGGTTTTCACGGGCATCTCTGCCTATCTATTCGCGGGTTTTAATCTTGAAGGCGGTGATACTCCGCAGCGCATTCAAGGCATGAATGTGAGTGCAAACTATTTCGACGTGCTTGGTGTCAAACCGACTCTGGGCCGTGGATTTCTTCCGGGCGAAGACGTCGCAGGCAATGAGCGCGTAGTCGTCATCGGCGATGAACTGTGGCGGAGCACTTTCGCTGCGAACCCCAACATCATCAACCAGACGATTCCCTTGAACGGACATAAGTACACGATCGTGGGAGTAGTGCCGCGCGAGCTTTCTGCGTTGCATCGCACTGTGCAGATGTGGTCGCCGCTTGTCTTTCCTGAGAAGGACCGCGCAGCGCGGGACGAACACAAGTACCTTGTGATTGGACGGATCAAATCAGGTGTCACGCTCGAACAGGCGCGAGAGCAGATGAACGCGATTGCCGCACGCCTCGAACAGCAATATCAAAATGGACGCGGCATCCGCGTAATGCAGATCGAAGAGCTGTGGGTCGCGGGTGTGCGCTCGGCGCTCCTGATGATGATGGTTGCGGTCGGTTTCGTGCTCCTGATCGCGTGCACAAACGTCGCTAACTTGTTGCTCGCTCGCGCGACCGTTCGACGGCGAGAGATAAGTATTCGTATCGCACTCGGCGCGGGACGTCGCCGGTTGATCCAGCAGTTCCTGACCGAAGGTCTTTTGCTTTCGGTAATCGGCGGCGCAATCGGCATCGCGCTGGCGTGGTGGACCATGGGCGTACTTGGCAAAATCGCAATTCCGTTTCTACCTCGCTCGCAGGAAATACGGATCGATTCACGTGTGCTGCTGTTCACGTTGGGCGTCTCAATCTTGACCAGTATTGTCTTTGGTCTGATTCCTTCACTTCAGGCCGGAAAAACCGACGTACAGGGGACGCTCAAAGAAGGTGGTAACACGATTTCGGCGGGCGCCGTTGGTGGATGGTTGCGTCCGATGCTCGTCGTAGTTGAAGTTGCCGCCGCGGTGGTTTTGTTGATCGGTGCAGGCTTGATGATTCGAAGCATACTTCGTATCCGCGAAGTCGAACCCGGGCTGAGACCGCAAAACCTGCTCACGGCAAAAGTCTCACTGCCGCGAGAGAAATACACCGACGCCGAGTCGGCAATCCGTTTCTATCAACAAGTGCTCGAACGCTTGCGGTTGATGCCCGGAGTTGAGTCAGTCGGACTGACTTCACACCTGCCGGTCGAGGAGCAGGGCTACAACGGCAACGTTACGGTCGAAGGAAAGACGTATCCACCAAACGAGTCTCCGATCGTCGAGTATCGCGCGATCAACGAAGACTATTTTCACACGACTTCCATTCCTTTGCTGCGTGGGCGCGTGTTTAGCAAAGCGCAGGGCGACGACAAACAGCCGGTGGTTGTGATCAATGAGGCAATGGCCAAACAGATCTGGCCCGGTGAAGATCCACTTGGAAAGCGAGTCGGCGAGGAGATTAAGGCCACTGTGATCGGAGTGGTTGGCGACGTAAAAAACTATGGCCTGTTGGTCAAACCCGTTCCCGAAATGTATGCGCCGTACACGTCGAAGGACTTCTGGCCCGACATGCGTTGGAACATGCGATTGCTTGTGCGTTCCAGTCTCGACGACAGCAGTATCGCCGCGGCGGTTAGGCGCGAGGTACAGGAGGTAGATCCCGCTCAACCGCTTTACGCCGTGCGGACGATGAATCTCGTGATCGAGAACACGGTGCGAGACAAGAGCTTGAACACTACGTTGTTGACCGTCTTCGCCGGTGTTTCGCTTCTGTTAGCACTGATCGGTGTTTACGGAGTGATGAGCTACACCGTGGCGCAACACACACGCGAGATCGGAATTCGAATGGCCCTGGGAGCGCAACCACGAACGATTCTGAAACTGATCGTCGGCCGTGGGTTGTTGTTGGTTAGCGTCGGAGCGGGGATTGGTGTTTTAGCGTCATTCGGCCTGACGCGATTCATGGAGAATATGCTGTTCGGCGTCACGGCAACCGATCCGCTGACGTTTGCGGCGATTGTGGGTCTGCTTGGGTTGGTAGCGCTGCTGGCGTGTTTGATACCGGCACAACGCGCGATGCGAGTCGATCCAATCGTAGTTCTGCGTCACCAGTAGACGTCGTGGCACGTCACGCCGTTCCTGGCGTGACGCGGCCACACGCTACTCCTCAGCCCACAGACTTAAACGCGCTGCAGGAAAGCCGTCGAGATGAACTCGCCGATTGGCCCGCTTTCCCTCAATGCGAATGAATCCATGAACTGCAAGACACTTGTATATGTCGTTCTGTGCGAATTCATTTCACACTGGCTGGTCTGAACGGCTTTTTTTGTGCTTTCTTGTGGCTTAACATGCACCTATGAAAAAGGCAATTCTCCTGCTTCTTTTGACCTGTGCTGTTGTCCCTGCCGCCAAGCCATCAAAACCGATCTTTGTTTTTCACACCGATGAATTTTGGTTGAACCTGCACCACTTCTTATACGTCCTCGGTCGCGCTCAAAACAAAACCGCCGACGCTTCGCGCGAGGGCGTCGTTGGCGCACCGGGGGATCAGGAAAAAGGTTTGGCGGCATTGACTGCGTCCGAGCGCAACATCTGGACCGAAGCAGTTTCGGCGTATGCATCCGACATCAGCAAAAAGGATCTCGTGTTTGACGAACCCTCGACCAGGCTGACGAAAGCTTTGGCAGAAGCCGGCGACGAACGTTCGCTGGAGTCGGCGTCGATCGATGCTGCAACGGCTGCGATTCTCCAACGTGCCGCGCCGATTTATCGCAAGGCGTGGTGGCCCAAACACAAGGAAGCAAATCGGGCATGGGTCTCAGCCATGCGACCATACGTGGACAAGCATGGTCCAGTGGTGCTGAATTTCATCACGCGTGCATATCAGTTGCCGTGGCCGGAAGCGGGATACCCAGTGCATCTCTCCGCCTACGCCAACTGGGCGGGCGCATACTCGACTGGAGTTGGCGTGCTCGTCATTTCAAGTCTCAACGAAGGGACCAAAGGCCCGTACGGGTTGGAAACTCTTTTTCACGAGAGCATGCACCAGTGGGATTCGCAGGTGTTCGATGCTATTCGGACACACGCGCGAGCGACGAATAGATTGGTACCCCGGGGTCTGTCGCATGCGTTGATTTTCTTCACTGCGGGAGAGGCGGTGCGACGAGTCATTCCCGAACACGTGCCCTATGCGGAAAAGTTCGGAGTCTGGGAGCGTGGGATGATGCAGTTCAAAGCTCCGATCGAGCAGACCTGGAAACCGTACCTCGACGGCAAGGGCACGCGTGATGAAGCATTGGTGGAACTCATTAAACTCGTAGGTGAGTTAAAACAGTAGACTCCACGAACAAAAAAGACCGCTCAGATCTGAGCGGCCCTTTCGCTGCTAGCGATTGCTTTGGTTTATTGGTTTGTGGTTGCGGAAGCTTGTTGCTTCTGGAATTGCTGCCAGTAGTCCTGAACGAAGTCTTTCTGCTTTCCGTGACCATAGCCTGATTCGAACTCGTACTGGTCCATCTCAGTCAAAACCTGTTCAAGGTTCCAGTTGTTTCTGGTAAAGCGATACACCGCCCCAACGACTCCGGTGCGATGCCGGCCGCCCGGGACTTTCTAAACCTCATTTAAACTCCTTAAATTGGAACTTATCGGGCGCCTCTATAGGATTCAAAACTCGCCAGGGCAGTTGCATATTTTTTAGCCACAAAAACGCACAAAAAGCACAAAAAAGAAGGTCCACTTTTTGTGTTCTTTTTGTGCCTTTTGTGGGCCATCATCGGCCTTGTTTTGCGGTTTTATTTGACCAAAGCTTGAGCTTGCTGTGCTTAGCCGCGTGGGTAAAGTCCTTATCGGTACTCAATAGGGTAAGGTCGTGCCGGATGCATAGTTGTGCAATCAGTGCGTCAATGGTACCGACTTGAACTCCGGCCTTTCGACAAGTGTTTCGCAGATCCGTAGCCGCGATATGATCCTCTCGCTCCGGCTGAATAAGCGGCAACGATACAAAGCTTTCGATGATTTGTGTGCGATTCTTTGGGCCGACAAACCCTTGAAGAAGCTCCTGGAGGACTAAGCCCGTGGTTACTACTACATCGGAGCCCGCAAGAGCCTCCTTTAGCGCATCTACTTCGGGTTCAGTAATATCAACATCACGCCGAAGAGCAAGAGACCAAACACTCGTATCTACGAGAAGCGTCACTTTCGGGAACGCTCCGCCTTGTAATCGAATGACCGATCCCATTCGAGCTTGCCCATGAGGTCAAGAAGCCGTCGTTGTTCTCGCCGCGCAATGAACTCTTGGAGCGCCTTTGTGACCGCTGCCTTTTTGGTTCTTTCGCCGCTGACTTCTACTGCGCGCTCTAGCAGATCTGGATCGATAGCAAGATTCGTGGCCATGTGCGACTCCTTACACAGCAGTCTACACATTTGATCTCCAGCGTGCAATCGCGTCAGAACTCAGAACATCAGCTTCAGTGCTAACTGAATATTCCTCGGGCCGCCGCCGCCCATGAAGGGGTTGCCGATGCCGACGTCGGGGGTGACCGTGATCGGGAGGAAGCCTGTTCCTCGGCCCGTCGCGGGGTCGATGGAGGAAGTCATGTCTGCCGCAAAGCTCGGCAAAAGGGGATTCGAGAAGTTCGGATGATTGAAGATGTTGAAGACCTCGGCTCGCAGTTGAATTTTCAGCTTCTCAGTGATGTCCGTGTCTTTGAAGATCGAGAAGTCGACGTTGTGATAACCCGGACCGCGCAGTGCATTGCGACCGAGCGAACCGAAATGCCAGGTGCCGGGAATGCACGAACCGGCACTGCCGTCGCCTGACGGATCGAGTGTGCAGGGAACCGCGAACGCCGCGAGGTTGATAAACCGATCGGGCGCGCGAGTGCCCGCATACGGGTCGCCGACAACATCCGGTCGCGGGAAAAACTCGCCCGTGTTGTTGTAGTCATCAAACAGCGTCAGGTGAAACGGATTGCCACTGCGCACGGTCACAACGGTATTCACTTGCCAGCCTTTGCCGAAACGCGGATGCGACTCCCACAAGTTTGGAAACGCGTAACTGACGCTCGCGACAAAGCGATGTCGATTGTCGAAATTCGAGTTTGCTTTCTCGCAGCGCGTGCAGTGACTGTTGTCCGGCTGCGTCGCGTTCGCGACGTAGTCCTGGCCGTCCGACGCGTTGTCGATGGAATGTGACCAAACGTAATACACCTGCGAAGAGAAGCCTCTTCGATCGCGCACGGAGAAGCTGGTTTGCAGAGCGTTGTAATTTGAGAACGCGCTGGTCTCGAGGTTATTTACGTAGAAGAAGGTGCCCCCGGAAGGCGCGAATGGTCCATTGTCAAACGGGCGCTCGGAAGAGACACTCGGGTTCAAAGGTTGATTGATGTCGCGGTAGCGAAACAGCTTCCTGCCAGCCGAGCCGACGTAGCCGATTTCGAATACACCGTTTCTGAACAATTCGTGCTGAATGTTCAAATTGTAGTTTTGGATGTACGGCGTGCGCAGGTTTCGATCTACTGCAAACACATCGGAATCGAGAAAGTCCGTGAAGATTGGAACGCCATCCTGGATCACAGGCTCGGTCGAAAACGAGAAGAGGATCGGCGCTGGTCCAACCGGATTGAAAGCTGGTCCGGGATTGAACGTATTGAACGGGAGTTGTCCCGCGAAAAAATCCTGCGAGAACGCGTCGTAAAACAAACCCCAACCCGCGCGCACGACCGTCTTGCCTTTTCCGTGGAGATTCCACGCGAGTCCAAGGCGCGGCGAGAAATTATTCCAGTCGCGATTGTAGAGACGCGGAAGTCCCGGCGAGCCCACTTGCACGAGTCCGACCGCAGGATCGAAGTTGCTCAGTAGGTTGTCTCGCTCTTCGATCACGCCGAAATAGTCCCAACGCAGGCCGAGGTTGAGTGTGAGCTGAGGACTCCAGCGAAATGTATCCTGCAAATAAGTGGCGTGTGAGTTCTGGAGCGTATTACGGTTGGAGTTGCCACGCGCGGCTCGCCCGCCGCTCAACGTGCCGGAGAGGAAGTCTTCGAGTGAAGCAAAATCCAAACGTCCGCGATAGCCGGCATCGAAAAACTGGTCCACAGTGGTGCGCCGAAACTCGTAACCAAACTTCAGATCGTGTCGATCGAGTTTCCAGGAAAAGTTGTCGATAATGTGGAAGTTACTGTCGACGCGTGCGCGCGGGACGGAGAGCGTGGCGCCGACGTTCGCGATTCCAAGGTCGTCCTGAATGCGAATCTGCGGAAGCCCGAAGTCCTGTTCGTTG
>Ga0207653_10000747_pt1 | contig 11096 bp, 10 predicted proteins | sample KBSK5251metaG_FD_184341 | JGI IMG/M metagenome (GOLD analysis project Ga0207653, IMG submission 184341) | Corn, switchgrass and miscanthus rhizosphere microbial communities from Kellogg Biological Station, Michigan, USA - KBS K5-25-1 metaG... | ecosystem: Host-associated > Plants > Roots >...
ACGCACTGGGTGCCCGCCGAGTGCGACGTGTCGATCCGGCCCGGCTGGTTCTATCACAAGAACGAGGATGGGCAGGTCAAAACGCCGCAGCAGCTGGTCGACCTCTACTATTCGTCGGTGGGACGCGGCGCCTCGTTCTTGCTCAACCTCCCGCCCGATCGCCGCGGCCGGATTCCCGAGGCGGACGTTGCAGCACTCGCGGGGTTTCGCCGCATCATCGACGCGACATTTGGGGCCGACCTGGCCGCCGGTGCGCGCGTCACGGCGAGCAACTGGCGCGGCGGCCGCGACCGGCGCTTTGCGCCGGGAAACGTCCTCGACGGCAGCCGGATCACGTACTGGGCGACCGACGACGGCGTCACGACGCCCAGTCTCACCCTCGACTTCGATCAGGAGGTGGCGTTCAACGTCGCTCGGGTGCGCGAGCACTTGCCCCTGGGTCAGCGCGTCGAATCCATAATTGTTGATATGTGGCACAACGGAGCCTGGATGGAGTTCGGCAGCGCCTCGAGCATCGGCAATTGTCGGCTGATTCGGGGACCAAAGGTCAAAACAACGCGCGTGCGGGTCCGAATCACGCAGGCAGCGGTCTGTCCCGCCATCTCCGAGGTCGGCCTATTCTCCGAGCCATCCTAGTCACGCTCGCGCTCGCCCAAGGCCGGGACTCGGTGCCCGCCGAGCGCCTGGCGGCTCGCGACTGGTACCGCGACGCCAAGTTCGGGATGTTCATTCATTGGGGTGTCTACAGCCTGCTCGGCCAGGGCGAGTGGGTGATGCAAAACCGGCCCGTCGCCGCGTCCGACTACGAGTGGCTGGCCTCGACATTCAATCCCACAAAGTTCGACGCGCATGCGTGGGTGACGCTCGCCAAGGCGGCGGGCATGAAATACATCACGATTACCTCGCGCCACCATGACGGCTTCGCGATGTTCGCGACCCGCGCAACCCGCTACAACATTGTGGATTGGACCCCGTTCCAGCGCGACCCGCTCAAGGAGCTGGCCGACGAATGCCGGCGCCAGGGCATCAAGCTCTTCTTCTATTACTCACAGCTCGACTGGCATCACCCCGATTACTGGCCGCGCGGCTCGACCGGCCACCGCACCGGCAGGCCCGAGAACGGCGATTGGAGCCATTACCTCGACTTTCTCGATGCGCAGCTGACCGAGCTGCTCACGAACTACGGCGCGGTGGGCGGCATCTGGTTCGACGGGATGTGGGACAAACCGGACGCCGATTGGCGGTTGCCGCAGACCTACGCGCTCATTCACCGGCTGCAGCCCGCCGCGCTGATCGTGCCCAATCATCACAAGGCGCCGCTGCCGGGCGAGGACGTCCAGACGTTCGAGCAGGATCTTCCGGGTGCCAACACCGCCGGATTCAATACCCAGACGATCGGGGGATTGCCGCTCGAGACGTCGCTGACGATGAACGATTCGTGGGGCTTCAATCTCACCGACCACAACTACAAGTCGGTGCGCGATCTGATCCACTATTTGGTGAAGGCCGCGGGGCAGGGCGCCAATCTGCTCCTCAACATCGGGCCACGGCCCGACGGCACGATCCCGCCGGAGGCCGAAGAGCGGTTACGCGCGCTGGGCAATTGGACAGCAACGTATGGTGGATCGATCTACGGGACGCGCGCCGGCCCCATCGCCCCGCGCAGTTGGGGCGTGACAACGCAGCGCGGCGACACGGTCTTCGTGCATGTGCTGGACTGGAGCGATCCGGTGCTGGCGCTTCCCGCGCTTCCAGGACGCTGGAAGGCGAGGTTGTGGCCCAGCGGCACGCCAGTCGCGATCACAGGATCGAGCCTCACTCTCCCGGGGAGCAGCTCAGAACCCGATCGCGTGATCGCGCTGACGCGTCAGTGACCTACGAAGCTTTCTGCTGTGCGTCCTTCCTAATCAGGGCGTACCCCAGGCTATTGAAGTTGTAAACCGCGAGCGCCTGGAACATCGGCTTGGACTTGGCGGCTTGCCCTGAGCCTTCCAGCGCCAGCGCGTAGTTGTACTCGATATAGGGATCCTGGAGGTTGCCCTCGGCAAAGTGCGCCGCGGCTTCCTTTGCGTTCCCCTGATACAGCGCGATGAACCCCTTCAGCTGGTGATACGGCTCCATCTTGCGGGGGTTCGCGTCCGGCGCGACGAACGCCGCCATCCGGTCGGCTGCGATCTGCGCGGCCCCGTAGTCGCCGCGCCGGGCCGCAAGCCATGCCTCGAAGTACGCGATGTTGGCCTGCTGCGCGCGGCGGAACGCGGGACTCCCGACCTGATCGGCTTGTTGCATCATCAGCGGGCTCCGAGCCTTGAGCGCCGCGTCGGCCGCATAGAAGTCTTTGGTGTGAATCGCAATCAGCGCGACGTTAGTGAGCGCGTTGATCTTGGTGCCGCGCGGCTCCGGAATCCCCATCCCATCGACGTCGGTGACGAGCTTGTTGAGCTCGGTGATCGCGCCTGCGGGATCACCGGCGTACGCGCTGACATAGGCGCGGAAGGGCGCAAAGAAGCCCTTCTCGTTCCCGCGGCCCAGTGCCATGGCCGAGTCGTAGTCCGCGCGCGCGGCGGCATAGTCGCCGGCGAACGAATTGACATGGCCGCGCTGCTGCAGCATGCCGGCGTCGCGCGGGTTCAGCTCGTGGCCGCGGGTGTACTCGGTGCGCGCGGCCGGCAGGTTGTTCAGCGCCCGCTGCGCGTCGCCCAGGAAGTCGTGCATCGCAGGCTCGTTCGGCGCGAGCGCCGCGGCGGCCTGGTAATGCTCGAGCGCCTTCTGGAAATCCTTCGGCTCAGTCAGGAGATACGAGTTGCCGAGATCGGTGTGGGCGAGCAGGAAGCGCGGCGAGATCGACAGCGCCTTCTCGAGTGACGCGCGAGCGTCGCCGTTCCGGTTCAAGCCCGTCTGAATCCCAGCGAGTCCGTCATACGCCCTCGCGCTCAGCGGATTCTTGTCGACGAGCTGCTGCGCCGCCGCCAGCTGGCCGCTCACGTCGTTATCGAGCCCGCGGGTGGCGATCTGGATCTGCAGGCGTTCCGCTTCCGATGCTTTTGGCGCCAGCTGCTCGGCCCGCGCCAGGTTCGTTTTGAACTCGGCGAGCGAGTTGCCGCTGTTGGCGATCGCGAGATACGCGAGCGCGAAGTTCGAGTCCGCGGCGATCGCGGCTCTAAAGTGCTCGAGTGCGTCGTAGGGACGGGCGAGATCGAGCTCGCGCTGCCCCTGCAGGTAGTGATTGCGTGCGTCCGCGGACGATGTGGTGAGTGGCGTACCCATGACGGCGCTCGTCACGCCGTCGAGTGCCGCTAGGTCACGACTGGTTGCTGCGGGTGCGGCTCCACAGGAAGACAGCAGAACAGCGGTTGCGACGGCGAACAACGGGCGATGCAATGCGAGTGTCGACATGTAGGCTCCTGGCCAGGATGCCAAGAGCCTGCCCGCGTGTACGACTCACCACAAGGCCGAACGGTGTCAGCGTGTTGTGAGCTAGTGCCGCCGCCCGCTCACACCCCGGCTACTCCCACCACCGCCACTGCTTCCGCTGTGGCCGCCGCCGCTGCGGCCGCCACCGAACGACCGCGGCGCGGGACGCGAGTTCCCGCCACCATCACGTCCGCCGCGCGACACACCACCCTCCCTGCCACCACCAACGGAACGCGGCGAGGGGGATTGGGGCACCGGGCGCTCGGACGCTGGGCGCGATACGCGTGGTTCGATTCTCCGATCCCGCTCTGGGGACTCGGCGGGGATAATGGTGCGCGGGCGAGCCGTCACCGGTGTGAAGCGCGGCGTCGGAGCCCGGATGCCGCCGAACGTTTGGCTGAATACGAATGGCCGCGGACGGAAGACGCGTGGCCGGTAGAAGTAGGTGTAGCCGAAGCCGAAGCCGTATCCGTAGCCGTAGGGGTAGCCGAATGCACCGTAGCAACCCCAGAACGGGTCGCAGAACGGATTATAGAAGGGGGAGGAGTAGAACCCGATGCCGAAGTGAGGATAGCCGTAGCCGTAGTAGTCCTCGCCGTAGCGCGACGCGTAGCGGGAGGATCTCACGACGTACGTCGCCAGGTCGTAGTCGAAGCGCCCGCTCGAATCACCCGCCATCCGCTGCACGATGTCGAGCAGCTTCGCGAGCGGATCGTCGTTCACGGTCTGTGACGGGCCGCCCAGCGCGCGGAAATCCCAATGGTCGTTACGGACGAACGCGTCGAAGCTGAGTGGATCGCGCGAGACCGCGGCCAACACGGTCCCCGATCCTTCATCACCGTCTACCTGGAACGCATCGCGATCGCCGCGGCCCCGGACTTCGAACCGCCCGCCGCCGCGAATGAAGTCGTCGTCGCGCGGATCGAGCGGGTAGAGCACGCGGACGCGGCCGTCAGCGTCGGCGTGCAGCACGATGAGGTAGCCATCCTGCGCCGCCTCGACATACACCCGGGCGCGATCGCCGCTCGAGAATTGATCGTGATTGATTTTGACTGTGACAGGCGGATTGGAGCCTTGAACGGCGAGCGACAAAGCCAGGGCGAGTAACATAGAACCTCCTTCGGAAGCTTACTTCATGTCTCCTGCGCGAAACAGGAGTCCTACTACCCCACGCAACGGCTCCACCTGCCGCCCGAGGTCCCGGAACGTTGCAGAGTGCCCTCCGTTGTCCTCGGCGCGCACGGTGGTGTTCTCGAACAGCGGATAGTAGCCGATTGCCATTCGCACCGCACCGGGCGGGATCGTGCAGCCGCACCGCATCGCGCCGGCGAGGCCGGCATTGACCGTGATGGTGAGCGGAAGCCCGGTTTCATTAGTAATGACCGGCGCGAAGTAGGCGCCGTGCGTCGGCCGCGCGGTAGCGGCGAGATGCACCGTGCCACGCGGCTGCCCGACTGTGATCGTGTCGCCGAGCGAGACGCCGAGCCGTGAGACCAGCTGCCACGCCAAGTCGAGCCGGCGCCCGCGCTCGAGTTTCAAATTGAACGATCCTCCAGGCAGGATGCGCCGCTCTTCACCGGCCACTTGGACTGCCACCATGTCCGTCAGACGATTCTCGAACGCTAATGTTGGCTGCCTGAGGTAGAACGCTCCGGCGCCGAGCGCGAGCAGGGGGAGCGCGATGGCGAGGATCACCCAGCCGACGCGGCGGGGCTTTGCCTTCCTGGCCCCAGTTCGGGGCGCGGTGCGTGCGCCGCTGACCAGGAGCTCGGTCGCTTTCTGAGCTGCCGATGCCCTCGAGCGCATCGTACTCGGCTGCTTATCGCTTTCGAGGGCAGCTATTACTTCGCCCGCGGACTGAAAGCGATCCGCCGGCTGCTTCTCGAGGCAGCGCAGGATCACATCGGACATCTCGCGCGGCACGCTGGGGTTCACATCCGAGGCCGCAGGCGGGGGATCGGCGATGTGTTTGCCGACGACTTGCTGCGACGACTCGCCGTCGAATGGCGGCGTGCCGGTCACCATCTGAAAGAGCACGCACCCCAGCGAGTAGATGTCCGACTGGGGCCCCAAGTTCGGATCGCCAAGCGCCTGCTCAGGGCTCATGTAGTGCGGCGTGCCGATCACGAGACCGGTCTGGGTGAGGCCGGCGCCGGCCTCGCTGCCGAGCCGCCGCGCGATCCCGAAATCGACCAGCAGCGGGCGGCCGCGGGCGACGTCGAGCATGATGTTGTCGGGCTTGATGTCGCGGTGCAGCAGCCCGGCCTTGTGGGCGTGATCGAGCGCGTCGAGGATCGGGATGACGATCGCGAGCGCGCGTTCGGGCGGCAGCGCCCCGGACCGTTTCAGCAGCTCGCCCAGCGACATGCCGTCCACGAACGGCATGGCGTAGTAGACCAACCCTTCGCCTTCACCGACGAAGTGGATCGGCAGGATGTTGGCGTGCTCGAGCTTGGCGGCCGCGCGGGTCTCGCGCTGGAAGCGCTCGACCATGCCGGCGGTCCAGGCGACGTCGGGCCTCAGCACCTTCACGGCCAGCCGGCGCTCCAGGTCCTTGTCCCACACTTCGTAGACGTCGGCGAAGCCACCCGACCCTACCAGGCGCTTCACTTCGTACTTGGCGCCGAGGGCTTTGCTGAGGCTCGCGAGGGTGTCAGTCATCGGCGGGTACTATGGAGCGCCGAGTACGCGAGCGCAAAGGGGGACATAATGGAACCGTTAAGGTCCCCATATTCGTATATGTGACGTTTCTCACCGATTTAGACCCCGTCAAAGTCCCACATTGTACCCCGGCAAAGTCCCGCTACGCAGCCCTAACTCAGAACGCTTTTGATGAGGACAGAATTAATGAAGGCCACTCGTCTGGTTGTGGTCGCGCTGTGCTTGTCTTTGGCACTCGCATGTGGTGACCACACTCCTACCGCGCCCGCGACTCCTGCTCCACAAGCCGATCTGATCGGCTCACTGCTCGTCCCGACCGGGCTGCTCAAATGCTCCGCGCTGCCGTCCGCCTCCGACACCGAAACGATCGGACCATTGGGTGGCGTCCTCGTGGCCGGACCGCACTCGCTGATCATTCCGCCGGGCGCCCTCAGCGCTCCGACGACGATCACGATGACGGTGCCGAGTGGCCTCGGCGTCAACGCCGTGAAGTTCGCGCCGGAAGGGCTGCGGTTCAGCACGCCCGCGTCCCTCACGATGAGCTACTCGAACTGCAGCCTGCTCGGCAAGATTCTGCCGAAGCGGATCGCGTACACGGACGACAGTCTCAACATTCTGACCTACCTGCTGTCGCTCGACAACCTGTTGAGCAAGCGTGTCACCGGTAAGGTCAACCACTTCTCGGATTACGTCATCGCGTGGTAATCGGGACGCGTTCCGCCGCCGATCTGCTGTTCGAAGCGCGGACCCGCGAGCGGAACGCGTGTATCCCCGAAGCGATTCAAGGTTACGAAGCAGCGATTTCCGCCGGCGAACGGTCGGGTGAAAAGGCGGTCGTCGCCGAAGCCATGCGCCGGCTCGCGGTGGTGCTCCATCACCGCAACGAGTCGGCGCGCGCGCGTGAGATGTGCCGCGCGAGCTACAGCACCGCGTGCAAGCTCGGCAACGAAATCCTCGCCGCCGAGGCGCTCAACACGATGGGCGGCCTCGCGATTCGGACGGGCGCGATGGACGATGCGCGCGCGTACTTCCTCCAGGCGCTGGCGCGGGGCGGCCAGAGCCGGGAGCTCCGGGCGCGCGTCGAGCAGAACCTCGGCGTCCTCGACAACATCAAGGGCGACGTCGGCAGCGCGGTCACCCACTACGAACGCTCGGTCGAAGCCTATCTCGCCACCAATGACGAGCATGGTTGCGCGCTCGCGTATGTGAACCTCGGGATCGCGCACACCGACCTGCAGCAGTACGACAAGGCCGACGACTACTTCACCCGCAGCTCCGCCATCGCCGAGCGTGCGGGTGATGCGCATTTGCAGGGCATGTGTCTCGTCAATCATGCCGAAGCGCACTACATGCGCGAGCGCTACGAGGAGGCGCGCCGGAACGCCGAAGCCGCGCTCGCGATCTTCGATCAGCTCGATTCCCGCGCCGACAAGTCCGAAGCCTACAAGATGATCGGCATGGTGTACCGCGAGACTGGCCGGCCGGCGCTCGCCGAGTCGCGCTTGCGCACCGCGATGGACCTGGCGATCAGCGCCGCCTCGGTGCTGAACGAGGCCGAAGCGGCCCGCGAGCTGGCGCTGTTGATGCAGACGATGGGCCGCAACCAGGACGCCCTGACGCTCCTCAACGCCGCGCACCGTCTGTTCGAGCGGCTCGATGCCCGCGTCGATCTGGTGTACGTCGGCGGCAAGGTGCTGGCGCTCGAGACTACCTACTTCGACGTCGTGCGCGAGTGGGGCCAGTCGATCGAATCGGCGGACAGCTACACCTACGGTCACTGCGAGCGCGTCGCACAGCGCGCCGTTGCCGTCGCGCGCAGGCTGAAGCTCGATGACACGGCGCAGACCACGATTCGTCTTGGAGCGTACCTCCATGATCTCGGCAAGGTGCGGGTGCCGCACGAGGTCCTGAACAAGCCGGGCCCGCTGACGCGCGAGGAGTTCGAGATCGTCCAGATGCATCCGATCTGGGGCCTCGAGCTGCTCGCCTCGGTCGAATTCCCGTGGGACCTGAAGCCGATCATCCGCTGGCACCACGAGCGCTACGACGGCACGGGCTACCCCGACCGCTTGCGCGGTGATGAGATCCCCGTGGCGGCGCAGATCGTCGGCATCGTGGACGTCTACGACGCGCTCACCACCGCGCGGTCGTATCGCCCCGCGATGTCGCATGAAGCGGCGATGACGGAGATCGAGCGCTGCCGTGGCTGGTGGTCAGAGGCGGTGTACGACGCCTTTACAGCAACAGTGCCTCAACTCGATAGGCATGTACCATCTGTGCTCGAAGAGACCATCCGAAGACTGTAAACCGGCCGTCCTGAGACGCGACGAGCGCGAGTGAATCGCGCTGCTCGTGAATGAACTGCGCGGCCGACAGATGCCGCGTCCCTCCCAGCTCCGACGCATGTACCTTCACCGGCGTGTGACCGAGAATCGGCTCACGGACGAGTACCTGCGCGACGAACGGCCCTGACTCGGTTCTCCCGATCTTTGCGCCGAACGCCAGCACGTCCCAGCGATCGCTCAGCACCACCGCGCCGTCGACGGCGGTGAGTCCGCCGATTGCATCCGTCGCGTCCTTGAACGCCCCTTCGCGGTTTCCCTTGCGCACCAGCTCGCCAAGCTTCGAAAAGGGCGGCGCTACCGTGTAAGGGACCGAAACGATCGACTTCCGCCAGGCGTCGGTGCCGTGCGGCACTACGAGGAGTGAGCCGCCGTGGTGGTGCGCGCGCATCGAAAGCGCGAGCGGCAAGAGCACGTTGTCCGCGCTGCCGTTGGCGGGATCGAAGCCGAGCAACGTGCTGACGAAATCCGGGCACTCGGAGGCGAGCGTTCCCTCCCCGTCAACGATCTTCACCTGATCGCCCTCGAGCACCGCGACGTTGGCGAACTTGCCGTCCGGATCGGCGCGGCGGTGCTTGATCACGAGCAGGCCGGGCTCGATCACCTCGACGACAAAGCAGAGCGGTGGGATGTTGCGCGTCGCGCCCCAGACCGCCAGGTCGCTTCCGTTCTTCCAGACGCCGAGGTGGATGCCAGGCCGTTCGACGGCGGGCGAGAGCTTGGTGAGATTGGCCGGGTCGAGCGGCAGCGCGTGCTCGACGAGCAGCGCCGTGCCGGCAGCCTCCGGCGGCAAGTAGGCGAGCGAGATGGTCGGCTCGCGGCCTTCCTCGCGGCGCAGGCTCGCCCAGAAGGCAGCGTTGATGATTCGCTCGATCGTCGCCGGGTCCGGGACCTCGGACTTAATGCCGGCGCGCTGGATGTGGCGGCGGAAATGTTCGGACACCGTCTGGGCGACGGAGTGCGCTGGCGGGTAGGGCAGGCGGTCCACAGAATGAAAGTAATCGAGATTCGCCACTACACACGGAGGATGCTGAGATGATGATCGTGCTGCGGTTCACCCACGTCTTCTTCGGTGCGCTGTGGGTCGGGATGATGGCGTTCCAGGTCTTCTTCCTGATGCCCGCACTCGGCCAGGCGGGGCCGGACGCCGGGAAGGTCATGGCGGCCATGATGAAGATGCGCGTCCCTATCATCCTGCCGATTTTCGCGCTCCTCACACTGATCTCGGGGTTTTGGATGTTTCAGCGCCTGGCCGGTGGCGCGCCGGACGCGTTGATGGCCACGCCGATGGGGAAGGCGTTCGGGTTCGGGGGTCTGTCCGCTCTGCTCGCGTTCTTGATCGGTGTCTTTGTGATGCGACCCGCGATGATGAAATCGGTGACGCTGGCCCAGTCTGGAAACCCAGCGCATGGTCCGGAGATTCAGCGCCTCAGGGCACGCGGCGCCCTGCTTGGCCAGGTCGTGACGTACATGCTGCTGTTCACGCTGGCAGCTATGGCCGTGGCTCGCTACCTGTAACGGTGTGATACACATCACGCGGAACCACTAAACATCTGGTCCCCTGCGGGGTCATAGGGAGCGCACAACGTTCAAAAGGAGGTGCGCTCTATGAAACGTCATCTGCTAATCCTCGCGGCTCCGCTGAGCCTCGCGGGCTGCCTGGCAGGAGGTGGATACGCCAGGGCGGACTACGTGTACGCCGAGCCGGTGCAATACGAGTACGTGGCACCGGTCGATCACGTCGTGGTTGTGACGCGCGACGTGCTCGTCACGCGGGGCTGGACAGTGTACCGCGTGCAGCGCGATGGTCCGAACCGGGTCATCTGGGCACGGCGCGGCGACGATGACGTCGTCCGCATCTTTGCGACTCCTCGGGGCCAGCGCGTCGCCGTGCGGGGGTTGTGGGAAGCGCGCGAACGCGACGAGCACGGCGAACGCGGTGACCACGGCGACCACGACCGCGGCAAGCACAAAGGCTGGACCAAGCGGGGCGAGCCGCGTGACATCATCACGGACATCGACGTCCGGTTGAGGGCGCGTGGGTAAGCCCTAGAAAACCGCGTCCGATTTCGGCGCGCAGATCCTGGACTCCTCCGGTATGGTCATGAAGTACCCATACCGGAGGAGTTCATGCGTCGTGTGTCGTTCGTATTCCTCGCAGTCACCGCGCTCGGCTGTAGCCACGAGGTCGTCTCATTCGATCCACGCGTTTCGCGCGGGACCGTAGTCGCCGAAGCCCGCGTGAGCGTGGGCCCTCCGTGCACCAGCCGCATTAAGTTTCGGCATGCGTGAAGCGTATTCGCTCGCGGTAGACGCGCGGGATCAGCGGTTCGACGGCGTCTTCTATGTCGGGATCACGACGACGCACATCTATTGCCGGCCGTGCTGTCCCTCGCGGCTCGCACACGACCAGCACCGCCGCTTTTTCGACTCGGCGGCGGCGGCCGAGCAGGCCGGGTTCCGCCCGTGCCTGCGGTGCCGGCCGGAGCTGGCGCCAGGACGCACCGCATTTGCAGCTCTCTCCCGGCTCGCGCAGGTGGCATCGGAGCGAATTGCGTCGGGTGCGCTCAACGGCCACACCGTCGCCGATCTCGCCGCCGAGCTCGGCGTGAGCGAGCGCCATCTACGGCGGGCGCTGGAGCGTGAGGTCAGCGTGTCGCCGCTCGAGCTGGCGCAGAC
>Ga0207653_10000748_pt1 | contig 11088 bp, 10 predicted proteins | sample KBSK5251metaG_FD_184341 | JGI IMG/M metagenome (GOLD analysis project Ga0207653, IMG submission 184341) | Corn, switchgrass and miscanthus rhizosphere microbial communities from Kellogg Biological Station, Michigan, USA - KBS K5-25-1 metaG... | ecosystem: Host-associated > Plants > Roots >...
CGATCCACACGGACAGGGATCATTGCGTCCTGTACGTGGCGCTTCATACCTGACGGTCGGGTTTTTCAACTCTTCGCCACTTACGAAACGCCATTGTCCATTTTCCCGTTCAAATAAACTCTTTTCGCGATGGGTTTGATCTTCTCCCCTTTGTGTAAACTTCGCTTCAAATGAAACATAGGCCTTGTTGTTGCTGACCACTCTCGTGTCAAGGATCTCGAGGCCATGCCAGGTTGACGTTTCCGACCATTCACGAATGAACGAAAGGTCAATCTCTTTTCGCGATCTTGTGTGGGTCGAGGCCACAATAAAATCGATCGCGCCAGTCACGAAAGCAGAATACCGAGCTCGCATCAGCTCTTCGGCAGTCTCGCTCTCGCGCGTGCCGCTAATGATTGGTTCACAGCAGGCTGAAAAACCCGCTCCGGACCCACACGGACAAGTTAAATTATCTTGAGTCATACGTCAGATGTCTACTTAGCCTCGTAAAGCAGTACCTTTTTCTTGCGAGTCTTTCCAATGATGAATCCCGTGATCGCGCCAGCCGCTGCGCCAAGCACTGTGAGCCCCGCTGTTACCGCCGTACCGTCAACTACAGCAAAACTATGATCATCATCGGTTGCCTCACCCACTGCGCCCAGGAGCGCTCCGGCGCCGGCGCCGGCTCCGAGGCCAATGAGGGTTGATTTGGTAACGGACGTGCCGCCCACCTGATGAACACTGCGCACGTCGTCACGTTTTACTTCCGTGGCAGCGTTCTTGACCATCAGCGTCAGTGCAGTATCCGAAACGCTGCTGAATGTTCCGTCCACCTTCTTTCCATTTTTTAACTTTACTGACAGTTTGTTTACCTGTGCCACCGAGTTAAGTCGTGACCAATCGTTGGTCCCGCCTTGAGCCGCCAATGTAACAGGCGAAAGCAGGAATGAGGTCAGCAGGATGACTATGGTTGCAAATTGTCGAGTCCGAATGCGCATAGTTTTCTCCTTTATGAGTGAGTGGGACGCGCGCTGGCGCGTAAGCAAACTGTGGCGTGAACGCGGATAACTTACCAGAAGCACCTGCTGCTTGGCGAATTTGTACACATTAGGACCATGGTCTAATGTTAAGATTGAGGCGGAGGACCCGACCATGATGACTCGCCATATTGGCCGACCTGCTCCACTGCTGATTCTCATCGCTACAGGGATCGTAAGCGCGTTGTTGCTCGGTGCTGAGCCGTACACAACAGCGCAGGACGACATTTACCAACAAGAACTCTCAACCGGAAAAGATCTCCTTCGACGACGAAACTACGAAGACGCGGTGAAGAGTTTCAAGCGCGCGAACGAAATGCGCGGAAAGAAGTCGGCGGAGTGTTACTACTTGATGTCTGAAGCGTATTTCTCGCTGGGGGCCTACAAGAACGTGATCGAGTCGGCCGATAAAGTCATCGAGTTTGCCGGCGAGAACAAGCAACTCACCTGGAACAGCTACAACAACAAGGGCCTGGCATTACAAACGCTCGCTGAGAAAAAGGATCTGAAGAAACTTCAGGCGGCGGAGGTCGCATTCCGGCAGGCACTCGCGATCGAAGGCGCGGCTCCGGTCATCCGGTACAACCTTGGTGTAACGCTCTTACAGTTGAACCGGGATGCGGAAGGCATTGCTGAGATCAGGGAGTACATCAAGTTGCAACCCACCGGGACGTACACGAAGGCGGCGCTAAAGCTTGCGGATAATCCGCGTCGCGCTCGCGAAAACTATGCGCCCGATTTTTCGTTCACGTCGTCTGAGGGTGAGCACATCGCGCTCGAAGATTTGCGTGGGAAAGTCGTGGTGTTGGATTTCTGGGCCACGTGGTGTCCGCCGTGCCTCGACTCGATACCCGCGATTCGCAACATGTACAAGAAGTTTTCGCAGGAGCAGTCGTTTGTGCTGATCGGGATCAGTGCAGATAGTGAAGACGACTTGTGGCGGGAGTTCACGGTGAAGAACAAGATGATCTGGCCGCAGTACCGCGATCGAGATCGGCGCATCCAGCGTGCGTTTCACGTGAGTGCGTTTCCGACGTACGTCGTGATCGACCACGAGGGTATTGTTCGCTTTCAGAGTGAAGGCGCGGGTTGGGAAAGCGCCGTGGATCTGCATCAGGCGATTCAGAAGCAAGTGAAGATGGTTGCGAATGAGGCGCGGTAAAGCAAAATTTATCCTCGCAAAGACGCAAAGCGCAAAGGGAGCCCTTGGATTTCCTTTGCGCCTTTGCGTCTTTGCGAGGGCATATGATCATTCTAAAGCCAGCCTTCCGATTCTACCTTCCGCACCTGCGCCCCAGCCGATGGATTTGCGCGGAGCAAAACTAAAGGTGTCAAAGCCTGGAGCCCCGATCGGTTTCCACGTTTGTCCGTCGTCGGATGAGTAGTCGCCTCCTGATGGACCAAGCGCAACCAGCGTTTTCGTGCCGGGAACATAGCGCACGACCGACCGAAAGCCTGACAAGCCTTTCACGAGCGTCCACGTGACTCCGCCATCGCTTGTGACAGCAAGGTTGTCGACCGCCTCCTGCTCCTTTCGATAATCGCCGCCAACGATTATTCCGTGCTTTGCGTCGCGGAACGCTATCGAGAATATTCCCGCTGACGGTCCTGCGGCGAGCGGCGTCTCGGCGACTTGCCACGTCAGTCCACGATCCGCCGTGCGCAAGACGCGAGCCTTCGCGGACGCGCCTGTGCCGATCCATGCGTGAGACGTTCCGAACACTGCGATGTTGGTCCCACTCGCCGCAAACGCGCCTTCGTTTTCCATTGCTCGCGGCAAGTTCGCAGCCGGCACGCGCGACCAAACACGCCCGCCATCCGCCGTCGTCATAATGTAGAGCTGACCATCGACAGAGTCGCCGAAAACGATGCCGTGGTTCGCATCCCAGAACGACATCGCATCGAGAAAAGCCTTTTCGTCTTCGTTCTTGAACTGGAGCGTCCAGGTTTTACCAGCGTCGGTAGTTTTGTAGATGCGCGAGGCTGGTCCATTGCCAATCGCCAGGACGTACGCAGTTTGAGCGTCGATCGCGTCCACATCGCGGAAGTCAAGGGCATCAGTCGTCACGGTTAGTTTTTGCCACGTCTGCCCACCATCGGCGGTGCGCAGGACCGTCGATCCGGCGCCACTCGCCCACGCCACACGCTGGCTCACCGCACTAACACCGCGCAGACGCACGTTCACGCCGCTGTTCTGCATTGTCCACTGCGGCGCACTCAAGACAGCCAAAATCAATAGAGTTATCATGTCAATTGGGCAAATCCTGAAAAATCATGTAAATCCTGTTTAGAGCAGGATTGGATATAATACGCCGCGCATTAAAAAGCCAGTTCGATCCTCCGTTCACGTATGATCGGGCAACTCCTCCTCCATTATCGGGTCGTCGAAAAAATCGGCGAAGGTGGCCAGGGCACCGTTTACAAAGTCATCGACACGACGCTCGATCGTCCTGCTGTCATCAAGGTGCTGCCGCCCGATCTGACTGATAGTGCTTCCAATCTTCTCCGGTTCGAACGCGAGGCAAAGCTCGCGTCGTCGCTGGACCATCCGAACATCTGCACGATCTTTGGCCTTCACAAAGTCGGCGACGTTCACTTCATCGCTATGCAGTTCATCGAGGGTCGCAATGTGCGCGAGATCGTCGGCGGGCAACCGCTCGACTTGCGCCGCGCACTCTCGATTACGATTCAGGTCACAGACGCGCTTGCCGCAGCGCATGGTCGCGGCATCGCGCATCGCGATATCAAAGCGCGAAATGTAATGGTCACGCGTTCGGGAACAGTGAAGGTACTCGATTTCGGTCTCGCGAAGTTGATCGAAACTCCGCACACCGTCGCGGTCGATCCGCAGCTCACGGAAGTCGGCGTGCCTTATGGAACGTCCACCTACGCAGCGCCCGAGCAGGCACAGGGCTTGAAGGCCGATCATCGCGCCGACATTTTTTCGACGGGCGTGTTGCTTTACGAAATGCTCGCGGGCACGTGGCCGTTCAGAGGCAAGACGGCTTTGGACGTGCGCTATGCGGTGGTCTATCACAAAGCGAAACCGATTATCGAAGCGCGAGGCGAAGACTCGCCGCTGCTTCGTCGCATTCAGGAGATCCTCGACAAAGCACTCGCAAAAGCACCTGACGATCGTTACCAGCGAATCGAAGACATGCGAAGCGATTTGCAGGAAGTGATGCGAGAGGTGGACGTTGATGCGAGTTTTGGCAGCACGTTGACTGACGCTCCACTCGCGGCTGTGCCGATCGCAGCGCCCAGCTCGGGAGGCTTTTGGACCGCGTCACGCAGGATTGCCGCTTCGATTGTCGCCGCGATCGTGCTGATTCTGGCTTTCTCGTTCGTTGCCTTTCGAACAAAACGCCCAGTTGAAAGTGACTCCGCCATAAACTCACTCGCCGTGCTGCCGTTTGCGAATAGCGATCCCGGGAACGAGTATCTCTCAGACGGAATAACCGAGAGTTTGATCGAGAACCTCTCGCGCGTGCCGAACCTCAAAGTGAAATCGAGAAGCACGGTTTTTCATTACAAAGGGCATGAAACGGATCCGACGAAGATCGGGCATGAGCTCGGCGTTCACGCGCTCTTGTCAGGTAGCGTAAGTCAGTCTGGCGACGACCTGTACGTGAGCGTCGAACTCATCGACGTGCGCGACGACAGTCACATCTGGGGCGAGCGCTACGGGCGCAAGGTTTCGGAAATCGTCTCCTTGCCGCAACAGATCTCGCGCGACGTGTCGCAACGATTGCGCTCGCGTGCTGACGGCATGGACCACTCACAATTGACGCGGAACTATTCGCCCGACTCTGAAGCGTATCGGCTCTATCTCCAGGGTCGCTACAACTGGAACAAGAGAACCGTCGAAGGATTGCAAAAGGGAATCGAGTTTTTCGGTCAGGCCATTCAGCGAGACCAGGACTACGCGCTCGCTTACGCAGGACTCGCCGACTGTTATCTGCTGCTGAACGTCTACAACGTCACTTCCGCTGACGATTCTTATCCGAAAGCTGAAGCGGCGTCGAAGAAGGCTTTGTCGATCGACGAGAGTCTGGCTGAGGCACACACGTCGCTCGCCTTTGTCACTTATCGTTACCATCTGAACTGGGTGGAAGCCGAGCAACACTTCAAGAAGGCGATCGCGCTGAATCCAAACTATGCGACGGCGCATCAGTGGTATGGGAGTTATCTCGCCGCGCTCGGAAGATCGAAAGAATCGATAGTCGAAGCTAAAACCGCGCACGAGCTCGAACCATTTTCTTTGACGATCTACAGCGACTACATTCGCAATCTTTATTATGCCGGCAGACTTGACGAGGCTCGCCAGGAGTCTTTAAAACTCATGCAGATGGATCCGAACTTCGGGCGCGCGCGTTACGAGCTGGGTTTGGTCCTTGAAGAAGAAGGAAAGTTGGACGAGGCTATCGCCGAATTCAAAATGGCGTTAAAGTCTCAGCCTGACAACGTCGCGGCACTAACTGCGTTGGGTCACGCGCAGGGTCTTGCAGGGAAGAAAGCGGACGCAGAGAGAATAATCAGCAGGCTTCAGGAACTCTCGAAACAACAATACGTCTCCCCATTTCAAACAGCGGTGGTCTACGCCGGCATCGGCGACCGGAAGCTCGCGCTCGACTGGCTCGAGAAGTCGCAGCAGGAGCGGTTCAACTGGTTGCCCTTCGTGCAGATCGATCCTGTGTTCAAGAATCTGCGGTCGGAACCGAGATTTCAGGAGTTGTCGAAGAGCCTTGGTCTTAAGTAGCGCCACAAAAAGCACAAAAAAGAACACATATGAACCTTACACGTCGAACATTTTTATCAACAACCACGAAGTCTGCGCTGGCGGTGGCCGTCCTGAATTCCATTCCCGCACGCGCGTTGGCCCAGTCAGCCGCGGTGCAACCGGTGTTTGCACGGCTCGACGAATACATCGCGCGCCACATGCGCGAGACAGGCGCACCGGGAATGACGCTCGCACTCGCGAATCGCAATGGTCTGATCAGGGCTTCGACTTACGGCTTCGCAGACACGAAAGCCGGTTTGCGCGTCGTGCCCGAAACGATGTTTGAGATCGGCTCCGTTGCGAAGTCGTTTGTCGCCCTCGCGCTGATGCAGTTGCGCGACGAAGGAAAACTCGATCTCAACAAGCCAATCGTCGAATATGTTCCGTGGATAAAGATCAATTCCAAGTTCGAAGCGATCACCACGCATCATGTTCTCAGCCACACCGGCGGACTTCCCGGCGAGCCGTTGCTGCTCGACGCGTTGCTCAGTGAACTCTGGACCGGATACGCGCCCGGTAAACGATTTCTTTACTCAAACACCGGATATAACATCCTCGGCTTCCTGATTGAAGCACTCGATAAACGTCCGTTCGCCGAAGCGATGCGAGCGCGAATCCTCGCGCCGCTCGGAATGACGGCAAGCGCGCCGATCATTACCAATAACCTGCGCAAATTCATGGCCGTGGGTTACGAGCCGCTCACCGAAGGACGTCCGTTTCCGGTTCATGGTCCACTCGGCGAAGCACAATGGATCGAGGTTGACATTGCCGCGGGCAGCATCGCTTCGACTCCCGGCGACATGGCGAAATACATGCGCATGCTCACGAATCGTGGCGCGTTGCCGAAAGGTCGACTCATTTCCGAGGAATCGTTTGAACTTCTTACGAAGCCGGCGATCGAGTCTCCGTTTCGTGGCGAACCGGCGTCGTATGGCTACGCACTCTGGATAAGCAACATCGGAGGTCATACGCGTCTGCGTCACACGGGCGGGATGGTGGCTTTCAGTTCGTCGATCGATGTCGACGTGACGGCTGGTGTTGGCGCGTTTGCGTCTGTCAACGCGAATCTTCGTGGTTATAGACCAGTTGCCGTGACGAAGTATGCGATTGAACTCTTCAACGCATCGCTTGAAGGAAAGCCACTGCCGGATGCGCCGGTGCCGCCGACGCCTCCGGACCAGGTAAAGAACGCGGCCGATTACGCTGGCGCCTACGCGTCACCTGATGGGAAGAAACTGGAATTCGCTGCGGAAGGTGAGAAACTCATTCTCGTACGTGGTAATCGCAGGATCGTCCTCGAGCGCGCTGCGCCGGATCTGTTCCTGGTCAAAGATCCGGATTTCGAATTGTTCCTGCTCGGGTTTGTTCGTGAGAACAAGGAAGTGACGCAGGCGTTTTATGGCGCCGATTGGTACATGGGCGCGAAATACACGGGCCCGAAGTCTTTTGAAACTAGGAAAGACTGGGAGGCATTTGCAGGGCATTATTACAACGACAGTCCCTGGTACGGCGACACGCGCGTCGTGCTGCGTAAAGGCCAACTCTTTCTGGATGGCGTCCAACCACTCGTGCCACGCGGTGACGGGAAGTTTGGGGTTGGCGATGCGGAGGGTCCTGATTGGATCAGTTTCGAGTCAATCGTCGATGGACGCGCCATGCGAATGAATTCCTCGGGAATGATCCGTCGCCGCACGTTCACACCATGAGGCCACAAAAGGCACAAAGAAGAACACAAAACAAATCCCTATTTTTTGTCACGTTGTGCCCTTTTGTAGCTACATTTGTGCCTTTTGTGTACTACATCAACAGCGACTCGACACGGTGCGCATGGACCATCTCCTCACACGGTGACCACGCGAACACTGTGAAACGTCCATCCTGCGAGGCAACCAGCCCGAGCGCATCACGCTGATCGTTGACAAACTGCGCCGCCGAGAGATGCCGCGTTCCGCCGTGCTCGGTTGGATGGACCACGACCGGAATATTCCCGACGATCGGCTCGGTAATCACCCACTTATCGACTATGGAACCTCTATCCGGTCTTCGGATCTTCGCACCAAACGCGAGCACTTCATACTGATCGTCGATAATCGTCGCGCCGTCGACCGCTGTCAGACCTCCAATCGTATCCACGACCCGGCGCACCGCGCTTTCCCATTGCGTGCGATCTTCGTGATCTTCGTCCACCTCCTGTCGCAAGAGCTTTGTGAGCGCTGCGAACGACGGCGTAATCGAATAGAGAATCGGCTGCGCGATCGAGTCGCGCCAACGGTCGCTTTCCGACGGTACGACGAGCAGTGTCCCTCCATGACCTTGTGCGCGCATCGAAGCACTCAGTTGGACCAGCACGTTCAGCGTGTGATGTGGACCATTCGTCGCAGCGGCAGTGAAAGCGAGCAGGGCTTTTAGTAGCGCAGGACAGTCAGGGAGGCTCGTGCCTTTGTCGTCTATGACCTTTACCTGCTCGCCCTTCAACACTGCAACGTTCGCATACTTCCCAAAGCCATCCAGACGACGATGCTTGATAACGAGTAATCCCGGTTCGATATCTTCCAGAACGAAACAGAAACTCGGAATCGTACGCGTCGTTCCCCAGACCCTGAGTTCACCGCCGAGACTCCAAACACCGAGATGAATCTCGGGTCGTTCAACCGCGGGCGCGAGCTTTGTAAGCACGCCTGCCGTCAACGGCAGTGAATGCTCAAACACCATCGGCTGCTTCGCCTGTTCGGGCGGCAGATAAGCGAGAGAGATTTTGGGGAAGCGGCCTTCCTCCGGTCGGAAGCTGGCCCAGAAAGTGGCGTTGATGATCGCCGCGACCGACTGTGCATCGGGTTGCGGCGCCAAATCGTCTTCGCCGAGGCGGCGCGCCTCCTGTATTTGTCGAGCGAAATGTGCCTCGACGATGGGCGCGACGGTGCTCGCCGCTTGATACGTTGGGTTACTGCTCATAAACTGCGTTTCGTTCTTTTTTTGCCTTTTGTGGCCCGATGAACAGATTAACGCAGGTGAGCACGGATTAGTTAGCGTAGCCGGGTGTCCATACATGAGAAAGGTGCTCGTAATCGGTCCCGGCGGATCTGGAAAATCGACGTTTGCCAGGCGCCTGGGTGAACTGCTTGAGATCCAGGTCAAACACCTCGACGCATTTTACTGGCGTGCGGGATGGACCAAACCTTCCAACGAGGATTGGGTTAACACCGTAACTGAGTTGGCGAGCGGTGACGCGTGGATCATGGACGGGAACTTCGGAGGCACGCTCGAACTCAGGCTCAAGCACTGCGACACGATCATTTTTCTCGACATGCCACGCCTGCTGTGTCTCTGGCGCGTAACGAAAAGACGTCTTCGTTATCGCAACCGTTCACGGCCTGACATGGCTGAAGGTTGCCCTGAAAAAGTGGACCGCGAATTTATTGATTGGATTTGGAATTATTCACGAACGTCACGACCGAAAGTCGTCAGGTTGTTGAATGAGCATTCCGGCAGTAAGCAGGTTGTGTGGCTTCGTTCGAATGCTGAAGTAGAAAGATTCTTGCACGATCTATCGCTTAGAGGAGCCCCCGATGGACAAACATGAACCCGAAAGCGGTTTGAGCTTTGAGCGCGTCGTCTTTTTTAGCGATGCTGTTTTCGCGATCGTGATCACGTTGCTCGTGCTCGAGCTGAAAGTGCCGCATCTCGCCGAACATACCGAATCAGGGTTGCGACATGCCCTGGTTGAACTGCTGCCAAAAATTGCGGGATTCGTGATCAGTTTTTTGATCATCGGGTTGATGTGGGTCGAGCATCACCGCATCTTCCGTTACATCGCCGACTACGATGCCGGTCTGCTTTGGCGAAATCTGTTGCTGTTGCTCTGTGTTTCGTTTGTACCATTTCCGACGGCTCTCTTCAGTGAAAACTTCTGGAGCCGCACGGCGTTCATGCTGTACGCCGCGAGCTTCGGCGGTGTCGCGACCGCGAAATTTTTCATCTGGCGTCATGCCGTGGCCGCGAAGTTGTTGAAGGAGGGAGTAACACCGGAGCTGGAGGTGCGGATCGCTCGTCGCTCGATGGCTGTGCCTATCGCGTGTGCTCTGGCGATTCTTCTTGCTTTCGTCAACATTTTTCTCGCACCGCTCAGCTTCATGCTGATTCCACTGCTCGCGCGTCTGCTCGATCCAACGTCAAGGAAGGTCAAATCAGCAACCGCAACGGCCAACGAAGAAGCCGCTGCTTAGAACAAGGAGTATCAAGATGGAAACAGAGATGTCTGCACAAATACCGGCGAAGCGTTTCAAGAAGGCATTGTTCAGGTGTCTTGACGAGACGTTCTCCAACGTTCACGGGATCTATCTCGACAAAGGGACCACGCTCTTTGAGACGCTTGAAGGCGTGTCGGCAGAAGAAGCATCGCGAGCGATCTCTTCCAACTCTGCAACGATCGCGGCGCAGGTCGAGCACGTTCGGTTCTATCTCGATGTGCTGGACGAGTACCTGCGCACTGGTGAAGAAAAGACAAATAACTGGCGCGAGATTTGGGAGACTGTTCGCGAGGTCACGCCCGAGCAGTGGGAAGATCTGAAGCGTCGTTTGAAAGAGAGTCACAAACGCGCGATGGCAACGCTCGATTCATTCGAGACGTGGGAGGGTCGTTACGATATCACCGGCGGGTTGTCGATACTCGTTCATAGTGCTTATCACCTCGGTGGCATTCGCCAGGCACTCGGAGCAATCAGGGCAGGGAACTAAGCGAGTCTATGGACGCTCAAACCTTTGCCCTCGCGGAAACGATCTGGAACTACCATCAAATGAAGCACCAGGTCGCACAGGCGGATGCGATCCTGGTGCTTTGTAGTCATGATGAAAGAGTCGCTGAAAGAGGTGCTCAATTATTTCTCGAAGGCTGGGCGCCGCTGATCATCTTCTCGGGCGGCCGCGGAGAGATCACGAAAAAACTTTGGGACGAACCGGAAGCAGTGCGATTCGCGCGCATCGCGATGAGCATGAATGTTCCGCGTGAAAATATTTTAGTCGAACCAAATTCCACCAACACTGGGGAGAATGTTCAGTTCACGCGCAGGCTTCTGGAAGAGCGCGGTCTGGATCCATACAAGTTTATCGTCGTGCAGAAGCCGTACATGGAACGGCGCGCGTTTGCGACGTTCCGTCGTTACTGGCCCGAGAAGGAAGTTGTTGTGACTTCAGCAAACGATGTCGGTGCGCAAGCAGCATGGCCTGCGGGTTTTCCGAAGTGAGCGCTGCGCCGCATAACAAGCAGTTGCAGCGGACCGTGATACGTCGGCGCGG
>Ga0207653_10000750_pt1 | contig 11051 bp, 13 predicted proteins | sample KBSK5251metaG_FD_184341 | JGI IMG/M metagenome (GOLD analysis project Ga0207653, IMG submission 184341) | Corn, switchgrass and miscanthus rhizosphere microbial communities from Kellogg Biological Station, Michigan, USA - KBS K5-25-1 metaG... | ecosystem: Host-associated > Plants > Roots >...
CTCACGCCCGAGGGCGAGATCCCCGGCGTCGGCGAGCGCGACGCGGTGGGGGATGGGTCCGCGTGATCCGTCTGCAGAAGGTGATGGCCGACCGCGGGGTCGCATCACGCCGCGCGGCCGAGGAGATGATCACCCAGGGCCGCGTGCGGGTGAACGGCGACCTCATCACGACGCTCGGCACGCGCGTACTCGAAGACGCGCACATCGAGGTCGATGGTCGACTCATCGCCGCGCCGGCGCCGCACCGCTATGTGCTGATGAACAAACCGGTCGGGATCGTTTCGACCGCGCAGGACGAGCGCGGCCGCCGGACCGTCGTCGACCACATCGGTGCTCGCGAGCGTCTCTATCCGGTCGGCCGGCTCGACACGGACTCGGAGGGACTGTTGCTCCTCACGAACGACGGCACGTGGGCGGAACGCGTGCTGCATCCGCGCTACGGGCACGAGCGCGAGTACGACGTCTGGGTAGAGGGCGACCTCACCGATGAGTCCCTGGCGCGTCTGCAGCGTGGGATCCCGTTAGAAGAGGGCATCGCGCGCGCCGTTCGTGTGTCGGTACGTTCGCGCTCGCGTGGGCGCTCACGAATCTCGATGGTGCTGCTCACCGGTTGGAAGCGTCAGGTGCGCCGGATGTGCGTCGCGGTCGGCCTGAAGGTGACGCGTCTCGTGCGAGTGCGCATGGGTCCACTCGAGCTCGGCAAGCTCCGACCCGGTGAGTTCAGAGATCTCACGAAGCGCGAGATCGAGTCGATGACCGCACCGACCGTCCAGCCGAAGCCGCAGATACGCGAGAACGCGGCGCCGGCGATCACGAAGCCGTTGCCGCTGGCAGCGGGAACCGCAGGAGGCGTGGCGCCGCGCGCGATGCGGCGAGGGCCGTTGCGAGCGGTCCCTCAGCGGGTGGCGCGCCGCGTCCCAATTGCGCGCCCGAGAGTTGGGCCGGTCGAGAGTGCGCGAGCAGGGAAGCTGCCGCGGTTGGCACGGCGAGGACCCCGAGCCGCGGCAGGACCCGCGGCACGTTTCGGTATGCGACCGCGAACAGGAGGGCCCACGGCAGGACCCGCGGCGCGTACTGGTGCGCGGCCACCACAGTGGCGGCGCTCAACGCGGGCGGCGACGCAACGCGCGGCACCGCGACGAGGGCAACGATGACGCCCCGCACGATCGCGATCGACGGACCAGCCGGCGCCGGCAAGAGCACGATCGGAGCGCTCGTGGCTGAGCGGCTCGGCTACCTCTTCCTCGACACCGGCGGCATGTATCGCGCGATCGCACTCGCGGCGCAACGGAAGGGCGTCGACCCCGACGACGCGGAGCGTCTCGCGCAGCTCGCGCGCGAGTCGCGGATAACGATCGGCCCGCCGACGGTGCGTGACGGTCGCGCGTACACGGTGCTGCTCGACGGCGCCGATGTCACGTGGGACATCCGCTCTCCCGAGGTCGATCGCACCGTCTCGCAGGTTGCGCGCGTTCCCGCGGTACGCGACGCGATGCTCGAGCAGCAGCGCGAGCTCGCTGGCCGCGGCCGCGTCGTCATGGTCGGACGCGACATCGGCACGGTCGTGTTGCCCGATGCGGACTGCAAGATCTTCCTGACCGCGTCTGCATCCGAGCGCGCGAAGCGACGCGAAGAAGAGCTGCGTTCACGCGGCCAGGTCCTCCCACGACAGGAGCTGCTCCAGGAGATCCTGCGGCGCGATCGCATGGACAGCGAACGAAAGGTCGCACCGCTGCGCACCGCCGACGACGCCGTCGTCGTGCAGACCGATGGACTGTCCGTCGGTCAGGCCCTGGAACAAGTCCTCGCGATCGTGATGCGACCGGCACCGGCCGCGTGATCTCCGACAGCGCACCGACCTGGCCCGTCGAACGTCTCTGGCTGTGGAATCTCCTCTTCCCGCCGATCCGCACCATCGTCCAGGCGCTCGTGCATGTTCGTGTCGAGGGCCGGGAGAACCTTCCCAAGAGCGGGCCATACATCATCGTGTCGAATCACATCAACTGGAAGGACCCGCCGCTCATCTCGATCAACCTCGATCTGTCGGTGCGGTACATGGCGAAGGTCCAGGCGTTCGGCTATCCCCTGCTCGGTTACATCGTCCGCGCGACAGGGGCGTTCCCGGTACGACGGGGCGAGGGTGATCGGCGGGCACTCGTGACCGCGCTGAAGGTCCTCGCGGGCGGTCAGATCCTCGGATTCTTCCCGGAGGGCCATCGCAGCGAGAGCGGCGCGCTCCTGCGGGGCAAGCCTGGCGTGGGTTTCCTCGCGACGCGTGCCGGAAATGTCCCTTTGGTACCGATCGCGATGATCGGCACCAAGCAGTCGATCCTCCGCCTCATCTTCGGCGGCCACGCCGTCTTACGCGTGGGACGACCATTCCACGTGGCCGATCTCAGCGCTGAGGAACGTCGTGACGAGCAGGCCGTCACCGATGCGGTGATGAGACGCATCGCCTCGCAGTTACCACCCGAAATGCGAGGTGCGTACCCCTAGAATCGATATCAATGGAAGTACTGCTCGCACGAGAGAACGGGTTCTGTTTCGGCGTCAAGAAGGCGGTCGAGCTGACCGAGGCCGCCGCTGAGACGGGGAAGACCGTTCACAACCTGGGCCAGGTCGTCCACAACCCCAAGATCAGCGAACGGCTCGCCGCGCGTGGGGTCAAGGTCATCAAGGACCCCGCGGACGCGTCGGACGGGATCGTCGTCATCCGCGCGCACGGCGTCCCGCCGGAAGTGCGCAAGCAGATCGAGGACCGCGGTCTCGAGTGCATCGATGCGACCTGTTCGCTCGTGCTGCGAGCGCAGCGCTTCACGAAGCAGCTCGCGGACGAGGGCTACAGAGTGATCATCCTCGGGACTCCCGACCACCCCGAGGTCGTCGGACTGAAGGGGTTCGCGGGCGATGACTACGTGGTCGTCGAGACGAAGGAAGAGTGGTCGAAGCTTCCCAAGATGAAGCGCGCGGGTGTGGTGTCCCAGTCGACACAGCCGCCGTGGGCTTTCAAGGAGCTCGTGGCGCACGTCTCGGAGATCGCGCAGGAAACAAAGGTCTACAACACGGTCTGCCCGGTCACGGTGAAGCGTCAGGTGGCGGCGAGCGAGCTCGCGGAACAGGTGAAGACGATCATCGTCGTCGGCGGAAAGAACTCCGCGAACACGCGGGAGCTAGTGAATCTCGCGAGGATGCAGGGTCGACTCGCGTATCACATCGAGAACGCCGACGAGCTGCGACCGGAATGGCTTCGCGATCAGGAACGCATTGGCCTCATCGGTGGCTGCTCGACGCCCATGGACACGCTTCTCGAGGTCAAGGAGCGCGCCGAGGAGCTCGCGGAAGCGGTCCCGGCCTAACCCGCGTGTCTCGCGCCGTCGTTGCCGTTGTCGGCAGGCCCAACGTTGGGAAGTCGACGTTCTTCAACCGCATCGTCGGTGAGCGCGTCGCGATCGTCGAGGATCTTCCCGGCACAACGCGCGATCGCATCTACGCGACGGCGGAATGGCGGGGGCGTGAGTTCTCGCTGATCGACACCGGTGGTCTCGACGATCCTCGGGTGGGTGAGATGGAAGCGGCCGTGCGGCGTCAGGCCGAAGCCGCGATCGCCGAAGCAGACGTTGTCCTGTTCATCGTCGACGCGCAGTCCGGCATCCTCCCGGTCGAGCACGACGTTGCGGATCAGCTTCGCCGGAGCCGCAAGCCCGTCATCCTCGTCGCGAACAAGGCGGATTCCTGGCGCGGTGAGGCGCAGGCGGCGGAGTTCTACGAGCTCGGCCTCGGTGATCCCTTCCCCGTCTCTGCGATCCAGGGGCACGGAACGGGCGATCTGCTCGACGCCGTCGTTGAGCGCCTTCCCGCGGAGAAGGAAGAGGAGCTCTCGACCGATGCGCACATCGCCATCGTGGGCCGGCCGAACGTCGGCAAGTCGAGCTTCCTGAACACGCTGGTCGGGAGCGAGCGCGCTGTGGTCAGCGAGATCCCCGGCACCACGCGCGACAGCCTCGACACCGCCATGGAGTTCCGCGGTCGGCGCCTCGTGCTCGTGGATACCGCCGGCATCCGTCGGCGCGGGCGCGTCGAGCAGGGCATCGAGCACTACGCATTGCTGCGGACCGCGCACGCGCTCGAGCGCGCGGACGTCGCGATCCTCCTGACCGATGCGACCGAGGGCGTCACCGCTCAGGACACGCACATCGCCGGCTACGCCCTCGAAGCGGCGGTCGGCCTGGTGCTGGCCGTGAACAAGTGGGACGTGGTAGACCGTGGCGAGGACATGACCGCTCAGGTCGAAGCCGAGGTCGCGCGTGAATTCCACTTCGCGCCGTGGATGCGCCACCACTTCGTCTCTGCAAAGACCGGTCGCAACGTGGAGGCGACGCTCGAGGACGCGCTCAAAGTCGTCGATGAGCGCAAGAAACGCATTCCGACGTCAGAGCTGCACAAGCTGCTGACCGAGGCGATCGCCGCGCATCCGCCGTCACCGCACCGCGGGAAAGAGGTCCGCTTCCGTCACATCACCCAGGCTCGCGGTAAGGCTCCGACGTTCGTGTTCTTCGTCGATCCACCTGAAGGCGTGCACTTCACGTACGCGCGGTACCTCGAGAACCGCATCCGCGAACGCTTCGGGTTCCCCGGCACCCCGATCAAGCTCGAGTTCAGGGCTTCGTTCGAATGAGCGACCCGGCGACGCTGCTCGGGCTGCTCATCGTCGCCCTCGTCGGCTACGGGATCGGCTCGATCTCGAGCGGGTATCTCGTCGGCAAGATCTATCGCAATGTCGATCTGCGTACCGTCGGATCAGGTTCGACCGGCGCGACGAACACGTTCCGGACGCTCGGACGCGGCGCGGGTCTCCTTGTCGCCGTGTTCGACATCCTGAAGGGCGCGCTGGCTGTGCTGTTCGCGCAGCTGCTGTTCTCGGTCGACGGCGATGCGCGTCATCTCGCTGAGGCGCTCGCGGCGGTCGGCGCGGTCGCGGGCCATTGTTGGCCGCCTCTTCTACAGGGCCGCGGCGGTCGCGGTGTGGCGACGGGATTCGGTGCGCTGCTCTTCGTCGCGACGCCGGCATGGGCGAGCGCCGTCGCGTTCTTCGCGATCGGCCTCGCGCTCACGCGCATGGTCTCGGTCGGGTCCCTCGCTTCGGTCGTCGGTGCGCTTTTGGGGTACCTCCTTTTCACCTGGACCGGCTGGCTGTCATTCAGCTGGGCGACGCTCGCCTTCATCCTCGTCGGGGGCAGCATCGTGTACGTGCGACACCTGGCGAACATCCAACGCATCCTGCGCGGCGCGGAGCCCCGCATCGGCGCGCGCTCATGACGGTCGCGGTACTTCAGGCGGGCTCGTGGGGCACGACGCTCGCGACGATCCTGGCGCGCGATGGCCAGCGTGACGTCATCCTATGGACGCGCGACGCCGAGCAGGCGCGCGAGATCGCTGCGCAGCGCGAGAACCGGCGCTATCTCCCGGGGATCCGGGTGCCCGACCGCGTCGAGGTCACGGCCGATATCGAGCGCGCGCTCAGTGCGGACGACCTCATCGTCGCGGCGCCGAGCGTCGGCGTCGCCGCGCTGCGCGAGCGGATCGGCGCATCGCTCCGCCCCGAGCAGCGGCTGCTGTCCGCAACGAAGGGGCTCGCTGAGGGCGGGCAGCGCATGAGCGAGCTCTGGGCCGAGGTCGTCGGCCGCGAACGGGTCGCCGTGCTCTCCGGTCCCAACATCAGTCGCGAGATCGCGGCCGGGCTTCCCGCGGCAACGGTGATCGCATCGGTGGAGGCAGCGACCGCGAAGCATTTCCAGGAGCTCGTCGGCACGCCGATGTTCCGCGCCTACACGGACACCGATGTCGTCGGCGTCGAGCTCTCTGGCGCACTCAAGAACATCGTTGCCCTCGGAGCCGGCGCGATCGACGGCATGGGTTACGGCGACAACGCGAAGGCCGGCTTCATCACGCGTGGGCTCGCCGAGATCGCGCGGTTCTCATTCGCCAAGGGAGCGAATCCGCTCACGGTCGCGGGTCTCGCCGGGGTTGGCGACCTCGTCGTGACCTGCATGAGCAAGCATTCGCGGAATCGCACGGTGGGGGAGCAGCTCGCGAAAGGCCTGGGGCTCGCCGAGATCCGTGAGCGCCTCGGGGGGCAGGTGGCAGAGGGCGTCACGACGGCCGAGGCGACGTATCGCGCCGCGCGCGAGGCGAACGTGACCATGCCGATCACCGAGCAGACGCATCTCGTGCTTTCCGAGGGCAAGCCCATCAGGCAGGCGATGCGCGACTTGATGCAGCGCGAGCGCGGTGACGAGATCGCCGGTCCGCTCGCGGAGATCTCGCGCATCATCGCGAGCACCACTGCCGCTCGGCGCGAGGACAGCGCAGCACGTTCTCCTTCATCGCGCTGAGCGTTAGGCACGCGTGACGTTCGCTCGACCACGCCGCGGTGGCGCCGCGCTCGTGCGTCTCCTGCCGCTCCTGCTCTCGGCGTGTGTCGCATCGCAGGCGACGACGCCGACACCCGCGCCGACCGCGACGCCGGTCTCGCAGCTGACCTTGCGCGTATTGGTCACGGCTCTCACCGATCTTGATGCGAGCGGGCCGCCGCTTGCCGGCGCGCATGTGTGCGCCGCGACACCTCGCGGCCCCGAGCGTTGCACCGAGGCGGCGAAGGACGGGACAGCCGCTTTCACGCTAACGCCGACGACCTATCTGCTGCGGGTCGACGGGCCGGATCCGACGCGGTGGATGACCGACACGCGAGTGGTCGATGTCACCGGCGCGGACACGGCGGTGTGGGTCGGCCTTCCGGCGCGCATCCACCTCACCGGGATCGTTCGCACCGCTCAGGGGGTGCCTCTCTCGCGCGCGCAAGCGTGCGCGCATCCGGTCAGCCGAGACAACGTCGTCTGCGCGCGCACTGGTGCGGACGGGAAGTACAGCATCGAAGCTCGTGGTGACCTGTATCGCGTCGACGTCGAGGGCCCGCCTGGCGCGAAGCTGGTGCCGCAGTGGGTGGGCGGCTCGCCGTTCGAGGACAACACCGTCGTCCTCGACGCGCGCACGAGCGATGTTCCCGACATCGACTTCGCGCTCGATCCTGGCGTCGTGCTGCGTGGAACGATCCGTGTCGGCGGCGCGACGATCGAGGATGCGCAGGTGTGCCTGAGCACGCTCGCCGCTCCCATCGGCTGGCAATGCGAGCGGACCGACAAGCATGGTGCGTATTCGGCGCTGCGCGTCCCCGGCGACTACTGGGTATGGGCGCTACCGCCGGACCGCGTTCGAGCGGTAGGCCTCTGGTACCCCAGCGGGCTCGGTGGCGTCGACGCGCTCCCCTTCGATCTCTCGTCCGACGCGACGCTCGACATGACGCTGCCGAGCGGTCCGCAGATAAAAGGTCGCGTGCGCAACGAGAGCGGCGAAGCGGTGCCCGATGTCCTCGTCTGTGTGGACACGCCGTTCACGAGCGGTCGCATCTGCCGGCCGACCGGGTTCGATGGCTCATATGCGGTGACAACGCGCGCAGGGCCGACGTACATCGTCAGCGTCATCCCACCGTCCGGCAGCGGCTACATCGCCGAGTACTGGGACCACAAGCACAACTGGGTCGAGGCGGATGGAGTGCCGCTCGGCAACAGCGATAGAACGGTCGATCTCGTCCTGCGGCGCGGCGTCATCGTCAAGGGGACGGTCAAGGATGCGCGCGGCATCCCCGCGGTCAGCGCGACGATCAATTTCGGGGACCCCCGCTTCGTCGAAGCCGCCGGCGCGACCGACGGGACGGGCGCGTTCGAGATCGTCGTGCCGCCTGGCAAGTACCACGTCGATGTGTTCCCGCCGCGTTACCCCGGCAACCTCGTCGGCCGCGAGATGGAGATCGATGCAAGTGGGGCGGTCGACATCGACGTCGTGCTCGAAGACGTAGCACCCTAACGGCGTAAACAAGCCCTAACGGCGTAGAGTGGGGGAGCGCCCGCCTTACGGGCCGGGCAGCCTTCCATATGTCCAAGGAGTCGTCTGTGTTCGGTCGCCTTTTGAAGCCCTCCGTTGTTGTCCACGCCCACTGCGACATTCCGTGCGGGATCTATGACCCGACGCCCGCGAAGATCGCGGCAGATACGGTCGCGAAGATGGTCGAGAAGATCAGCGCCCTGCAGCCCACAGCCACTGACGCCACGACGCGCGGCAACTTTGTCCGCATGATCGCCGTAAAGGAAGAGCACGCGCAGATCTGCAAGAAGGAGCTCGAGATCCTCTGGAGTGACTACTTCAAGCCGGAGCACCTCGAGAAGTTCCCGAAGCTGCACGACACGTTCTGGAAGGCGGCGAAGCTCTGCTCGAAGAACAAGCAGAACGTCGATGCCGCGGCAGCTGCTGAGCTGCAGGCGGCGGTCAAGGAGATCAGCGACATGTTCTACGCGACGAAGAAATGAGACGCGGCCCATGGCGTGTGGCCGTCGCCGGCCACAGCATGGAGCCGGCGCTGCGGGAAGGGGACTGGCTCCTCGTTCTCCCGCCGCGCCGACGGCCACGCGTCGGTGAGGTCGTCGTGGTGCGCGATCCGCGCGACGCGAAGCACCTCCTGCTCAAGCGTGTCGCCGCAGTCGGCGATGGCGAGGTCACGGTGATGGGTGATCGACGCGATCACTCGACCGACAGCCGTTACTTCGGTGACGTTCCGATCGCGGACGTCGTCGGCCGCGCGGCCTTCCGCTATGCGCCGCTCACACGCGCGGGTCGCGTGCGGAGCTAGGCATGACCGATGTGACCTGCGTGCGCTGCGGCGAGACGCGAGCGAGCGCGGGCCGGGTCCTGCCGGGAGCGATCGGCGACGAGATCGAGCAGCGGGTGTGCGCGCAGTGCTGGTCGGAGTGGCTCGCCCAGCAGATCCGCGTCATCAATCATTACGGGCTGAGGCCCGCGTTACGCGAGGATCGAGAGAAGCTCTACGAGTTCACGCGTGACTTCCTCGGTCTCATACCGGCCGAAGGGGAGCGCACGCCGCCCTCGTCCTGATCTCGCGAGAGTCGCCGGCGGTCGGGGTGCCGGGATTTGAACCCGGGACCTACAGTCCCCCAGACTGTTGCGCTACCAGGCTGCGCTACACCCCGTGCGAAGTCACAGTCTAGTGCGATGAACGTGCGCGACCGCGGTCGCACTGCGACGGATCCACGTGAGCGCGCACTCGTTCGTCTTCATGCGCGCATCCGCGCGTGCAAGAAATGCGTCGACGCTGGCTATCTTCCATCCGCATTCCCCATCGTCGCGGGAAGGGCGAGCGATCGCGTGATGATCATCGGCCAGGCACCAGGGGCGGTCGAGCTCACCACGGGTCTCCCGTTCTCCGGACGCGCCGGCGCCGAGCTGCGCCGATGGCTCGCCGTGGCGGGCATCGACGAGGCGCATCTGCCGTATCGCACGGCGATCACGAAGTGTTTTCCCGGAAAAGCCGCGAGCGGAGCGGGGGATCGACGTCCGTCCCCGCCCGAGGTGCTGCTCTGCGCGTCGTGGCTGGACGCGGAGCTCGCACTCGTGCGACCTCGGGTGTTGCTCCTCGTCGGGACGCTCGCGATCGAGCGGTTCTGGGGCAAGGTGCCGCTGAGCGAAGTCGTCGGAAAGAGTCGAGTCGAAGGCGAGCGCGTGCTCATCCCGCTGCCGCATCCGAGCGGCGCATCGCGCTGGCTCAACGACCCGGAGAACCGCGAGCGTCTCACTCGAGCGCTGGCCGTCGTGCGGCGGGCCGTCCGAAGGCTTGACAATGCAGGCAACGCAGCGAGAATGCATCGAAGCACGTGACGCTCACTCAACACCCCAGCGCAGGAGCCGCAGTGGACGACGAGTTTCTGACCACGGACGAGGTGGCGCGGCGTCTCCGCGTTCACCCGACGACGATCCTGCGCCGACTCGGCGCGGTGGATGACCCGGATCCGACCCGCATCCCTGCGGTGCGCGTCGGCCGGATCTGGCGGATCCCCCGCAAAGAGTTCGAAGAATGGCTCGCTCGCTCCAGCCAGACAGGTCGTCTGGCGGGCAGGCAGCGGCGGCTCTTTTGAGCTGCTGGGCAAGCAAAGTGGGAAGGAGGTGAACTCCAATGCCGGCGAAGAAGAAGGCCAAGAAGGCAAAGAAGGCGAAGAAGAAGTAACTCCGCCCTTGTGAGGTTTGGCGCCGCGGGCGGGCGGCGCCCTACCTATCCATTTTCGCGGTTATTAGTCCTGGGACTGGTTTCTCATAACGACTTTTGTCTCGGTCTCGTTCAATAGAGCGGGATGAACGGGCCAAACGTCGTGCGCTGGGGGCGCACTCTCCTCGTCTGCCTGACGCTTGCCATGTCGAGCGTCGTGTTCGCGCCGGCTGCGCCGGCTGCTGCCGCAGTGTCGGACGACATGATGCTGCTCGCCAACCAGCTGCGGTATGCGATCGGCGCTCCCACGCTCACCCCGGATTCGCGGATCGTCGCCGCGGCGCAGAACCACGCCAACTACAGCTCGGCCAACGGCCAGGGCGGTCACTTCGAGACCGCGGGCCTTCCGTACTACACCGGCTACTCCGCGCGCGATCGCGTGGCGGCGATGGGACTCTCGACCACGTTCGTGAGCGAAGTTGCGACGGGCGGCTCGAGTGGCGTCGCGGGCGTCCGCCAGCTCTGGGACGCCCCATACCACCGGCTCGGGATGATGCATCCGAGCGCGTCGTCGATGGGCTGGGGCTTCTCGACGCTCAACGGTCGCAACACGACGGTCGGCGACATCACGTACAACTTCGGCATCCGCACCGTCGACTTCGTGCGCTCACCGGCGCACAACCAGACGAACATCCCGACATCGTGGAGCGGCAACGAATCACCGAATCCGCTTCCCGCGGGAGCATCGAAACCCGTCGGGTATCCGATCATGGTCGTCTACTCCGGCGGGCAGAACGTCGTCATGCGTGGCGCCGAAGTCGTTGCTCCCGGCGGTGTGCGCCTGCCGATCTACTACGCGCCGCAGCAGTTCGAATACGACTACCAGGTGATCATCCCGCAGCGTCCGCTCGCTGCGAACACGACGTATCACGTGCGCTTCGAC
>Ga0207653_10000752_pt1 | contig 11049 bp, 10 predicted proteins | sample KBSK5251metaG_FD_184341 | JGI IMG/M metagenome (GOLD analysis project Ga0207653, IMG submission 184341) | Corn, switchgrass and miscanthus rhizosphere microbial communities from Kellogg Biological Station, Michigan, USA - KBS K5-25-1 metaG... | ecosystem: Host-associated > Plants > Roots >...
TGGTCGATGGTGCACGGTGAGTTCAAAGGTGTGCGGCGTGATGTCCTCGGCGAGACGCTGCAGAACCACACGATCGTCATCGTCAAGCCCGATCCGCAAGGTATGCGGAAGATCAAGTCGCACCTGCCGGAGGCTCTGACCATTTTCATCATGCCGCCGTCCGTGGAGTCGTTGAAGCGCCGGCTCGACCACCGGGGCACCGAGACGCCGGAGCAGCGCGAGATACGGCTGCGGAACGCCGAGATCGAGATGGCGGCCGCGCCGGAGTATGACTACGTCGTCGTGAACGAGGACGGCAAGCTCGACGAGACCGTCGACAAGATCGCCGAGATCATCAAAAAAGAGTCGAAGCGGCCGCGACACTACGACCTTTGACCCCGCGAACCGCCGAGGTCGCGGTCTTCGCCGGCGTTCGCGGTCCAGCGCGCACGTTCACCTATTCAGTGCCTGACGGTCTCGTGCTCGAGCCTGGACATCTCGTTCGTGTCGGATTCGGACCACGTTCCGTCGCCGGTGTCGTCATACGGCTCGATGCGCCGTACGAGGGGACGCTCCGCGCGATCGACGCGCTCGTGCACCCGCTCCCATTGTTGCGAGCGCATCAGCTCGAGCTCGCCGCGTGGATCGCGGCCGAGTACCGCTCCGGCATCGCCGACGCGGTCCGCGCCATGTTGCCGCCGGCGCTCGCGGGTCGCGCGCGCGTTGGTCTGCCGACGGCGCGGGGCGACCGGCGCGAAGCGGTCTTCGCCCTGACGCCCGCGGGTCGCGAAGCGCTCGCGAGCCCGGCGCGCATCGGCGCGCGTCAGCTCGCGACGTTGCGAGCGCTCGCCGCAGGGGCGGTGAGCTCGGCGGACCTCACCGAAGCGGCTGGCAGCGCGATCGCCGCGCGCGCGCTCGCGAAGCGCGGCCTGGTGCTCGAGGGCGGGCGCAGCGTCCGGCGGATCCCGCGCGAGTTCGCGCTCGGCGAGGACGACGCGGTGCGCGATGCGACCGCGACCGCGGGTCAGGCGGACGCGCTCGAGACCATCCTCGGACGCCTCGGCACGAGCGCGCCGTTCCTGCTCCACGGCGTGACCGCGAGCGGCAAGACCGAGGTGTACCTCCGAGCCGCGGCGCGGGCGCTCGCGCTGGGGCACGGCGTGATCGTCCTGGTACCGGAGATCGCGCTCACGGCTCAGGTCGTCGCCCGGTTCGTCGCGCGCTTCGGCGAGCGCGTTGCGCTCCTGCACTCGGCGCTTTCGGCTGGCGAGCGCTACGACGAGTGGCGCCGCGTTCTCGACGGAACTGCCGATGTCGTCGTCGGGTCGCGCTCAGCACTCTTCGCGCCGCTCGAGCGTCCCGGACTCGTGATCGTCGACGAGGAGCAGGAGCCCTCCTATAAACAGGAGAGCGCGCCGCGCTACCACGCCGTCGACACCGCGCTGGCCCTCGGGCGGATCGCTGGCGCGGTCGTCGTTCTCGGGAGCGCGACCCCGCGCGTCACGACGTACCACGCGGCGAAGACCGGCGCGCTGCGCCTCCTCCCACTCCCAGAGCGCGTGAGCGATCTTGCGATGCCACCGACGACGATCGTTGACCTTCGCCTCGAGCTCAAAGCCGGAAACCGCGGGACGCTCTCGCGCGCGCTGCGGGTCGCGCTCGAGCGCACGGTCGCGAAAGGCGAGCAGGCGATCCTCTATCTCAACCGCCGCGGCTTCGCGACCGTCGTGCTGTGCCGCGACTGCGGGTATGTCGTGAACTGTCCCGCCTGCGATATCCCATACGCGTATCACATCGATGGGACGCTGGTGTGCCACCGTTGCGGACGGCGCGGCACACCCCCAGACCGCTGCCCGAAATGCGGAAGTGTTCGGATCAAGCATCTCGGCGTCGGCACGCAACGCGTCGAGGAAGAGGTGCGCGCCATCGTTCCGAAGGCCGCCCTGCTGCGGCTCGATCGCGATGCCGTTCGCAAGAAGGGCTCGCACGCTGCGTTGTTCGAGCGGATGCGGTCGCGTCGCGCGCAGGTGATCGTCGGCACGCAGATGGTCGCAAAGGGCTTCGATCTTCCAGGCGTGTCGCTCGTCGGCGTCGTGAATGCCGACACCGTGCTGAGCCTTCCGGATTTCTCGTCGTCCGAGCGGACGTTCCAGCTACTCACGCAGGTGCTCGGGCGCTCGGGCCGTGGACCCGCGGGCGGCCGAGGGATCGTGCAGACGTATCTGCCCGATCACTACGCGGTCCGCGCGGCCGCGGCGCACGACTACGCGACGTTCGCCGAGGCCGAGCTCGACGGCCGACGGCGCTTCGGTTATCCGCCGTTCGCGAAGCTCGTGCTCCTTCAGACGCAGGCGAAGCGCGCGGATACGGTCGAGCGGCGCGCGGACGCGTACGCGAAGGCGCTGCGCGCCCACGCTGCTGGCGATGCGGAGCTGCTCGGTCCGGCGCCGGCGTTCGCCGCGAAACGGGCCGGAGCGTTCCGCATGCAGCTCGTGCTGCGCGGCCCGCGACCGCAGGCGCTCCTTGATCGCGTTCCCCCGTCGGCGGAGTGGACGGTCGACGTTGACCCGGTGACACTGCTCGGATGAGCGAGAGCCTCGCCGAGAACGAGCGGGAAGAGCCGCAGCCGCCGCGCCTTCGCATCGCGAAGGGATCGCCGTGGCGGATCGACCCCGGTCGCCGCGCCAAGTGGTCCGCACCGGCGTTCGTCGCCGCGCACGCGGTCGAGGTGCGCCAGATCGGCGATCCGGTGCTGCACGCGCCCGCGAAGAAGCCGCGCATGCACCGCGGCGATCTCGAAGTGCTCGCGCAGCGACTCTTCGCGTCGATGGTCGCGGCTCGCGGGATCGGCATCGCCGCGCCGCAGATCGGCGTTCCGCTGCGCGTCGCGATCATGGACGTGGACGAGGCCGGCATCGTCGCGGTCGAGCCGAAGGTCGAGTGGGTCAGCGATGAGCTCGATGAGACCAGCGAGGGCTGTCTCTCGGTGCGCGGCATGTACGGAATGCTCGAGCGCCCTCTACAGGCGCGGCTCGTTGCGTTCGACATCACGGGCAAGAAGTTCGTCATCGAGGGCGAGGAGTTCGGCGCGCAGTGCATGCTCCACGAGACCGATCACCTGAACGGCGTTCTGTACGTCGACCGTCTCAAGTCGCGTGACGACCTGCACCCGGTCGAGATCGACGAGCCGACCGAAGAGGGCGAGGGAGAGCGGCTGCGGTCCTGAAGCGCGCGGGTGGTGTTCGGTGACACGCACCGTGTTCCTCGGAACGCCGGAGTTCGCGGTTCCGTCGCTCGAGGCGGTGGATCGCCTCTGCGATCGTGGCTCGCTCGAGCTCACGGCAGTGGTGACACAGCCTGACCGCGCCGGCGATCGTGGCCGTCTGACTGTTCCCGCAGTGAAAGCACGCGCGCTCGCGTTCGGCGTGCCCGTGTTGCAGCCCGCCCGCATCGACGAGGCCGCGCTGCGCGAGATCCTCGCGCTGCGTCCAGAGCTACTGGTCTGGGCGGCATACGGCAACCGGATCCCGAGCGCTCTGCTCGGCGCCGTGAGTGGTCGCGCGGTCAACGTTCACGCATCGCTGCTACCTCGCTGGCGTGGTGCCGCGCCGATCGCCCACGCGATCCTCGCGGGTGACCAGGAGACCGGTGTCACGTTGATGGAAGGGACTGCCGCGCTCGACGAGGGACCGATCCTGGCGCAGGAGCGAACGCCGATCGGCGAGGCGGAGTCGGCGGGCGATCTCACACGGAGGCTCGCTCTGCTCGGCGCTGGCCTGCTCGAGCGCGAGCTGCCGCGTTACATCGCGCGGGACCTCGAAGCGACGCCGCAGGACGGATCCATGGCGACGCTGGCACCGAAGCTCACGTCGCGCGACGGCGAGCTCGACTTCGCACGACCCGCTGACGAGCTGGCCCGCAGGGTCCGCGCGCTCACGCCCGAGCCGGGGGCGTGGACGACATTCCGCGGCGATCGTCTCGTCGTCGCGGGCGCGACGGTATCCGGCGGCACGCCAAAAGAGCACGGGGCGCTCGAGATCCATGACGGCCGACCCGAGGTCGCGGCCGGCGCGGGATGGCTGCGTCTCGAGTTGGTGCGGCCCGCGGGGAAGAGAACGATGACCGGCGAGGACTGGGCGCGCGGACTGCGTGGGGTCGCCGGAGCGCGCCTCTCCTCGTAGGGCGAAGGGCTCTACGGGCCCGGCGTTGCGGGTCGCGTGGCCATCGGGACACTCGTGAGCATCTTCAGCGTCAAGGGATCCAGGGTGCGCAGCCAGTAGCCACCACCGCCCGCCGACGGGCGTTCGACCGCCATCTGCAGTTTGCCTTGCGTGAATGCCGTCCAGAGCACGATGTTCTGGTACCAGTAGATCTCGTCCTTGAAGTCACTCGCCAGCTCGCTGCCCGTTCGGGCTTCGATCCGCTGCGTTCCGAGGTAGGTGAGATCTTGTTCGTCGGACAGCGATTGGACGTAGACGGAGGTGCCGTCGTCGGAGAGGACGATCCGCCATCGCATCGTTGGTGCACTGGCAGGGATCCTGGCCGAGAGCGTCCAGAGGACCGTGCCGGTCGTGACGTCTTCGGCCCGCAACTGATTCGTCGGCGTCGTCACGAAACGCAGCGATCCGTCCGGCGCCACGACGGGTGGTGCAGCGGCAAGCCGCGGTGCCACCACCGGCACGGACGGACTGGTGCAGGCGGTGGCGACGAGTGTGAGCAGGGCAAGCCAGAGGACGGACATGCGGCGCATGCTTCTTGTACAACCGCGTCGCGGAGTGGTTCCCGCTCCTGCCGACTGACAGGCCCGACCGGTACGCTCGTTGGGTGAAGGCCGTGCGTCCCGCGATAAGCGACATCGACGAGCGAGCGCTGCTCGGATGGCTGCGCGACCGGCAGGAGCCCGCCTACCGCGCGCGCCAGATCCGACGGCACATCGCACGCGGCACCGAAGCGACCTGGGACGAGCTCACGGATCTGCCGAAGCCGCTCCGCGATCTGCTGGCGCGCTCGTTCCGCTTCAGCGCTGTCGAGCCCGAGACCGAGATCGCGAGCGCTGACGGCGAGACACGCAAGGCGCTGCTGCGCCTGCACGACGGCCATCACATCGAGTCGGTGCTCATGCCGCATCACGGCGCGCGCAACTCCGTCTGCTTCTCGACGCAAGCGGGCTGCCCGATGGCGTGCGCGTTCTGCGCGACCGGCGAGATGGGCCTCGTGCGGAACCTCACGGTCGGCGAGATCGTCGACCAGGTCCGCCATTGGCAGCGCGAGCTCGTCGCGCGCGGCGAGCGTGTCTCGCACGTCGTCGCGATGGGGATGGGGGAGCCGCTCGCGAACTTCGACGCGACCGTCGCCGCGGTGCGGATGCTCATCGACCCGCAGCTCTTCGGCATCAGCCCGCGCCGCGTGACGATCTCGACCGTCGGCGTCGTGCCGCAGATGGACCAGCTCGCGGCCCTCGACCTGCCGATGAACCTTGCGGTATCGCTGCACGCCCCCAACGACAGCATCCGCGGCGCGATCGTGCCGCTGAACAAGCGGTGGGGCATCGACGAGGTACTTGCCGCGTCGGCGCGCTACGTCGCACGAACGAAGCGCCGCGTCACATTTGAGTACGTACTGCTCGCTGGCGTGAACGACTCCGATAAGGACGCGACCGAGCTCGCCGAGCGGATCATGCAGCTGGGCAATACGTCGGGCTACCACGTGAATCTCATCCCGGTGAACAAGGGACCTGGCGGATTCGCGCGTCCCTCTGAGAAGCGCATGGAACGGTTCGCCGAGATCCTTCAGGAACATCAGATCGCGGCGACTCTGCGGATCAGCAAAGGACAGGACATCGCAGCGGGATGTGGTCAGCTGAAAGTGCCGGAGGGTCGCGCCGCCGCGGCGGTGGTCTAGCGGGCCTTCGCCTTTTCCCGCTTCTTGGCCATGCGCGCGTCCTTCGTCTGATCGCGACGGCAACGCGTGCAGATGAGCAGCTTCTCGCCGGAGACCAGCGACACGTGCAAATTCGCGTCGAATCGGCGGTGCGTGTGCACCTTCGAGTGGCTCACGTTCGATCCGAAAGCCGCGGTCTTCCCGCAGATCGCGCAGGCGCGTGGCATCAGCGGCATCTCCTCAGACGGGGGGAATGAACGTCAATGGTACTGTCGCGGCCATCGCGACGCAATGTGACGGCACCACCCTGTTACGCGTTCTCGAAGCCGCCGCCGATCGTCTCGAGCGCGCGGTCGATGAGGTCAACGCGTTGAACGTGTATCCAGTCCCCGACGGCGACACCGGAACGAACATGGTCCACACCGTCCGCTCGGCGCTGAAACACGCGCGCGCCGCTGAACCGACGCTCGCCGCAGTGAGCGCGGCCGCGGCGCACGGGGCGCTCATGGGAGCGCGCGGCAACAGCGGCGTGATCCTCTCGCAGATCATCCGCGGCCTGAAGGACGCGCTCGCGAACGCCGAAGAACTCGGCAATCGCGAGCTGCGCGCAACGCTCAACCTCGCGCGCCGGCACGCGCACGACGCGGTGACCGCACCTGCGCCGGGCACGATCCTCACCGTCACCGTGGCCGTCGAGGATGCGGCGGCGGATGACTCCGGTGGTGTCGCGGCGATGCTGCGGCGAGTGGTGGAGGCCGGCGCGGAGGCGGTGACCCGCACACGGATGGAGAACCCGGTGAACAAGGCTGCGGGAGTAGTCGATGCCGGCGCGAAAGGCCTCTGGTACCTGTTGGATGGCGCGCTCGCTGCGCTCGAAGATCGAAGTCCGACCATCACCGCGGCCGCGACCCGCTCGCAGGCCGCGCCGGCGCACGCCGTCGCGAGCGAGGTGTCCTCGTGGGCGGGCGCGTACGACGTGCAGTTTCTTGTCGAGAACCCCTCACGACCGATCGAGGAGGTCCGCGCGGAGATGACGAAGTTCGGCGCGGACTGCGTGCTCGTCGTCGGAGATGAATCGGTGATGAAGGTCCACGTGCACTCGCTCCAGCCCGACAAGATCGTCGCGATCGGCATGACCGCGGGCAGGCTGGGCGATGTGGTGGTCGAGGACCTCGACGCGATGACCAAGCAGCACGAGGCGGCGACCGGCATCGTCATCGAGCCTCCCGGCCGCGCGCCCGCGGGCACGGTCGGCGTCGTCGCGGTCGTACCTGGCGCCGGCTTCGCCACCGTCGCGCGCTCACTTGGCGCGACACCGCTCCGAGGGGGCGCCTCGATGAATCCGTCCACCGAGGAACTGCTTGGCGCGATCCGGGAGGCGAATGCGCGTCACGTCGTGGTCCTGCCGAACGACAAGAACGTCATCCTCGCGGCGCAGTCCGCGGCGAAGCTCGCCGACGTCGAGGTCACGGTGATCCCGACGCGTACCGTCGCGCAGGGGATGGCGGCGCTCGTCGCGTTCGACGCGACGAAGGAGGCGACTCAGGTCGCGGAGGAGATGCGCGAGGTCGCCGAGCGCGCGCACGGGATCGAGGTCACGCGCGCGAGTCGGTCGACGACCGTCGATGGACAGGACGTCCGCGCGGGCGAGGCGATCGCGCTGCTGGACGGTCGCGTCGTCGCGCACGGTGAGGATGAGGCCTCGGTCCTCGTCGATGCGGCGAAGCGACTCACCGACGCGGAGCTCTTCACGCTGTATTCGGGCGCGGATGTCGATGCGGCGCGGGTGCAGCACGCCGCGCAGCGGTTACGCGCCGCGTGCCCTCGCGCCGAGGTCGAGGTGATCGACGGCGGTCAGCCGCATTACCCCTTTATCGTCGCGGCCGAGTGACCCTCGCGACCTTCTGCTTCGGGGCAGCCTTCTTTGGTGCGGCCTTCTTCTTCGGCGCGGCGGCTTTGTCGCCCCAGCTGATCCCGTGGGCTTTCGCCCAGTCGTGCCAATCCGGCACGGGGTGGCTCACGGTCCAGAGGAAGTGGTAGATGCCGCTGTCGCCGACGAACTTGAAGCGCTTCTTGAGATCTGTCGCGAGCTCCTCGTAGTCGTCGAACGACCGAAGGTGCTTCCGGAACCCGCCGGCGCGCTCGAGGTCGAGGATCGCGCGCGCGTTGTGCACCACGGCGGCGATCTTTGGCCGGCTTCGGATGACACGCGGATCGCTCGCGAGCGTGTCGATCTCGCGGTCTCCCATGCGCGCGACCCGCTCGACCTGGAAGTTCCGGAAGGCCGGCTTGATGGTGGACCACTTCGCGTCGACGACCCTCCAGCTGATGCCTGCCTGGAAGACGCTCTTGCTGAGCTGCTCGAGGTAGTCGTCGATAGTCTTAGGTCTGATTCGCGGAGGCGCTTCCATCCGGGTGTGACTCTACGACCGAAGGAGGTCGACCGTGCGGCAGTCGCTCGCGTCCGCGACTAGGCCGAACAGCTCCCTCGAGCTTCCGGTCACGGCGCTGCCCGGGATCGGAGACGACTCGGCGAAGCTGCTGGACCGCATCGACATCCGGACCGTCGGCGACCTTCTCTGGCATCTTCCGCGAACGTACGTGGACTTCTCGAAGTTCACCGCGCTGAAGAGCGTGCGTCCGGAGCAGGAGCAGACCGTCGAGGCGATCCTCGGTCGGATCGCGCAGCGCCGCACCGCACGCGGGCAGCTCATGACCGAGGTCGAGCTGCTGGACCCACAGGACCGCTCGCCCACGAACGTGCGTGCGACCTGGTTCGGCCGCCAGTTCATCAAGGAGCGCTATCCCGAAGGACAGCTCGTGCGGCTCTCCGGCAAGGTGAAGTTCTTCGGGCGCTCGCTCCAGTTCTCGAACCCGAAGATGGAGAACGCCGCGGCCGAGGCGGTGCACACCGGTCGGATCGTTCCGATGTATCGCCTGACCGAAGGTCTGAAGGAGGGGCACCTCCGCCGCTGGCTGCATACCGCGGTCATGGGCGGCGCGAAACGAACGCCGGTCGTGCGCGAGGTCGCCGATCCGTTGCCCGAGGCAGTGCGCACGCGCCGCTCACTGGTCCCGATACAGGACGCGCTCCGCGAGGTGCACTTCCCGTCGGAGTGGAAGGACCTCTGGACCGCGCGGCGGCGTCTCGCCTTCGACGAACTCCTCGTGCTCCAGCTCGCGCTCGGTCAGCGGCGCGCGCGCTGGACGAAAGAGGCGAAGGCGCTGCCGCTGCGCGCGGACGATGCGGAGATCGCGCGCTGGACCCGAGAGCTGCCGTTCACCCTGACGGCCGATCAGCTGGCAGCCTTCGGGCAGATCCGCTCCGACCTCGCACGCCGCGTCCCAATGTCGCGCCTCCTCGAGGGCGACGTCGGTTCGGGCAAGACGGTCGTCGCGGCACTCGCGGCGCGCATCGCGGTGGCTTCCGGCTCACAGGCCGCGCTGATGGCGCCGACCGAGCTCCTCGCGGAGCAGCATCATCGCTCGCTCGACACGCTCTTCGCGGCGGGCGGCCCGAGTCACGCCCTGTTGACGTCAAGCGTGACCGGTCCGGCACGTCAACAGATCCTCGCCGGACTCGCCTCGGGCGATCTCGACGTCGTCGTCGGCACGCACGCGCTCGTCGAAGAGACGGTGGCGTTCAAGCGGCTTGGTCTCGCGATCGTCGACGAGCAGCATCGCTTCGGCGTTCGGCAGCGCGCGACGTTCCGCGAAAAAGGGATCGACCCGCACCTGCTGCTCACCACGGCTACGCCCATCCCGCAGACGCTTTCGCAGACGGTGTATCGCGATCTCGACATCTCGGTCCTACACCAGATGCCATCCGGCGTGCAGTCCATCCGTACCGAGGTGCGCCCGCACGCGGCGCTGCCCAAGGTCTGGCCATGGGTGAAGGAGCGCGTAGCGGCCGGCGAGCAGGCGTTCGTAGTGACCCCGCGCATCGAGGAGGATCCGGAAGATGACATCCCGAGCGCCGAGGCGACGTTCCGCGATCTCAAAGCCAAGGAGCTCGCCAGTGTTCGCGTCGGCCTGCTGCACGGCCGCATGCCGGCGCGCGAACGCGACGACGTCATGCGCCGATTCGCGGCGCGTGAGCTCGACGTGCTCGTCGCGACGACGGTCGTCGAGGTCGGCATCGACATCCCGAACGCGACCGTGATGATCATCCTCGGCGCCGAGCGCTTCGGGCTCGCGCAGCTTCATCAGTTGCGCGGCCGTGTCGGCCGCCGCGGGCAGCGGGCGTTCTGCATCCTGGTGAGCGCAAAGGCGGATGAATCAGATCGCCTCGCGGCAATGACAGAGAAGAAGCCCGGCACGGACCAGCCCCTCGACGGGTTCGATCTCGCGAAGCGCGATCTGCAGATCCGCGGAGCCGGTGAGTTCCTCGGCAAGCGACAGAGTGGCGAGGGGAACGAACTGCGCATCGTCGACATGGCCGACGTCGATCCGGTGCTCCTGGAAGAGACGACGGTCGAAGCGGACCGCATCCTCGCCGCCGATCCGCAGCTCGAGAATCCCGAGCACGCGTCGCTCGAGCAGGCCGTCGCGGAGCTCTGGCGCCGCTATGCGCTCGCGTGAGGGTCATCGCCGGTAGTGCGAAAGGTCGCTCGCTCGACGCGCCGCGCGGCGGCGCGACACGGCCCGCGACGGATCGGATCCGCGAGACTCTCTTCGCCATCCTCGAGCCGGTCCTCGAGGACGCGCGCGTGCTTGATCTCTTCGCCGGGGCGGGCACGCTCGGGATCGAGGCGCTCTCGCGCGGGGCAGCGCACGCGACATTCGTGGAGCGTTCGCCCGAAGCGCTGAAGACGATCCAGAAGAACATCAAGGTCACCGAGCTCGACGGGCTCGCCGAAGTCAACGCCGCGAATGTCCTCGGGTTCCTCGAGCAACGGGTCGCGGGGCCGTACGACGTGGTGTTCTGCGATCCGCCGTTCGCCGACGTTGCGCTCCTCGAGGCGACCCTCGCGCACCCGCGTCTCGCCGCCGCTCTCGCTCCCGACGCGACCGTCGTCGCGCGGATCCATAAGAAGCATCAGCCGAGGCTCCCCGAAGGCGCCCGCGTGCAGCGGGTAAAGGACATCGGCGAGGAAAGCCTCCTGTTCCTACGGTACGATGGCGGTCGCGGAGGAGGGTGACCTTGGACATCCAGTTCCTGGTGGAACGCCTCGAATCGCTCGTCGTGAA
>Ga0207653_10000754_pt1 | contig 11037 bp, 10 predicted proteins | sample KBSK5251metaG_FD_184341 | JGI IMG/M metagenome (GOLD analysis project Ga0207653, IMG submission 184341) | Corn, switchgrass and miscanthus rhizosphere microbial communities from Kellogg Biological Station, Michigan, USA - KBS K5-25-1 metaG... | ecosystem: Host-associated > Plants > Roots >...
AATGCTGGTGGTTTGTATTATGCTTTTGTTTGTGTTCTTCCCCGATAGTTTTCGTTCTGCCGGGTTGCGTTACCAATTTAAGGAACAACCAGCGGTAGCGCCTCCGGCTGCAGAGGAGCCGTAATGAAATCGAATTGGTGGCGAGTCTTAGGTCTGATCGTTGTAGCGATGGCGCTTGTGCTGCTGGCAAGTTCTGATACGCCGGCACAGTGTTCGATGTGCCGTGCCGCTTTGACGAGCGCGACCAACAGTCGCTTCATTCGCAACTTCAACATCGGCGTGCTGGTTTTGTTAGTGCCGCCGGCAACGATCTTCTGTTCGATCTTCATCGTGCTGAAACGTTACCGATCAGATGACTGACGACAATCCGCTCGCACTCGATGTTGAAAAACGCACGACCCGCGGGCGTGTGTGTCCGCGTTGCGGCGGAAAGATCATTCCTTCCGACCGTGCCGTTTACCAATCCGGAGCGGATCCAACCGGGTCGTTTCCGTTGTGGACGTGTGAAAGATGTGGGTATGAAGAGGCTAGTGAGCGGCGCGCGCCGGCTGGAAAAAAGAAACACTAAATGAGCAAAGAACTCAAAATACTGAACCTTGCTTGTATTGTTATTGCTTTGGCTTTTCTCGTGCTCGCCGTGTGGAGCGCGCTCACCTCAGGCGACTTTTTCACCATCGACACGATGTTCATCGTCGTAGTGAGCCTCGTGATGGCGCTGCTGTTTGCAATCAACCCGCTGCTTTATCTCAAGTCTCAAGGTCGTTTGCCCGTTCCTTTCATGAAGCGATCGATTCCAGCTCCAGCCGATGGAAACTGGAACGCCATCGGATCGCAAACCCCGCCGTTGCTCGACGCGAAAGGCCGTGCGGTTCCGCCGGACGTCAGGGCTATTGTCGCGCGCCTTGGTAAGAAAGAAGGCCAGCCACAATAAGGCACAAGACGCACAAAAGAGTTTGTGATTGATTACTTTTCTTATTTGCCGCATCTGAATGCCTGTCTTAACGCCACGAGTGCGGTGCTGTTGTTCACAGGCTACAGCTTCATCAGGGCGCGAAATGTTATTGCCCATCGCGCGTGCCAGATTGCAGCGCTCGTGGTGTCGCTTCTATTTCTCGCGTCCTATCTCACTTATCACTTTCACCACGGCGCGACGCGTTTTCCGGGAACCGGCCTCGCGCGCCCGATCTACTTCACCATCCTTATAACGCACACCATCCTGGCAGTTGTGATCGTGCCACTCGTGGCGGTGACGTTTTATCGTGCCATTAGAGGCGACTTCGCGCGGCACCGGCGAATCGCGAGGATCACGTTGCCGCTCTGGCTCTACGTGTGCATAAGCGGAGTGATCGTTTATCTTATGCTTTACCAGATTTATCCTTCCTGATGGCTGAGAACGGCAATCATCCTGAGATAAGAGTGTCAGAGGCGCGTAGGCGGACTCCGGGTTCTGGTCCGATTCTGATTCTCGCCATTCTCTTCGTCGCCGCTACTTGCCTGGCGTGGTACTTCTCGTGGTTCGGTCGTGGTTTGTCGGATGCGGATATTTCGACGTATCTGGCCGACGAGAAGAAACCCCGGCACGTGCAACACGCGCTGGTGCAGATCCAAAAACGCATGGAGCTTGGCGATGGCAGTGCGAAGAGTTGGTATCCACAGTTGATCGCGCTGAGCGCAAATTCGGAAACCGAGTATCGCCTGACCGTAGCGTGGTTGATGGGATTTGATAATCAGTCGAAGGAGTTCCACGAGGCGCTGTTGAAGTTGGTGCACGATCCGGAACCGATTGTTCGTCGCAACGCTGCGTTGGCGTTGGTCCGGTTTGGTGATCCGAGCGGTCGCGAGGAGCTTGTTTCGACGTTGAAACCATATTCACTGAAAGCGCCCGCAGACGGAGTGGTTGCGAGCAGTCTGAGAGAGGGTGCGACCGTAGCGCGCCAAACCCTACTCGCCCGCATTCAACAACCTGACGCGCAAGTGGCGGAGATCCGATCGCCTCTGCCCGGACGGGTCAACAAGATCCTCAAGCCGAACGGCTCGCAGGTGTCGCGTGACAATGAGATCCTGAATCTGATCTCGGATGAAGACAGTGTTTGGGAGGCGCTGCGTGGTCTCTCGCTGGTCGGTACTAAAGACGATCTGCAACTCGTGCAGAGTTATGTAACGGCGACCGAAGTTTCCGCACGCGTGAAGGACCAAGCCACTCAAACTGCAAAATCCATCGCAAGCAGAGCCACAGATTAAACGGATAAAAACACGGATCTTAATTCAGTAATGTGAGATCCGCATTTATCTGTGTCATCTGCGGCTTTAGGCCGGTGGGGCGGGTGGCGCATCGGGAAGAACGATGCCGTGCACTGCTTCCCAGTCGTCGGTCGGAACCATCTCGATCGCGTCCCACGGACAGCCATCGAGAAACGCGCCGTCAGGACCTTTGCTCGTGCACTTCTGGCAGCCGATGCAGAGATAAGGATCTACTTCGATTCGCCCGAACGGAGGATGGTCTTCGTCGGGCACCCAGAACATACAGGCTTCAATCGGACAGTATTCGATACACGCCGGCGAACCGGAGCAACCAGTGCAGCAGTCGGTGGTGATTGCCAGAATGCGTGGCCGCTTCTTTCGCGTCGCTTTTCCGTCGCCCTCCGACATCGGCCAATGTTTGTCTACAATATCGAACATCCGCTATTGAGCCCTCATGTTGGGTGTGGTTGATCGCGCTTCGACTCTAACATAGCTTTGCGGAATTCCTCAACGATTTGTGTCGATTCGTCTCAATGCTTGCTGCGGAATGTCAGTCGCATTAAGAAAGTAGTCATACCAAATCGGGAGGGACAAACAATGGAGATAGTGACTGCGGTATTTAAATCACGAGATGAGGCTGAAAAGGCAGTAAATGAATTAAGAACACTAGGTATACCTGACAACAGAATCGGAACAGTTAGCCCAGGCACCGCGCCGGAAGGACTGGAAAAGGGTGTTCCGGTCACTGACACGGAAGAGCCTGGAATGGGCAAGGCAATGGGCGCCGCTGTCGGTGGTGCGATGGGAGCTGCGAGTGGTGCGACGTTGGGCTTGGCGGTGGCGAGCCTCGCAATACCGGGCGTCGGGCCGGTGGTCGCGTTTGGAATGGTCGGAGCCGCGTTGCTCGGGTTGGTTGGCGCAGCCGCGGGTTCTGCGGTCGGCGATACGGTTGAAGAGGAGCTGGGCGAGGGAATTCCGCATGAAGACGTGTTTGTTTACGAAGATGCGTTACGTCATGGGAACTCGGTCGTCATTGCTTCGGTCGAGGATGACCAGGCTTATCGAGCAAGAACAGTATTGAGAGATACCGGTGCAGAGGATGTTGACGCGCTTCGCGAGCACTGGTGGAACGAATTGCGAGAAGACGAGCGAAAACGCTATGAGGGAGACTGGGATCAGGACGAGCCGAGTTACCGTCGCGGATATCAGGCTGCGCTGCATCCCAGGCGACGAGGAAAGGCGTATTCGGAAGTCGAAGACGAGTTGCGGACGGCCTATGCCGGCGCGACGCTTGACAGGCCATTTCAGTCGGGTTATGAACGCGGGCTGAGTTATAGCCCACGAGGAGAAAATCGTTAGAGTTTGAAGGACTTTCTTTTGAACGCAGCGGTCCTGATCGGGATTCTGGGCGTTAGTGCGTTCATTACGACGTGGTTCACGCGCACGATGTACATTCGCTGCGCATCATGCGGCACTCTCAACGCACGCAGGCGACGAGAGTGCCGTTCCTGTAACATCGAACTTCGTTAACTTTTCTCTGCGTACCTCTGCGTATCTCTGCGTACTCTGCGTTCAATCAGCAGGTTAACGCAGAGGACGCAGAGATACGCAGAGGGCCGCAGAGAAAAACTATGTCCACAACTCAGATTCCTCCGGAGTGGCGCACGCACGCCGAGGCGAGCGACTATCACGAAACACCGAGTTACTCAGACACCGTCGCCTATGCACGTCGACTCGCACACGCATCGCCGTCGATCGACTTCGAAAGCTTCGGATTCAGCGGCGAGGGCAGGGAATTACCGCTGATCATCGCCTCAGAAACCGGCACCTTCACGCGACAGGCCGCGCACGCCGAAGGTAAAGCCGTCGTACTCATTCAAGCCTGCATTCACGCCGGTGAACCTGACGGTAAAGACGCCGGACTCGCTTTGCTGCGCGACATCGCGATCACGAGAAGCGCCGCAGGCATACTGACGAACGTCGTGCTGCTCTTCATCCCGATCTACAACACCGACGGTCACGAACGAGCAACTCCATACAACCGCATCAATCAGAATGGACCAGCGGAGATGGGTTGGCGCACGACCAGCACTTATCAGAATCTCAATCGCGACTACATGAAAGCCGACACACCCGAAACACGCGCGTGGATTCGTCTGTGGAACGAATGGCAGCCGGATCTCTTTATCGATTGTCACGTCACCGACGGCGCCGATTATCGGTGCAATATCACCTACCACCACGAACACCACGACGGCGTTGACGATGCCGTACTCGAATGGGAGCGAGACGTGTTCGGCGGAAAAGTCGCACCGGCAACAGAAGCCGCGGGCAACGTGATCTCCTGGTATCTCGAGTTTATCGACAATCGCGATCTCACACTCGGCACCCGCGACTTCAACGGCTCGCCACGTTTCTCGACCGGATACGTTCCGCTGCGAAATCGTGCAGGGATTCTGATCGAAACGCACATGATCAAAGACTATCGCTCGCGCGTGATCGGCACCTACGCTTTTCTGAAGGCAGCACTGACGGAAGTGAATCGCGATCCTGAGCGACTGCGAAGGATCGGTCGCGAGGCAGATGCGCGTACAGCCGCTGCGGGCAAAGACTACAACCCCGACCGAATCTATCCATTGGATTTCGAACTCACCGAGGAGACAACGCCGTTTGAGTTAGCGGCTTTTGAATACGAAACGGAACAAAGCGACGTGTCGGGCGACTTGCGCGTGGTCTATGGTCGACAACCTCTCGATCTCACGATTCCGATGTATCAGACTCTCAGAGTCACGAAGGCAGTCGCGCCACCGCTGCAATACATTGTTCCCGTACAGTGGACAGAAGTGATCGATGTGCTGAAAGCGCACGGTCTTAAGATGAAGACGCTAGCGGAGTTTGTCCCGATCGAAGTTGAGACGTATCGATTTACGAATGTGCGCTGGCCCGCTGGTCCATTTGAAGGACGGCTCATGCCGAGCTTCGACGTCACACGATCAATAGCGACGCGTGTGTTTCCGACAGGCTCGATCGTCGTGCCGCTGGCCCAACCGCCGGCGAAAGTGATTATGAACTTACTCGAACCCGAAGCGCCCGACTCGCTGGCGCGTTGGGGATTCTTCAACGCGATCTTTGAAGAGAAGGAGTACGCCGAGCACTACGTACTCGAAGCGCTTGCGCGCGAAATGATGGCAAACGAGCCTGCACTGCGACAGGAATTCGAAGACCTCCTCGCAACCGACGCAGAGTTCGCCGCCAGTCCTTCAGAGCGTTTGCGGTTTTTCTATAGACGTTCGCCCTACTGGGATCCCCAAATGAATCTGTATCCAGTAGGGCGAATCATTAGTGTGATCGATCTACCACTTACCTGATATCTAAGACGCCCGACCTTGCGGTCGGTCATCACGCTTGTCGGGCGTCAAGCAGGGCAAACAGTGTGCAGTTTGCCTAAACGACTGTCCGACGACCTCCAATTATGTTGATAAGCAGCACCACGAGCGCCAACACCAGCAATATGTGGATGAAACCACCAACCGTGTAACTACTTACCACGCCGAGTAACCACAGAACCAACAGAATTACAAAAATCGTCCAAAGCATTTCGTCTTCCTCCTTTTGTCAACCACGCCGTCCAAAATTTTCGTTGGTACAAAAGCAATCGCGGTTTGGTTGGAGCAACGCCCATGCCGCTTTCGTGCTTCCTAGCATTTCCTTGGGTTTTGCGAGAAATAGCCGCTTCCGCGCGTATGAAAATAAAGCAGTCAATGACTCAATCGAATAAGTCCTATACGTCCGCTCGGAAGATATGCGCCGGGATTAACAAATTTCACGAACTTGTTCTGGACTTCACATAATGGTGACTGGTAAAGTGACACACAGCGCTTCGCAAATCGCAGGCGCTCGGTGTTTTAAGAGCCTGTCTCTATTTCGCGTGCGGGTCCTTCCTTTTTGAAGTTCCGTCGCTTTTCCGAACCCCGATTCTTTGCTTTTTAGATTTTTACGGTCAGTCGGAGGTGAACTCCGCCCGGCCTTTCTGGAGGTTTTTTGTATGCCCACCCCCACGCCGCGGGTATCAGTTCGAACACGAAGAGTCGCCGTCATTGCCCTCGCGATCGCGACCATTTCCTTTGTCACCGCTGCGACGATTCTTAACTATCTGCGCACACAGCCCCCCGTGCAGAAAATTAACTATTCGCAGCTCTATACCATGGCTGAAGCCGGAAGCGCCGTTGCGCTTCAGGTCGAAGGCGAGACCATAACCGTCACGAAAACGGATGGCTCGCTCGTCGAAGCGACGGTGACAGGCGCGACAGCGCAGGACAAAGTGGTGGAGATGTTCCGCAAGAGCAACGTGCCGGTGGAGTACCGGCCGCTACAGCCGGGTCTGCTGGCGACGGTTGCGAGCTGGATGTTGCCGGTGCTGACGCTTGGGTTGATCGGCTTTGCGGGTTGGAGAATTTACGCGAGCATGAGTGGTCGTGGTTCGTTTGAACTCGAAAACCACAGCGGGAAGCAGAACGTAGGGTTCGACGATGTGGCCGGCGTGGACGAGGCACGCTCTGAGTTAACTGAGACGATTGAGTTTCTGCGAAATCCCGAGCGGTTCAGCCGTCTCGGTGGTCGTGTTCCACGCGGCATCCTGCTTTACGGTCCGCCAGGAACAGGAAAAACTTTGCTCGCGCGAGCGGCGGCGAAAGAAGCGGGCGTTGCGTTTCTCGCAGCCTCAGGTTCGAGCTTCCAGGAAAAATTCGCCGGACTCGGCGCTGCACGCGTGCGACACCTGTTTGCAAAGGGAAGAAAACTCTCGCCCTGCATTATCTTCATCGACGAGGTTGATGCGCTCGGACGTCAGCGTGGACGCGGCGGCGACTCCGCCTCCGCCGATCAGGACCAGACACTCAACCAGTTGCTCGTCGAAATGGATGGATTCGATCAATCGACAGCCGTTGTAGTCATCGCTTCTACGAACCGTCCAGACATACTCGACAAGGCGCTGACCCGGCCCGGCAGATTCGATCGCGAGATCGCAGTAAACCTCGCGGATGTTTCCGGACGTGAAGCGATTCTGAAAGTCCATGCACGCAACCTCAAGTTGGAAGACGGGCTCGATCTCAAATGGATCGCACGAGGCACGCCCGGCTTCTCAGGAGCGGAACTCGCGAACCTGATGAACGAGGCTGCGATTGCAGCGACGCGTGATGATTCCGAGGCCGTGGGTCGAAAGCACATCGAAATCGCGCGTGACCGCATTTTGATGGGCGCCGAACGTCAGGGATTCATGATGGACGACGACGAGCGGTACGCGACGGCGGTGCACGAAGCTGGACACGTCGCGGTCGGGCTCGCGGTGGAAAATGGCGACCCAATTCACAAGGTTTCGATTCTTCCACGCGGGCGGGCGCTGGGTGTGACGCAGTCACTGCCGGAGCGCGATCGGTTTATGAAGAAGCGCGAGTATCTCGAGGATCAGATTGCGTTGTTGCTGGGTGGTCGTGCGGCGGAGCAGGTACTGCTTTCGACGATGACTGCGGGAGCGTCGAACGACATTGAACGTGCGGTCGAGATTGCGCGGCGAATGGTGAGTGAGTTTGGTATGAGCCGGCTGGGACCGATTCACCTGGGTCAACCGGATCAACCGCACAGCCAGAGCCTGCTGGACAAAGTCGAAGACGCTACGAACGAGCTGATCAATGCTCAACTCGAGCGCGCGTGCGCGATCGTCACTGCCGAGCAGGACTCGATCGGCCGTCTTGTGGAGATGCTCATGGAGCGCGACACGCTCGACGCGGAAGAGATCCTGAGTTGCTTTAAGAAAGATACAGCACGCGCGGCGTAGATTCGGTTAGACAGGATTTACAGGATGTTTCAGGATTGACGAGATTAATCCTGAAAAATCCTGTAAATCCTGTCTAACTAAACGACCAAATAAAGCGGGTTCTCGAGAATCTTTTTGAAGGTCTGCAGGAAGCGAGCGCCGGTGGCGCCATCGATCACGCGATGGTCGCACGACATCGTCACCCTCATGATCTGTCTGATCACGATTTCGTTGTCGCGAACGACAGGCTTCGGACTCATCGCACCAACCGCCAGGATCGCCCCTTCGGGTGGGTTAATCACCGCCGTAAATTCATCGATCCCAAACATTCCCAGATTGCTGATCGAAAAACTCGCGCCGGTGTATTCCTCGGGTTTCAGTTTCCGCGAACGCGCCCGCTCCGCCAATTCGCGCACTTCCGCCGCGATCTCGCTGAGCGTCTTCTGATCCGCTGACCGCACCACGGGCGTGATCAGTCCATCCTGGATCGCCACTGCGACGCCGACGTCCGCGTGTTCGTAATAGCGAATAAACTTCTCCTGGAACGACGCATTCACTTCCGGATGTTGTATCAACGCCGCGGCCACCACCTTGATGATGATGTCGTTGATGCTGATCTTGAGATCAGGATCGAGAGCGTTGATGCCCTTGCGCATTTCCGCAGCGCGGTCCATCTCGATCTCAGTCGTAAGGAAGAAGTGCGGGACTGGTCCGAGTGAAGTAACCAGGCGCTTCGCGATAACCTTGCGGATCTCGGTTGCGGGTTCGTCTCGATATCCTGATGCGGCAGCCTGCGGGAACTGACGCGGTTCGACGGCTCGGGGGAACGACGCCGGCGCAGGCGCGGCTTTCGGCTGGCTGATCGCCGCTTCGATGTCTTTCTTGATGATTCGTCCGCCGGGTCCACTACCCTGAAGGGACCGCAGATCAATTCCGGCTTCAGCAGCCATACGTGCAGCGAGCGGCGAAACTATCAATCTTCCCGAATCTGCCGTTGCTGCCTGCGGTTGCCGGCCGTCTACTCCGCTCGCCGGCTGAGCACTCGCCGCCGCAGCTTTCGCTTGCGGTGGAGGTGGCGGAGCCGCGGGTTCCACTTGTTGCTGTCCCTGTTGCTTCGGTTGTTCCTTCGCCGGCGCGGCAGGTGCTTCAGAAACCAGCGCCGCAATGTCTTCGTTCGGTTCGCCAATCACCGCGATCGTTTGACCCAACGGTGCTGACTGTCCCTCATTAATCAAAATCTTCCGCAGCACACCGTTCGCAAGCGCTTGCATTTCCATTGTCGCCTTATCGGTGTCGATCTCGGCTAGCGGCTCGCCCATGGAGACCTTGTCTCCCTCTTTCTTCAACCAACGCGATATCTGTCCCTCCTCCATGGTCGGGGAGAGCTTCGGCATGATTACCTTAGTGGCCATTCGGTTCCCTTAATTATGAATTAAACCTAATCGAGATAAGCGACTTCGCGCACAGCAGCGACGATGCGATTCACATCGGGAATCGCGAGCTGCTCGAGATTCTTCGCGTAAGGCATCGGCACGTCCGCTCCCGAAACCCGCTTCACCGGAGCATCGAGATAGTCGAACGCGCGTTCCATGATCTGCGTCGCGATCTCCGCGCCGACGCTGCAAACCGGGTGCGATTCTTCCGCCACCACGACGCGATTTGTCTTCTTCACTGACTCGATAATCGTATCGATATCCAGCGGTCTGATCGTTCGCGGATCGACTACTTCGCAGGAGACTTTCTGCTGCTCCAGCATCTCTGCGGCCTTAAGCGCAACGGGGACCATCAAGGATCTCGCGACGATGGTGACGTCTGTTCCTTCACGTTTGACGTCGGCTACTCCGAGCGGAATCGTGAAATCAGGATCGTCGGGAACCTCGCCTTTGTTCCCGTACATGCGTTCCTGTTCGATGAAAATCACCGGGTCGTCATCGCGAATTGAGGATTTCAAAAGTCCTTTTGCATCGGCCGCAGTCGACGGCATGACGACTTTGAGACCGGGGAAGTACGCGTACCACGACTCGAGTGCCTGCGAGTGCTGTGATGAAACCTGAAACGCCGAACCGCCTGGGCCACGAAAGACAATCGGAATATTGAACTGGCCGCCTGACATGTAGAGCATCTTGGCTGCCGAGTTGATGATTTGGTCTGTCGCCAGGATCGAGAAGTTGAAGGTCATGAACTCGACGACGGGTCTGAGTCCCACCATCGCTGCGCCGACTCCGAGACCGCTGAAACCCAGCTCAGTAATCGGTGTATCGATAACTCTCTTTCCACCAAACTCCTTGAGCAGGCCTTTGGTGACCTTGTAAGCGCCATCGTATTCGGCCACTTCCTCGCCCATCAGAAAGACTGTTTCATCGCGCGCCAACTCCTCGCGGAGGGCCTGATTGAGTGCTTCGCGTATCGTGATTGTCGACATTATTTGCGGCCTGGTTCGATTGGGTTGGCGTAGACGTCTGTGTAGAGCTCTTCAGCTTCGGGCAAGGGACTTTCATCGGCAAAACGCAGAGCGTCTTCGACCACTTCACGCGCTTTCCGGTCGATCTCTTCGAGTCCTTTGTCGTCGATAAATTTCTCCTCGAGCAGGCTCGCCGCGAAGAGCTTGATCGGATCGCGTTCCTGGTACTTCTCGATCTCGGCGCGCGTGCGATAGTTTCCAGGGTCAGACATCGAGTGGCCCATGAAACGATACGTGCGAATCTCGAGCAGTGTCGGCAACTTGTCCTTGCGAGCGCGTTCAACTGCACGCAGCGTGGCGTTGCGAACTGCGAGCACGTCCATGCCGTCGACAAACTCTGACGCCATCGAGTAGGCGCAACCCTTTTCCGAGATGTTGCTCAGAGACATGGCGCGCTCGAGCGATGTGCCCATTCCGTACTGATTGTTTTCGCAAATGTAGATGCAGGGAAGTTTCCAGAGCTGCGCCATGTTCAGCGACTCGTGGAAAGCACCCTGATTCACCGCCGCCTCGCCGAAGAAAC
>Ga0207653_10000757_pt1 | contig 11026 bp, 12 predicted proteins | sample KBSK5251metaG_FD_184341 | JGI IMG/M metagenome (GOLD analysis project Ga0207653, IMG submission 184341) | Corn, switchgrass and miscanthus rhizosphere microbial communities from Kellogg Biological Station, Michigan, USA - KBS K5-25-1 metaG... | ecosystem: Host-associated > Plants > Roots >...
CCGCGACCCGCGTCGAGATGCGTGTCGAGCAGGATCGTTGAAAGGTTGAAGGAGTCCGTCACGCGCTGAGTCCGCTAGAGGTACTTCCTGCCCAGCAGACGATCCGGCACGACGAGGCCCAGGGCGGCGATCTTCGGCTCCATCTCGGCGAGATACTGCTTTCGCGCCTCCTCGTTGGTGCGGCGCTTCAGGCCCCACTCGAGGTAGCGCTCGGTACGCGACGAGCCGGACTTCCCGAACATGTCCAGTCCGACGATGAACCACTTATCGATCGCGGCCTGTGCCTGTGCCTTTCCGTCGGCGCCGGATTTCACGAGCTTCTCCAGCTGTTGCTCGCCATAAGCGACGTGGCCCTTCTCCTCACGAAGGATGACCGGCAGCGTGTCGTCGATCGGCGCGAACGTCGAGCCGACCATCTCCTCGAGCTGGTACTCACCCACCTTGTCGATGAGGAAGCCGAACGCTGCGAAGTCGGCCCAGGTCGGCATGTCCTCCTTGAAGGCGTCGACCTCGCGCTTGCTGCGCGGCCGCTCGAGGATGTCGGAGCGGTCGACGTCGACGAGATTGAGCAGCCGAAGGATCTTGCGGCAGTGGTCGATCTCCTCAGACGCGATCCGCGCGACGCGCCACTGGTCGTCGACGGTCGGCGCGCGAAGCGTCCAGTGATCGACGTAGATGTGCGGCCCGCCGATCTCGCAGTCCGCCTGGATGGTGAGCAGTCGGATCAGGAGATCCTTGTACTCGGGCGCCATCTTCACGAAGTCTTTGGGCGTGACCTTGTCGTTGAACTGCGACATGACGCCTCCCCGCGAAGTCGCTCGAATACTAGCGACGCTCAGCCGTGCTGAGCGCCGTACGGACTTTCTCCGCCGTGATCGGCAGCGACATCACGCGCGCGCCGACCGCGGCGTCGATCGCGTTCGCGATCGCCGCGCTGACGGCCGGGTTAGCAAGCTCACCCGCGGACTTCGCGCCGAACGGACCGGGGCCTGGCGCGTCGGTGATGAGCACGAGGCGCAGCGGCGGCGCGTCGGCGATGGTGGGGATCTTGTAGTCACCGAGATTCGTCGTCGTCACACGACCGTCCTCGAGGCGCAGCTCCTCCATCACGGCTTGACCGAGGCCGAATACGAACCCGCCCTCGAGCTGCCCGCGCACCGCGACGGGGTTGATCACCGTGCCGACGTCCGCGACGAGCACCGCATCGACAATGCGGAAGCAGCCGGTCTGCCGATCGACCGACACCTCGATCGAGTACGCGTACACCCCGTACAGATGCTCGTTCTGCTCGCCCTCCCCGGTCACGACAAGGGGCGCCGCGGTGTGCGCCGCCTGGTCGAGCGTCACGCCGAGCTCTGCGAGACGCGCCTTGAGTTTGCGAGCTCCATCGAGTGCGGCGTTGCCGGCGACTGGCGTGACGCGGCTGCCTCCGACGCCGGGGTCGACGTTCGCGTGACCCGTGTCGCCCTGCGATACGTGAACGCGCGACGCGTCGATGCCGAGCTCGCGCGCCACGACGCGCTGGATCATGGTGTGCGCGCCGCCACCCTGGTCCGCTACCCCCGTGAGTACCTCGACGGTCGCGTCGGCGCGCAGGGTCAGGGTGAGCGACGTCTTGCCGCGACCGACGTGCCGGGCCGAAAGAGCCACGCCCCGTCCGTGATCCTTCGCGACCGTGCCGCCCCACTGCGACGACGCGCGAAGCATCGCGAGGACACGCGGCGCCTGCGAGTCGTGCCACACCGCGCCCTCCACGTCCATCTCGCCCGCGCGGATCGCGTTACGGGCTCGAAGCTCGACAGGGTCGATCTCCATCGCACGTGCGATGAGGTCGAGGTGTGACTCGGCCGCGAACGTGTGCTGGGGCTGGCTCGGCGCGCGCGCGTGACCCGCGGGCAGCGTGTTCGTGTACACCGCGACCGCCTCGACGCGCGCGGCAGGTACGTGGTAGCCGGCGAGCGTCAGGGTCGGGCCGCCAGGGAGCACGCCGGCGACCGGTTTTCCCGCCGCGTACGCACCGCCGTCGAACACGACGCGGGCCTGGTGCGCGGTGATGCGGCCATCGCGATCGACTCCGGTGCGCAGCCGGATGCGCGCCGAATGCCGCGTGTTCGAGAGCTGCAGCTCATCCGTGTAGCGGAGCACCGAACGCACCGGACGGCCCGCCTTGCGCGCGAGGAAGTACAGCGCGAACTCGTCGAGCGACAGGCCCTTCCCACCGAAGTCACCGCCGACGTGGGGTGTCTCGACGACGATGCGCTGCGCGGGAACGCCGATCGTGACGGCCATCTGATCGCGCAGCGAGAACGGCGCCTTGTTCGTCGTGACGACGTGAACGATATCGCCTTCGATCCACACCACGCTCGCGTGCGGCTCGATGTACGCGGGATGGATGCGTGGAACGGTGAACTCATGCTCGAAGACGGCCGCGGCGTTCTCGAACCCGGAGGCAACGTCGCCGTGTTCATGCACGACGTGTCCCTGCGCGTTGGCGTGCGGCCGGTCGGGCCGTGTGCCGCCGAAGTACTTGTACTCGCCCGCGTCCGGATGCAGAACGGGCGCTTCGGCGGCGAGGGCCGCCTCCGGATCGAAGACGGCCGGCAGCTCCTCGTACTCGACCTCGACAAGCGCGGCCGCTTGCTCAGCGGCCTCGAGCGAATCCGCGGCGACCGCCGCGACGCGGTCACCGAGGAAGCGCACACGATCCCACGCGAGGACCGGCCAGTCCTGCAGACGGCGACCGAAGCGGGCGGGCCGCACGTCCGCGCCGGTGATCACCGCGCGCACGCCCGGAACCTTGCGCGCGGCCTCGACGTCGACCGACACGACGCGCGCGTGCGAGTACGTGCTTCCGACGAACGCAGCGTGCAGCATCCCCGGCACCGTGATGTCCGCCGCGTATTTCGCAGCGCCGGTGACCTTGTCGCGACCCTCGACCCGCCACTCCGGCGTTCCGAAGATGTCGGTCGGCGCGGCCTTTGTGACCGTCACGCGAGCGTGCGCGCGAGGCAGTCGGCGAACTGCGTCATCAGCTGATCGGCCTTGCGCTGGATCACGGGCTGTCCGAACTCTCCGATGCGCCCGGCGATCTGCACGTCGCTCGTGATGCGCAGCTCGGTGTCGGCGCCCTTATCGGCGAGCGCGAGGTCCATCGTCGCGCGAACTGTGCCGCCGAGGCGTGTGTCCTTCGCGTCGGCGCGGAGCGATGCTTTGCCGGCGGCCTCATCGGTCGACGTCAGGGCGATATCTCCGTCGAGCACAAGCCGGACGGGACCAAGCTGCACCAGCAGCGAGCCCTTGTACTTGCCGGCGCCGGATGGCGTGACCGCGGCGACGCCGGGTACGCACCGCGCCGCGGCCGGCACATCGGTGACGAGCTTCCACACCTTTGCGCGCGGGGCGCGGACCAGCGCGGTGTGCGTCAGCTTCATCGCGCTGCCACGAGCGACGTGAGCGTGCGCTCGGTCCAGAGACGCGCCATCTCGCGCTTGTATGCGGCCGAGCCGCGCACGTCGTCGAACGGCTCGATGTCACTGTCCACGAACGCCGCTGCGTCGGCGATGCGCTTCGCATCGGGCCGCGCACCGCGCAGCGCGTCCTCGACCGAGCGCGCGCGCCGTGGTGTTGGGCCCGCCGCACCGAGCGCGACGCGAACGTCCGCCACCGTGCCGTCGTTCGCGAGCCGCATCGCTGCAGCGACGGAGACGGTCGCGTAATCGTCCGCCGTTTGCGGTAGGAACTTGAGATATGTCGCTCGAGTGCCCGCGGCCAGCGCCGGGAACCGAACGGACGTGATGATCTCGCCGGGGCGCAGCGACGTCGTGAAGACATCGACGAAGAGATCCTCGACGGCGATCGCACGCTCCCCCGCCTTGGACACCGCCACCACCTCGGCGCCGAGGGCGATCAGCATCGGCGGCGGATCCTGCGCCGGGTCGGCGTGCGCAAGATTGCCACCGATCGTCGCCTGATTGCGCACGCGCACGGTCGCCACCGACGCGAACGTTCGCGTGATCGCTGGGCAGTAGCGCGCGACGTCCTCCGACCGCTCGATCGCGCGATGCGTCACGGTCGCGCCGATCGCGAGCCCGCCGCTCGAGACGGTGATCCCGCCAAGCACTCCGATGCGGCGAAGGCCGACGACGTGCCCGGGTCGCAAGAGACCCTGGCGCCACAGCAGGGTGAACGCCGTCGCACCGGCGACGAGATGCGCGTCCTCGCCGTGTTGGGCGAGCAGGTCGAGCGCCTCCGCCAGGGACTCGGGCTCGTGATAGTCGTACGTCACGCGGCTGCCGCCGTCTTGATCGCGCGCGTGATCCCGTGATAACCCGTGCAGCGGCAGAGGTTGCCCATCATCCATTCGCGGATCTGGTCGTCGGTCGGCCGAGGGTGCTCGGTCAGCAGCGCGGTCGCCGCGATGAGCTGACCCGGCGTGCAGATCCCGCACTGGAAGCCGCCGTCGCGGATGAACGCATCCTGCAACGGCGAGAGCGTCTCTCCGTTCGCCAGGCCCTCGACCGTCGTGACCGCGTGACCGTCGACGAAAACGGCAGGCAGCAGACAGGCGGAGAGGAGCTCTCCGCCGACAAGAACGCTGCACGCGCCGCAGACGCCGATGGAGCAGCCCTCTTTGGTCCCGGTCAGTCCGAGGTCATCGCGCAGCACGTCGATGAGCCGCCGATCCGCGCGAATCTCGAGCGACTGCGGTGAACCATTCAGCGTGAAGCGAAGACGGTGCGTGCTCAGAAAAACGAATATAGGACGCGCAGATGCGCTTCGCTCCCGGCCTCGCCCCACTCCGTCATCGCGACTTCGCGCTCTATTTCACGGGCCTCACGGTCTCTCAGTGCGGCAGTTGGATGGAGCAAACGCTCACGACGTGGCTGCTCTACGAGATCACCGGATCGCCCGTGCTTCTCGGCATCGGTGGCGCGATGCGCGCGATCCCCACCTTCGCGTTCGGGCTGCTCGCGGGGGCGATCGCGGACCGCGTCGATCGTCGTCGGCTCTTGCTCTTCACTCAGGCCGGATCGGCCCTGACCTCGCTTGGGCTCGGCCTCGTGGTCGCAACGGGACAGGTCGAGGTGTGGCACATCTACCTGGCGAGCGTGATCAACGGGACGCTGCAGACGTTCGATGCTCCGGCAAGACGCGCGATGTACACGACGATGGTCCCGAGATCCCAGATGCAGAACGCGATCACGCTGAACGCCGCGGTGTTCCGCATCGCGCGGCTCATCGGCCCGAGTCTGGCCGGGATCCTCATCGCGGCGACCGGACCAGCGCTCCCGTACTTCATCAACGCCGTCAGCTTCCTCGCGATCATTGGTGCGCTCTTGCTCATCAGTAAGCCACCGATCGTCGATCGGGTACGCGGATCATTGATGGCAGAGACGATCGACGGCGCGCGCTACACGCTTGGCAAGCCGATCCTTGCCCACCTGCTTCTCCTCGAGTCCGCGCACAGCCTCTTTGGCGCGAACACCGCGCTGGTGACGATCGTCGCGAAGGACGTGCTCCATGTCGGTCCCGAGGGACTTGGCTTTCTGCTGAGCTCCCTGGGCGCCGGCGCACTCGTTGGAACGGGCGCACTGGTGATGAGCGGCGACGTCGAGCGCAAGGGTCGGTCGATGATGCTGTCGGGCTACGGGTACGTCGTGGCGTTCGCGCTATTCGCGTGGTCGCGCTCGTTCGAGCTCTCGGCGATCACGCTCGCGCTCGTCGGGTTCGCCGATACGTGGTGGGCGACGATGCGCAACAGCATCTTCCAGCTGCAGGCGGATGAGGCGTACCGGGGACGGACCTTGTCGGCGTTCCTGCTGGTCGGACGCGGGATGGCGCAGACGTCGCAGCTGCAGACCGGCATTTCCGTCGAGGCGTTCGGGCCCCAGATCGCGGCCACCGCAGGCGCAGCGGTGATCGCGGCGGCGATCATCGGTGTGAACGCGCGGAACGACGAGGTGCGCAGCTTCCGGGATCCGACACCGGTCCTCGAAGGACCGACGGACGCGGCCGCGTCCTAGCCGAGGGCACCCCGCATCACGGCGCGGACGCCGTCGACGTTCCCGGATCTCGCGACGAGCACGCGGACGATCGCTACGTCGAGGCCCTGGCTCAGCGTCCTGAACGCGGCGGCCGCTCCCGAAGCGGGACCGGCGTACCCGATCGCGTTCAGGATCTCATCGGGCACCGCGCGCGCGAGGTCGTCCTCAGAGGCGCCCGCCGCCTGCCCGCGCTCGAGCTCATCGAGCTGACGGCCGAACCCCATGCGCTCGAAGTGAGCGCGATAACCGCGCGCGCCGCTCGGTCGCACCATGAGCGCATACGAGAGGATCTGTTTCGCGAGCGCGCGGCGGGCCGCCGCGACGTCGTCGTCGACGCACATGCGGATGTACTCGACCAGCTTCGCCCGAGGTCCGACCCGCTCGCGGCTCCACGCGACCTGCGCGGGCGTGCACCAGTTGAGCGCCGCACCGTCGGCGTGGCGGCCGGCAAGCGCGAGCATCTGCGGCCCGAGTGCGCCGATGTAGATCGGCACATCCTTCGCGGTCTTGCGGAGCTCGTCGACATACGCCCGCACCGCATGGATCGGCCGCTCGGTCACGCTGCCTGAGCCCACGCCAAGAATGAACTTGTTCCCGGTGATCTCGTGCGCGGTGCGCGCGGCGAGCGCGAGCACCGGCGCGGGGTTGCGTGCGATGGGGGCAACGGACACGCCCGTCGCGAGGCCCGATCGCTCGTGCCATGCGACGCACATCGCGATCGGGTCGTAGTCGACGTTCGCGTTGGTCCAGAGGCTCTGATAACCGAGAGCGCTCGCCTCGGGTGCGAGATCGCGAAGCTGCGACGCAGACAGGCCCAGACGCGAGTCGACGCCGAGACCGACCTCCACTAGGAGTTCAGCTGCTCGCCTCCGGCCCTACCGCCGGCCTCACCGATCACCCAGCGGACGGACTTGCCACACGGGCAGCCGCCGGCCTGTCGCGCGAGGCGCGGCATCGACGCCATCGCGTCCTTGAGCGTCTTCGTGCCTGCGGCGACCTCGCGCTGCATGTCGGCCCAGTGCTTCACATCGATGGAAGCCCGATACGCCTCAGGCAATGCCGCAAGCACGTGCGCGACGTACTTCTCGACATCGTCGAACGCCTCGCCGTGCGTGCCGACCATCTGGAACGCGAACTCGCCGCGGCGGCGGAAGAAGCGCCGGTCGGGCAGACGCAGCAGGTCGTCGCGCGAGAGACCGTCGACCGTCTCGCCAGCGGCGACGCGCGCGAAGATCGCGTCCGCTTCGTCGCGCGACTGGTCGGGGAAACGCGCCCGGACGTACCGCAGGTTCAGGTCGTCGAGCATCTTCGTGCATTCCTGGATGTACTGGTCCTGCGCGTCGCGGTTGTTCAGGTCCTTGAGTCCGAACTTCACGTTCGTCTGACCACCCCGCTCGTCTCCGAACATCTCGAGCCCGCGACCGAACCACTTATGGATCGACTTCTGGATCGCCGGCATGTCGATGTAGCCGTCGCCGCGCGCGGCATGCTCGACCCAGCGGCGGAGCGGGATCACACCCGCGGCGAGGTGGAACGCCTCCTCGCGCAGCATCGGGGGCATCGACGAGGCGTACGGCTTGTACGCCGAGATCTTCTGCATCGTGAGCTGGTACTTCCCCACACGGTCGATGAACGCCGCGAACACGACGTTATCGAGGAACGAATCGAATTCCAGGTTGAACGCCGCGAGGACGTGGCTGCCCGTCTGCATCGACAGGATCTCCTCGACCATGTCCTCAGGCTTCGTCTCCGTCACCGGCGACCAGTCCTGGCTCGTGAGTAGATGGACCATCTGGTAGCCGTGGCGCAGCTCCTCGGCCATGACGCGGAGCGCCCACGCCTGATCCTGGGGCTCCTGCGCGCGGAACAGCGTCATCTGATGCTGCTGGATCGAGCCGAACTCGGTCGAGGCCTGCGCTCGGATCTGTGACAGCAGGTGCTGCGCGGCCTCGGGCGCGAGCTCCTTCGGCTGCAGCGCCTTTGGCTTGCCGATGTCGTCGCCGATCTCGATCTCGGCCGAGATGTCCTCCGAGACCTTGGCGCAAAGGCAGAAGGCATCGTCCTTAGGGAAGTACTTCGGCCAGACCTCGGCCAGCTTCGGGTAATCGGGAAAGTTGTGCTGCCGCCAGTGCTCGATGGCCTGGTGATAGCGGTCCGGCAGCATGCGGATCTCGTCGCTCACGAGAACTAGGTTACCCGTTGCGCTCCCGGAAAGGTCATACCGTTCGCCGGAGCGAACAGCCGTTATGCCAGCCGCTTCTCCAGCGCACTCACCGGCGCGGCCGTGAATCCCATCGCGGCCACGAACTTCGCGATCTCGGCGTCCTGCGTGCGCACCATGGTCCGTGCGACATGTGCGCCCCGCTTCTTGAACCCGGCGAGCAGCGCGTCGGTGAGACCACGTCCGATGCCGCGTTCGCGTGCGGACGGATCGACGCCGAAGAATTCGAGCCACCCGGTGGGCTCTTCCATGCCGAACTCGCCGCCGCGGACCTCGCCAAGCATGAAGCCGACGACCTTGCCATCCACCTCGGCGACCTGTGATGAATCCGGGTCGCGGCGTATGAAGTAGACGACGCGGTCCTCCCACACATCTGGCCGGTACTTGCCGGTGATGCGCTCGTCGATGCGACAGATCGCCTCGATGTCGAGCTCGTTCACGGGACGGATGCGCACGTCAGCCATGGACGGCGAGTTTAGGAGATGGCGGCGGCCCCACCGACTCCGGCTTATTAGCCGATGGAGCAGGCGTGGGGCCGCCGCCCGTAGGGAGGGAGCGCTAGGCAGTCGGAGCGGGAACGCCGGGGCGCCGCATGCGCATCGCGGCGAACGCGAGCGCGAGGGCGATGAGCGGGATCCAACCGAACACGAGGACCCAGATCGCGAGGTCGGCCGCGAACCGGAAGAACACCGAGAGAGCGGCGATCGCCTTCGCGAACGTCACCGACGGGTCCCACGCGCCGCCCGTCGTTGGGGGCACGGTGACGATCGGCGCGATCGACATGGTGATCGTCGAGAACTCGGTGCGGTTCTTGATGAGGTTGAGCTGGCCCTGCAGCTGCTCGATCTGCGTGCGCACGTTGCCGAGCGCCGCGTCGATCTTGAGCGTCTCATCGACGGTCTTCGCCTGCGGGAAGAGCTGGAGGTAGCGCTGTTCCTCGGCCTGCTTCGCGACGAGGCGCGCCTGCAGATCGGTGAACTGGTCGGTGACGTCCTTCGCGTCGACGTTCGACGTGAGGACCTCGCCGTCAAGAAGCTTCAGCTGGCGGAGCGCTTCATCGAAGCGATCAGATGGAACGCGCACTGTGATGAGCGCGCTGCGGTTGTCGCCCTGGCCGGTCTGGCTCATGGCGAGGATGTCGCCTCCGAGCCCACTCGCGATCGCGCGCGCCTTGTCGGCCGTCGCCCACGGATCCTGCGTCTTCATCGAGACATTCGCGGTCAGGATCAGATTCCGGTTCGGGCTTGTGACGAGCGTCGGGATGCCGTTCTGTGTCGTGGTCGTCGCGTCGAACGCCGGGATGCTGCCCGGAGCGCCGCCTTTGGCCGGAGCCGGGGCCGCCGTGTCGCCGAGGTTATTTCCGATATTGCTGAACCGCTCGCCCGACGCCGGCGCAGCCTGCGAGCAGGCCGCCGCGAGCACGAGGACGAACGCGAGGAGCGCGAGGACGCGCAGTGAGCGCCGCATGTCCCTCACCAGCCTTTCAAGGTGCTGTGATACATACGACGGCTGGCTCGGTTTGTTCCCTAGAAGCGGTCTCCGAAGAGTTTCCGGGCGTTTTCGGCGATCCGGGGGCCCAGCTCAACCGGGTCACGGCCCCTAGCGGACGCCACCGCGGACAGCGTCTCGAGGACGAAAGCGGGCTCGTTCCGCTCGCCGCGGCGCGCCTGTGGCGTCAGATAGGGCGCATCCGTCTCGACCAGGATCCGGTCCGCCGACGCGCGTGCCGCGGCGCGCCGGAGTAAGTCGTTCTTCGGATACGTCACTGTGCCTGCGAACGAGACGAAGAAGCCGCGTCGCATCCACTCGTCCACTTCCTCCGGTCCGTCGCTGAAGCAGTGCACCATGCCGCGCGCACCGCCAGCCCGATCGACCAGGTCGCGCGCCAGCTCACCCGCGTCACGCACGTGAACGACGACCGGCAGTCCGAGAACGTTCGCGAGCGCGAGCTGCGCGAGGAACGCGGCCTCCTGCGCCTCGCGCGGCGCGCTGCGGCCGGAGAGATCGATCCCTATCTCGCCGATCGCGACGACGTGCGTGTCGCGCGCCAGGCGATCGATCATTCCGAGAACGTCGGAGCTCCACGACTCCGCGCGGTGCGGATGCACGCCGACCGCGACGCGCACAGATGAGTAGCGGCGCGCGATGAGGACGTTGCGCTCGCTGGAAGCGAGATCTTCCGCACACGAGAGCAGACGCTCGATGCCGGCCGCCGACGCGCGGTTCACCCGCGAGGACGCGGCGGCGCCCGCGGACGGCTCGCGGACCACGACGCGGGCGGGCTAGCCGATGGCGGGCGAGCGCATGGCGGCCGAGATGGCCGAGCAGCCCGACCGCCTCGCGGCGCTCGTCGCGCGGTGGGACGGCGCGGTCGCCCAGGTCCGTGCGCTCGCACTCGACAGATCGAAGCTCAAGGCGACTGCGGGTGTCGAGCCTGTGCAGGGAGACATGACTGACGTCGTCTCGATGCGTGCGGCGCTCGAGCACTTCGTCGTCGGCGTCGGCGCGGACGAACGTGTGCTCCGGAAAGTCGCGGCGGAGCTGCCCGACCTGCTCCTCCGGGATGTTCCACGCGTAGACGGTGCTGAAGATCGCGACGAGAACCTTCACTTCGTCTTCTTCACGAGGCGGATGTCGCCGATGACCATCGCCTTGTCGACGGCCTTGACCATGTCGTAGATCGTCAGCGCCGCCACCGCCACCGCGGTCAGCGCTTCCATCTCGACTCCGGTCTTGCCCGTCGTGCGGACACGCGACTCGA
>Ga0207653_10000758_pt1 | contig 11022 bp, 8 predicted proteins | sample KBSK5251metaG_FD_184341 | JGI IMG/M metagenome (GOLD analysis project Ga0207653, IMG submission 184341) | Corn, switchgrass and miscanthus rhizosphere microbial communities from Kellogg Biological Station, Michigan, USA - KBS K5-25-1 metaG... | ecosystem: Host-associated > Plants > Roots >...
GGGGCGACACCTGGCGTACGCACCACATCGCGACGATCCGCAAAGTGCGCAATCGCCTGTCGAACATCTCCACCCGCTGCAAAGGCCTCGTGACCGACGACGGCCCGTCGAACGATCTGCCGTGGGGCCGGTTCGAGGACCGCGCCGTGTACGTGGTCGACGTGGCCAACGTGGATCCGCTGGGCCAGGATCTCGTCTTCGCGCGCGTCGTGTCGAAGCTGCGCGAGCACCTGGAGCGCCGCGACCTGGGCGTCGACGCCGTCGTCGTGTTCGTCGACGAGTTGAACAAGTACGCGCCGGGCGACGGCCCCGAGACGTACGTCAAGAAGATGCTGCTCGATATCTCCGAGCGTGGGCGTTACCTTGGCCTGGTGTTGTTCGGTGCCGAGCAATTCCGCTCGCAGGTGCACCGGCGCGTGGTGGGGAACGCGGGCACCATCGTGTTTGGTCGCATGGACTCGGACGAGCTCGCGACGCCCGGCTACCAGGTCCTCTCGCCCGCCACCAAGATCAAGCTCGCCACGCTGCCGATCGGCGAGCTGATGGTGCGTCACCCGCACTTCACGCAGCCCATCTTCGTGCGGTTCCCGCGGCCGGCGGTGCTGCGCGGCCGGGACGGCGTGGAGCGGTTCCCGCCCGCGGTGGATTTGCCGTTCGAGGACGCGGTGGTGCGCCAGCTCGTGAAGCTCGACCGGCGGGTGCGGCCGAACCTGGTGAAGGATCTGATCGCCGACCGGCGGGAAGAGGACGTGCGCCGCGCTCTCGCGCATACCCGGCAGATCCGGCCCCAGGACGCATTGGCGCACTTCCGGAAGCAGCTGGGCGGCCGCGTCGCCGCTGCTCCGGCCGCCGCGCGTGAGAGTGTGGCGCCGCTCAATCCGATCTCCGACGACCCTTACTGAAACGACAGGAGTCCTGGAATGCGCCCTGCCCGTTCACTCGCTCTCGCCGCGACGGTGCTCCTCACGGTCGGCGGCTGCCGCGGTGGTGCGAGCGGACCCAAGGTCACCCTGCGCTACCACCCGCCGGCGGGTGCAGCGTACCACTACACCCTCGATCAACAGAATGCCATGCGGATCGAAGGCGGACCGATGAGCGCCATGCCGGAGCAGACCTTCAGGATGCGCATGTACTACACCCAGGTGGTGAAGGGCCCCGCCCAGGGTGGGGTGGCCGTGACGGTGACGTTCGACTCGACCTCGCTCGACGCCCCCGGGATGGGGCCGGGGGCCATGCGGCCGGCGCTCGACCGCATGCGCGGGATGAAGAGCGACATCGTGTTCGACGACCGCATGCAGGTGCTGAGCGCCGCGTTCACCGGACTCACCGGCACCCCGTCTCCGGTGACGGAGCAGTTGGGCAGCAGCATGAAATCCATGGCGTACCCGCTCCCCGAGGGACCGGTGGGGGTCGGCGACTCCTGGGTGGCGGAGCACGACCTCCCGCTCGGCCGCCAGGCGCTGAGCACGAGCCGGCCGCTCAAGTCCCGCACCAAGATCACCGTCAAGGAGATCCAGATAGCCGGCGCGGACACGTCCGTGTTGCTCGGCATCGAGACGAGCTTTCCTGATGACCCGATCACCCTGACGCAGCAGGGCGAGGGAGGGGGACCGGAGACCGGCACGCTGCGGGTGACCGGCAATCTCTCGGGAGAGCAGTTGTACTCGCTCACGCGGAGCGCCCAGGTGCGCGCCATGATGGGCGGCACCATCAAGATGAAGAGCGCGGCGAAGGGTCAGCCGGAGATGACGATGGCCATGACGCAGCAGACGTCGCTCCAGCTCACCGAGGCCAAGTGACGCGGTGAAGCTCGCGCACCTCGCCGACCTGCACCTCGGCTTCCGCCAGTACGACCGGCAGACGCCGCGGGGAGGGAATCAGCGCGAGGCCGACGTCGCGGAGGCGTTCCGCCGCGCGGTCGAAGACCTGCTGGTCCAACGGCCGGACCTGATCATCTTCGCGGGGGACGTCTTCCACTCGGTCCGCCCCACCAACGCCGCGATCCTGTTCTGCTTTCAGCAGCTTCAGCGGCTTCGCGTGGGGCTGCCCGACTCGCCGATCGTGGTAATCGCCGGAAACCATTCCACACCCCGGTCCACCGAAACGGGGACGATCCTCCGTCTGTACGAGGCCCTGGGCGTCGAAATTGCCGTCGAGCATGCGCGCCGCATCGTCTTCTCCAAGCTCGACTGTTCCGTGCTTGCGGTTCCGCATCAGGCGCTGGTCGGGAGCGAGCCGCCCGCGCTGCGGCCGGAGCGCGGCACGCGCTTGAACGTTCTGGTCACGCACGGACAAGTCCCCGGCCTGGGGGAGGATCGCGGCACGATGGAGTACGGGGGCGCGCTGGTGACGCGAGAGATTCTCGCGCCCGCGCAGTGGGATTACGTCGCGCTCGGGCATTATCACGTCGCCCACCAGGTCGAGCCCAACGTTTGGTATGCGGGCAGTCTCGAGTACATCAGTCCCAATCCTTGGGGGCAGTTGCAAGACGAGCAGGACCGCGGGCGCGCCGGGAAGGGGTACCTCCTCGTCGAGCTCCCGGGCTCCCGCGTGACCTTCCGGCCGATCGCCTCGGTGCGGCGTCACGTCGAGCTCCCGCCGATCGAGGGCAAGGGCCTCACGCCGAAGGAGCTGGACGAACAGATCGCCGCCGCCGTCGCCGGCGCGAAGCCGGCGATCGACGATCAGATCGTGCGGCAGCTGGTGTTCGACGTGTCGCGGGCCACTGCCCGTGACCTGGACCATGCCGCGATCCGCGCCTACAAGGCCCGCGCGCTCCACTTCCAGCTCGATCTCCGCCGGCCCGAAGTCCACCGCACCGAAGCATCGGGGGCGCCGGGGCGCCGGCAGACGCTGCCCGAGACGGTCCAGGAGTTTCTCGAGCACCGGCCGCTCGACGCCGACCTGGACCGCGCGGAGTTCGTGCGGCTCGGGGTCGAGTACGTGGCGCCCGTCGGCCACGACGGTGATGGGGGGGCCTGATGCAGCTGCTGCGGCTCCGCCTCGTGAACTTCCGGCAGCACGCCGATACCGAGCTCGAGTTTGGCCCCGGGATCACGGGGATCATCGGGCCGAACGGCTCCGGCAAGACGACCATCCTCGAGGCGATCGCCTGGGCGGTGTACGGCGTGCAGGCGGTGCGCGGGGACAAGGACTCGATCCGCCGGCTCGGCGCGAAGGGCCGGGCCGGCGTCGAGGTGGACCTCGAGTTCCGGCTCGGCGCCCACGAGTACCGCGTGACGCGCGGGCTCTCCACCGCGGCGCTCCACCAGGACGGCCAGGTGATCGCGAATTCCCTCAAAGCGGTCACCGAGAAGCTCGAGCGCACGCTGGGAATGACGCACGACGAGTTCTTCAACACCTACTTCACGGGCCAAAAGGAGTTGGCGGTGATGGCGGCGCTCGGCAAGACCGAGCGGGCGGCGTTCCTGTCGCGCGTGCTCGGGTACGAGCGCCTGCGCGAGGCGCAGGAGCGGGTGCGCGAAGTCCGCAACGCCGTGGCGGCGGAGGTGCGGGGTCTCGAGGCCGGCCTCCCGGACGGCGCGGCGCTCGCCGCGGCGCGGCGGGCCGCCGAACAACGGCTGGCGGGGGCCCGAACGTCGGCGAAGGGAGTGGAGGCCGCGCGCCGCGCCGCGGAGGACGCGCTGGGACGCGAGGAGCCGCGCTGGAACGACTGGATGACCCGCCGCGAGCGCACACTGTCGCTCGACGGCGAGCGGCGTATGGCGGAGCAGGCGGTGGTATCGTCGCGTCAGGAATTCCAGCGGCTCGACAAGGAGCTCGCGGACGCGCTCGCCGCCCGCGAGCAGCTGCGCCTGCTGGGCGCCGAGCTCGCGCCGGTGGCCCAGCTCAAGCAGGAGGTCGCGACGCTCGAGCGGCTGCAGCGTGAGACCGACGCGCGCCGGACGGAAGAGGCGCAGCTCGCGGAGCTGGCCCGCAACATCCGCATGCTGCAGCGTCGTGTCACCGAGCTGGGCGACGTGCCGGAGGCCCTCGCCCGCGCGGATGCGGCGGCGCGCGGGCTGCACGAGCGGCTGGAGCTGGTCGAGCGCACCGCGGAAGAGGAGCGGACGGTGTGGGTGCGGGACCGGCAGTATGCCGAGACGAAGCGCACCGAGCTCCTCAAGCAGTACGAAGAGGTGAAAGAGCAGCGCGACCAGATCGTGAAGCTCGGCCCGGAGGGGACGTGTCCCACCTGTAAGCGGCCGCTCGGGCCGGAATACGCGAGCGTGCTCGCGCTGCTCGATGCGCAGCTCGAGGTGATCACCGGGGACGGGAAGTATTTCCGGCAGCGGCTCGAGCAGCTCGCGCAACCGCCCGCCAAGCTGCTGGATGCGGAGGCCGAGCGAGACCGCGTGCTCGAGGAAAACCGCGGTGCCAGTGCCCGGGCGGGGGAGCTGCGGGCGCAGGTCGAGGAACGCGATCGCGCAAGCGCGGAGCTCGCGGGCGCGCGGCGGCGGGCGGGTGACCTCGAGCGCCAGCTCACCGCGCGGCCCGGCGGCTACGACGCGGCGCGACACGACGCGGTGCGGGCCGAGCTCGCGAAGCTCGAGCCGGTGGCGCTCGAAGCCGCCGCGCTGGAGGAGCGCGCGCGGCGCGCGGAGCGCCTCGTGCAGGAGGCGGAGCAGGCCGAGCAGCAGCTGTCGACCGGCGAGCGCCGCGTGCGGGAGCTCACCGAGGCCGTCCGCGCCGAAGGCTTCTCGGACGCCGGGTACCGGCAGGCCAAGGATCGCTACGATCGGGCCGTCGGTGCCCTGCGCGAGGCCGAGCTCGCGGTCGTCGAGGCGCGCGGCGAGCTGAACCGCGCCGAAGACGATCTGGCGGAGGCGAAGCGACGGCAAGCCGAGCGGGCGCAGCGCGAGCGCCAGATCGCCGCACTCAAGGCGCGCCAGCGCCTCCACAACGAGCTGGACCGCGCATTCTCGGACCTGCGGGGCGAGCTGAACGCGCGCATGCGCCCCGAGATCGCCGAGCTCGCCTCCGGCTTCCTCGCCGACCTCACCGACGGCCGCTACGACGAGCTCGAGCTGACGGAAGACTATACGCTCACGATCCTCGAGGGCGGGGTACCGAAGCCGGTCATCTCGGGCGGCGAAGAGGACATCGCGAGCCTCGTGCTGCGGCTCGCGATTTCGCAGATGATCGCCGAGCGGGCGGGCCAGCCGCTGTCGCTGCTCGTGCTCGACGAGATCTTCGGCTCGCTCGATGAGGCCCGGCGCCTGCACGTAGTCGGCCTGCTGCGCCGGCTGGCCGACCGCTTCCCTCAGGTCATCCTCATCACGCACATTGAGCAGGTGCGAGAGGGTCTCGATCGGGTGATCCGCGTGGACTTCGACCCGGCACGCGGTGCCAGCGTCGTCCGGGACGACACCGCCACACTGGGAGCCGCCGATGCGGGCGTGGCTGCCTGAGCGTCAGGTCTACGGGCCAGAGCCCGCCGGCGAGCGCGACACCGATGGGCTGAACCGCGTCTTCGCGGACGCGTTCACCGACCGGTACCGCCGCGACGGGCTCGTGGGCGTGCGCGTGCCACACTTGAATCCTCAAGTGTGGCGCTACGCCCTGCTCGACGCCGGCCCGGGCGCAATGTTGTGGCGCGACGAGGCCGGGCACGTCGTCGCCTTCAACATCGCCCACCGCTCGGGCGCCGAGGGGTGGATGGGACCCCTCGCGGTGCGGCCCGATCGCCAGGGAGCGGGGGTGGGGAAGACCATCGTCCGGACGGCGCTCGACTGGCTGCTCGAGCAGAACGTGGCGACGCTGGGCCTCGAGACGATGCCTCGCACCGTCGAGAACATCGGATTCTACGCGCGGCTCGGCTTCTTCCCCGGCCGTCTCACCGTGACGCTCACCAACGATATCGTCACGCGGGGGCATCGGGCCCCGGTGTTGTTGTCGCAGCGCAAGGACGCGGCCGGCGACCAGGCGGTCGAGGCAGCCCGCCACCTCGTCGCCGCGCTCGCTCCAGGCTACGACTTCACTCGCGAGATCCTGCTCACCGCGGAGCTCGGCCTCGGCGACACGTCGCTCATCGACGGCGACGACGGACTGGACGCGCTGGTGCTGTGGCACTCGGCGCCGCTCGCCGAGGGCCGGCCGAAGGACGAGGTGCGCGTCCTCAAGCTCGCCGCCCGCGACCCGGACAGCTTCGAGGCCGCGATCGCGGCCACCGAAGCCGCCGCGGCCCGCGCCGGGATCCGGCGCGTCGCGGTGCGATGCCAGACCCGCTTCGACGACGCCTTCCGCCGGCTGGTGGCCCGCGGCTATCGCGTGCGCTGGACCGATCTCCGGATGACCTACGAGGGGTATCCGGAGGCCCATCCGGGCGGCGGGGTGCTGTTCTCCAACTGGGAGATATGAGCCGGGGCCGTCGGTGACGCTCGGCCTCGCGATCTTCGCGGCTACCTACCTCCTCATCGCCGTTCAGCGGCTTCCGTTCCTGCGCCTCAATCGCCCGGCGGCGAGCCTGCTCGGCGCGGTCGCAATGGTGGTGCTCGGCGTGCTGCCGCTGCGGGAGGCCTACGCGGCGATCGACTTCGACGTGCTGGTGTTCCTGCTCGGCCTCATGCTGATCGTCGGCTATCTCGAAGTGGGGAAGTTCTTCGAGTGGGCAGCCGAATGGATCCTGCGGCGCGCCCGGACGCCCGAGCGGCTGTTGCTAGGCGTCGTGGTGGGAGGCGGACTCCTCTCCGCGCTGTTCGTGAACGACACTATCTGCCTCGTCGTCACGCCGGTGCTGCTTGCCGCGCTCGGACCGCTGCGCGTCAAGCCCAACCCCTACCTGATCGGCCTGGCGATGGGCGCCAACGTGGGCTCCGTCGTGTCCGTCACCGGCAATCCGCAGAATATGCTGGTGGGGATCTGGAGCGGCACCTCGTTCGGGGCGTTCCTCGCCCACATGCTGCCGGTGGGCGGCGGCGGTCTCGCGATCACCTACGGGTACCTCGGGTGGGCGTATCGCGCCGAGCTGCGCGAGCCGTTCCGCGAGCGGCTCGAGACCGTACCGGTGGCACTCGACCGTCCGCTGGTCCTGAAGGCGCTCGTGCTGTTCGGCGTCGCCGTCATGGCGTGGCTCGGGGGCGCTTCACTGCCGCTCGTCGCGATCACCGCGGGTGCGGTGATGGTGGCGATCGCCCAGCGGGATCCGGCCTATGCGATCGACCGCGTCGAATGGTCGCTGCTGCTCTTCTTCGGCTCCTTGTTCGTCGTCATGCGCGGCTTCGAGCAGACCGGAGCGGTGGCCTGGATCGATCATCACGCGCTGCGCCTGGTGCAGGGTGGATCGCCTTGGCGCGCGGCCCTGGCCGTGAGCGGCGTGATGACGACACTCTCGAACCTGATCTCGAACGTCCCCGCCGTCATCCTGTGGCGCAACACCGTCCCCACACTCCCCGACCCGGATCTGATGTGGCGCGTGCTCGCGATGAGCTCCACCTTCGCCGGGAACCTGCTTCTCATCGGCTCGATGGCGAACCTCATCGTGGCCGAGCGAGCCCAAACCCGGGGGGTGCGCATCGGGTTCGGGGAGTACGCGCGGATCGGCGTGCCGGTGACGCTGCTGACGCTCGCGTGGGGCGTCGTCGTGCTCGTGCTCACGGGCTGACGGCGCGCCGGTCTAGCTCAGACAGCCGATGCGCACCGTGGCGATCACCATGTCGTCGAACCAGACGCTGCCCGAGGCGGGGTCGGTGATGTAGTTCTGCGGCCAGAAGGCATTCAGCTTCAGATCCGTGGTGGTCCGGAACTGGATGTCGGGCGGGCCTGATGCGGTGGGTGAGTAATTACACTGCGACCCATCGGCGCCAGCCGGACAGAAGTGGTCCTGCACCCAGTACCCGGTCCCTGCGGTATCGGGGAAGCGCTGGATGAGCGAGTCGTTCATCCATACTTCGAGCACTGCGCCGGCGTCCGACGCCATGTCGGCGTTGAGTTTGGCGTGAACCTCGACGCACGCCCACGTGTTGTCGGAGGGGGTGAAGGCGGTGCGGCTGATGAGCGCGTTCCCCCAGTAGGATCCGCCGCAGCCCGAGCAGGTATGCATCTGCATCCAGTAGTTGTAGAAATCCAAGACCGGATTGGGACCGCCGCTACCCCACACCGGCTCCACGGCGAACGAGACTCGGTCGTTTCCGAGAGGTCTGATTCCCGCCTGCGGGTTCGGCCAGTTGCTGGGCGGATTGTAGCCGCCGAACCACACGCCTGTGTGGTGCCAGGGCGCGCCCGCCTGGTACTTGGCGTACCAGCGCACGTACAGCTCGTCCTGACCGGTGTCGAGACGTTTGTACAGGTCCGTGGCTTGTGTGGCGGCGTTCCGGCCGTCGGCGGTGAGCTGCATCGAGGCCGCCCCGCAACTCCGCGACGGCCTGTCGGGGACAAGGGCCATGCCGCCGGCGTTCTTGTAGTCCTGGTAACGCGACGTCACGGCCGACACCGAGCCCTCTTCGAAGTTCTCGGCCCAGACCACCGCCGGATCGTTCGCGATCCCTCGATCACAGGGGTAGCGGTCGGCGAGCCGTTGTCCGCCCGACGGCGGTGCCGGTGGTGTGGTCGACTCTCGGCACGCGGCCGAGAGGAGCAGTGCGCCCCACACGAGTGAATGGAGGATCCGAGCGCGCGTAGCGTCACGCATGGAGCAATCACTACGCTGTGTATGCATCCGATGCCGGTGACGGTGCTCACCCCTCCTTCGTGCTTGCGTCGGGGCAGGGAATCGCCAATCATGGAGCGCGCCCCACACCCGAACATTTTCCGTAGGAGGGAGGCAGCTTCATGAGACGGGTTCTAAAGCTGACGATCGCGGTCGCGGTCGTCTCGGTTGCGTGCGTCGCGACGATGGCAGCCCAGAGCGTGCGCTTCGGCTTGGGCGGGGGACTCATATCTCCACTGAGCGACTATAAGGATTTGGATAAGACCGGCTGGCACGCCCTGGCTAGCGCCGAGTTCGGGATCCCGCTGTCCCCGGTCGGCATCCGCGTCGACGGCCTGTACGGGCAGACCAAGCACAAGGACATCGGTGGCAGTCCGGTGGACGGCAACACCAAGCTCATCGGCGGGCTGGCGAGCGTAGTCTGGACCGTCCCGATTTCGGCTCCGATGGTGAAGCCGTACGTCCTCGTAGGCGGAGGCTTCTACAACGTCAAAATCACCATACCCTCGGCAGTGCCCCCGGTTGACTCCTCGGAATCGAAGTTCGCGTATGCCTTCGGCGGCGGGCTCAAGGTTGGTGCCGGGCCGCTGCACCTCTTCGCCGAGGGCCGGTATGTCAGCATCCAGACCTCGGGTACGTCCATTAAGTTCATCCCGGTCACCGTGGGCGTCCAGTTCGGCATGTAGATTCGGGAGTGACGGCGGCGGCGGCGCTCGGCAGGTTGAGCGGCGCCGCCGTCTCGTTTCACGACCGGAACTTCGGCGCACCCACGATAATTCGTCGGGCGAACGACACCACCGCCAGGGCGTACAGCACCTGCACCGGCCCGCTGCCGAGGTGCAGCGCGAACACGAGGATGACCCACAGCAACAGCAGCGCGATGGCGGCCACGAGCGTCAGATTCATGTCAATCCCCCGTTTCAGCGTGACGATTCCGCGTGACGCACCTGCTTGACGTATCCGGTCCACGCAGTATTGTACTCAAGGAACGGGGAGAAACATTATTGAGCCAACAGCTCGATTGTGGACCCAGATACTGTGACCGATGTCATGCCCCCGCGTGGGGAAGGCAGACGCCATGGTGAGGGACCAGTCATTCCTTTCGGGCTTCAATAATCCTCTTCGTTCCTGTTGTACCGGTCGGCCGGGCCGCGTTACAGCGGTTCCGGCCGATCGCGTTTCCGCCGGATGATCTCCCAGAAATACCGCGGCGCGAGCAACGCCTTCCGCCCCACCGCAAACTCGATCGCGAGAATCACCATCCAGACCGCGTACGCAATCGCCACGACTTGGCGCAGGCTCGGCTGCAGGAACTGCACGAGCCAGAGGACGAACAGCACGGTCGCGTCCCGCCAGTCGAACTCCATGTTCGCGAGCACCATCATCGCGAGCCCGGATTGCAGCAGGGTGAGGAGGATCTCGAGCCGCTGCGGCTCGTCGAAGTGGAAATCCAGCCATACCCCATGATGGCGTAGACTGGAGTAGCCGTAGACGATGGGGATCATGGCGGCGAGCACCGTCCACTGGTTGATGTTGCTCGACACCATGTTCATGAGCGCCATCGGAGCGCGGCTGACGCGCCGGGCCCAATAGAACGCCGACACCTTCTCCGGAAACTCGGAAAGAAACGGCGCGACCCATTGCACCAACACGAATTGGCTGACGCCCAGGAGCCCCGCCACCGCGAGCATCGACTCGAGGAACGGGTGGGCGGTGACGTACAGCAGCGCGCCGCCGCCGCCGAACAGCCCGGCGATCGCGGCCGGGCGGCGCCAGCCGGGTTGCCGGTACGCCCAGCGCGAGACCGCGGGAGCGTCCGCGACATGATCGGCGCCATGCGGAGCGTTGCGGAACAGGACCCCCAGGTAGACCACGTACAAGGTCAGGAGCACCACCGCGTCGACCCACGTAACGCTCTGCTTGAAGAGGATCACCACGAAGTACAAGAGCGGCGGCACCAGCCCCACGATCTCCACGGCGTGTTCGCGCTCGAGCCGGATCGCCGGCAGCCGCTGGTTCGCCGATTTGCGACCGGAGAACGCGAACACAAAGTAGATCATGGGCCACCCGAGCCCGAGCAGCAATCGGATCGCGCCGGTGAGGTTCGCAATCGCCAGGTGGGCCCGCTCGGGCTCCCGCCCGGCATCCCACGCGATCACCGCTTCGACGGCGAACTCGGGAAGCGTCTGCAACCAGGCGAGGATCGCGAGCGCGAGGCCCTGGGAGATGAGGAATTGTGCGGCTTCCGCACCCCAGGCGACGAGAAAAGCCGACGCGAGAATGCTGGGAAAGGTCCACAGCGCGGACAGTGCGGAGCCTCCCGCCGTGGACAGGAAAGCGAGTACCTTTAGTTTCACGTGCGCCGAAGATAGTTC